>Ga0255334_1000267_pt1 | contig 49782 bp, 81 predicted proteins | sample EtOH5_35cm_T3_12_FD_202080 | JGI IMG/M metagenome (GOLD analysis project Ga0255334, IMG submission 202080) | Sandy soil microbial communities from University of British Columbia, Vancouver, Canada - EtOH5_35cm_T3_129 | ecosystem: Engineered > Artificial ecosystem > Sand microcosm > Unclassified ...
TCCTGCTCCCTGTAGCCTGTCAAGGGAAAACGTGCATCCGCTCCAATAAATCGTCATACCAATGAAGAAGGCCCGCCGTAGCGGGCCTGTGAGTGTGCTGGTGCGGTGTTCCCCCTATACCCTGTCCTTGAAGTCCTGCACCAGCTCTGCGGCGCTCATTGGACACTCTGGGAAGTCCTGGGTAAACTCACTGGCCGCTGCTGTGAGTTCGCCAATCGGGTATGCCCTCTCCGCCTGGGGGTAATTGAAGAAGCGATCACTCCATAGCGCATGTTCCATCATCGTCATTGGGTGCTCTCCTTTTTGTAGTATGCCCGCGTCCGGGCTGCACAGTTGGGGCAGAGCAGTAAATGCATCTCCGCCGGGTTGGGTTGATATGGGGTGTTATGTGGTGCAAACAGGTTGATATAGCGCCAGTCATTGGGGAGCGTTGGGCCTGAACCGTGTTCGCTGCATCCTGGCGAGTCGCACGTCCAATGCTGACTCTTGCTGACGGACATTGATATTATCCTCCGCGCACAATCCTAATCCCATGCCCGCACCCTGTCAAGGAAAATCGTCATACCATTAGTAGTAGTTACTATGTAGTTACCCTGCCCGGCTACAGCCCGGCCATGTAGTTACTAAGTAGTACATATATCACCCTTGTGTATACCAATTGAGTAGCCATGTATCTTGTGGTGCTGGTGCTGCATATTTTCCTTGACATTGGGATGGGGCGGCGGTATTATGTACTCACCATGAACACACAGACACACACACTGAATGACGGCGGGCGGGCTGCTGCTGGCTATCGCGGCGAGACCGGGGATTGCGTCTGTCGGGCGATTGCGATTGCTGCCCAGCTTCCCTATCAGGTGGTCTATGACGGCCTGAACGCTGCTGCTATCGGGGAGCGCAAGGGGAAGCGCAAGCGGGGAACGTCCAGCGCCAGGACGGGCGTCTACACGCCCACGATTCGCCGCTACATGGCATCCCTGGGTTGGACATGGACCCCCACGATGGCGATAGGCTCCGGGTGCAAGGTGCATCTACGGGCGGACGAGCTTCCGGGCGGGCGGCTAGTCGTGTCGCTCTCTAAGCACTACACCGCCGTCATTGATGGCGCAATTCACGACACGCACGACCCATCGCGGAATGGGACGCGCTGTGTCTACGGCTACTACCAGCAATCTAGACACACACAAGGGGGAAGGATATGACACAAGATAGCGCAGCAATCGAACGACTGAACGGAGCGGCAACCGAAACGGATTTGAGCGTGATGCCGGACCCCTGTTCCTACAGCGATTTTCCAATCAGGGTTTTGGGTGGACGAGGCGCTCTCTTGGCGCGCTTCGCGAAAGAGAACGATGCGGCAATCTACATCATGGGATACGCCGCAGGACGCAAGGCCAGCTAACCCCACCTGACACAGCCCGACGTGTTCCCGGAGCCGGAGCGCGGGTCGCTGAGTGTTATGGGAGCGCAGGCGGTCCGCATGAGCCTAGCGGAGATTTTCAGGACAGAGCGGGACAGACACACACAAGGGGGAAGGATATGACGGTAAAACAGCAACAGTTCCAGATGCGCGAGAACCAGGCAAAGTTCTGGCACGCCTTCGCCTTCTTGGCGGTACATGGCAAGCGCGATTGGCAATCGTACTCCATCGCCATGCTCACGGATCCGCCAGGGCCGGAGCAGGTGGCCGCGATTGTGGCAGAGGCGGCAGATTTCAAACAGGCCAGCTAACCCGCTGTCCAGTGCCTACCGCTCCGGCCTACCAGCAGAGCGGGTGGCAGTAGACAGGGAGGCAACATGGCAAACATGAGCTATTGCAGATTTCAGAACACGGTCAGGGACTTGGCAGATTGCAAGCATGAGTTCTTGGGCGTTGACAGCATCGAGGAAGCGAAGGCCGCTCTCAAGATGTACCAGCTATGCCGGGACATCGCGGAGAGCTACGGCGTGGACGACTTGGCCGCACAGGTGGCCGAGATTGAGGAAGAAGCGAAGCAGGACTAGCACAACCTGACGTACGAAGGAGACGCAGACAATGACACGCAAAGACTACATCGCAATCGCGGAGGCGCTGAGGTTTGCACGGGAGCACGAGACGGAAGCCTATCTCCGCCTGCCAGAGCACCAGCAATCGAAGCTAGCGGTAATCGGCATCACCACGGCGGCGGAGTACATCGCCAACGCCATGCAGGACGACAACCCCCGCTTTGACCGGGACCACTTTTTGAAAGTCGTTCGCGGGGAGCGGGAGTTGCAGAGCAGGCCGAAGCGGGCGGGGAGGGGAGCATGAGTAAGCGCAAGTTTTATCGGACGGTGTTTCAGTATGAGGTTCTATCCGAGGAGCCGCTTCCCGATTGCATGACTCTGGAACAAATCAGTTACGAAACAATGGAGGGCCATTGTTCGGGGATGTTTCTCGAAACAACAAAGCAGGAGGTAACAGCACGGAGCATGGTAACGCTGCTCTTGGCGCAGGGGAGTGACCCGGAGTTTTTCGGGTTGCAAGAGTAGCACGGCGGGGCACCTGCCCAGCCGCCCCCACTGGCGCAACAATCCAGCCGGGGCGAGTAGGCAGGACAAGGAGACAACAATGAGATACAACGTCAACACAGCAAGGATTATCTATTACATGGGTTTCCTCATGGCGTACCTTGAGGAGTACCCCGAAGCAGCGGATGAGGTACGCGCAGCCCTGGCACAGCTTGACGCGCTAGGCCAGTAACTAACGGGTGGCAGTAGGCAGTAACTAGGAGGATGTATGGCAAACATGGAGCCGGGGAAGCGTGGTGGCGGTTTGACGACTGGCGATACCCGCTTTATCGCCACGGCAACCCTGGAGGAATTGCGGTTCCACAACGTCAACAAGCTGCTGGCCGCGCTGGGCGCGGAGAGGGAGAAGGTCAATGGCTGAGACGAAAGTGATGTTCTGTCCGTGTGCGGTAGCCGGGGCCATCCCGCCGAAGGAGGACTGGCCGTATATCCTGCTGTATCTAGTGGGACTAGCGGCGATGTTGTGGTTTGGAGGGAGGTAATCATGTAGGACGAGGCCATTCTTGCGGACGATGTTGACAAGCTGCTGGCCGCGCTGGGCGCGGAGAGGGAGGGGAGATGAGCGACAAGGTGGACATGGTGAAGCTGGCGCACGAGGTTTGCGGAGTGCCCGCCGAGCGCCCGCCTGCGGAGTGGGCGGTCAGGGCGCAGGTCGCAGTGCGTAATTATCGGCGCGAGGTCGGTGCAGTCGAGTCCGACTATTGGCCCACATCTATTGCCCGCATCATCGAACGCGAGGCTCCAGTCACAGAGTTGTGCGCGGTGCTGGAGGAGGCCCGCAGACTTCTCGAGAAGTGGGAACTGGCTACGCGGTCACATCCCGTTGGATTCCTGTCTGAACGCCGCGACACAGAACGGGCACTCGAGCAGGCCGAAGCCGCCCTCAAGAAGCTGAGAGGAATTTAACCTTTCGCGGGAAAACAATGTCTATCCGGGCATGGGGTAGGGCGCTGGGAATAGACCGTACCACGATACGCGACAGAATCAACAAGCTGGGGTGGACGGTGGAAGAAGCACTTGGTACTCCAGTTTAGATGGGGGAGCTATGAACACCGTAAGGTTGTATCCGGTTCCACTGGCGAGTCGTGAGCGCCGCCTGGGTTTCAGGTGGCGCTTGGTGGGCCGCATCCGTGACTACTTCTACAGGACGAAGCGCGAGGCGATGCGGGATGCGCGGTTCTGGCAGAACGGGAAGCGGGGCAGCGGAGCCAGCTGCTTGTTGTACTAGGGGGAGCTATGACCGAACAATGGCTGTGTATCAACTGCTGGGGCCAGGGGCCGCTACGCCCGGATGGGCGGTGCGGTAGCTGTGGCTCCTGGGCCGTGGTGCCTGCCGACCCGCACTACCCCAGCCCGGAGTGGGTGTACGTGTACCAGGCCGGGCGGCTGGGAAGCGTATTTGGGCCGTTGTACCAGTAGCTAGACTTGCGTTACTGACGCGTATATGGTATGCTGGTTCCGTTGGTAACGCATGAAACGCACTAGGGGACATTGGGCGGTTTACGGAAGCACGGTAATCCCGAGGCAATACTGCTGGGATTGCGGAACTTGGGCCTTTGTAATTGACGGGAGATTGAGATGCTGCGGAGAAAAGACGAGCCGCGAGACAGCCGGGTTCAAGCAGATGTCAGAGGCTCCGCGTGGGCGACACCGTCCACCACGCAAAGAACAGAAGCGTATCCTGATGGCGCAAGAGTACAGGTGCTTATATTGTTCCCGGCAGTTTGGCTCCGTGGTATGGCGAGGACGACAACGCTCGACCCTTCGCATCAACTGGGACCACATGGTTCCGTACTCCTACTCCAGGAACAACACCACCGGCAATTTCGCTGCTGCCTGCCAGATTTGCAATGGCATAAAGGGTGCAATCATGTTCGAGTCAATCGAGAAAGCGCGGGTGCACATTAATGGGCGCTGGAAAGAAAAAGGCATTACCGATTCCATGCCAGAAATGCGGCTTAGAGTTCCCACCGAAACGCCAGTGGCAAAAGTTTTGTAGTCCCAAGTGTCGCCACTCGGCCTGGTTCGACAAACACTTTATCCGAAGGGGGTAGGGGGGCATGGAATACCTGGCAGGGCGTGATTCGGACGATTACGGAGTAGCTCCCCGGCCCTGTGCGGTCACTGTGGCCATGTTGTGCGCCTTGGCCGAAGATTGCGACGCATTTATTTGGGCAAATGGGGATATAGATACCGCCAAGCTGGTAGCAATTGTTACCGAGTGCTGCCAAGAGGCAGGGCTGGGGGTAGGCCAATGTTAGCCCTGTTGCTGCATGTCCTGCTGGACTGGCTGCGGGGGCGGCCATGAGTAACAATACCCCCAACTTCCGTCAGCAGGCCCGCCGCGTGGCTCCTCGTGGCTTGGTATGGCAACCCGAGCACTCGTTCTGCGCCGCCATGTTGATGCAATGTCTCATGGACGGCATGGTACTGAACCGGAGATACTACCGCCCAGCCGCCCGGTACTGGATGACCCAAGCCTCGGAAGAGCCGGGGGGCTTCGTGTGGTGCTGCCGGGGGGTGCTACTGGACCCGGTAGCCACCCGCGCCGCCATCTTGGCCCGCTGGAAAGAAGGGCTACCCGATGGCCGCCGCCGCCACTTCTACCGGGCCAAGTTCCAGATGCGGGGCAACTCGCCCACCACCCCCGGCGTGACCGACCCCCTCTTATAAAGAGGGGGGTCACAGGAGCGGTCGCGCCTGTGAGACAAATACCTTTATTATCTACAACATCTGGGGGTGGCGCGACCGCTTTCTGGAAATGCGGTTACGCCCGGTTACGCCTTACTCTTTTTCTTCGCCTTTTTTCCAGTCATGGAAGCCAACCGACAGCGTTTCCCAGTCCAGCTTGACCCGGAAGGCGTGGATGGGTACACCGCGCCGGATGGTGGGGACTATCTGAATGACCCCGGCAGAGCGGTTGACCACTTGGGCCATCAGGAACGAGTCACCCTTGCCGAAGGTGTATTGTGCCCCGCGCAGGGACTCTGGATTGCCCCCGGCCTCGCCCTTCTGGGCCTTGCGGGTATGGTGGCAGATGATGCAGGCCAGCTTGTACCGCTCCCGCAGCCGGTCCAGGTTGCGGAACACGGCGCTCATCTCCTGGGTGCTGTTCTCATCTGCTCCGTGGAACTCCACCAGTGGGTCAAGCGCCAGCACGTCCGGGTGGCAGGATTCTATGACTTGGCAGAAGCGCCCCATGCCCTCGTCGGTGTCCAAGCGCAACGAGCGGTCGCAACTGGCAAAGAACAGATTGCGGGAGGCGGGGGATTGCTTGGGTACCTCCAGGGAGTTGTATCGCTTGCGATATCGTAACTGCAAATCGTACCAGCCGATCTCCTGCTCGACCAGCAGCACGGTCACGGGCTTCTTGACCATGAAGCGCGGATAGGTACGACCGTGTTCCGTCTTGTGTGCCGCGAACAGATTGGAGCCGGTGGCCAGATTCAGCGCAATCTCACCCAGCAGGAATGATTTGTAACTTTTGGGTGCGCCGCCTATCAACATGATGCCGTTGTTTGGCAGCAGCCCCTCGCCAATGAGCGATGGGTCTTCTGTGAACTCCAGGTCAATCACTTCGCGCAATGAGAGCGGGCTATCTGACTTGGACATTCGCAAGATTACGGGGGCCGCTACGCTTGCGAACCGTAGCAACCCCCGCGACTCAGGTGCGTACAGGAGATTCCACTATACCATACCCCGCAACCATTACTACTTGGTAAACAGTAAATATAGTTGCCGCAACCCTTGACACGGCCCCGTACTTTCCTTTACTATGGGTTCAGTCAAACAATAAACAGAGGCAAACAATGGCACAGGGCAGGAATGTTGAGTGTGAGAACAGGTTTTCGTGGGACCAGATACACGCCGGGATTCTCGCCGGGATTCTCATGGACATCCGCGATGAGTTGTGCAAGCTGAACCGACTTCTCGGCTGTCCCAATTTTCTCGATGTCCCACACATCTTGCGGCGCATCTCCCAGCACACGGCCAAGCCCAAGAGAAAGAAGCGGAGCAAATAAATTGCCTGTAAAGCGCAAGTCTACCGGGAACAGTCGCCAACGCCGTTACCAACTCCGCCAGCAGAAGCTGGGCCGCTGCACCATCTGCGGCAAGAAGCCGCTGGAGACGAATGACTATTGCAAGAAGCACGCCAGGTTGTCGCGGGAGCGCAGCTTGAAGAGATACTACGCCAAGAAGGAGGCGGGGGAACAATGACCGACAACGAAACCACACTGGCCGAGTTGTGCTTGGCGCTCCAGAAGATAGACGAGCACGGCAAGGCGCTGACCGAGCAAGTCAAGGGTGTCCGCGAGGAGTTGGCAGCGGCGAACCATTTCCTACGCGAGGCGCGGGTGATGTTGGTAAGGGCTGCGGGGCAGATGCCCAACAACATCCCGCTGATTGGAGAAAAATGACCCGCCCATTCAAGCCCAAGTTCTGCGAGCAGTGTCTGGACGGCGCACCATTCCGGCAGTGTGGCAAGTGTTCCGTGTGGCTGTGTACCCGCTGCGAGGTTGACCACAATTGCGACCAGCGGTGTGACCCCAGCGCGGAGGATTACCAAGCAGGTGGCAAGTACAGTCACGGATTCACGATTCCATAAGGGAGGTAACAATGAAGAAGTTAGTCGAAGTCACAGAGGGCGAGGGCTTGATGGCGCTGATGGGCCAGAATGTCCTGTTGATGTGCGCCAATTACTTTTACACCGGCAAGCTGGTTGGCGTGAATGCTGATTTCGTGCAACTGGAGAACCCCGCCATTGTGTACGAAACCGGCAAGTGGGATGGCAACAGCTATGCCGATGTTCAGCGACTCCATGCCAAGCTGTGGTATGTGAAGACTGCGGCCATCGAGTCCTTCGGGGTGTCCAAGTGAACTGCCGCGCAATCAGCAAGCGACAAAGATATTTTCGGTCGGGGTCGGGGTCGAGGTCGTGGTCATGGTCGGGGTCGGGGTCGAGGTCGTGGTCATGGTCGAGGTCGGGGTCGAGGTCGGGGTTGAGTTCGGGGTCGGGGTCGGGGTTGAGGTCGTGGTCGAGTTCGAGGTCGAGGTCGTGGTTGAGTTCGGGGTCGGGGTCGTGGTCGAGGTCGTGGTTGAGGTCTATCGCAACCTCTACAAGATAATCAGGAGGCAACAATGACCATCGCGGAGTGGCTAGTCACCCCCGTAGAACCCGATGCAAGAGTGCTGTCAATGTGCTGCCACGATGATTACTGTGTGGGGGCAGTCACTACCCGTTGTCCATGTTGCGAGTTGACGTTCTGCGACAACCATACGGCGGCCAGTTTGCTGTGCTTGGGCTGTGACGATTGGTGCGAAAGGCAGGATGCGTCGTGACTGACAGATTACCCACTGACTACACCAACTCCGCCATCATCAAGCGGCAACTGCGCCGCGAGTTCTGGCGGGAGTTTGCCATCACCTTTGCGGAATTGGGGCTGGGTATCTTGGCGTTGATGGGGTTGATATGGCTGGGGCTGCAATGAGGCTACTGGAGCCAATCCGAGAAGCTGGATTTCCCTTCCACGAGGATGTTGTGCGCGTGTTTATCGGCGGCTCTGAGTTGCACGGCGCGAAGCTAGTGGGCCGCGACGACATGGACATTTACGGAATATACGTCGAGCCACCCGGGCGAATCCTTGGCCTCCACCCCTTCGAGCATTTCGTTTGGTCAACGAGCGGACAGCACGAACGCAACGGGCCGCAGGATGTTGATATCACCCTCTACGGACTCCGCAAGTGGGCCGGGCTTGCCTGCAAAGGGAATCCATCCATCATCCATTCCATATTCGCGCCCGCAGATAACCTACCAAGTGACACTTGGTTCCATGCGGTCACGAAGTTCCGATCAGCGTACCTTGCGAAGTCGCATCACAAAGCGTTCATGGGCTTCGCGGATGCCCAGATGGGGCGATTGCTCGGGACTCGCGGGCGGGGCAAAAAGGGCCAGCGCCCGGAACTGGAAGCCGAGTTTGGTTATGACGTGAAGGCGGGAATGCACTGCATTCGCCTGCTACATGAAGCGATTGAGCTAATCAGCACAGGCGAGATGACCTTCCCGCGCCCCGAAAAAGACCTTCTGATTTCCATTCGGCAGGGAGCATGGACATTAGATAAGCTTTCATCCGAAGCGAACCTACTCTTCGCGGAACTCAAGGCGAGGGTTGTTACTTCTCCGCTACCGGAAGATGTTGACCGGAAATGTATCTCGCAAGCGATTACCAATGGCTACCTAAGACACTGGAAGAAGTGGAAAATATGAAGCTCTCTTTCACCATCCCAGGCGCTCCCGTAGCGAAGGCCCGTGGCCGCATGGTTCCATTGATGCGCTGCCGCAAGTGCGGAGCCAAGACGGCGCGGCGGATGTGTCGCTGCGGCTCTACCGAGCTTGAGTTGATGACGGTGCTGAACTCACCCGCCGCCAATACAGTCAAGTACGAGTCGCTGGTGCGGCTGTGTGCATCTACGGCCATGGCCGAGCAGGGAGTCAGCATCATGGCGGGGTTGTTGCGGCTGGAGATTGTGGCGTACTTTCAGATAGCAGAGACAAGGTTGTGTAAACGTCCGCACAGGGAACCGGAAGAGGTACTCACGCCGGAACAGCGGGCATCTTGGAATTGCAAGAAGCTCCATGATGGCGACCCCCACGGCCAGCGTCCCGACGCCGACAACATCGCCAAGAGTATCTGTGATGGATGTAACCAAGTGGTATGGCCGGACGACTCGGCGGTGGCAGTCATGCAGATAGAGAAGCGGTGGAGCGTGCAGCCCAGGTGCGAGGTGGTCGTGTGCTCTATGTAGATGCCAGTTCCATCAATACCTGGTTGCGCTGCCGCGAGATGTGGCGACTGCGCTATCTGGAAGGCGGTCAGGGCATCCAGCCCGCCAAGCCAGCCATCCCACTCATCACTGGCGGGGCGTTCCACTCTGGCGTAGAGATATTCTGGCGTGGTGGCAGCTATGAGGAGGCGATGGCTGTGGCCATGGCTGACATGGAAATTGACGAAACCCTCTTGTCCATGCCCGAGCGGGAGCGGTTGCAAGAGGCCCGCGAGTATCTGCCGGATATGCTGGAGTGCTACTTTGAGAAGCAGGAGTACGCCCCGGAGAAACTGATGCTGCTGGGCATGAAGAGGGACGATACTGGCCCCGTTGTGGAATATGAGTGGCAGCACCATCCATTGGTAAGTGGGGTCTTGAGTATTGATGTGATGCTGTGCGGCAAACTGGACCGCGTAGAAGTCGGCCCCATCATCTACGACTGCAAGACCGCCTCGGAGATTGGCAAGAACTGGAAGCATGACTACCGGCAGATGCTGCTGCGGGACATCCAGTTCCAGCTATACGATTATTACTTGACATCTATCGGGCATCCCCCTATAATGAATGTAGTCGAAGTCATCACCAAGCCATACAGGGGTAAGCCAGCGAAGTTCCACCGGATAGAGTTGCCGGAGTTGGCGTCTTATCGGACGCGGTTTCGCCAGCAACTGGACTGGGCGCTGAAAGAGATGGTGCATTATGTGGCCAAGTATCGGGAAGCGCGGCCCTGGCCGATGGCTGCTGCTACTGTGTGTGTTGGTAAGTACGGGGCATGCGACTATCTGCCCGGCTGTAATCAGGGTTGGAATGCAAAGGTATTGGAGGGCTACGGCGAAAGAGAGGAGCATCTTGCCTCGATATCTAGGCGAATTGGATAGGCCGTATACCTTGGTACAGGCGCGGGGCATGTGGATGTGTCCGCCCTGCCATGATGGGCTGCACAAGAAGTGCGACCGCCCGGTACTGGCCTGCGAGTGTCCATGTGACAAGCGGGAGCCACGCAAGAACTGGCGCAAGAACAAAGAGAACCAGCGCAACATAGTAGACGAGTTCGGCACAATCGAGGTGAAATGATGACACCACTGGAGGCTAAATTGTCAGAGATGCAGCAGGGGGTAGATGCTGGCAAGTCACTGGCTACTATCACGGCAGAGGCCAAGGAAGTTGCTGTGTCGCGCCGCGAGGCCCAGCAAGCGGCAGTGATTGACCAAGTAGAGAGCTTTGACTGGAAGCACGTCCCGCCGCCGCAGTTGGCTCAGGTATTGTGCCGTATCCCGTTCAAGGGTGGGGCGAACGAGCCGGACTTCTACTTGCAGCCGTGGCAGGCGCTCATCTTCGCCATGCGCTGCTTTGAGCTTGGGTTGTCGCCGTTCTCCGGCGAGGTCTGGTACAACCCCAAGGTCAACAAGGTGAATGTCACCTTGGAGGGGAAGATGAAGCTGGCGCGGGACCGGGGATATGACTTTGGGCCGCCGCACTTTACCCGCAAGACTCAGCCGTGGGCCACGCCCCAGGTAGCTGCCAACTTTCCGGGCCGCAAAGAGGACGTGGGATATCTCTGCACCATGAAGTTGATGAAGACTGGCGAGAGCGCCGAGTACACCGCGTGGCTGTCTGAGTGGTATGTGTCCCGCAGCCCGGTCTGGAAGGAAAAGACCGAACACATGCTGCAACTGAGGGCATACGAGAAGTGCATCTCGTTTGCATCGGGGGCGGGCACCAGTGAGATGCCGGGTGAGGCAGACATTGATGGGTCTGCGGCCCCGGCTGCTACCCTGCCCACGATTAATGTAGTGACACCGAATGTTGAACCGGAGTAGTCGGCGGTCAACCCGCCAGGAGGTAATTCATGTCGTTCTATGATTTGGTCAACACTGGCGGCAACAATACGGGTGAGCGTATCGCCCTTCCCGCCGGGAAGTACGGCACCAGCAAAGAGGCGGGGCTGAAGGTGGTGAAGTATCTGTCATCCAAGCCCTCGAAGAATGACCCCGAGTTGGTGGACCACGGGTATCTGGTGGCGTCTGACAACGAGGACGGCACCGCATTCTACCATCTGCGGGTCAAGGCGTGGTGGCTGCATGACTCGGTGGCGGCTCTGGCATTCACCAGCGACAAGCAGGACATGGTGGCTTCGGCCATTGCCGAGGGCAAGGCCACGCAGACCGAAGTGGATTCGGCCATCAAGATTCTGGAGGCCATCGCCCACGGCAAGGTGATTGCTGCCAATACGCCAGAGGACAAGGTGGACGAGGCCGTGGCTACCACCTACAAGAACCTGCTGACGCAGATTCGCATTGCCATCGGTGAGGTGTTCCGGTTACAGGACTGGAAGGGCGTACCGCGCAGCCTGGAGTTTGACCCGGCCAGCTTCGATGGTGTGTCATTCAGTGGGGTGGTGGAGCCGGGATACTCGGCTGGCACCTCCGAGGTAAGAAGCATCTATGGGCGCTCGAGGGCAGCAACGGCGGCCAAGGTGATTACGGCGGAGACGGCTACGGTGCCGTTCTAGCAAGGTTCTGCGGGCGGCTCAACGTGACGGCGAATGCTGTCGGCGGCCAAGTGGCTGCTGTGCTTCGGAAACGGAAGCCGGGTCGCCCGCAGAGCAGTACAAGGAGCAGCCATGAGCAACCAGCGCCGCCCCGTCCACTTCCGACCAGCCCCGGTCAGCGGCCCGCCCGCCCTTTCACCGAACGGTGAAACGACACAATCCAGTGAAACCGCCCAGCCCATGTGTGCAGAAAGCCCGGGAAAGCCTAACTCAGCGCACACAGAGCAGCCCATGTCGGCGCGGGAGTGGCGCGAAACGGTTCGCAATCGGCCAAGGTATGTAGCCTGGATAGACCCAGAAGTTGACGACTTCGCCGCCCACCGCACCGCCGCACTGGAGCAGGAGCGCGACCAAGCCGTATCGAACGCCAACGAGAGTGAGCGATGCCGCCAAGAAGAGCACAGGGCGAGGGAAGCCGCCGAGCAGCGTATCACCCAGCTGCTGGGGCTGCTGCGGGAGCACGGAAGGCACGTTCTCGATTGTCCGTGTCGCCCTCGCAGACAATACGAGGCCACAATCAGGACTGACCATTGGCTTCCGGGCGATGAGCAAAAATGCACCTGCTACTTCGCGGAAGCACTTGAGTTGCGGAGGAAGCCATGAGTGACCTGCGGGAAGAACTGGCGAAGTTGCTGGACAAAGCATTTGAGGAGTATGGCGATGACCCGGCCTACGCCGACTTTGTGGCCGACCGCCTGCTGCCCTTCGTGCAGGCCCAGGTGGACGCAGCGGTGAAGGCGGAGCGGGAGCGGTGCGCGAAGTTGATATGCCCCGGCTGCGCGGATATATACGAGTGGGGACAGTATGACGGTAAAGGGCAGCACCGGCGAGAGGGGTTGCAATCAATGGCCTGCCGCGCCGCCGCCATCCGCGAGGGGGAGGGCGAATGAAGGTAGTGGGTCAGTTTGAAATGGCGGGGGATGGCGGGGAGTCGCGGCGAGTGGCGGTTTGTGGCATACTTGGGGTATGCCTAAACGGTCAAGCAGGGACGAAAACCAGATTGCCGCGAATGTCGTCGCCCGAGTCACGTCGGAAGGCAAGAATCCGGCAGCTGTCAGTCTTGGCGGACTCGGGGGACTCAAGGGTGGTCGCGCCAGAGCAGCCAGGCTCTCCGAATCTAGGCGGCGACAGTATAGACGCGCCTTAGCGGAAGGCGAGGAGTATGCCAAGCGTCTACTCAGCAGGAGATTCGGCGATGGTGCTCCAGAGATAGCAGAGAAACTAGTTTGGGATTACCCTGCTCATGATTTCGTCATTGACTACGAGGAAGCAAAGAAAATCGCCCTGCCAGTGCAGCGACTGCCGATTGCGCAAGAAAAGGCACTAATCACTGCTCTGTCGGGACTTATGGAGTATGAGGCCGCATATGTTGGATTCGCTACAAAACGAGCACCGCGCAGAGGAAAAGCAACTAAGACCAAAGCGCCAAGGAAGCTGCCTACCCCAATTGCAGCCTCCGCGCGTTCGAGCGCTAGCTGATAGGGATCGTTCGCTCCGTCGGCTGCTCTCGCGCCTGCGCTCCATGTCGCCAAGCGAGCGGGCCCGCGTTCTCCGGGGGAAAAGAGAGAGCTTCTAGTCGCCCCTATTTTCTGCTTGACATCCTTGACCGCTCAAGCATAGTATATAGGCATGAACTGCTTTAATAGGGGAAACAAAGGCGGTGGCCGCCTAGCCAGAAAAAACAAAAGGCGGGGCAAAAACCCCGCCTTCTATAGAAAGTTTAAGCTTTGTAGTTAAAGCAGAATGTTCCTCCTCAAAGCCTCACTCTCATTCTTAGGCCAAAACCACATTCGGCGAAACCAAGCCTAAGTCCTTGGAAGGTAGCTATATGAAAACACCCTGGGACTCCAGTTGTCAAGCCCATTTTCAGGGAATGCGGGGGACGGGATTTGAACCCGCACGGGTTTTGCCCAGAGCCTTCCAAGGACTCCGCGGCTGCCAATTTCGCCACCCCCGCATAGCGGCGAAATTGTAGCACCAGGGCCATAAATGGCTATTCTTTCAAACTGACCCACTACCCGAATGAAGCCACCCTTGACAATCCCAAGTCAAACCCGTACAATCCCCATTACTATCCTCCAACCACAAAGGCAGCGAGGCCGAAGTGCTAAACCAAGCCAACCCGGCCCGCTGCTTAACCATCGGGACAGTGGGGCGGTTTCACCAGGATGCGGAGCGGTACGAGTGAACATTCCGCAAACCCTCGGCCAGCCGTAAAGAGCGTGGAATATCCCCACTGTCCTGATATACTGAGTCCATGAAGATGCCGAAGGTCATGCCGGGTATGGATAAGAAGCAGCCCTCGCCCAAGCCCCGCAAGGCCAAGAAGGGTTCCGCGTTGTACAAGTCGTTGATGCGTCACTGATATGCCGCCAACCGCGATACAGTTTTGCGTCGCCAAGCCAGATGATTTTCCGTGGTATGCGGAGGCTGTATTCATGCGGTGCTCATTGTGTGGCGGTAAGCTAACTAAAACCTACTTGCCGGTTATAGAAAACATTGTGCAGACGGCATGGGAATGCAAGCAACATGGCGTGATGTTGGAACACTGACCCAGTGGACATATCCACAGCCCGCCGCAAGGCCATCCATGACAGATACAACCACTCTGCCAAGGGCCGGGCGCGGTATCTCCGGTACCGAGCCACGGCACGGGGTCATCTGTTGCGGGATTTACAGGCGGCATTGCCGGAGCAGCGCCTGATGCGGAAGCTCAGGATGCAGGAGGTGCGGGGTGGCGGCCTATTACAACGAGATGGATGCGTTCGCGGCTGCGTGGTTGCGTGAGTTAATCAAGGCGGGTCACATCGCTCCGGGGGATGTTGATGAAAGAAGCATATCCGACGTACAGACAGATGACCTTCGAGGATACACCCAATGTCACTTCTTCGCTGGCATTGGGGTCTGGAGTTACGCCCTCCGTTGCGCCGGATGGACCGATGACCGTCCGGTTTGGACCGGCTCCTGCCCCTGTCAGCCGTTCTCGTCGAGCGGCAAGGGGGAGGGTTTTACCGACCCCCGCCACCTCTGGCCTGAGTGGTTCCGGCTCATCCGGGAGTATCGCCCTGTCGCAGTCTTTGGCGAACAGGTTGGAGCTGCGATTCGACATGGATGGCTCGACCTTGTTCAAGCAGACCTGGAGAGTGAGGGTTACGCCGTCGGGGCGGCAGTTATGGGCGCACACAGCCTCGGGGCGCCGCACATCCGGCAAAGACTGTACTTCGTGGCCGACGCCGAACACGCCCAGCGGCGGCCCGAACACGAAGGCGACGGAGTCACACACGGGCGGCATGGACTTGGACGGCGCGGCGCTACTAGCGAGCTGGGCGACACCGGTAGTGTACGACGCGGAGGGAGGCGGTTCGATAACCGCATCGAACAGGAAAGCGGCGGGGTTGGACAGGCCGAGCGGGGCATCCTACGGGACGGCGCTGCGGCACCAAGTCCTGCAAGCATCCTGGAGTACGCCGAGCAGTCGGGATTGGAAGGACACTCCGGGGATGAGCGCGACGGGAACGAACCCGGACGGCTCAGAGCAGACGCGGCTCGACCAACTTCCAAGGCAAGCCTCACAAACGGCTTCTGGCGAGACGCCATCTGGCTCCCCTGCCGCGACGGGAAAGCCCGGCCAACTCAACCCGGCCTTTTCCCGCTGGCTCATGGGTCTCCCGCCAGAGTGGGACGACTGCGCGGTTACGGCAATGCAATCGTCGCCCCGCAAGCGGAGGCGTTCGTGAGGGCCTACATGCAGCGACTCAGGGGGACTACATGTTGATACGGGGTAATGCGCGCCACATCCCGCTGGCCGATGAGTCGGTGCAGTGCTGCGTTTGCTCTCCTCCATATTGGGGGTTGCGAGATTACGGGGTTCCTGGCCAGCTCGGCCTGGAGAAGACGCCAGAGGAGTACGTCGCCAACATGGTAGCCGTGTTCCGCGAGGTCAGGAGGGTGCTGAGGCCGGATGGGACGCTGTTTCTCAACCTCGGCGACTCTTACGCTGGCGGTGGGCGCGGCGGCAACCCGGACGAGTCGCCATTCCGCAAGCAGGCCACGAACACTGGTAGCGTGACGGGGCGCGCGAAAGACCCCGGCATCGTTCCACTTGGCCTCAAGCCCAAAGACCTGGTGGGCATACCCTGGCGCGTAGCTTTCGCCCTGCAACAGCCTTACTACGCCGGTCGCATTAAGCGAGTCGAGGACCGTGTCTGGCTGGCCGCCATGATTGACGCGGAGGGATGCATCTTCATCCACAAGCGCAAGGAGGGCCAGTCCAACGGGCAGGGATATTCCAGGAAGAACGACAGCTACGGCTCCGGATTGGAAGTCGCTAACTGCTCGGAAGCTGTGGTGAGGCGCTGCATGGAGATTGCCGGGGCGGGAAGCATCTGTAGCCAGGGCTCGGAGCAGAATAGCCGCCGCAAGCAGGTACTCCACCGCTGGAATCTTCGGTCAAACGAGTGCCGCGATATTCTCCGCGAAGTGTACCCGCACCTTGTGGCCAAGCAGCAACAGGCCAGGCTGTCCATCGGCTGCCCCAGTTCCGGCGAAAAGGCGGATGCGGCCCACCGCGCTCTTATGGGACTGCACAACGGAATCGCAACTGATGTGGACTTTCCCCCGCCGGCATCCATGTACGAGCCTGGATGGTGGCTAAGGCAGGATTGTATATGGTCAAAGTTGAATCCCATGCCGGAGTCAGTGACCGACAGGTGTACCAAATCGCACGAATACATTTTCCTGCTCACGAAGTCGGCGCGGTACTTCTATGACGCGGAGGCGGTGAAGGAGCCCGGCACGCGCTATGAGTGGAACACGCAGAAGTTCAAGGGCGGCGACCTGACACGGCATCACGGCTCGACTTGCGGCAAGGAAGAAGGCGACCCGAACGCGGGTCGCAATCTCCGCTCCGTCTGGCACATCGCCACCCAGCCCTACAAGGAAGCCCACTTCGCCACCTTCCCGGAGAAGCTGGTAGAGCCGTGCATCTTGGCGGGGACGAGCGAGCGGGGTTGCTGCGCGGAGTGCGGTGCGCCGTGGGAGCGGGTGGTGGAGCGCGGACTGACGGCACACGACGGCGCGACTGATAGCGCCTACAGTCAAGGCACCACGGCAAATCGGCTGGCCCTGCTCCGGCAGGCTGCGCGTGAACGCGGAGAGGAATACTCCAGCGCCCACAAGACCCTCGGCTGGAAGCCCACCTGCTCCTGCGGCGCGGCTACCAAGCCCTGCATCGTCCTCGACCCCTTCTGTGGCTCTGGCACGGTAGGCGTGGTCTGCGCCCGATTCAACCGGGAGTTCATCGGCCTGGAGTTGAACGAGAAGTACATCGAGTTAGCCAAGAAGCGACAGGTCGGAGTCCAGCCATTTCTCGCGGAGGCTACATGTTGACCATTGGGGTGTGGGGCGACCACCATGGCATATATACACGGTAGATATCCCTTCCATAGATGCTCCAAGTGCGGAAAGCGGCGTATAACATTCGGTGGTGGTTTGTGTTGGCAGTGTAGCGAGTTCCACGGGAAATGCGAGGCATGTGGGAATGGCTTTATCCAGACCGACAAGCAGCACATATACTGTTCCCATTCTTGCCGGATACACACCCTGGCAAATCGCCACTACGCTAAACGCAAGAATGCCATCAATGAAAAGGGTCGCGCCAAGTATCACATTCATATAGAAAAACAGCGGGCGCGTGGTCGCGCAAGGCAGAGGAAACTCAAGGAGGAGATGATTGCTGCGTATGGCGGCAAGTGTGCCTGCTGCGGGGAATCCGAATATCGCTTCATGTCTCTTGACCACATCTACATGGACGGAAAGCAACATCGAGCATTGGTCGGCAGCGGCTCGGCTACATGGATGGCATTAAAACACCAAGGATGGCCGCAAGATAGATATCGTTTGCTGTGTATGAATTGCAACTTTGCTGCGCGCTTTGGGGTGGTCTGTCCGCATGAAACAAACCAAACATACGGGGTATCAGAATGCTAAAAGTAGGAATTTGGGGGGATTTGCAAATACCGTACCTTTGCCCACGGGCCTGGTCTGTTGCCCTGCAAATCTTCAAGGACGCCAAGCTGGACCTACTCATTCACAACGGGGACTTCATGGACTGTCGCACGCTGACCACTCGCTACCCGGTAGCCTATGGCCCCAAGATGATGGCGGAGATGCGGCATGAGGTAGATGCGGCGCGAGGGCGGCTGGCCGAGGCCCACAAGACCATCAAGCCCAAGAAGGCCCGCTGGAACTCGGGCAACCACGAGTTCCGTATCCCGCGCAGCTTCTGGTCGTCTCCACACGGTAGCCAGATGCTGGGGATAGATACCATCGCAGATGCGGCTGGCGTACCCGCGCTGCTGCAATTCCACAAGTACGGCATCAAGTACAGCGGGGAGTACCCGGCAGGGACGTGGATATTGGGCGGGGAGACGCCCTCCGGCGCGAACGATTGCCTTGTTACCCATGGCATGATTTCCAGCAAGAAGGCTGGCCAGACAGCCAACCGAACCCTGGACGACACCATGGCCAATGTGGTCGTGGGTCACTGTGAGCGGCTGGCTCTGACATGGAAACACGCCCCAGGTTGGCGCGACTTCTTTGCCATCGAGGGAGGCAATCTGTCATTGTTCTCTACCCCGCAGGGTCGGGACATCCTGACGAACTACCCGTTCAATTCCCCTGACCACCTCAACAAGCAGCAGGGCATCACCATCTTGTACCACGATGCTGGCCAGTGGTGGCCCTTCATTATCCGCATCAACCGGGGCCGCGCCATGTGGCAAGGCAAGTTGTATAAAGACTAGCTACTTGTCCCTGGTCAAGTAGGCCCGCATGGCTTCTTTGCCGCCGTAGTATCCAGAGATGGGATGTCCCACCGCAGCGCCTACTCCGGCCCCAGCTATGCCACCCAGAAACACCTTCAGCCGCGAGGGCTTGGGGACAACGCGCTTGGCGGATACGGGCGGCTTGGCCTTCATGGCCTTCAGTGCTGCCTCGCGGGCACTCAGTCCTGCCAGTTCCTGAACAAGTACCGGGTTGCCACCGTGGGGCTTGTTGCGCCCCATGATTTGCGCGAAGCGGGCGTAGGTGTCACCAGTAGCCCTACGAGTCACCTTGGGCAAGTCCTTGGCGCGGAGTGCTTGCGCTACCGGGCTGTCGGCATTGTAGAAGTCCTGCATGTATTGCGACCAGTCGCCCTTGAGCGCCGAGTATTCCCCGGCAGCGCCCTTGCGCTCGGCTATGGACTGTAGCTCTGCCCCGTAGCCGTCGCGTACTTGCTCCAGGGCATGGTAGACATCGCCCTCCAGCCCACCCTTGGCCAACACCTCTCCCAGTCGCGTGTACCGTGCGCGCAAGTCACCAAAGGTTCCAGTGGTAGCTTCCGGTGGCTGTACCGCACCCTCGGCCTTCAGCCGTTCGACCAGGCCATTGAATACATCCGCGCCGACCTTGCCACGCGCCACATCTGCCGCACTCTTGCCAGCCTTTCCGGCAGCCTTGTAGCCGTAGGCCTCGGCCACCTGGTTCTCCATGGCGGCCTGGGCAGATACCTCCGGTTCCCGCACCCTGGCCATGGTCTTTTCGAACTCAGCCAAACTGGCAGGGGTAGCGTTGGACAAGTTTCCCGAGCGGGCAGACTCCTCGATGGCAGCCAAGCTGTCCGGGGATGCCTGGATGTCGTTGCCTACCTTTTCTTTCAGGGCACCCCATCGAGCATCCAGTGACTGCTTGGCTGCTGCATGGGTTTCCTTGATGTTCTCAGCGATGCGCTCAGTCAACTGCTGGCGCGCAGCAGCAATCGGCTCCGCGCTGGGCTTTGGCTTGGCGGCAGTGATGCGCTCCCGCAATGCGGCAACATTGGGAGCATACTCGGAGCGGGCAGCCAACTCTCGAGGCGTAGGCTTGGGCTGCGGCTTCATGCCCTCCAGCTTTGCAGCAATACGCTTGACCACCGGCATCTCTGGTGCAGCCAGGGTTGCGATGAGCGCCTGCCCCTGGCCCATACCCTGTCCCGGCTCCCCCGCCAGCGCCTTGTCATAGATGGCAGCAGCGGCTGGCCCCAGCATGGGCACCGTAGCAGCCACACTCTTGAATCCGGCCTCGGGGATAAGCCCTGCCTTGCTGGCGCGGTTAGCCTGGGCCTGAGTCTCAATCATCGGCTCAACCACCATCTTCCTGAATTGTCCAGAGGGCAGCATCTCATCCACGCTGCGCGGAATCATTCCCTGGACAGCACCCATGGCAAACTGGCCGATACCCTTGATGTTCTCGATGGGGTTGAATGTGTCCACCAGGTCTGTCAGCGACTGCTCGGCACCGCTGCGGACAGTGGTGTATTTGCGTTCCGGCATGGTAGCGCGCTGTTTCAGTATGCGCCGCAGCTTGTCGGCGTTGGACTCTGCACCAACTACTTCTGCCCCCTCGGGCAAATCGGAGTAGCCGGGGGCGTGTAGTACCTCGGCATCTTGTGGGACATCAGAGAACTGCGGCATTACTGGGCCACCCACTGCCCGCCCTTCTTGATGCGGGTGCTGCCGTCTTTCATCTTGATGATGGTGCCCTCGGGGGCAGCACCACCACTAGCCCCACTGCCGCCGCCCTGAATACCGATACCCTGACGGATGGCCTTCTCCTGCTCGACCAGTGCACTATGCCGGTTAGCCATGTCCTGCTTAAGAATGGCAGCAACCCGCTTGGTCTGGTTAAAGGTAGCACTCGTAGGGTTGAACTCGGAAATCTCCTTGCGGGCGTTATCGCTCAGTACACCAACCAGATTGGGGTTAGCCACCACGCGGGCAATCTCTGTCAGGGCCACTTGGCGAGCAGCCTTGTAGGCGGAGATGTTGGCATTGCCGACTGCTCCCTCGCTCAGAGTACGCAGGGCTAAGTTAGCCCACGGCACTCCGGTATCCGGTACCTTGGAGGCCTGCTCCAGGAATAAGTCCAAGTTCTTGCCCGCCGTATTGGAATACGCCTCCACGGCATTCTTCATCTTGACTACCTGAGTCAGCGACTGGGAACTGGCGGTGAATCCGGCTTGGTTGGTAGCCAAGTCAACTCCGGGAAACAATTCTCCAGCCCTGTTCATAATCTGCTGGCGCAACCCTACGGCGGCCTGTCCCATGCCAAGTGGGGGCATCTTCCCGGTAGTGGCGTAGAAGGTCGCGGCTTGGTCAATGGCGGCGGGTGTCAGTCCACCCGCTACCGCTGCCTTACTGCCAGTGCCAGTGCCACCACCCTGCCCACGTTTCGCAACAACTTGTGCCACCTTGTTGGCGGCCTGTTCCGCAACAAACTTCTGCTGGTCTTCTTGGCGGGCAGTAATGGCGGCCTGAGTCCCGGCAACACGTTCTGCTACCGGCTCGCCGCGCAGCCGTGCCTTGATGGCCTCCATGCGCAGTTCTCTCTGTTCCTTGCGGGACAACAGCACACCCTGCGGTAGCCCCTTGAACATGGGGTCATTGGTGTCTACCGGGACTGGCGTATCGTCCACGCGCTGTTCGGCTTTGCCCTGTGCGGCCTCGGCCAGAAGCTGCTCCCGGAGCCTGAGATTGCGCTCCTCGAAGTCGGCTTGGCGCGCAACCATCTGCGACCGTTCCTCATCCCTGCGATAGTCGTAGCTGGTCTTGAAGCCTTGGCTGGCGGCCACAGTATCCAGTACCCCCAGTAGGATGCGTTTCAGGGTAGAGGGTTTCTTGCCGCCGCCAACGGGGGCAGACTGGGGCGGCGGTACTTGAGCGGGCGCACCCATGCCCGGTATCTCCCCGCTGAATCCACCAAAGTCAGATATGGACTGGTCTCCGGGGAAGGCTACCGGGGGTGCAGTCGGGTCAGCCATCAGCTTTTCTTGTCCCTTCCGAGGTAAGAGGAACCAACGGACGCACCTGCCCCGATTACGCTACTCAGTACACCCCACAACGGGCTGGGCCTATTCTCCTGCGTGGCCAACTGGGATGCGTTACCCAAATTACTGGCCGCGATGTTACCAAACCCCGTAGCTGTTTGCGCCTGCGTCCCAGACAATGCCCCATACAGCGTCCCGGCCTGCAACTTGCGCCGAGCATTCTCCTCGCCAGCCCAGATGCGTATCCCCAAGTCCCCAGCCGCAGCCGTGCGGGCCTGATTGGCCTCAAAGCCCGCCAGCCTGCCAATGTCAGTCCCGCCAAACCCACCGGGCTGGTAGCCGCCCCGCTGGGCAATCTGTTGCTTGACTCCGCTGTATGCCGAGCCATAGTTGGCACTCAGAGTATTGCGGAACTGGGAGACGCGCAGGGCAATCTCCTCGGGCGACACCCCTTGGCCCTCCAACTCCTTCTTGAAGTTGGCGGTCACCGCATCAATCAGCGCGTTGGACTTGGTGAGCTGCGCCTGCGAAATCTTCTGGTTCAGGGCATACGCCTCGTTGTCCCTCTTGCGCTGGTCAGCCACGGCTTTGTCCTTCTTGCAGAGCGACCATTCGCCGTTGTACTCCTCGGCCACGGCGCACAGCAGCCGCCCTGTCTCCATGTCGTACTCTATGTGGGTATACGCAAGCGCCATAGTCTCATCTCCACTTTCTCGAATCCGACATACTCAGCCACCTTACAAGTAGCCTCATCCGTGCCCCAGAATACCAACTCCTTAGCGCCATTCGCAGCAGCCAGATTCGCCGCCGCCACCACCAGTGTCTTGAGCGCATGAGTCATCTCGAATGCGGTCACGCCGGGTTTTGGTGCCAGCGATTCCAGCATGATGACCGGAACAACCGGCATATAGCATATTGTAGCACCCTTGCCATCTACGGCTTCCAGCACCGTGGCGGCATTGCGGGCCTGTTCGTCTGGTGCGCCACGCGGGTTAGAATCCAGCCACTCGTGGAACTGGGCGTGGTCACGGCACGGGATGGCGAGATACATGGTGCGTAGACTCACAGTCTCGACTTGAACCCCACATTATGCGCGGCAATGTTGGGCGCATGACGACCGCACCAGAAGCGGTGGGATGGCGCGCAAGCCATCACCGCCCTCTTCCCGTCCGGTGCATCCACAAACTCCAGCGCAGAGATGTACCCACTACCCCCACCCGGCTGCCGCACCATCACCCGGTCACTGAGGGAAAGTAATGCAGCAGCCCGGTTCTCGTCAGAGAACAAGGGCTGCGGTGTCTCCGGGCTAATCTCTATCTCATCTCCAGCATCCGTGCGTATCAGGATGAAAGAGTCGCAAGGGGTTATCTCCACGCCCACTACCTCCGTCCATCCATCTCCATCTGGCGACACTATACGCTCTCCTACAGACAACTCGTAGCACGGGATGACGCCACGCTCCACCGACTCTACTACCATGTAGTCACGAGGGCAGCCGCCGGGGCGCGTAGCTCCCACAATATCACCCTCGGAGCCGCCTCCGTACACCGTGGAACTGCCTGCTCCGGGCAATGTGTCCGCATACATGGCCCCCAACGACAGCGGTTCCCGGTCTTGCAGCATCTGTTGATGTGCTGCCGCATCCGTCACTGCCGAGTGAGCGAACATGGGTGTTCCGCTGTTGCCCGACACGAACCCCACGCCGCATCCCTTGGTGGCATTGAACGGGAAGAAGTAGTAGCGGGTAGATGGTGCCAGCCCATTCACGGTCAGTGATGACGCATTGATGACCGTGATGCTGCCATCGGCGCGCCGCAATGGCCCGCCCCAGTCCCAGCGGATGGATGTACTGGTCACTGTCCCGGTGAATGACGGGAACAGCGTCGGCGTCAACGACCCGGATGTCTCGAATGCCCGTGCTCTCGGGTCAACCCTGCCATCATTCAGGATGGAGTTCAGGGGGCGTCCGCGCAACCCGCTGGGGGTCACTTGTGTCCCGCGCCGCATCTGTGCCTCGCCACGTTCCAGCCGCCGCAGCCGTGTCTCCTGCTTGCGCTTCCAAATCTCATCCATCATCTGCCCACCGAGTGGAACGCCACGCCAATCCCGTAGACCATGAAGTTGCTGTCCGCAGCAGCCCAACTCAGCTTGAACGCCACGCGCCGCGCCGCCGGTGTATTGAACTTGTAATACTTCTCTGTCAGGTTGACTCCCTGAGTCCGCAGGTCGGCGGTCACTCCGGCAACGGGAGACTGGAATGTAGCCACTGTCGGGTCATCGTCAGTCACTATCTGTACCGAGGTGGGTTGGGTGGCATCGCCCTCTACCGAGATGTGGTCACACACTCCGCGCCAGTTGGGCTTCTGGTCGGGAGTCATGTCGAACAGATTGCTGACGACATAGGCCGTATAGGTTGCGCCATTGTCATTGTAGGTGCCCGGGGTCATCTTCAATACCTTGCCGCTGGAATGTCCGATGGCCAGTTCCCATGTCCCCGCCGCCATCTCTCCGCTGTATATGGCATGGGCCGTGATGAGTCGCGGCGGCATCCACGACTTGGTATCCAGGTCGAAGGTGAACAGCTTGCCACCAGCCCCATCCATCAGCACCAGCCAGCGGCGCGGCCCGTTGATGTGGAACGCCAGGGCAGCCTTTGAGTGGTCAATGGTTTCCAGGTCAGGCCGGATGGGCAATCCAATCTCGCCCAGTCCCAGCATCCATACCGTGTTGGCCGAGTCCAGCCAAGCGGCCAGTACCGTCCCCGGCTCCAGAGACACCGCAGAGATGTTGGTAGAGTTCCTGACTCCGTTGCGCACTGACACGGTATAGCGCCTGAAGGTATCCAGCGAGTCGCCATCTATCCCGAACAGGGTGTCACTGGTAGCCACGGCCACCATCGTATCCAGCCCCGCCAGCCCGGTCACTTGCGACGGATACGGGTAGTGGTTGCCGTCCCCGCCACTAGGCCAGCACTCCTCGGCCACTCCATTCACTATCTCCTCGAAGCCGGAGAAGTACACCATGTTGGCCGCCTTGGACCATATCCGGTTGGCGAATGTAGTGAAGCCATCTGATGCCGTGGGTGGGTCATTCCGCAGGGCGGCAGGAGCGAATCGCAGCCCCAGCAACTCGTCTGTAGTGGTATCCACTACTGTTTGGTTGGTATTGGTGAATGGGCTGCCAGCAATCTCGGCGCAGTCTTCGGGCGCTTGGGAGCCGCCATCAGTGGAACGGTAGATGCGTATCTGGTTGACTTGGGTGTCGGCACTGGCGGCCACCGTCACCGACACAGAGCTACTGGTAAACAGTCCCGTACAAGTAGAGATGGGCGATGGCGATGACTCGTTGGCGTTCGAGCTGTTGCAGTATGTGTAGTAGTAGAAGTACCCCACATATGCAATCAGCGTAGAGCCGCCATTGACTACCCAGGTGGGCGCAGCAGCGGGTGCATCAATACCCCACAACCGCGAGGTGGTAGTCCCGCTGATGCCATCAAACGCCCGCATATTGGTGCGGGTAGTCCCGTTGCCGAACAGACAGGTATTGTTTCCCACCACGAAGTCAAAGGGGCGGCTGGAGGTGGCGTCTGTGTATATCAGTACGAAGTTGGCATCCACCCCAATCTCCATCTTGTAGACTTTCGAGGTATTCAGGGTGGCGTCTGTCTCGCACATCATCCAGTAGTAGCTGCCTGCGGTGCTGGATGTATCCCACTTCTTCCATGAGAATACCCTGGCCACGATGGCCGTAGTCGCCGCTACTGATGGTGTCGCCTCGATGCCGGATGCGAAGCCTGGATACCGCTCCAATATCTCCCCGATGGATGTCATCACGTTCTGCCCGGCGTGGTACTGAGGGTCACGCGATGTCGGGCTGCCCAGTGTGTCATAGGGCAGGGACGGGTTCGTGATGTTTCGGTGCCCGGTCTGTGATGCGAGGGACATGGCTTAGTACCCTGCCGTGACGCTTTTTCCAGTAGCCCGGAACAGGTGAGCATCGAAACTCTTGATGGCAGCGGCCAGTGTCTTGACTTGGAAGAATGGGGTCAAAAGCGTTGCATCAGCCGGTATGGTGGCAGAGTTTGTGGCCAGCGCCGTGGCGCTACCCGCCTGATATACCTTAACGTTGGTAGTCCCATTCTTCACTACTATGAATCCAATCTTGCCAGCAGCATGGGCAATGGCGGTATTGCTTCGGGTTTCTGCGGCGGCGGCCCTCGTAACCAGGAACCAGTTGGCGTCTGCCCCAAGTCGCTCTAGATAGATACCGTTGGCGGGCGGGTCGGTACTGGCACCGTCCGAGGTAAACCCGACACGCTGCGTGGTATTGGCATCACTCTGTACCGGGTCGCAGACGAACCAGAAACATTGCAGGTCGCTTCCCAGTATGCCCTCAGTGGCGGTGAATGCCTCTATGAACTGAACATCATTGGCCCCGGCAATGGTTGTGATTCTCAGCGCCCCATTGGGTGCTGTGTACAGGGCATAGTTGGCCCCACCGCCCCATGGGCGCTCCGCATAGAAGCGGTCATTGGTGGTGTCTGGGTAATGGTTCCTGAAGTCTGAGTTGAATCTGTACCCTGGCTGTACATCTTGCAGCCAAGTGGTTATGGTCGAATCGAACAACTCCCACCGCTTGTTCGAGGCAGAGTATGTATACCCTGTCCCAGAGATGGTCTGCCAAGAAGCCGCCGTAGCGGAACTGGCTTGCAATACCTGATTGGCTGTCGGGGCAACAGCCGAGACAGCAACTGCGTTCAGCAGGGCAACGCTCAGGTTGGGTACAACCGTGGTAGAGGTGATGGCAAGGGGCGCAGTCCCTGTGGCCAGAGTGGAAGTCAGCACACCACTCATGGACAATGTAGTGATGCCACTCAGCGCCCCGGAGAATGACAGTGGCCCACTGACAGACACGCCCCCAACATCTCCCAGTACCACCACGTTCCCGCTCATGGATACCAGATTCAGGTCGGCAGTATTGCCACTGTTCCGTACCTTGATGGCGTCCGAGTTGGCCAGCCGGAATTGCCCCGTGGCCGACACGTTGGCGGTATTCGATGCCGCAGCAGCCATGATGGTGACGCCAGCATCATTGACCTGCCACGCCGGGCTGGATATCGAGTAGTTGGTGAACCACTTGGGATACCCTGCCCGCAAGTCCAAGATGCTCTTGCCTGCGGCAATGGCCGAAGCATTCCCCGCGCCCATGGTCGAGGGCACCAGAACCGCCACAGTGGCCGCAGCTCCCAGCGCCGCATCAATCTTTGCGGTGACGCTGGCCCCGGCGGCATTGTCGGCAAACTGGATGCCTTCCAGTGATGTCAGGGTCAGGGTCGAGAACGTAGCTGTCCCGCTGACATCAAGATTCTGCGCGTAGATGTCCCAGCGTTGCAGGGCCGCACCCAGGTCGTACCCGCTAGCGGAAGGCAACAAGTTGTCAGCGAAAGTCTGGCTCATTGTCTAAGTAGCTACATAGGGAATCTTTTTGGCAGTTCCGGCAATGTTCACGATGATGTATCCATCCACATTGGCTTTCATGGCTTCGCCGCCGCCATTGGTCGCGGTCGCTGCCGTGGTACTGCCAAAACCTACCTGGGCAGCGGCAACCGTGGGAGCCGCAACTGTGTATACACTGTTGCCCATCGTGGTGGTGCCAGTGCCCAACAGATTATTGGCAGCCCCGGCATTGTAGAATGCCCAATTCGTTCCCGCCCCTGTCAGCGCCGGGCAGTAGAAACCGTACTGCGTGGTAATTGTGCTTCCGCCTCCGATGGTGGGAGCTTCTATCTTGTAATGGTAAAGAGAGGCCAGGGTGAAGGCGGCGGCCTGCGTTTTTGGGAAACTTTGGAAGGTCACGCCAGCCGTGGTCGCCGCGCTCGAATAGGTCGGGCGCGAGGAAATCCCGTTTTGCGTGGCGGTGGTCGAGGTGGTGGTCTCCGCCATTATCATGGTGTTGGCGTTGGCTGGCGTGCCGATGCCGATGGGGCCGGTGAACTGTGGGGCAGTAGCTAAAACCGGCGTGCCGGTGCCAGTGGGCGTCACGGCCACAAAGTTAGTCCCATCGCCCTGGAGCATGGCGTTGCTCGCGGCGGCCCCGCCAATCTGGAGCTTAGACACGCTCACGGTTGCGGGATTTGCTGCTGTCCCGAAGGTGTACGGCCCACCCAGGAAGGTGACCTGGCTGCCCCGCATGTCCAGGAAATGCCAACCTGCGGGGATGGTGGCAGGGAAGGATGCTCCAGCCGCCCCGGCAGTATTTCCGGGGACCATGGTAATGGCATTCTTGTTTGCCAGATTCGTGGCTACGCCATAGAGCGCGTCGGCCAGAGTACCCAAGCCGCTGCTGCTCTCGAGGTAGTTGATGAATGGATGGCTCCATTGCGGGACATAGTTGGCGGTTGTGTCTGCCACCAGCCCCGGAGCCAGAGCTATCGTGCCGCCCTCGGAGGTGGCCCCAGCGGCAGCCGCATTCACCACCGTCAGGGTGGGAGTAGTGGAAGTGACAACCTTGAAGATGCCATTCCATGTGGCATCCGCGATGCCCAGCAGCGCTACATAGTCCCCGACTCGATAGGCGTGGGCCGTGGTTGTAGTCAGTGTCAGGGTAGTCCCGCTGCGGGTCAGACTGCCCACGGTCGGGTCCAGTGTCTTACCATACGCCGGGAACGGGCCGCTCGGCCCCAGTGATACATGGTTGCGGGTAATCTTTGCCCCGGCATTGCACAGCATGGTCAACCCCGAGTGATAGAACCCGCTGAATATCATGGTGGGCGTTCCATCAATGACCATGGCAAAGTGCGGGGTAGTAGTGGCTTGTTGACGCACCGCGCACTGCCGGAAGTCGTAGAAGTCCCCGGCGGCATCATGCAACATGTACCCGTTCTCGTCGTAGCAGTTGTCGAATGTCCAGCGGTTCCCCGCCAATACATACACACTGGAGTACACCCCGGCGGCCAGCGGCGCGAAGTAGTAGTTATCAAAGGCCACATTGTGGCCCGAGTACCCATACACGTGATGGTTGCCATTGACCCCGCCAATGCCGATGAATCCCGTATTGAACTTCAACTGGAAGTTCCCGGTGCCGAACCTCAGAAAGATGTCGCCGCCACCCACAATGCTGCTCTCGGCCACTGCCGTATTGGGTACACCATTCCCGCCAGTCATAATGCTGTTTATCTGGCACTCGCCGTAGTTGGAACCCTGGTCGGCCCCAGTCCCGCCGAACACGAACCCCCACTGGGCAGCGTATCCGGCGTTGACGCGGCTGACGCTCCAGTCGAACGAGGAAGAAGCCGCAGTCCCGCCCACCTGTACACAGTGGCTGGCTAACTGGCTGCCGCAGAATGCAATGTCCTCCAGCAGGAACTGTCCGCTGACTTGCAACATGACATTCTCGTTGACTGCCCCGGTAGTCCCGCCAGCAGAGCCTACCCACACCAACTCTGTCCCGGTAGCGCGCTGGGCAGTAAGATTGTAGCTACCCAGGCTGGCCGCGCTGCCCGCTCCCTCGCCCGAGATAATCAGGCCCTGACAGTTGGTGAATACGAGTGGCGTAGCCATCAGGAATATGCCCTGCGGAAAATGCAGCCTGCTGACATTGCCACGTGCGGTGATGGCGGCAGCAGCGTTGGCTATGGCCGTAGAGTCATCCGTGCCCCATACCGCATTGCACGACCCGGACAGGGTAGGCGCAGCAGTCAGAACGATATGTGCCGAGTCGGTGAAGCTGGCGATGGTGGTGACAAAGCCGGGCGAGTAGGTTTGGCCATATAACACGATGGTCTTGCCAACATCAGCCGCCACCCATGGAGAGGCCGTGGTGTCTACCAGAGTGGTATTCGATGCCGTGGCTACGGCGCTGGTAACGGCCCTGCCGTCGCCCACTGCCCCATAAGTGGCCGGGTATACCACCCCTAGCCCGGAAATAGCTCCGGCCAGGGACAGCGTACCGGATATGTCCATGTTCTGGAAGTAGCCATCCCAGCGGGCGGTCGCGCTACCCAAGTCGTACCCGGTGGCGCTTGGTATCAGGTTATCTGCGAAGGTCTGGCTCACCTACCACCCCCAGATGTTCCAGCCGCCGCTACTCCCGGAGCCTATGCTGCCCTCGCCGGGGAAGATTGTATCTATTGCCCCAAAGTCCTCGGCGCGGGCCATTTGCTCTACTGCTTGCCGGTACTCGTTCAGCTGGACACTGGCGCGTGGGTCGTCACCCAGCTTGTAGGCCCAATACATCAGCCCCTTCAGGAATACATGGACGTGCTGGTCGTCGAACCACAGCTGGTCAGTCAGGGCAGTAATCTTGGCTGGGTTCATCTGGTACTGGCCGGACAACTCCAGCAATGTCCCGGAGGGAACCTGCACCGCAGACTCCAGCCGTATCTTGCCGATGCCACGCTGGAGCGCCGCTGACCGGATGGACTGGTAGCTTTGCGATACCATGTTGTCTGACAAGTCCTGAACGACATTCAGTTCCCGGTTGTCGTCTGGCGTGGTATCTGTCCGGGTGATGGATATCTTCAGCAGCCGGTAGATGTTGGTAGGGGCAGAGTAGTCCTGCTGCCCATCCACCAGGGGTATCAGCCCGGCGGCAATATTGGTAATGGATACCCGCCACGGGTAGATGCCCCATATCTCCGCAGACACCATGTCGGCAAGCTGGGGGGTGATGGCCGCCAGCCCGCCGACATTCTTCAGCAATGGCTCCAGGACATTGGCTACATCGGAGACAAGATAAGTTTGCGCGATGTTACACCGCCACCGGGTGCTGGCGCTCGGCCATCCGCTCCAGTGCAGCCATGTCCAGAGTCTTGTAGTTCACCAGGTTGATGCCCTGAGTGACTTGCTCGACCGAGCATTCAATCTTGGCCAACTGGGTCTGGCACCGCTGACAGGTAGGGACGAAGTACGGCTTGACCCCGGCCGGGGTGTGCGCCTGGGCTACCCAGGTATGGCTCTTGCCGTTGTGGTGAGGACAGTTACGCTTGCGCATGGCCTTGGATTCCTCTTCGGCCTTGCCGCGCTCCAGTGCCTCATTCTTGTTCCGCGCCCTGAGTGCCTGTTTCTCGTCAATGGCCTCTTGGTCCAACTGTGACGGCTTCTTGGCCGCAGCCACTACCGCCTCCAGTAACTGTTGCAACTGCTCCGCCGACAACCCCACCGCCGGGGGTGCCGCCACCGCCTGTTCGTCTTTGCTGAATACTCCCATCACGCATCTCCTTTGTACAGATTGGGTTTGTCTTCTTTGGTCATGCGGCGCGAGTTGTCGCTGCCCGCCTCCGCTGCTTCCTTCAGGATATTGGTCATTCTCGCCCGCGACATCCCGTCATTGTTCAGGAACTGGATGCTGTTATCGTTCTCGTTAAAGGCCACAGCCACGACCACGAAACCATCTTCCCGCGCCATGCCCAGCGCCTCGCGAAGCAGCATCTTGTTGCTGTCAGAGAACTCCATGATTACCAACTATATCACAGCCATCACTGGGTCAGCGCCTGCCACTTTTCGCTGTCATGCGAGGGCGGGCCGAACAGCGCAGCCACCTTCGACTCCGCGACATACCTGCCCCGTATCAGCCGGGACAATACATTCCGCCATCCCGGTATGACTGTCGCCCCCAGTAGCTCCCCCGTCTCTTCATCCGTGCGTCCAGTAACGAATTCTCGGCACATTCCTCTGGGCATTCCGCAAATGAATCTTCGCCCCCCTGGCGTTCCTGGGTCGAGCAGATACACCCCGTATTGCTTGTCGCTGGCATGGGACACCTCGAACCATAGATTTGGGTTCAGCTTGATGAGTCTCCGCATGATGATGTCAGAGTGGAGTGGCAGCCCTGTTTGCTGCTCCACGTTGTGCATGGAGCGGCCCGCGTCAGGGGCAACAGCGGCTTTCCGTTTGGCCTCTGCCGAGGCGTAGGCGGTTCGGCTGCGGGCTACCGCTTCGTCCCGCTCCCTGCGCTTGGCATGGCGAGCTTGTAGCTCTGAGTCGAATACGGCGGGTGCCTTGACTCGGTGCAGTCGTGACATATCGAGATGGTAACACAGGGGGCTGGTTGGCCCCCCGTGTCGGTCTAGCTATGAACGCTCGAACCCAGTACCGAGAACAGACAGATGGATGTTCACGGTGAAGCTGGGGTTGGTGCCGCCAATGGTGGATTTCACCTTGATGGCGGCAGGGTCGAACAGGCAGTTCTTGGTCAGGATGCCGCCAGTATCGGCAACAACCTGGCTCAAGGCTACTTCGCTGTCACCCAGGCCCAGCTTGAACGTGAGGTATTCCACGCGAGCAGCCGTAATCTGGGATGAGCGGATAGGCAGGTTTACATACGTCCCTGCGCTGCCGTTGAAGCTGGTCTGCAACACGATGTCGAGCGTCGGGGAGGTACCCGTGACCGACGTAATGTCCAGTACCAGTTGGTAGCATTCCCCGACATACATCTCCAGTGCCGAGGAGGTTGTGGTGGATGCCAGCGCCCCGCCAGCATACCAGTTGCGCTTGTGGTAGATGGGAACGAGTCCTTGGCTCATTACAGCACCTCCAGGGACAGTTCGTCCAGGTATCCGTTGTCACCGCCGCCGGTGGCGATGGTGATTTCCACCGACAGGGCATTGCCCGCCGTGGACGAGGACAAGTCAACAGAACTGACAGTATTCGTCAGCACCGCAAACGCATCCAGTACCGAGGTTGCGCCGTTCAGGGCGGAAAAACACCCCTTCAGGACTTGCGAGGTTGAGTCCCAGAACAGGTCGCCCCAGATGGCCCATACCGCCTGCGTGGTGCTGACCGCCCGTGCGGTAGCAGCAGCAATCACGGTATTCGAGGCTGCGGTGATAGAGCTGCCGTAGCTGACCTTGGGGGTCACGTTGTGGGACGCGGAGTTGAGTGCGCGACCGACGGCGCGGAACTTGAACGCGGCGGAGCTTCCCGAAATCTGCGGGAAGTAGACCACACACGCCTTGGTGGCGTCATCGGCCTGAAGGAACGTCGCGGCAGAGGTCGGATTCAGCCTCGCACTGGCCCGCTTCGCCCTGTAGGTTGTATTGGCATTGCCCATGTTGTGTTCTCCTTGTCGAGTTCACCGCTCGACTCGGGTTAGTGGTTGCGGCTGTTTATCGCAGCCGTTGTTATATGGCGCTCGCATCCGCTTTTATAGTCTTGAAGCGCAGATTCACCGTATCCAGCGTCTTGGCCGCGAATGCGAACCAGTACGAGGCGAAGGTTGCAATCTCGCCCACCGGGTCAGCAGCCGACCTGCCAGGATGGAAGACATGGATGCTGAACTTCTGGTTGCGCGGGTCTTCGATGCGGTCAGGCCCACGACCAGCCAGGTCAACGATTCCAAGTCCGCCCTCACCGAAGATGTAGGTGTAGTACTTCTTGTTGGGGGCAGCACCACCGTCGTCTCCGACGTTGGTGGTTTCCAGCAGCCGGACTCCACCCACCATGCCCACCTCGCCCTGCAACACCGCGTTGCCGTTCGAGTACTTCATGGCCTCGATGAAGCCACCGGCGGTATTGTCGGAGATGAGGTCGAATACGACATAGGGATGGATGATGCCCAGAAACTCGTTGCCGCTGCGGGGGCGTACGTTGATGCCCTTGAGCAGCGCAACTTGCTTCTTAAAGTCCGAGGCAGTCAGGGTTGCGCCGATGGTGGAAACCATGGCGGCGGTGTTCGAGTCAACCTCGGTGCGAATCATGGTGTCTACTGAGCCAGCAGCCCGATAGCTGAGGTTATCAACCATGCGGGTGCGGGGTTCATTGATGTCGGTCAGGTCGAGCAACTGGGAGCTGGACGTGAAGTCCGAATATTGCTCGACAGTGGCCGATACGGTCGAGGTGGTTTCAGAGACCGGAGCGCCAATCACGCCTTCCGCTGACGGGACAGTATTGAATCCGGGCAGCGTAGAGCGGAACATCTGAATGGTCTTGCCGGAACCCTGGGGCATCGAAAACGTGTCCGCTACTTGAGCGAAACGGAACATCGCTTCCAGTCGGTCCAGCGGGCGCTTGTCATAGAAGCATCTACTCCGCCTACTTTCGCGGCGGTGTGGACTATATCATCTTGGGACGACCAGGACGCATCTTGTAGTCCTTATCGCACCAAGGAGAACGTGTAGTCTCTGGGGACTTCCCATTGAGTATGATGAACTGCTTTAACAGTTCCATCTCCCGATTGTTGTATCTTCCATTTTCGGGTACTGGGTGGCTGAGGCGCGACCGACAGAACTCCAATACGAGTACCGCCTTCTGTCGCTTTACCGTATGCGTGTCCCATAATGGCAGCAGGTTCGGTAGTAACCGTTCCAGCCTCTTTATGCCATTCACATGGACATCCATCCGGTCTTTCCAGTGGGCCTTCTTTCCCGACATCTTGTGGTGGTAGAAATAGTGCCCCACCCCAAGTTTGCCAAGAATCTTGCCGCACTTTTCCAGTAGGGGGCGCTCGGTGTTCACGAACACCATCGAGGGATATATCTGTTTCCGTACCTTGTTCCAGTACAGACCCAAGCTTCCCTCGCCCTCTAGAAATGCCATCAACCAACCCAATTCAAACTGGGTTGCCTGCTGATTGACCATTTCGCCATCGGCAAAATGCTGCCTGTCGATGATGCTCATCTGTCCCATTTATCACCTCGTCAGTATGGGAAGCTTTAGGTTATTCCAGCAAATAGTTCTCTTTTACAACCGCCTTCTATCTGTTGACGGTTGCCAAATGGGCGAGAGTGGCTGTTTGTGTAGTCAACCCCGCCGGTGCATAAGCCATATTTTGCTCCTGTGTTACGAGATTTTGTGGAACAGTGGCAGCCGAACGAGCAGCTCGGTTGAGCCTTGGCTGCGGGGGCGGGAGCACCGCTTGGCAGGGTTACTACAGCGCGGGAGCACCGCGACAACTAGAACTTAGCAGAATGGGATAGTGGGTGTCAAGTGGTTATCTCTGCCGACTTGCCGGTGCCGATGTGCCACTCCATGCCGGGGGCTTGGAACACGGCCAGTCCATAGGTGGTATGCAGCACAATGTTGGGCCACCCCGTCTCCTGCATGGCGTAGTACACCCCCTGGTAATTCTGGCAGACATCATGGAGGCATACCAGCCCTCCGGGGTTCATCCAGTCCCGCAGCTTGCGGACTTCAGCCACGCGGACTGGTGTCCACCAGGAGTCTATGAATGCGAAGTCCCAGCGGTGGCAGGACAACTCTACCTCGGACCATGCGGATGTATCATCGGGACCGATGAGCGATATGCCCTCTTGCTGAAATACCTGAACAGGCAGACCGCTACACCGTTCCCGCGTCTTTTCGCACATGGCTGGGTCAGTATCGCAGGTATACAAGATGCCTCGCCCATTGTCGTGCAGGGCTTCTCCTATGGCTTCAGCCGTGTCTCCGTGGGCGCATCCTGTTTCCAGCACCCGCTTGGGCTTCTGGTGGCGCACCATGGCAGCCAGCAGCGTCGAGGTTTCATTCTCAGCGCCCTCCAGGGTACTCTTGTGCCACAGGCCATCGGCTAACACGGTAGATACTCCGCCAGGGTGGGAAAATGTTCCCGTAACCACGCCCTGTCAAGTGGAGCTGTCAGCCAGTAGTGATTCAGGATTAACGCGGTGAACTTGAAGTTATACATCATGCTGGTATCCCTTCCTTGTGGAACGTGGCCCGCAACCGTGGCAAGTCCGGCCCCAGCCGCTCCAGTGCCATGGCGTAGTTGTCGTGATTAATAGTCTTGTCGTACCCCCGCTGGTCAGCGCGGGCAGAGAAGTGATGTACCACTACGCGAGGGTCAATCCATACCCCGTGGCCCCGCGACCACGCATACAGGTCAAAGCTGGCCTCCTCGCCCCCGAAGCCCACATAGCTGTCCCAGTAGCCGCCCAAGTCATGCCATACATCTCGCTGCACCGCCATGATGCCAGAAGGGGCCGAGGCGCAGCGATAGGGCCACGGGAAGCAGGGTTGCTTGGAATAATCGCCCTCTACATCACTGACCGTGCCGAAGAAGTGGTAATAGGTCATGCAGTTACCCACCGATGGCTTGTAGGCACAGTGCCATACCGGAACAACCAGTTCCAGGATACTGGCGGGCAGGCCCGGTGGGATGATTACATGGTCATCCAGAAATAGCAGATAGTCGCCGCTGGCGCGGGACGCGGCCAGATTGCGCGCTGCCGGGGCATTCAGTTCATGGCCATAGACTATGTCTATACCGTAGTCCTGCATGACCCTGTGTGGCTCCGAGGACTCACCCGACACAACCACATGGATGTCAGTCAGCCCGGCATCCTCGCAGGATGCGATAGTAGCCCACAGGCCCAGTGCGGGACCACGCGAAGGGATACAGACGCTAATCATTGCCCTTGCGGTTCGTGGTCAATCGTCCCACTACTCGCCGCAGCCGCAACACCTCTCCCCAGATGGCCGCTTCCCGTGTACCCTCTTTCGCCGCAGATGCCATGCGGCGTATCTCCGCGTCGTCATATTGACGAAGGTCACGCGGTGGTGCGCTGTTATCATATGAAATAGACATGTCCCAGCCACTCCAGCTACAGGGTAGAGAAGCCCTCTCCCAGATGGATGCATTGCTTGTTTGTGAGAAGCCCGACTCGCCAGCCATGTTCCCTTAGCCAGTCCGCCTGCGTCCGGTCGTACCAGTTGCCCTCTTGCGGGGGCCACTCTGCCTGCGCCCCCTTGCGGACAAACCTAATCCCGCCGACCGAGACGTGCTCCTCGATGTCCGGCCCATGATGGGCGCGGTATCCTTCTGGAGTCCATCGCTGGATGTCACAGTTGGATGGCCAGGCTGACAGGATGGCGAAATCAGGATATGCTCGAAATAGTCCGATAAGGTCATCAACCGATGAAAATCCGGGCAAGCAGTCGTCATCGGCGCAACAATACACTTCGCCCGTTGCGCGAGATTCCGCTTCTTGCCGCCGCTTGCTTTGCCACTCCCGGCCTTTGCCACTCAGCACCTCCACGGTAACGCCCGGCATCAACTCCCATGCGGCATGGCACGTATTGGCCATGTTGTAGCGAAGCCGCGACAAGCGCGGACACACTGCCCAGTAATCTGCGACACAGAAGAAGACTTCCATCCTAGAAAAACCCGTACCGTAGTCCGCGCCATAACCATCGCGGGACATCTATAAATAGCCCACAAAGGCAAATCTGTGGTTGCATGAATGAGCAGCAGGTGTCTTCCATCTCCCGGTGCTTGGTGGTAGAACCACACTTATAACACATGGACCTCACTCGGCACAGTCCAGCATCATGGACGTGGCTTGCCACTGGCACTGTTGCAATATGTAGATACACGACTAACCGCCCTGTTGCTTGACCCTCCGATACTCTGCTGCAATCTGGTCACTGGTCATGTTGGCGAAGTTGGTGGTGGCCGGGGCCGCCTCGTTCTGCGGGGCCAGCATGGGGGGTATATTGGGAGCAGGCGCAGCCGCCACCTTGGCCCCGCCACGAGATGCTGTAATCTGTTCTGCCGAGCGGGGTGTATACAGCTTGTTCTGGACACAGAAAGCATGGGCCAGCTTCAGGTTTCCCAGCGTCTCTGGCAGGTTGTTTGACTGCATGACCTCATACAGCTTTTCAGTGGCCTCTTGCGTGAACGGGAACTCGGGACACTCCCGCTCGAAGGATGCCGCAGTCTGAGTGGCCCGCTGTGTTTCGGTGGCCGACTTCATGTCAATGAAGTCCTGCTTCATCTCATCCACGTTGTCATAGCCCATCAGCCGCGCCATTGCGATACCAGTAGCCTGCGCGGGGTCATCCAGCTTTTGATAGTACAACTCAGCAAACTTGTCAGGGGGCAACTGGGACAGCGTGGCTGCTACCTGTTCTCTGTGTTCCACCACCCGCTCGACCGGGGCGGCGGGAGTCAGCGCCTCCAGCTTCTTCGTGGCTTCCTTGTAACTGTTGTTGGTGGCAACCTTGGATGCGGCCAGCTTCTGGGCTACCTCCAGTGGCTGCCCATCAAACACCTCGCCAGTGACCAGCATGGTATGGATGGTTCCGTCCGGGCGCACCTCGTACTCCTTGAAGCCCTCAGGCAGTGGCGCGGCCACGGGGGCAGGCGGGGCCATCCCATCCGGCATCCCGGCAACATCATCGGGGGCGCGCACGGGGGCTTCGGGCGGTGCAGCATGAATCTCTGCCCGTACCGCGTTACTGGCGGCTACCAGCTCATCCGCCGACATCTGCTCCGGAGGCTTTGATTCTTGGTTGGAGGATAGCGGGAGGTTTGGAACTATGATTGGTGCGCTCACCTTGTCTCCTTGATGTGCCGATTCTTCATGGCATTCAGCTTGGCAGCCATGGCCCGCTCTGCCCACTTCTTGTACCACATAGGGGAAGGGTTGGCGAGCCGCACATACTTGTGGGGGTCAACCAGCGGTTGCTTCACCATTGTTCTCCCTGTTGGTTATTGACTGTATCCATCATCTGCCGTCTGTCTTCGACTCTGCTGTCCACAAACCCAATGACTGCCTGCATCATAGCCCTGCGGGCCTGCCATGTCAAGCGAAGGGCGTGGGATACTGCTGGGTCGCTGGACAGACAATCCGCCAAGTCATGCTCGGCATCCGCCACCAAGTCCCGCATGAACGCTACCAGTTGCTTCCACTCCTCGCCTTCGGACAACTGGAAGTAGCCCTCGCACTGCATCAGGTAGACGGTTTCTTCCTCGGTCAGTTGCGGGAATGGTGTCATTTCTTGGCCGCCTTGGGTTTGGGCTTGGGCCGATTCTTGGCCTTGGTTTCTTCCTGCGGGGGCAACCCCAGTGCAGCATGGGCCGCATCCGGGGTAATCAGCTTGCTAATCATGCCACCCATCAGGTCGGTGTCCTGCTGCGCAGCCTGTCCTTCGGACTCGGCAGCCAGCCGCTCTTGCTGCATCTGTTGCCGTATCACTTGGTCAGCCGTGGGCTGGTTCATGGCCTGCTGTACTTCCGGCTGGATGGGTACGAACCAATCCATAGCGCGCATATTCAGGCCGTCCGCTAGCACCTCGGACAGCGTGGGCGTATTCAGCTGGAAGCCCTGCTTGGCCTGCATCTCCAAGAAGGCGGGATTAGCCACCGACTCCAGTACCATCTGCAATCCGCCACTCTGTACTGCCTGCCGCGTCTTCATCTTCGAGGATGCCCGGAACTCAAACTTCACACTGGCATTCAGCACATTCAGCGGGTCAATCTCCAACTGCTGGCCATTCTGCCCGATGATGGCGATTATCTCCTCGGGGTTCAGGAACCGCTTGTCAAGTGCCAGCAAGATGTTGCACAGCGGCTCCATCAACTGGTCTTCCAGTGTCTCTACCAGGAACTGTACCCGGCGCGATGCCGCAGCACTCTGAGTGTTGATGCCCGTGGCTGTCCGGTTAGCTGAGTTGCCCCCGGCGGTGGCAATCCCCATCATGCCGGTATCGGTCACGCCAGTAGTCTTTTGTACGCGGCGCTCCCCGGCGTCTGCCTCGATATGGACATCTTGGGTAACGTTGCCCATGGGCAGCCGCATGATACTCTTGCTGGGTTCTCCATCCGTCTCCCAGACCACTCCGGGCCGCATGCGCCGCGCCGAGGGCGGGATATTCGATGACCCTCTCTGCCGCACTATGGGAGCATGGATGTTCAGGCTGACTTCGTCCAGCCGCCCCTCCAGCAAGTCCGCAATCATGTCCTGGTCGCCCTCGACCAAGTCACAGATACTGAGTCCGTAGAAGCGCCCCGGCACGTTGACGTAGTTGATGTTCAGGAATGGCAGGGCCATGTAGCAGTTGGGCTGGTTGTGCGCCACCCACTTGCGGTTTAACAGCCACACATGGCGGTCTTTCCTCCAGCCGCGTATGACTTCGATGCGCTTCTGCGAGGGGTCTTCGGTGTAGTCCTGCTGGGGCGAATAGCTGTTGCCCCGCATGGATTCCTGTTGGGCCTTGGTATTGTCACCCTGCCCGGTGGACTTCTCCTCGGCCATCTTGCGCAGTACATCATCTTCCGGGATATCAAACCCCGGCTGGCCGCGCCACGAAGCTACTTGTTCCACCGTACGCCAGTGTCTGGTGAAACAGTACCGGGCGTCCTGCACGTTGGAACTGTGGCAGTGCGGGTCTATGTAGAAGTCCCGAATGTCGGTGAGTTGTATCTGGGGACGGTTGATGGTGTGCTCTACTTGTTGCTGGGATACGGACAGGTCGTACTCACCTGTCGGCAAGAACGCGGGCTGTCCGTCCGGCCCCATCATGGCCGACATCCGGGGATTCATGCGCCGGGTATATTCTATGCGCTGAATCTTCTTGGCTAACCAGCCCCACTCCAATATGCCGTTGCCGTAGATGAGGGCGAAGTCCAGCAAGTCCGACACCAACTGGCGCAGGGACATGATGCCGCGCTCGTCCAGTCCTTGCATCTGGTGGCGGATTAGTTCTCGTACTTGGCCGACCTGTTGCCACGTTCCGTCCCCGTGTGGCACTACTCCGAATGGCGGGTCATCGGCAAACAGCGCATCCATGATGGCTGGCTTGAGGGCCTGGACCTGGCCGAATGCCAGATACACCGGCATCGAGGCGCGGGGTATCTTGGTGCCCTCCCATGTTTTTCTGGGGCGGAACGCCAGATACACCCGGTCGGCGGAGCGGAACCTGGAGTCGTGGTTCTGATTGCGCCACTGCTCGGCAAACTCGAAGTCGCGCTTCATTATGTCCAGCGCGGCCTTGTCGCTCCACGGCTCCAGCGGGGATACGACCCGCTCCTTTTCTTCGGTGGAGCGTTCTTGCTGCGTAACGTTGGTCAGTTGGGCGGGAGTGGACATTGGTGATTAGATAGTACCATGTTCAGTAGGTGTGGGTGGTATTTACGCCAGCATCCTCGTCTTCCTTGCCGAACAGTTCCCGCTCCAGCATGTTTCTGGCCGGGATGTCGGTTCTCGTGCCATCTGGCCGGATGACGCCCAGAGTATTGAACCTCTCGATATCGAATGCGGCAGGCGCTACGTCGGGATTGGCCCCAGTCCCGTCCCTGTTCTGCATGGCATCCGCCAGAGTGTCCAGTATGTCATCATGCGAGTATTTGGGGAAGCGCAATATCTCGTTGATAAGATGCAACCGGCAGGGCAGGTTGGCGGCGAACCGGATGGCCTTTTGCTTCAGCCAGGGCTGGAGCGACCGGATGCGCTGCTGCTTGGAAGTGCGGTTGTCGCGCTTGATGACATCTATGGGCAGCCACTTCGAGCGCCGCGCCATCTCCCGCCTCAGGAACGGCAACAGTACCCGCGAGTGCGCTTCCTTTTCCATCTTGATGCTGGAGAGCCATGGGTAGTCCTTGGCTACCTGGAACAGTATGTTGATGACCTCCTCGGGCGAGTACCGCCCATGCCATATCATGGGGACATACATCACTCCCCCGGTGAAGCCGTGCAGGGTCATGGCAGTGTAGTCATTGTCCCTGCCCTTGGCATCAGTCTCCATGCCCGCCAAGTCTACTGTCAGGTGCAGGCTGCGGGACAATCTGTCCACCAGTAACGACATCTCCTCAGCAGGCACCCATACCAAGTCCTTGTCCGAGTCTACCAGCCCGCTCTTGCCCACGATGGGATTCATCAGATACTGGGGATACAACACCGCCGGGCCACGCACCGGGTCATCCTCGATAGCCTTCAGGGCAGCCAGTGGCATCCGCTCCGGCCACATCACCGGACCTTCCGGGTAGTTAGGGGCGGCACTGCGCATCAGTATCGAGTAGGCGCGTTTCTCCGGGGGCTTGGCCATCTCGGCTTCGTAGATGGAATAGTGCAAATCAGAGTAGTCATAGATTGTGCCCGTGATATCCTCCCAGCCATGGTGCGGGGGCAGGCGGTGTGTTTCCAGCAGCGGCCCCATCTCCCCGAAGTGCCGCTTGATGGTATCTATGCGCCCCGGAGTACGCGCCCCAATCTCGTCCTGTAAGTCGTCATGCTTGATGACATCGAAGTGGCCGCCAGCCGTTACCTTGTCCACCGAGCACGTTGACACCGTGGGTTCGCGCAATACCCGGTCATCGGGGCCGTATGTACGGCAGGGCACGGTGAATTGCTCTTGTGTGCCCCAGTCTTTCACGTTCTTGGCCGGAGGGCAGAACTCAGGGAATATGCCGCGAAAGCGAGGATTGAACTGGAAGTGTTGCTTTATCTCCGTCAGGAACTTGCCCATCTGGTCGCCGGTTCCGGTACTAATCAGTATCCTGACATTGGGGTAATTGATTATCCATTGGATGGAGTGGGCGGCAGTGACGATGCTGGTCTTCAAGTGGCCGCGAGGGATAAGTATCATGCGGCGGCGCGGGCCTTCCAGTTCCCACATGGAGCAGGCGGGAGTATAGCCCTTGCCCTTCACTACATCTTCGATGGCTCCGTCTATGCCGCCCCGGAACTTTTGCAGATGGTTAATCATCTCGCCATGGACTACTTTGGATACGTCCATGTAGCCCAGTCCCTCGGTACACAGATATCCCAGGTTGACGCGGCACCTCTGGCGCTGCGCCTTCCAGAGTTCTATGGATGCCTGGTCACTGGACTTCGGCACTGGGTGGTGGCGGAGCCTCGGTATTTGGTTGCGCCCCGGTCGTATCTGCCACTACTCCCGGAGTCAAGTCAGCAATGCGTGCTTGCAGTTGCTCGATGCGGGCATGGGACGCCCGCAGGTCTACGAACAGCCTGCCGATGAGGGAATACAGCATGTCTTCTGTCATTGGAACAATCCTTTCATGTAGCTGTATGCACGTTGATACCACGGTTGCGGTGGAGGTTCCGGCGCGGGGAATGCCAGCAGGAAGCGCCCATTCACCACGGAGATGAATACATCATCCTTCAACTCGAACCACACACTCGGTACTGATTCGCACTGGCGCAGTAGAATCATCTCCAAGACATCGCGGCGGCGGGTAACGCGACCCCCACTGACCAGGCGTTTCATTTGCCACCACTCGGCGGTTTGATGTAAACACGGTAATAGAGTTCCACTGCCAGATTCACGTCACTGTCGCGGTATGGCAGGACTCGCTCCTTCAGCCATATCTTGGCCCACTCGCAAGCTTCGTCCCGGTGCCAGTTGTTGCCCAGAGTGCGCCCGCCGGGAGGGTGGGACGGGTCACGCTGCACCTTGCGGCAGCCAAACCGCGCCGCTTCTTGGATGTTGACGTGCAGCTTGGCCAGTAGTTCTGATTCCAGCGTGGGGTCTACGGGGATGTCTGAGGGGAACTGGTCGCCGCCCGTGACCGGCTCCGGGGGATTCTTGGACTCGATGATGGCCACTACCAAGGCAGCATCCACTTGCTTGCGGATGTCTTCTGACAAGATGCGGGACAACCCCACCATGTCGAAGTTTACCGTGGTAGGGTGAACATCCAGCACCACCTGCTCCGATACCAAGTCACGAAACCATGCTCTCAGTCGTTTTCTCATAAAGTCATCCTATCAGATGCCGCAGCCAACCATCATCAGGCTGTTTGTAGCGACTATCACCGGCTCGGCCTTGAATGTCACCGTCTCCGCGATGTTGAAGAAGCTGTCCCCCGTGGCGGCATCGGCGGCATCGTAAGTCAGGGTGCAAGTGCCATTTCCCATCGTTCCCACGTTGTTGATGTAGACCTTCAGAAGAATGCGGTCATCCTCTGCGAATGCCTGGTCCGTGACGTTTCCTGCCCATGTCATCTCAGTAGGAGTGGTTTTGGTAAACTCCACCCCATCGTCGAATGGCCCTCCGCCAAGTTCCGTTTCTACCCCCGCCGCCGTCCTGATGAATACCCTGTATCGCCCACCGGCATTGGTAGCCGACGCAGACTCATGTGCCCAGATGGAGATGTCGGTTGTGGTAAGCGTGAAGCCTCCGGCGGGCGTTCGACCACTGACCCACTGAATCAACGTACCCCCAGCAGTCTGTGTCCACTGGATGTTGCTCCCGCCAGAGGTAGCGGTGACGGCGGCAGTCGTGGAACCCGACCCCGCCGAAGTCACCATGTCGAAGTAGGTGGCCCCGATAAGATTGGCTTGCGTGCTGCGGAGAAACAATTTGGTGGCCATCAGTCCTTACCGTACCAGCGACCCACCCTCCACGGATGCCAGCCGCACAAAGTGAACCATGCCCTGCGCCATGGCGGAGTCGCCAGAACATCCAGCAATTGCCATGTATCCCGGCTGCGGTTACGCAGGGACTCTACTTGGCGTTTCAGCACATCTATCTCCTGCTCGACATTCATGGCTACAGGTTCTTTGCTAGGTACGCAGTTAGTCTAACGGCAGACGTTATATCATCACGAACAAAACCAAGCGCCCTGTTGCAATGAACACACAAAATATACTTCAGTTCTCGCCTTGTTCCTATGGCCACAATCGGTCATAAGTTTTTGACAAAAACCACATTGCAATCCACAGTTATACTGCCCGCAGATAGGGTAAGGGTCCAGGGCTTCGCGGCCACGGCCTGCGGCATAGGCGGATTGAAGTCAATCGCCAATCCGCCATTGGCGGCGAGGTCGTAAATGGCCCGAGTCGTCCCGGCGGTGTCATCCTTCAGGGTCACAAAACACGCCGTTGCGGTACGGTTGGTTATTACAAGGCTGGAAATATCGTTGAACACCCCGGCTCCGCCCGCTGTCACGATGGTAGTTTCCGCAGTGGTTGTGATGTTGGTGGTCTGTACCCCCACCAGGTCGCGGGTATGGCCGATGGTTGTGACCAGACGCCCAGCCTTGTCCGCCATGATGCCGACCATATTCCCGCCAGTCGCGGAAGTGGGATTGGCGGTAGCGGCCCTGGCACCATTGAAAAGGGCGTTGGCAGGAACAGCCGCCCCGGTAGCAGCATCGAAGATTGCCCCGGCATTGCCCAGCGCCCGCACAGTACCGATGACCTTGGTAGTCTCTGCCGCCAGAGTTGCGGCAGATTGCACAGCAAAAGTACCAGTGCCTACTACTTCGGCCTTCAGGTTGACGGCTGTCCCGGAGATGGCCGTGACTGTTCCGCTTACGGGTTGTGTTGCTTGCCAGAACGTGCCACTGACCGGCAAGGCAGTACCACTGGCGATACCCTGCACGGCCAGCACCGTGCCTGCCGTAGGAGTACCGGCAGCATCCCCGCCCGCAACGCGCAGGCTGGTGGCGGTAGCTTGGGTTGCGGTTACAGTGCCGCTGACGGGCTGGGTGGCCTGCCAGAATGTCCCGGATACAGGTTGCGTGGCCTGCCAGAAGGTTCCCGACACAGGAACCGCGCTCTGGTTGCTGGCGATGACTACGGGCAGGGATGCGGCCATCAGTTGCTGGCCAGGAGTGTATTGGTCGAGGGAGGCTACATCTACCTTGCCCAAGTCGCGCAGGGCGCGGTCGGAGGGGTTGGTCAACAGGCCGTTGGTATTGTCGGCGGTGAGTGCTGTGGCGGAACCAGCAGTAGCGATAGCCAGTTTGACTATCTGTACATGGCCAGCCGCTACAGCATCATCAGTGGCAACCTTTGGGGTTGCATCACCAGAACCAGTCGCCGGTATTGTGACAGTTGAGATTGCCTTGCTCCCTTACTCCAGATTCTACGATATCTTACACGACGAGGCGAATCCATGTTCATCTTGCGGCGCATCAGGAATGGTCCGGTGGATGCCGGAGGGGGCGGCGGGCCACCACCACCTGCCCCGGCAAACAACAGTAACAGGCTCACAGAGAACCACCACGATTGCTGCGGCGGCTATCCCTCCGTGTTCCGCGTCTATGTTTCATGGTTATTCATAAAACGAGGCGTACACGACAGTGTTGCCGAAGCTGGGGTTCGTCCCGCCAACCACGGCCCTTACCCTCAGAAAGCAACCAAGTCCGATAGCCTTGATACTGCCTGCGGCCAGGGCTTCTGTCTGTACAGCGGCGATGGAAGCTGCCCCGGTAACGAAATGGGCTATCTGGTTCGAGGTTGATGCAGTCACCTGAGTAAACGAAACGATATCCTGCCAGGTAGTGTTGTCGGGCAACAGTGTCTGGATATAGCAGTTCAGGGTAGGAGAGGTTCCGGTGACGGTTCCCACGGTAAGCTGGAACAGCGCCGAGGTATATTTCTCGATGCCGGGAATCTTCGCTCCACTGGCAGACGCGGTCAGCGTGGCCGTAGTAAACAGGGTTGCATTGAAGGATGCGGGGCTGCCAAGAGATACGGTTTCACCGGCCATCTTTCACCTCACGATACCAGCGCAGAGTGCTGTCACTCCACACTATACCACACAGTAAAGTGGCCGTGGCGGTATTCATCTCATTTGCAGCAATCCACCGGCAATCAGGATGGCTGACAGCCAGAATACAAAGCCCCACGCTTGGGCGGAGTAGAGATACGCGCCGCTGTTTTGGAAACCGGGCAGCGCGTCTTGACGCAAAGTGACTTCATGCGCGCCCTTGGGCGTGCTCGCCAGGCCAAAGGGCGCGAGTATTATGCGGGTGACGTCAACTTGCCCGCATTCTTGACGGCCCAGAATCTCAAGCAGTTTGTTTCCAAGGGCTTGGAGGTGACGTCTAGTCAGGTCGAATTCAAGCCGCTCAAGGGAAGCCGCGCCTTTGGCTATCCGGCCGAGTTGCTCCCCAAGGTCTGCGATGTTTTCTTGGACGCGGAGGAATCTGGCGTCCTGTTGCCAAACCAAAAGCACATCGCCGCCCGCGCCAAGATCCTCATGCGTGGCCTGGCCCATGTTGGCATCATCGCGCTCGTTGATGAGGCTGCGCACCAATCTTGCGGAAGCTGACATCGAGGCCCTCTTTCGGGAAGCCCAGACCAAAGACGCTGCATACGCCTCCGGCTGTGGGATCGTTCACAACGTCAAGGATGTTAAGATCCCCAAGGACGCGACCATAGTGTCGCTGGTATTCGAGCGGCGGTAATGCATTCATCTCATTCATGCGTGCCTCGTATTTAACCCCCTGACACATACAATTGTACAGTGAATCCGGGAATGCTCCCCAAACTAGGACATTCCGTTATCTTATCCCTTTCCGCGTATCAGTTGCCACGCTACTCCGAACATTGCGCTTAATGCGCCGATGACAGCCCCCCACATGCGCCCCTCCACCCGGTCCAGGCGGTCATTGGTCAACTTGACAAATCCCGTTTCCTCGTCCAACAACTTGACCTCCATCCGCAGGGTTCTCCGGTCAATCGCCGCAACCATATCCAGCAACTCTGACCTGGATTCGCTATCGCGGCGGTCGGGATTCATTTGGCCACGCCGCCGGGTTTGTCTGCCGAAACCGCCCGGACAGTCACCAGTCCCTGGATGATTGCGGCGAATCCCACATATGTGGCGTCCAGACGATGGGCGATAGCCAGCCCCGTACCGACCACCAACAGCAACAGCGCCAGAAACATTGACCGCCCCCCGAACCACTCATAGACGCCGTTCATGGTAGCCGCTCCAATGTTGCCGGGTCCGGCAAATCCATCTTGCGGTCTTTCAATAACCCGAAGGTGAGTATCTTGAGGATGAGTGGCCGCCTCTTCTGATTGGCATTGTACGCTTTAGTATACAACACAACAACTTTGTTGTAGGAAGCTATAGCGGCATCGCGCTGATGCTCGATGGCATCTATGCGCTGGTCTTGTGCGGAGACTTTGGCTTCGAGGGCGGTGACTTGCTCTTGGAGATTCTGGGAGTCAGCAAGAATCCCGTCCAGCCGCCTGAGTTGCGCGGGAGAGAGTGACGGCGCGGGCGCTTCTCCAAGTCTCTCAAGAATGTCAGCAACGATTTTCTCATCTGGAAGGCTACGGATGGTCCCAGCGACAGTAACGCGCCGGGCGCGCAGGGTCGAAAGTTCGGCGTCTTTCTGGGCAATCTCGGCTTTCGCGGCATCATCGCGCTCCTGGTACTTTTTGAGTTCGGCCAGAAACAGCTGGCGGTCCTGCTCAAACTGCTGGCGGTCGGTTTCCAGTTGTTCCCGCGCACCCTCGACCCGGCCAATCTCTTTGCCCTTGTTGTAGATGGACAGGGCGATGCCCGCCAAGATGATGACAACCACCGCCGCGCCAATCAACTTGGCCTGTAAGGAGGTAAACATCAGACTACCCTCGCAAACGATTCGCCAGCCTTGGGGTCGAACTCGACATGGAGATGTTCATTGGTTTCACCGGGGGATTCCAAGACAACATCATAGCCCATCGGCTCCAGCGTGATATCCATGAAATTGTAGAATAAGTCGCGCTGTATCCCGGAAAGGTGTTTGGTGCGCAAATCCACCGCCTCGCACTGGCCGCTTGTGTTGTTGCGGGCATAATGTTTAGACTGGGCGGAGTGGCCGGAATCATCCAGGGACGTAATGACACAATCGAAGCCCCGCTGGGACAGCCAAGCCTGTGCCACGCCGCAGACAAGCGCCGTGTGGGCATTCAGTTGCTTGATAGCAACATGCGGTTTGTATCCGAGTGCCATTCCAATCCCATGGCCAGGCCGCGCTAGTGGGTAGTCAGCCCAGGCGGGAGCGCACTTTCGGGCGGAAGCCGCCACACCTGGCCATTTGCATTCTACCATTATGGTACTATATCACCAAGATGGAGTTGCTCATCACCATATTACTCGGCGCAGTCATCCTGGCGCTGCTCGCACTCTACGCAGAAAAAGCAGGGCCACAACCATGATGTCAAGGAAAGTGAAAAGTACCACAAGTGAGCGGGGACGCCTTGCCACTTCCGTTGCGTGGCGCGCCCGGCGGGATGCTGGCCGGCCCGCGATTCTGGGACTCCCGAACTTCGCGGCTACTTTGCGGCGTGCTATATATCAATGTGCAGCAACGCCATTGTGCATACATGGTGATAATGCAGCACGGGGAGGGGTGTGCATGAGGTATATCAATGAGTGATACACCACGCGCACGCGCAGTCAAGGGGCGCAAGGGCTTTCAGCCCGTGGCTATTGAGGAAAGACACCGTATAGCTGCGCGCAAGCTGGCCAATGGCGCGGCCATCATGCCCACAATGATAGAAGCCGGCTACTCGCCACATACTGCGGCGCATGGGGTAAATGGTATCAAGCGGTGCGGTCCACTGGCGCGGGCGGTCCAGGAACAGCTTATGTCTCAAAGTGATACAGTGGCACTACCGCCCGATCGGCAAGCCGTGTATATCCAGAATAAGCTGATGGAGAACGTAGCCCTCGGACGGGACCGGGCAGTGGGGTCTCTCACCACGCTAGCGCGCATCCGAAATATGCTCCAGCCCGAGGCTACTACCCTGGTACAGATCAACGTGGCTGCGCCCTCTGCTGCTGCTGGCCAATGGGATGATGGGGACAATGAGAAGGGGACGCCGTAGCGTCCCCGGTGTGAATCCCCGCTGTGGCCTAGTGAAGGCCGGGACAGAGCGGATCGCCTTGTTCCTGTATCATCCAGAACAGGGCACGCTGTAGGCAATGCATCCCGGCGCTCGACATCTTCATGCCGCCGATGTTCAAGCTGCACATGAAATGACGCATCCAGTGGACCGGGTGAGTTGCCGAGGGACAATTGAACGGGTTTTCCATGTATCCTCCTTGTAACTATGGCTATCCTAGTCCCACCCCCTACCCCCTGTCAAGGGAAAACCGCCCTCCGCTCCCATAAATCTTAGTAGATACCCTGCCAGCTGCTGCTGGCCAGTGGGATGACCAGGACAATAAAGAAGGCCCGCCGTAGCGGGCCTGTGGTGTGTCGGTGCGTTCTTATGCGCAGATGCAGGCTTCCCGCGCGCTCCGGTCATTCGCCTTAGTGCAGGCGGGAGAGTGGGACGGTTGGGCGGCGATGCGCTCGGCATCCGCTACCGTTTGCAGGTGTGGATTGCCTTCGCCATACCGCGCCATGTACTCCGCGCCGCGCCTTGTGCGGAACGGTCCGATAACCGCGTTATAGCTTACGCCGATTCCCTCGACTGGCGTGCGGGCAGAGCGGAACACTTCCCGCCCCGTGGTGTCTAACCCGACGTAGTACCTCATCTTCGCCATATATGTATCCTCCTTGACTGCTATCCTAGTCCTGCTCCCTGTAGCCTGTCAAGGGA
>Ga0255334_1000268_pt1 | contig 49694 bp, 47 predicted proteins | sample EtOH5_35cm_T3_12_FD_202080 | JGI IMG/M metagenome (GOLD analysis project Ga0255334, IMG submission 202080) | Sandy soil microbial communities from University of British Columbia, Vancouver, Canada - EtOH5_35cm_T3_129 | ecosystem: Engineered > Artificial ecosystem > Sand microcosm > Unclassified ...
AAGGCCACGGTCCACATCATGGGCAGCTCGAAGCGGATGCGGCCCTTGTACATGGTGAACAGCCAGTTGAAGATCTTGGCGCCCGTCGGGATCGAGATGATCATCGTCGTGATGCCGAAGAAGGTGTTCACGCTCGCGCCCGAGCCCATCGTGAAGAAGTGGTGCAGCCACACCAGATACGACAGGATGGTGATCACCACCGTGGCGTAGACCATGGAGGTGTAGCCGAACAGGCGCTTCTTGCAGAAGGTGGCCACCACTTCGGAGAAGATGCCGAAGCAGGGCAGGATCAGGATGTAGACCTCGGGGTGGCCCCAGATCCAGATCAGGTTCACGTAGAGCATGGGGTTGCCGCCCAGCTCGTTGGTGAAGAAGTTCGTTCCCACGTAGCGGTCCAGCGACATCAGCACCAGGGCGGCCGTCAGCACGGGGAAGGAGGCCACGATGAGGGCGTTGGTGCACAGCGCGGTCCAGGTGAAGATGGGCATCTTCATCAGGCTCATGCCGGGCGCGCGCATCTTGATGATGGTCACGATCAGGTTGATGCCCGAGAGCGTGGTGCCCACCCCTGCTATCTGCAGCGCCCAGATGTAGTAATCGAGCCCGGTGCTCGGGCTCTGCGCGCCCAGGTTGGACAGGGCCAGCCAGCCCGAGGTGGAGAACTCACCCAGGAACAGCGACACCATCACCAGCACGGCGCCGGCGGTAGTCATCCAGAAGCTGAAATTGTTCAGGAAGGGGAAAGACACATCGCGTGCACCGATCTGCAGGGGCACGAGGTAGTTCATCAGGCCCGTGACCAGCGGCATGGCCACGAAGAAGATCATGATCACGCCGTGGGCCGTGAAGATCTGGTCGTAGTGGTGCGGCGGAAGGTAGCCCAGGTTGTCGCCAAAAGCCATGGCCTGTTGCAGGCGCATCATCACGGCATCGGCAAAGCCGCGCAGCAGCATGACGATGCCCAGAATCATGTACATGATCCCGATCTTTTTGTGGTCGATGCTGCAGATCCAGTCGCGCCACAGCGGGCCCCACAGGCGGAACTTGGCAATGCCTGCCATGACGGCGATGCCGCCCAGCACGACGGCGATGAAGGTCCAGAGCACGATGGGCTCATGGGCCATCGGTACAGCGTCCCAGTTGAGCCGGCCCAGGGCCCAGTGGGAGGGGGAAATGGTGGGGGAGGACATAGGGAGGCTCATTGGCGAATGTCGGCGCTTTGTGCCGGTGCTGTGGCATTGCGGGGTTCGAGTGCGGCCACCACCTCGGTGGCGTTCCGGGCGGTGCACCAGTCCTGCGGCAGGTTCAGGCCCGCGGCGCGTACATGGGCATCACCGCCGTGGGCGTCGATGGCCATCATGTGGTGCATGCACATCTTTCCGTCTTCCACGCAGCGATTGAGCACCTTGTCGTACAGGCCTTCTTCCACCGTGGCAAAGCGCTGCACGGGGTCGCGCTCGCTGGGCTGGACCAAGTTCAGGTAAGTGCTGCGGTCCAGGGGCTTGCCTTCGGTCTTGGCCTTTTGCACCCACTGGGCAAAGTCGCTGTCGCTCAGGCCGTGGAACTTGAAGGTCATGCCCGAAAAACCCGCGCCGCTGTAGTGCGACGACATGCCATTGAACACGCCAGGCTTGTTGATCACGGCGTTCAGCTCGGTCTGCATGCCAGGCATGGCGTAAATCATGCCGGCCAGGTCGGGCACGTAGAACGCGTTCATGGTGGAGGTGGCCGTCAGTTTGAACAGAATGGGGCGGTCCACTGGCGCGGCCACCTCGTTCACCGTGGCAATGCCTTGTTCGGGGTAGAAGAACAGCCATTTCCAGTCCATCGCCACCACCTGCACCTCCAGCGGCGTGACGTTGGCGGCCAGAGGACGCTGGGCGTCGATGCGGTCCAGCGGGCGGTAGGGGTCGAGCTTGTGGGTGCCGATCCAGGTGAGCGCGCCCAAGGCAATGATGATGAGCAGGGGCACAGTCCAGATCACCAGTTCCAGCGTGGTGGAGTGGTGCCACTCGGGGTCGTACTCGGCCTCGGTGTTGCCCTGGCGGTACTTCCAGGCAAAAAAGAGGGTGAGCGCGATCACCGGCACGATGATGACGAGCATCAGCAGCGTGGCGGTGATGACCATCTGGCCTTGTTGGGCGGCGATATCGCCGGCCGGGTTCAGAACGACGGCCTTGCTGCAGCCGGCCAGGCCGGCCGTCATGGCGATCGCTGCAAGCCAGGCGGGCCTGCGGAGTTTCTTGTTTTTGAGCATGCTAGGGGGCGCGACCACGAAGTGCTTAGGGGTAAACGCGAGTGACTGAGGGTTCGCAATGTAGTACCACTAGCGAAATTGTCCATTGGACATTTTGTCCAAGATCAATGATGGCCCGCTGGTTTTGTGTTTGTCGTGGTGGGTTTGGGGTCTTCCGTGCACCGTGATTTTCCCGTTTGGGGGCTGGCCATCGGGGTTTTCCTGTGGGCCAAGTCCGCAAAAGCACGGCGGCGAGGGGCCTTTCGGGTGTAGAAAAGAGCCGTTCGGATCCGTTGCTTGAGGAGTGTCAATATGGTTAGCCAAATTTCTGCCGCACTGCCCGTGCCAAATTTTGAGAGTTCGGTGTCTCTGGCGCGGGCCCATACCGATGAGGACGTGACACCCGGAGAAATTGCGGTGGGGGTGGTCATTGGGCGGTCGTCCGAATACTTTGATTTCTTTGTGTTCGGCATCGCCAGCGTGCTGGTTTTTCCATCCCTGTTGTTTCCGTTCCTGTCGCGGCTGGACGGTACCTTGATGGCTTTTGCCATCTTTTCACTGGCTTTTGTGGCCCGGCCTGTGGGCACGGCGATTTCCATGGCGGTGCAGCGGCGCTGGGGGCGTGGCACCAAGCTGACGCTGGCGCTCTTCCTGCTGGGGGCCTGCACTGCAGGCATGGCCTTCCTGCCCGGCTATGCCTCGGTGGGGAGCAAGGCCATTGCTGCGCTGGTCATCCTGCGCATCGGTCAGGGGTTGGCCTTGGGAGGCACCTGGGATGGTTTGCCCTCGCTGCTGGCCATGAGCGCCCCCCCAGAGCGGCGCGGCTGGTTTGCCATGATCGGGCAGCTGGGCGCACCGGTGGGCTTCATACTGGCTGCCAGCCTGTTTGCCTATCTGTACAGCAGCCTCAGCGCGGCTGAATTCCTCGACTGGGGATGGCGCTATCCCTTCTTCGTGGCCTTTGCCATCAATGTAGTGGCCCTGTTCGCGCGTCTGCGCCTGGTGGTGGGCCAATCGTATGCCGAACTGTTGCAGCAACTGGAACTGCAGCCTGTGAGCGTGACCCAGGTGATGCGCGACGAAGGGGGCAATGTGTTGCTGGGCGCTTTTGCCGCTTTGGCCAGCTTCGCGCTGTTCCATCTGGCGACGGTGTTCCCTTTGTCCTGGATCGCCATGTATTCCGAACAATCCATCACCGAAGTGCTGAGCGTTCAGATCGTGGGCGCCTTGCTGGCCGCTGCCGCCATGGTGCTGTCAGGGTGGCTGGCTGATCGGGTGGGGCGCCGCAACCTGCTGGGGGCCATGGCTGTCTTGATCGGGCTGTTCAGCTTTACCACGCCCTGGCTGCTGGGCGCGGGGCAGGTGGGCAACAACGTGTTCCTGCTGGTGGGGTTTGTGCTGCTGGGGCTGTCTTACGGGCAGGCTTCTGGCACCGTGACGGCCAATTTCTCTGCGCAATACCGGTACACCGGGGCGGCGCTGTCGGCCGACCTGGCGTGGCTGCTCGGCGCCGGGTTTGCACCCCTGGTGGCGTTAGGTCTGTCTGCCAAGTTTGGGCTGGGCGCCGTATCGCTGTACTTGCTGTCGGGGGTGGTGTGCACCTTGGCGGCGCTGCGCATCAACCGGCTGATCGAGCGTAAGGAGGCGTGATGCACGGGCGGTGTGGCACGGCAGCTGCCGTGCGACACCGTTTTCAGCCGACCTGCTTGGCGTATGGGTCTGCAAATCCCAGCTCTTGCAGGATGGCGGTTTCGTACGCCTCCATCTCGTCAGCGTCTTGCGCGCTGGTTTCATGGTCCCAGCCCTGGGCGTGCAGCGTGCCGTGCACCAGCAGGTGGGCGTAGTGTTCTTCCAGGCTCTTGTTCTGCTCGCGCGCCTCGCGCTCGACCACGGGGGCGCACAGCACCAGGTCGGCGGTCACCACGGGCTCCTGGGTGTAGTCGAATGTGAGCACGTTGGTGGCGTAGTCTTTCTTGCGGTAGTCGCGGTTCAGTTGTTGGCCTTCTTCGGCATCGACGATGCGCACGGTGATTTCGGCGTCGGTGGCCAGGGCGTGGCGAATCCAGCGCGTGACTTTGTGGCGCGGCAGCACGGCGCGGTGCGCGGCGGCGCCGTCAAAACGGCCGAACTGCAGCGACAGGGAAAGTTGATTCAAGGTCATTTATGCCTCTGGTGCTTATGTATAAAGCGCTGATAGCTATTAAAATAGGAGCATTCATGCGGTGCGGCCACGCGGGGCCGGCGCGCGGCGTGGCGCGTCATAGGCGTCCACGATGCGCGCCACCAGCGGATGGCGCACCACGTCGGCGCTGGTGAAGCGTGTCACGGCGATGCCCTTCACGCGCTTCAAGACGCGCTCGGCGTCGATCAGGCCGCTCATCGCGCCTTTGGGCAAATCGATCTGGCTCACGTCGCCCGTCACCACCGCCCTGGCGCCAAAGCCGATGCGGGTGAGGAACATCTTCATCTGCTCGGGCGTGGTGTTCTGCGCTTCATCGAGGATGACGAAGGCGTTGTTCAGCGTGCGTCCGCGCATGAAGGCCAGCGGGGCGATTTCGATGGCGTTGCGCTCGAACGCCTTTTGTACCTTGTCGTAGCCCATCAGCTCATAGAGCGCGTCGTACAGCGGGCGCAGATACGGGTCCACCTTTTGCGCCAGGTCGCCCGGCAGGAAGCCCAGGCGCTCACCCGCCTCGACGGCGGGACGCGTCAGCACGATGCGCTGCACGGCACTGCGCTCCAGCGCATCCACGGCGCAGGCCACGGCCAGATAGGTCTTGCCGGTGCCGGCGGGGCCGATGCCGAAGGTGATGTCGTGCGTGGCGATGTTTTCGAGGTACAGGTTCTGCGTGGGCGTGCGCCCGCGCAGGTCGGCCCGGCGGGTGTTGAGCACGATGGTTCCCTCGGGCGCCTCCACCAGGGACTGGTCACCGGCCAGCATGAGCTGCAGGTAGTCTTCGGTGATGGGGCGCTCGGCCATCTCGTACAGGGCCTGCAGCAACTCCATGGCCTGCGTGGCCTTGGCCTTGGGGCCATCGACCTTGAACTGTTCGTGCCGGTGCGCAATGCTCACCTGCAGGGCCACCTCGATGGTGCGCAGATGCACGTCGGCCGGGCCGCACAGGTGCGTGAGCCGGGTATTGTTGTGGGGAGTGAAGGTGTGGCGCAGGATCACGCGGATAATTCCCGTTGGATCGCCGCAGGGCGCGGCAAAGGACATCAATGATAGGCAAATTGACCGGCACCCTGCTGGAGAAGAACCCGCCCGAGGTACTGCTGGACTGCCACGGCGTGGGTTACGAGGTGAATGTGCCCATGAGCACCTTCTACAACCTGCCCGCCGTGGGCGAGCGCGTGAGCCTGCTCACGCAGTTCATCGTGCGCGAGGACGCGCAGCTGCTGTATGGCTTTGCCACGCCGCCCGAGCGCCAGGCGTTTCGCGAACTCATCAAGATATCGGGCGTGGGGCCGCGCACGGCACTGTCCATTCTGAGTGGCATGGGCGTGGGCGATCTGGCGCAGGCCATCACGCTGCAGGAGGCGGGCCGCCTGGTCAAAGTGCCGGGCATCGGCAAGAAGACCGCAGAGCGCCTGCTGCTGGAACTCAAGGGCAAGCTGGGCGCCGACATGGGGGCGCACGCGCAGGTAACCAGCGATGCCCAGGTGGATATTCTGCAGGCGCTGCTGGCGCTGGGTTACAACGACAAGGAAGCGGCGGCGGCACTTAAGGCCTTGCCGCCGGATGTGGGCGTGAGTGACGGCATCAAGCTGGCGCTCAAGGCGCTGGCGAAATAACCCCTCCAACCAAACGAATCCAGGACGAGGTTGCCATGAAGCTTCAATATTCCGTGCCTTGGGCGTGTGTTGTGGGTGCGGCGCTGCTGGTAGCCGCTTGCGGCGGTGGTGGCGGCGGCGGATCGCCCGCGCCCGATGTATCCGGGGCGCCAGATCGGATCGAGCCGTTTGACCCGGGCCTCTTCAGGCCCTTCAAGTCAACGGCCACCGCGCCGCGCGCCGACGAACGTGCACCGCAGGCCACGGCTGTGCGGTTGGGCCCGCTGGCGGTTCCTGTGCTGCAATCACTGCAAAAAAAGGTCGGGCCTATCCCCGGCAACGGCATGCGCCAGCAAATTGGTCTGGCCCGGGGCGTGGCCGCCACAGCCACTTCGCCGGGCCTGCAGGGGCAGTTGCAGTGGCACGCCACGGGGCGCGGCACGCGGCGTGCCGCCATCAGCTTCGAGGCGCAAGGTGCGCTGGGCGTTCGCCTGGGCGTCCTGGTGCGCGCGCTGCCGGCGGGCAGCACGCTGCGCTTTTATGCGCAGGCCGGCGAGGCGGTGGTCGAGGTGTCGGGCGAAGAGGTGCAGCGCGCACTCGCGCGCAACCTGCAGGCGGGCGATACCGGCGACGCGGCACGCACCTATTGGAGCCCCGATTTCGGCGGCGCCGAGACCACGCTGGAGCTGGAACTGCCGGCCAATGCCGACCTGGCCCAGCTCGATATCGCCGTGCCCATGCTGTCGCACTTTTATGCGGAACCGGACCGTGCGGCGCAAAGCAGCCTGACCAAGGTGGGCGAGGCGGCCACTTGCAATATCGACGTGTCGTGCCGGCCTGAGTACAGCAGCGAAAGCCGCTCGGTGGCGCGCATGCTGTTTGTGGAAAACGGCAGCACTTTTCTGTGCACGGGTACGTTGCTCAACGATGCCCAGTCGAGCGCCACCCCGTATTTTCTGACCGCCAGCCACTGCATTTCCACGCAGACGGCCGCGTCCTCTGTGACGACCGACTGGTTTTACCGCTCGGCCGCCTGCAACACCGGCGAGGTCAATGCGGGCGCGCAGCGTCTGAACGGCGGCGCGACCCTGCTGTATGCCGAGGCTTCCACTGACACAGCCTTCATGCGCCTGAACGCCGCGCCACCGGTCGGTATTGTGTTCGCAGGCTCGTATTTCGGCGCCGTGGTCGAGGGCTCACTCGCGGCCGGCATCCACCACCCCCTGGGCGACTTGCAAAAGCTCAGTGAGGGCACCGTGAAGCAGTTTGACAATTGCACCCTGGAAGCCTGTCTGGCCAGCACGCCGCAGGACGGGCGCTTCCTGACCGTAGGTTGGCAAGTTGGCACCGTGGAGAGCGGCAGCAGCGGGTCGGGGCTGTTCCTGCCCATCAGCGGCAAGCGCTATGTGGTGGGGCAACTGCTGGGCGGTGCTGCAAGTTGTCAGAATCCGAACGGCCTCAACTACTATGGCCGTTACGATCTGGCATTCCAGGCCGCCCTCAAGAATTGGCTGAAACCGGCGCCATGAGCCGGCACGCAAACCGCCCGCAGTGGCACCCCATGGCATGACCATCCAGACCGACGACTTCGCCCCCGCGCCCGCCAAGCGCGTCATCTCCGCCGTCCCCGCATCGCCGCAGGAAGAAGCCATTGAGCGCGCCCTGCGCCCCAAGCTGCTGCAGGAATATGTGGGCCAGGCCAAGGCGCGCGAGCAGCTCGAAATTTTCATCGGCGCCGCGAAAAAGCGCGGCGAGGCGCTGGACCATGTGCTGCTGTTCGGCCCGCCGGGGCTGGGCAAGACCACGCTGTCGCACATCATCGCGGCCGAACTGGGCGTGAACCTGCGCCAGACCAGCGGCCCCGTGCTCGAAAAGCCCAAGGACCTGGCGGCGCTGCTGACCAATCTGGAAAAGAACGACGTTCTTTTCATCGACGAGATCCACCGCCTCTCGCCCGTGGTCGAGGAAATCCTCTACCCCGCGCTGGAGGACTACCAGATCGACATCATGATTGGCGAAGGCCCGGCGGCCCGCTCCATCAAGCTCGACCTGCAGCCCTTCACGCTGGTGGGCGCCACCACGCGCGCCGGCATGCTCACCAACCCGCTGCGCGACCGCTTCGGCATCGTGGCGCGGCTGGAGTTTTATACGCCCGAAGAGCTGGCGCGCATCGTCACGCGCAGCGCGGGCCTGCTGGGTACGCCCATGGACGAGGCGGGTGGCTTCGAGCTGGCGCGGCGCTCGCGCGGCACGCCGCGCATCGCCAACCGGCTGCTGCGCCGGGTGCGCGACTATGCCGAGGTCAAGGGCGATGGCCGCATCACCAAGTCCATAGCCGACAAGGCGCTCGCCATGCTCGACGTGGACCCGCAGGGCTTTGACGTGATGGACCGCAAGCTGCTCGAGGCCCTGATCCACCGCTTTGACGGCGGCCCCGTGGGGCTGGACAACATCGCCGCCAGCATTGGCGAAGAGGCGGGCACCATCGAGGACGTGATCGAGCCCTACCTGATCCAGCAAGGCTATCTGCAGCGCACGCCGCGCGGGCGCATTGCCACGCTGGCCGCCTATCGGCACCTCGGGGTCACACCGCCGCAGGCTGCCGGCGGGCTGTTTGCGGAATGACCGAAGGGCTCCCATGGCGCTGAGGAGTCTTCTGTGAGGCGCCGCTGGCTCGCCGTGGCCCTGGGCACTGCCGTGCTGGTGATTGCCGCCACGGTCGGCGCGTTGGCGCTGCGGGGTCCGCAGGTCGATGCCCTGGTGCTGCAGTCGGCCCCGCTGGTGCGCACCCTGCAGTTTTCGGCCCGCGTGGCCACGCTGTCGCGCGTGGACGTGGGCAGCACGGTCACCGGCCGGGTGGCCCAGGTGCGCGTGGCGGAAGGCGCGCAGGTACGCCAGGGCGATGTGCTGGTGCAGCTCGAATCGGAGGAACTGCGCGCCGCCTTGGCGCAGGCCGTTGCCTCACAGCGCCAGGCGCAGGCGCGCCTGACCGGCCTGCGCAGCAGCGGCCGCACCGCCGCGCAGGCGGCTCGCGCACAGGCCGACGCCACCCTGCAGGCCGCCAGTGCCAGCCTGGCGCGGGTGCAGCAACTGGTGGCCGAGGGTTTTTACAGCCCCGCGCAGCTCGACGAGGCCCGCCGGGCGGTCGATGTGGCGCGGGCGCAGCAGCTCAGCGCGCAGGCGCAAATACTGGCCAACGCCGATGCAGGCACCGATGTGGTTCAGGCGCAGGCCCAACTGGCGCTGGCCCAGGCGGCCACCGTGGCGGCACAGGCCCGCCTGGCGCAGACCGATCTGATGGCGCCGGCCGACGCCCGCGTGCTGGTGCGCGCGGTCGAGCCGGGGCAGATCGTGCAGCCCGGCAAGGCCTTGCTCAGCCTGGCGCTGGCCGGGCCCACGCAACTTGTGGCGCAGGTGGACGAGCGTTTCCTGGACCAGTTGCAGCCGGGCCAGAAGGCCGCGGTGGTGGCCGACGCTTTTGCCGGCCAGCGCTTTGCCGCGCGCGTGCTCTCCATCGCGCCCTCGGTGGATGCCCAGCGCGGTGCCATCGAGGTGAAATTTGCGCTGGAACAGCAGGCGCCCGCCTTTCTGCGCGAAGACATGACCCTGTCGGTCGAGGTGGAGACCGCCCGGCGCGAGCGCGCCCTGGTGCTGCCCCAGGCGGCCTTGCGCGGCGCTGTGGCGGGCGACGCTGGCACCGTGCTGGTGCTGCAGGACGGGCGCGCCCAGGCGCGCAGCGTGCGGCTGGGCCTGCGCACGCTCGATGCGGTGGAGGTGCTCGATGGCCTGAAAGAAGGCGACACCGTGCTGCGCGGCGGCGCCCTGCAGGCGGGCGACCGCGTGCGGGCCCGCACCGTGGCGTGGACTGCAGGCGCCGCAGCGCCCGGTGCTGGCGCCCCGGGCAAAGGGCAGGGGGCCGACGCCGGCTCCGCGCTGACCAATGCCATGGGCCGCTGAGCGTGCTGCCATGCTGATCTGGCCCGGTTTCGAGTTGCGTGTGGCGCTGCGGTTCTTGCGCGAGGGGCGCATGCAGACCGTGCTCATCATCGTGGGCGTGGCGGCGGGGGTGGCGGTCATTGCCTACATCTCGGCGCTGATCAGCGGCCTGCAGTCGAACACCCTGGCCAAGACGCTGGGCGCCCAGGCGCATATCACCCTGCGGGCACCGGATGATCTGGTGACGCCGGCGGCAGCACTGGTGACCGGCGCCGCCGTGCTCACCGAAACCCAGCCGCGCGCGCAGCGCCTGCGTTCGGTGGCCAACTGGCAGGCGCTGGTGCCGCTGCTGGAGGGGCTGCCTGCCGTGGCCGGGGTCTCGCCCATGGTGTCGGGCGCGGGCCTGGCGCTGCGCGGCGAGGCATCGCAAGCCATTGCCCTGATGGGGGTCGATCTGGACCGCTATGACCGCGTGGTGGGGCTGCGCTCCAAGGTGGTCAGTGGCAGCGCGCGGCTGTCGCCCGGCGAGGCCATCGTGGGGCGCGAGCTGGCGGCCGACCTGGGCGTGCGCGTGGGCGACCGCCTCACGGTGCAGACGGGCAGCGTGAGCGGCACGGTGAGCGATTCCGTGCGCGTCACCGCGCTGGTGGACCTGGGCGTGAAAGACCTGAACCGGCGCACCGTGATCGTGCCGCTGCGCGCGGCCCAAAGCCTGCTGGCGCTGCCCGGTGGCGCCAGCCAGCTCGACCTGACCCTCAAGGATGTGTGGGTGGCGCAGACCCTCGCGCGCGAGCTGCAAACCCGGTTTCCCTACAAGATCGAGAGCTGGCAGGAGAGCAATGCCCAGCTGGTCTCGGCGCTCAATGCGCAGTCCATCAGCACCGCCATCATCCGCGGCGTGGTGCTGGCCGTGGTGGTGCTGGGCATCGCCAGCGTGCTGGTGGTGTCTGTCGTGCAAAAGGGCCGCGAGATCGGCATCCTGCGCGCCATGGGCGCCACGCGGGGGCAGGTGCTGCGGGTGTTTCTGGTGCAGGGCGCCGTGGTGGGGGCGCTGGGCTCGGTGCTGGGCCTGCTGCTGGCGGTGGCGCTGATCTGGGTGTTTACCCACTTCGTGCGCGGCTCCGACGGCTTGCCGCTGTTTTCGATCGCCCTGGCGCCCGCCACGGCGCTGCAGGTGGCGCTGATTGCATCGGTCTGCGGCGTGCTGGCCGCCGTGGCGCCGGCGCGGCGCGCGGCGGCGCTCGATCCGGCGCAGGCCATCCGCATGTAGTGATGAGATACCCCCCTGAGCGGCTGCGCCGATTCCCCCCGCTCTCGCAGTGCTGCGCACTGCGGGCAGGGGGACGCCCCCATCGCTGCGGGGCGGCCCTTGCGCGGGGGCCGCTGGCCTTGGCTGCGCCGGTTGCTTGCGCCAAGGGCGGTGCGCAGCGCAATGGAATGCAAAAATGTTGATCGAACTACGCGACGTGCGCAAAAGCTACAACCTGGGCCGCCCGAGCGAGGCCGAGGTGCTGCACGGCATCACCCTGCAGGTGCTCCGTGGCGAGTTCATCGCCCTGATGGGGCCCTCGGGCTCGGGCAAGAGCACGCTGCTCAACATCCTGGGCCTGCTCGAGCGCATGACGTCGGGCAGCTACCGGCTCGACGGCGAAGCGGTGCAGGGCCTGGATGATGCCGCGCTGACGCTGCGCCGGCGCCGCACGCTGGGGTTCGTCTTCCAGTTCCACCACCTGCTGCCCGCGTTCTCGGCGCTGGAGAACGTCACGCTGCCCGCCCTCATGGCCGAAGGCCGGGTCAGCGCCGCGCAGCGCGAGCGTGCGCGCAGCCTGCTGGACGCCGTGGGCCTCGCGGCGGCCATCCACAAGCGGCCGGGCGAGCTGTCGGGCGGCATGCAGCAGCGCGTGGCGATTGCGCGCGCGCTGGTCATGGACCCGCCGCTGGTGCTGGCCGACGAACCCACGGGCAACCTCGACACCGCCTCGTCGGCCGACGTGTTTGCCCTGCTGCGCCGCATCCATGCCGAGCGGGGCACGAGCTTCGTGGTGGTCACGCACGACCCGCGGCTGGCCGCGCGCTGCGACCGGCTGGTGGAGCTGATCGATGGCCGCATTGCGCGGGACGAGGCGATCACCGCCGGCGTGGAGCCGACGCCCGGCGCGCTGCCTGTGCTGCCGGTGTGAGCAGAGCGGGACTGCGGCGCGCCGTGCCGTGCCGTGCCGTGGAATTGTGCTATTTATTTAATAGCTATTGGCGCTTGCTGCATAAGCGCTACAGGCCTGTTTGATCAAAAATCTGCTGGTGTCCTCAGTGCGAGGTGCCTTCCGAGCGCGTGATCTTGTTCCACACGTTGTACTTGCCCACGGGCTTGCTCATGGGCAGGCGCTTGACCTCCTGGAGCGTCTGCGCGTCGAACACGATCACGGCGCCGTCCATCTCCCACAGGCTGACCAGTGCGTAGCGGCCGTCCTTGGTGAACTCGGTGTGCGCCAGCGTGCGGCCGGGTTCGCGCAGCGTGGCCACGGGTTCCAGCGTGGCCTTGTCGATGAGTGTGAGCGTGTCCTTGGCGGTGGGGCTCATCATGGAGTCGGCCCAGGCGTAGCGAGTGGCTTCGTGGCTGCGCAGGAAAAAGCCAGGGCCGGGCGTGGCAATGGTCTTCACGGTGCGCCAGGTGCGCATGTCGATCACGTCGATGGCACCGCCCTTGAGGTTGGGGCTGGCCAGCACCGTGGTGCCGTTCCACGCGAAGGTGATGCCCGAGCCCAGGTGCGGCATGCCGGCAATCGGCAACTCGGCAATCTTGCGCCGCGCATCGAGGTTGACCACCTGGGCCGTGGGCGCACCGTCGGCCGCGCCGGTCTTGGGCCGGGTCGAGCCCAGCACATGGCGGTAGCTCTGGTCGAAAAAGAAGTCGTCCAGCGGCTCATCGAGCGGCGTGCGGCGCACGCCCTGGTAGCCCGGCTTGGCGATGGCCTCGCCCATCTTGTAGTCATGCACCAGGCCGTCATAGATGGGCGGTGCCTTGGGGTCGTAGGAAATCTCCCAGACCTCGGGAATGTCCTTGAGCGCCACCACAAAGCTCTTGCGTGGCGCGGCGTCGTACACCGCCGACACGCGCGAGGCTTCCTTGCCGTCGAGCGTGGTGGCGTCGTAGCGCTTGACGAGCTGAAGGTCGGCGTCGAACAGCACCACGGTGCGCGGCAGGTAGTTGGCCGCCATGACCCAGCGGCCGTCGCCGCTGACGGCCACGTTGCGCATGTTCAGGCCGGCGCGCACCTCGGCCACCACGGTGAGGTTCCACAGGTCGTATTTGGTGATCCAGCCATCGCGCGAGCCAAAGAACACATAGCGTCCATCGGGCGTGAACTTGGGGCCGCCGTGCAGCGCGTAGCGGCTGGCAAAGCGGTGAATGACCTCGAAGCGGTCGCCATCGACCAGCGAGACATGGTGATCGCCGCCCTCCACCACCACGAACAGGTTCATGGGGTCGGCCTGCCAGGCAGGGCGGGCCAGCAGGTTCTTGGCGCCCGCGGTTTCGACGCGCGATGCGCGCACATCGGCGTCGCTCCAGGCCGGCGCGGGGGTGACGGGCTGGTAGATCCACTCGGCCAGCGCGGCGATGTCGGCAGGTGCCAGTGTGCCGGCAAACCCCGCCATCTGCGTGGCCGTGCGGCCTTGCTGGATCACCTTCAGCGCCTCGGGGCGGCGCAGGCGCTCCAGGCTCTCGGGCAGCAGCGCCGGGCCCATGCCGCCGGTGCGCTGCGCGCCGTGGCAGCTAGCGCAGTGCTCGCGGTACAGCGCTGCTGCTGCGGCGTAGGAGGAAGAAGATGAGGCAGCGAGGCTGGCCAGGGCCGCAGCGCTGTTCGACTGTGCCTGGGCCAGGCCGTGGCCCATCCAGAGCAGGGCCGCGCTCAAGGCCAGGTGCGCGGCGCCTGTCGCAAAGCGGCGCAGGGTGTCACGCATGTTCGCTCTCCGGGTGAATGCCGATGATGCGGCGGCCCTTGCTGAACGGGGTCAGCGCGACGCGCTGCGCGTCGCTGCCCGCCTCCAGGCCGATCTCGTCGTCGCGCAGGTAGCAGCCGGGGTCTTCGGCCCAGGCATCGCCCGTGAGCTGCTGGGCGCGCACGCGCGTGTTGCCGCCGCAGATATCGAAGTAGCTGCAACGGGCGCAGCGGCCGCCCACCGGGCGCGGCCTGGCTTTCAGGCCCGCCATCAGCGGCTCGGAGGTGTCGGACCAGATGGCCGAGAACGGGCGCTGGCGCACGTCGCCCAGGTCGTGGTGCCACCACATGGTGTCGGGGTGCACATGGCCCAGGTTGTCGATGTTGGCCACGTTGACGCCGCTGGAGTTGCCGCCCCAGGCCACGAGACGCTCGCGCAGCGGCGCCTCCCACTGCGGCATGCGTGCGCGCACCCATTGAAGCAGGTAGGGGCCGTCGGTGTCGTTGTTGCCAGTCACGTAGTCTTCTTCGCGGCCCTCCTGCGCGGACTGCCAGGCACGCTCGAACAGCAGGTCGAGCGCATCGCGCGTGGCCTGGAACTGCGCGTCCTTGCCGCGGTGGATGTTGCCGCGCCCGGCGTAGTTGAGGTGCGAAAAGTAGAACTTGTCCACGGCTTCGGCGCGCATCAGGTCGAGCAGCGCCGGGAAGTCGTGCGCGTTCATCGCCGTCATGGTGAAGCGCAGCCCCACCTTCACACCGCGTGCATGCAGGTGGCGCACGGCGGCCAAGCTGCGGTCGAAGGCGCCATCGAGGCGGCGGAAATGGTCGTGCGTTGCGCGCAGGCCGTCGAGGCTGATGCCCACGTAGTCGAAGCCCGCCGCCGCCACGCGGTCGGCCATGGGCTCGTCGATCAGCGTGCCGTTGGTCGACAGGCCGGTGTAAAAGCGCATGTCCTTGGCGCGCGCGGCGATCTCGAACAGGTCGGGGCGCATCAGCGGCTCGCCGCCCGAGAGGATCAGCACCGGCACGCGGTAGGCCTTGAGATCGTCCATCACGCCGAACACCTCCTGCGTGGACAGCTCCCCTTCGTAGTCGTGGTCGGCCGACAGCGCATAGCAGTGCTTGCAGGTGAGGTTGCAGCGGCGGATCAGGTTCCAGATGACCACCGGGCCCGGCGCGCCTGCGCTGCCTTGGGCAGCGGGCCTGCGCGCGTGCGCCGCCGCGGGGTACTGGCCGGTTTTCTCGGCTTGCGCGAGCTCGCGCATGGTTTGGCTGATGCGGAACATGGCCTCAGTCCTCCTTGGATGGGTGTGTCAGTCGCAACCCGGTCTTCTTCAGGATCGCGGTGGAGTAAAGAATGTCGTGACCCCTGCAGGCAGCACCCAGCAGTTCGCGCACCTGCACGGCCTGCTGTTCAACCTCGGCGCGCGAGCGGCCATGCAGCATGGCGAACAGGTTGTAGGGCCAGAAGTTGCCCCCTGTCGCTATGCTCTGCACAGCGTCTCCCCCCGAGGGAGACAAGGCATCTTGGGAGCGGCCCGGCGCTGCCTTGGGCAGATGGCGTGGCCGGCGGTAGCAGTGGCTCACGCCCGGCAACTGGCCGATGCGTTCGCCTAAAGTGTCCACCTGCGCGTCCTCCACATCCCACACGCTCATGCCGTTGGCCGTAAAGCCCAGGCGGTAGTGGTTGGGCACGGCGCCGATGCGGCGGATGAGGCCGCTTTCCAGCATCTGCGCCAGCCGCTCGCGCACCTGCTGGCCGCTCACGCCCAGGCGTTCGCCCACGGCGTCATAGGGGCGTGGCACCAGCGGCAGGCCGCCCTGGGTGGCGGCCATGAGGGCGCGGTCGAAATCATCGAGCGCCATGGGGGGCTCCGCTGGTCAGGGGGAGTTTGAGTTCGACGAAGAACTCGCGCTCCTTCGGGAAGGCCAGCACGGGCAGGCCCGTCTCGGCTTCGATGCGTGCAATGGCGGCCGCGCACTGCGCCGGGGTTTCGGTGCCGAGCACGAACCACATGTTCAGCGCATGTTCGCGCCGGTAGTTGTGCGCCACCTCGGGCAGGGCGTTGACCTGGGCTGTGACCGCTTCGTAGCGCTCCTCGGGCACGGCCATGGCCGCGAGCACGAACAGGCCGCCTGCGCGCTCGATCTGGAACAGCGGGCCGAAGCGCGTGAGCATGCCGCTTTCCAGCAGCGCGCTCAGGCGAGTGATCACATAGTCTTCGGTCCAGCCGAACTCCAAGGCCACGTCGGCAAACGGCCGCTCGGTCAGCGGCAGATCGCCGTGCAGGCGCTCCAGCAGGCGGGCGTCATCCGGCGACAGCATCGAGCACCTCCGGTACCCCGGCGCTGGCGGCCGTGGCTTCGGGCAGGGCGCGAAAGCGCCGGGGGCCGGTCTGCTTGAAACGGCGGCACGAGAACAGCACCTCGTGCGGGTACTGCGCCAGTCCGCAGTGCGCGATGGCGCGCGCGATCACATCCAGCACGGCGGCGCGGTCGCGGCCATGCACCATGCAGTAAAGGTTGTAGGGCCAGCCCTCGGCGCGCTCGCGCCGGTAGGCCAGCGTCACGCCGGTCTCGCGCGCCAGCGCCTCGCCGCAGGCATCGACCTGCGCGTCGGGGATATTGAACACGGTCATGGCGTTGGCGTCAAAGCCCAGCTCATGGTGGCGCACGATGGCACCGATGCGCCGCAGCGTGCCCTGGTCCAGCCACTGCTGCAGCGTGTGCAGCACGGATTCGGGCGTGCGGCCCAGCGCCTGCGCCCAGTCGTCGAACGGGCGCGGGGTCAGCGGCAGGCCGTCTTCGAGCAGGGCCGCCAGCGGCCGGTCGGCCTCGGCCACGGGGGCCGCGTCGAGGGTGGCGGTCATGGGCATGGGGGCCGTGCTGCTGCGCAGGTCGAAGCCCAGGTCGATGCGGTAGGCGCGCTGCATGCGCAGCTGCAGCGCGCTCAATCCGGTGGCTTCCTCCAGCGACTGCATGGCGCTGCGCACGGCGGCATCGTCGTGCCCGGTCATCACGAACCAGAGGTTGTTGGGGTGCTCGCGCTGGTAGTTGTGGTTCACGCCGGGGTGGCGGGACACGACGGCGGCCACGGCGTCCAGGCGCTCGGATGGCACGGCCATGGCGGCCAGCAGGGCGGCGCCGCCGGCATTGCCCGCGAACACGCCGCCGATGCGGCTCAAGGCGCCGTCGTGCCGCAGCCGGCTGTAGCCCATCAGAACCTCGTCAGTGGACAGGCCCACGGTGGCGGCGATGTGCGCGAAGGGCTCGCGCACCAGCGGGAAATCGCGCTGCCAGGGGTTGAGCAGGGTCAGTGCGCTCGGGTTCATGTCGGACACCCATTGCATCGCCAATGACCCGCAGCCTGCGTGACTGGCGCGCACCAGGCCAGCGGCCCCCGCGCAAGGGCCTCCCCGCTGCGCTGGGGGCGGCACCCTGCCCGCGCGTAGCGCGAGAGAAGGGGGAAGGCGCGAAGCACCACAGGGGGTTGTCCCATCTAGAACCCCAGCCGCGCGGCGCGCGAGGTGAAGAAGATGCCGCTGGGCGAGTCGATGGCCAGCGTGGCCTGCGTGGCGAAGGTCTGGGTGTCGATCACGCTCACGCGGTGGTCGTCGCGCGAACTGATCCAGACGGATTCGCCGCGCGGCGTGAACTCCATGTGCAGCACGGCCTTGCCGGGTTCGAGCGTGCGCACGATCTGCTGCGTGGTGGTGTCGATGACCTGTACGCGGTGGTAGTCGGGCACGGCAAAGTTCACCCACACCTGGCGCCCGTCGGGCCGCGCCATCACGAACACGGGCTGGCCCGCCACCGGGATGCGGCCCACTTCCTGCCAGGTGTCGGTGTCCACCACCAGCACCTCGTGGCGGCCGATGGCGGGCAGGTAGGCCCGGCGCCCGGCCACGGCCCAGCCGCGCAGGTGCGGCATCTTGTAGACCGGCAGGGGCTCCTGGCCGCGCCCGTAGCCGGCCAGGATGCGGCGCACGCTGGGCTTGTCTTCCCACAGGTCCACCATGGCCAGGCCGTCCTCGCCGAACAGGCCGGCGATGTAGTGGCGGCCGTTGGGCGTGACCAGCGCGTCGTAGGGCTGCTTGCCGATGTCGGGCAGCCTGGTGGTGACGGGGCGCGCGGGGTTGGACAGGTCGGTGATCCAGATGGCGTTGGCATCGAACAGGCTGTAGGCGAAGCGCCGACCCGGCAGATCGACCAGACCGACCACGCGCGAGAGCTTGCCGGGCTCGTACTCGGCCGGTATGTCGGCCAGCAGGGCCAGCGTGGCGGCGTCGAACACCTTGATGCCGCCGGGGGTGTAGTTTTGCGCCACCACCATCGTGCCGTCGGCGCTGATGGCGCCGCCGATGGAGTTGCCGGCCTGCATCACGCGGGCCTCGATGCGCTGCGTCAGCAGGTCCACCTTGGTGATCGCGCCGTCGCGGCCGAAAACATAGGCATGGCGGCCGTCGCGGGAGAACACCACCGAGGCGTGCGACAGGTCGCCCAAACCGGTGACTTGCGCCAGCACGGCGCGCTCGCTGGTGTTGACGATGGCCAGCGTGCCGGTGGCGCGCGCCACCACCACGCCCAGGTCGCCCGTGCCGCGCAGCGGCAAGGCTGCGGGGGCGCCGGGTGACCCCGCGAGGCTGGCGCAGCCGCCCAGCAGCAGCGAGCTGGCGCCCAGAAGGCTCAGGCAGTGGCGGCGTTTCATGGACGGCCTTTCTCGGATTCAGGGAACCCGGCAAACAGTTGCCGGGCAATCCACAGGGCATCGGCCTCGCTGAGCATGGCTTTCCAGGGCGCCATGGGCGTGCCGGGGCGGCCGTGGTAAATCGTAGCGACCATGGAGTCGAGCGGCTTGTCGGCCAGCGCCTCGCGCGTCAGGGCGGGGCCCAGGCCGCCGGTCAGGCGCAGGCCGTGGCATGAGCCGCAGTCCTGGCGCACCATGCGCACCAGCTCCTGCTGGCGTTGCGCCGTGGGTGGGGCGGATTGGGCATGGAGCCCGGCGGTGCCGGCCAGCAGCGCCAGCCACATGCCGAGCCGGGGCAGGCCCCGCAAGGCACCGCCGGCCCTGGGCAGAGCGCCCGCCGGTGAAAGGCTGGGCAACGGGCGCGCGTGCTTGTCATGCATGGCCCAATGTCGCTGCATTTGACACCACCGTCATTGATGTGCGTCAAGGACGGTGGGCCCTGGCGTTTTGACAATGGGCCCTTGCCCGCCAACCGTACCCCGTTTCAAATGGGAGCCCCGATGGATACCGCCTGCCCCTCTTCGCTGCCCCACGGCGGCACTGCCGCCGCCCTGCCCGACGGTGCACTCCACCGGCTGGCGCCTTCCGGGTGGGGCCGCGTGACCCTGGTGGGCGCAGGGCCGGGCGATGCCGAGCTGCTCACGCTCAAGGCGGCACGCGTGCTGGCCAGCGCCGACCTGGTGCTGTATGACCACCTCGTGTCCGACGACGTGCTGCGGCATGTGGCCCCCGGCGCCGAGCGGATCTATGTGGGCAAGCAAAGCCGCAACCACACCCTGCCGCAGGAAGGCATCATTGAACTCATGGTGCGGCTGGCCCAAAGCGGCCGGTCGCTGGTGCGATTGAAGGGCGGCGACCCCTACATCTTCGGGCGCGGCGGTGAAGAGGCCGAGGCCCTGGCCGCCGCGGGCATTGCCTGCGACACCGTGCCGGGCATCAGCGCGGCCCAGGGCGCCGCAGCGGCCGCGGGCATCCCCCTCACGCACCGCGACCACGCCGCCATGCTGGTGTTTGCCACCGGCCACCTGCAGGGCGAGGAAGGCGAGCGCACCGTCGCACTCGACTGGGCGGCGCTGGCGCGGCCCCACCAGACGGTGGTGATCTACATGGGCGTGGGCACCTTGCCCACCATCTGCGCCCAGCTCATCGCCCATGGCCTGCCGGCCAGCACGCCGGCGGCCATGATCGAGCGCGCCACCCTGCCTGGGCAACGCAGCATCGTGGGCACCCTGCAAACCCTGCCGGCCCTGAGCGTGGCCCATGGCGTGCACCCGCCCGCGCTGATCATGATGGGTGGCACCGTGGCGCTGCAGGCCCGCATCGGGTCGCCCGCCGGGGTGTTCACCGGGTTTCCGACGGCCTCCGACGCTGCGCCCACCCAGGCACTGGCCTGCGCGGTCCGGTGATTTTCGACAGGCGCGGGGGAGGGCGCCGTGGTCTGCGGCGCATCGACCCGTGGGGCTGCATCGGCCTGTTCCCGTGACTGTCGGCGCAGCCAACCCCGGACGGTCGACGCCGGCGCCAGAATCATTGCGGCCCAGGACTTTGCATCAAATTGCCTGATCAGCGACATATCCCGGACCCCGTTCGCCCCGAGCCCTTCGGCAGGCTCAGCCCGAACGGATGGGGCGGGACATCCGAGACAAGTCGCTAATCAGGTCAAATTGGCCTCTGGTGCTTATGGATAAAGCGCTAGTAGCTATTAATATAATAGCTTTACCCATGGTCAGGGGCTTGAGCAGCCCCTGCCACTGCAGCAGTCCCGCGGTGCTGGTGGCGGTGGCCAGGGCGCTGGTCTGGCACAGAGCCCCAAGGCGGATGCTGCTGGCGGCATCGGCCAGCTCGATGGCGATCAGCACGAGAAAGACCGGGGTGGCAAGAACGATGATCTGGCTGGGGCTCGGGGGCGGACACCAACATGTCCGCTGATTCCTGCCCCGATCAGGTCAGCGCGCCTCTGGCATCAACCCTGATGATGCGTTCCACCACGCCCATCGCCAGCCCGCCGCGCACGCCGATCAGAAAATCGTGCAGGTTCACCGTGGGGTCGCAGTGCCCCGGCACCAGCCACAGCATGCGGCCCAGCGCGGGCAGGCGGGCCTTGGGGCCGTCGGCATGAAGCAGGCCGTGTTCGTCGCCGCCGTTGGCATAGCGCAGCGCGCGCTCGGGCGGCAGCAGGGCCACGGTGGGCAGGCCCGAGTCGATGGCATGGCTCTTGTGGCCCGCGTCGCACACGGCATGGCTGTCGCACACCGAGATGACCTGTGTTTTCACGAACAAGGCTTGCTCGAACGCGGGCTGGGCGGGCTCGCGCTCGTTGCGGGCGTAGTCGGCGTCCATGAACAGGAACGAGCCGGCCTGCAGCTCGCCATAAACGCCGCTGGCGGCTTCGTGCACCAGGGTGCCGGTGCCCGATCCGGTGACCAGCGGGACGGCGAGACCCGCCTCCACGATCAGCGCGCGGGTGTGTTCGGCGGCGCGCACGGCGGCCGCGATGGCTTCGCGCCGCTCGGCCGCGCCGGGCAGGTGCTGGGCGCGGCCCTGGTAGGCCTGCAGGCCCGCAAAGCACAGCCGCGCATGGCGGGCCACGGCCAGCGCCAGCGCCACCGCCGGCGCGCCGGGCGGCACGCCGCAGCGGCCCTGGCCCACATCGATTTCCACGAACACGTCGATGCCGTCCGTGCTGCCGGTGACGGCCATGGCCTCTGCCAGGCGGGCGATGCCTTCCTCGCTGTCCACCGCGATGGACAGCCGCCCGCCGCGTGCGGCCAGTTGCGCCGCCAGGCGCACCACCCGCACCAGCTTGGTGGCGGCCACCACCTCGTTGCTGATGTAAATGTCGTTCACCCCGCCAGCGGCCAGCGCCTCGGCCTCGGCCACCTTTTGAACGCAGGCGCCGGTGGCCCCGGCGCGCTGCAGCAGCAGGGCGATTTCAGCGCTCTTGTGCATCTTGGCGTGGGGGCGCCAGCGCACGCCGTGCTTGCGGGCAAAGTCGGCCATGCGCTGGATGTTGCGCTCCATGGCGTCCAGGTCCACCACCAGCGACGGCGTGTCGATCCGGTCCACACGTTGGCCGATGCTGGCCTGCAGCGCCTCCAGCGCGTTACTCGGATCAGGCAGTGGTTTCATCGCGGGCAGCATCGTCCAGGTGCTGGGTGTCGGCCCAGCCCACCAGGCTGAGGCCCTGCGGCGTCCACAGCAGTCGGTTGATGGCGGCATTGGCCAGCTGCCAGGTGCGCGGCGCCTGGATCTCCTGGCCGGTGGCCAGGCGGTACAGCACATCGAGCACGCCGCCGTGCGCCACCAGCACCACCAGCTCGCCGGGGTGGCGCCCGGCCAGGCGGTGCACGGTGCCGGCGATGCGCTCGCGCAGCAAGGTCAGCGATTCGCCGCCTTCGGGCGCAAAGTGCGGGTCGCGCTTGCGCCAGCGCAAGGCCTGCTCGGGCAGCTCGATCTCGATCTCGGCAAAGGTGCGCCCCTGCAGCGCGCCAAAGCTGCGCTCGCGCAGAGCGGGATCGGGCGTGAGCGGCGCACCCGTGGCGTCCGCCACCGCCTGGGCTGTTGCGTGGGCACGCTGCAGATCGCTGGTGTAGATGGCGGCCACGGGCTCGTCGGCCAGGGCGCGCGCCAGCTGCCGCGCCTGCCACTGGCCGGTGTCGTTGAGGGGAATGTCGAGATGGCCCTGGATGCGGGTGTCCACGTTCCAGGCGGTTTCGCCGTGGCGTATGGCAATGATGCGGGTGGCGTTCATGGGGCAGGTTGGGCTTGGCGCGGTATTTCCAGGACGACGCGGCGCGGCCCGGCGGGCGGCGTGGGAAAACCGCTCAGCGCTGCGTCGAACATGGCGGCGAACACGGCCGGGTTGTCGGTCCACACGCCTTCGTGCACGGCATGGGTTTCGTACACCACGGTGCCGCTGGCCGCTTCGCGCAGGATCAGGCCGACTTCGCGCCGGTACAGCGTGGGCGGCGGAAAGCGCATGGACAGGCCGCCATGAAAGCCGCCGCCCGTGCCCCACCCGCCCCAGCCCCACCAGGGGTCGTACCAGTCGGGGGGCGCCTGGCGGTCCGTCCGGGCATGGACCTGCACGCGGTAGAACGGAGCCGCGTTGTCCTGGCGCAGGCCTATCTTGTCCAGCGCCAGCCGGGCCTGCTTTTCCACGGCGGACTGCTGGGCGCCCTGGGCCTGCTGCGACGGCAGGCGCTCGAAGCTGTAGCTCGGCCGCGCGGGCGCACTGGCGAGTTGGGAGAACGATTGCACATCGCTGTCCACCAGGCGGGTGCTGACACAGCCGGTCAGCCACAGCGCCGTGCACAACAGGGGCAAAGTGATCCATCTCATGGCAGTCATGGCAGCTCCTTGAAAAAAAGCGCCGGCAGCGGTGCTCCGGCCCTTACTGGATGCGCACCACCTGAACGCCGGGCAGCGCAGAGGGCACGGGGAATTCCTCGGTGTCAAAGGCCTTGTCGCCGTTGTCGTCGGCCACGCCCGTGGCGCGTGCACCCTTGAAATCGTACAGCGCGCCGTCGAGCAGGTGGCTGGGCACCACGTTCTGCAGGGCATTGAACATGTTTTCCACGCGGCCGGGGTATTTTTTCTCCCACTCGCGCAGCATCTCGCCCACCTGCTTGCGCTGCAGGTTCTCCTGGCTGCCGCACAGGTTGCAGGGAATGATGGGGAAGTTGCGGTGCTGCGCCCAGCGGGCCGTGTCCTTCTCGGCCACGAAGGCCAGCGGGCGGATCACCACATGGCGGCCATCGTCGCTCACCAGCTTTGGCGGCATGCTTTTCATCTTGCCGCCAAAGAACATGTTGAGCAGCAGCGTCTGCAGGATGTCGTCGCGGTGGTGGCCCAGCGCGATCTTGGTGGCGCCCAGCTCGTCGGCCACGCGGTACAGAATGCCGCGGCGCAAGCGGCTGCACAGGCTGCAGGTGGTCTTGCCCTCGGGGATGAGCCGCTTGACGATGCTGTAGGTGTCCTCGTTCTCGATGTGGAACGGCACGCCGGTGCTGGCCAGGTATTCGGGCAGCACATGCTCGGGAAAGCCCGGCTGCTTCTGATCCAGGTTGACGGCCACCAGGTCAAAGTGAATGGGCGCGCGGGCCTTGAGCTTGAGCAGGATGTCGAGCAGCGCATAGCTGTCCTTGCCGCCCGACATGCAGACCATGACCTTGTCGCCCTCTTCGATCATGTTGTAGTGCACGATGGCCTTGCCCACTTCGCGGCACAGGCGCTTTTCGAGCTTGTGGGTCTCGCGCTCGATCTTGAAGTCGGCGGGCGCGCGGGGCGGTGCCTCCACCGCCGCGGTTTCTTCGCCCGTCCAGGCGCTGGTATCGATTGCATTCATTGCGGTCACCACTGTCCTGTTTCCATGCGAATGGCCACTTCGCAGTCGTCAAAAATTTCCAGCTTGGCAATTTTCACGCGCACGCCGCGCACGCCGTGCAGCTGCATCAGCCGCTGGGCCAGCTTGCCGATCAGGCTTTCCAGCAGGTTCACATGCTCGGCCGTGCACTCGTCGATGATGATCTGGCGCACCTTGCGGTAGTCGAGCACATGCGCGATGTCATCGTCGCGCGGCGCCAGGGGCTGCGCGCCCAGGCTCAGCTCGGCATCGACCTGGATGGGCTGGGGCGCATTTTTTTCGTGCGCCAGGATGCCCAGGTTGGCATCAAAGCGCAGCCCGGTGAGGGTCAGGGTCTGGAGACCAGAGGCTTGGTTCATGGTGTGGGGCGTGAGCATGGGCTCACATCAGGGAAAAGTCACGCTCGAACTTCATCAGGTGCTGGCCACCATCGATGAGCAGCGTGGTGCCCGTGATGGAGCGGTTCTCCAGCGCAAACCGCACGGTGGCGGCCACGTCGTCGGCGGTGGATGAGCGGCCCAGCGGGCTCAGGGCGTGCAGCTGCTTGAATTTCTCGTCGTTCAGCAGATGGCTGGTGAGCGTGAGGCCGGGCGCCACGCCCACCACCCGCACGCGGGGCGCCAGCGCCAGCGCCAGCATGGTGCCCGCGGTCTCGAGCGCGGCCTTGGAGAGCGTGTAGCTCAGAAAATCGGGGTTCTGGTTCCAGAGCTTCTGGTCCAGCAGGTTGACCACGGCGCCTTGCGCGTCGGCTTCGCCTGCGGCGGCGCGGTTGTGCAGATGCTGGTGCAGGGCCTGGGCCAGCACGATGGGGGCGCCGGTGTTGCTGCGCAGGTGCTTTTCGAGCGCGGCAAAGCCGAAGGACTGGGCATTGTCGTGCTCGAACAGCGAGGCGCTATTGACCACCGCATCCACGCCGCCAAAGTGGTCGATCACCCGGGGCAGCAGGGCGCGCACAGACGCCTCGTCGTCAAAATCAGCATCAAAATGAGCGCTGGCGCTTGACAGGCTTGCGCAAGCAGCTACCGTATCGATAGCGTCTTGCTGCGATGTGCGGTAATGCACGGCCACCTGCCAGCCGCCTGCCGCCAGCGCCAGCGCGATGCTGCGGCCCAGGCGCCGGGCGGCGCCGGTGACCAGGACGGTACGCGGACGGGGGGTGGTGGACATTCGGGGACAATGCAGGCCGTGACGACAGAACCCACAAGTTTAACGACCGCCCTCCAAACCCACATCGCCCAGGCCATTGCCGCCGCCGGCGGCTGGATCGGGTTTGACCGCTTCATGGCGCTGGCCCTGTACACCCCCGGCCTGGGCTACTACGCCAACGATTCCACCAAATTCGGCGCCATGCCCCAGTCCGGCAGCGATTTCGTGACCGCACCCGAGCTGACGCCGCTGTTCGGCCAGACCCTGGCCCTGCAGGTGGGCGAGGCGCTGGCGCAGACCGGCACGCACGAGGTCTGGGAGTTTGGCGCCGGCTCGGGCGCCCTGGCCCTGCAACTGCTCAATGCGCTGGGCGACCGCGTGCAGCGCTACACCATCGTCGATCTGTCGGGCAGCCTGCGCGCGCGCCAGCAGACCCTGCTGGCCCGGCATGCGCACAAGCTGCAGTGGGTGGACGCGCTGCCCGCGCAGTTCGAAGGCGTGGTGGTGGGCAACGAGGTGCTCGATGCCATGCCCGTGCAACTGCTGGCCCGCCACGGCGGGCACGAGGGCGGGCAGTGGCATGAGCGCGGCGTGGCCGTGCACGAAGGCGCCTTCGCCTGGGCCGACCGGCCCACCGACCTGCGCCCGCCCGTCGAGATCGAAGGCCCGCACGACTACCTGACCGAAATCCACGCCCAGGGCGAGGGCTTCATCCGCACCCTGGCCGACCACCTGGTGCGCGGCGCCATCTTTCTGCTGGACTATGGTTTTGGCGAGAGTGAGTACTACCACCCGCAGCGCCACATGGGCACCGTGATGTGCCACCAGGGCCACCAGGCCGACGGCGACCCGCTGGTGGCGGTGGGCCTCAAGGACATCACCGCCCATGTCAACTTCACGGCCATGGCGCTGGCCGCGCAGGAGGCCGGGCTGGAGGTGCTCGGCTACACCACGCAGGCGCACTTTCTCATCAACTGCGGGTTGCTTCCAAAAATGGAGCAGCTTGCGCAGGCGCAGCGGGCAACAGCGGCCAAACTGATCATGGAACACGAGATGGGCGAGCTGTTCAAGGTGCTGGCGCTGGCCAAGGGCGCCGCGTGGGATGCGCTGGGCTTCGTGCGTGGCGACCGGTCGCACCGGCTGTGACAAGGGCCTTGCCATGATCCGCTGGCTTATCGTGGTGTTCCTGGCGCTGGTGCTCATCAACGGCCTGTCGCCCTGGCTGCAGCGCATGGGGCTGGGGCGGCTGCCGGGGGATTTCCGCTTTCGGCTGTTCGGGCGCGAATGGTTCATTCCGCTGGCCAGCACGGTGCTGCTGAGTTTTTTGCTCAGCCTGGCGGCGAAGTGGCTGTGAGAACCTGATGCAGGCGCGCAGGCGCGGCGCCTTGAATTTCGTGGCTCACGGCCCGATGTCCAAATGAGTCCGCCCCGAAAGTCCCGCCATGACCGAAGCCCTGCACATCGTCTGCCCGCATTGCCACACCACCAACCGCGTCCAACAGACCCAGCTGGCCCGTGCGCCTGATTGCGGCAGCTGCCACCAGCCCCTGTTCACGGGCGCGCCGCTGGCGCTCGACGCCACCAGCTTTGGCAAGCATGTGCAGCGCAGCCATATCCCCGTGCTGGTCGATTTCTGGGCCCCGTGGTGCGGCCCGTGCCGCCAGATGGCCCCGGCGTTTGCGCAGGCCGCGCGCGAGCTGGAGCCCGGCGTGCGCCTGGCCAAGCTCGACACCGAGGCCCACCCGCAGGCGGCTGCGCCCTACAACATCCGCAGCATTCCCACCATGGTGCTGTTCCAGGGCGGGCGCGAGCTGGCGCGCATCTCGGGCGCTTTGGGTGCGGCGGACATCGTGCGCTGGGTGCAGTCGGTGCGCGGCTGACGGCGGCGCTGCGCCGCCAAGTTGGTTGTTTACAAACTACAAATCGATATTTCCCGGCAAGGGTTTTCCTGCATAGAGTGACAGCCTCTGGGCCGCTTGGGTCTGCGTGGGTGGACGCAGCGGTCGAGCCATTCATGGGAGGTTGGTCATGTCGGCTGTTCTGTCTGCGGTTGACACTGCGCCGCTGGATGCGCTGGTGTCCGCACGGGCGTCGGCGCTGCTTGAGCATGTGCTGGCACATGCGCCCGTCACGCTGTACCTGAGCCGGCCTGGTCCGGGATTTGCGCTTTTCTTTGTCTCGCCCTCGGTGGCCGAGCTGCTGGGTTATGCCCCCCATGACCTGCTGGGCCAGCCGGACTTTTGGGTGAACAACATCCACCCCGAGGACCTGGACCTGGTGCTGGCAGACCGGCGCGCCCTGGTGCCCGGTGAGGTCTGGCTGCGCAAATACCGCGTGCGCTGCGCCAATGGCCAGTGGAAGTGGATACGCGACCGTGCCCGCCTGGAGGGTGTGCCGGGGCACCAGGAAATTTTTGGCGCCTGGAACGACATCACCGAGCTGATCGACGCCGAAGAGTCGCTGCGCCTGAGCGAGGCCAAGCACCGGTTTTTGCTCGACAACATCAATGCGGGCGTGCTGGTGTTCAGTGCCCAGGATACGCGCATCGTCTATTCCAACAAGCAGGCCGAGGCGCTCATGGGCTGCTCGGCGCAGGCGCTGCGGGACATGGCGCCCCAGATCCTGCGCGATGCCCTGGTCAACGAGGATGGCAGTGCTCTGGCCCGGGAGGAGTGGCCCGTGGGGCTGGTGGTGCGCGAGCGCCGCCTGCTGCAAAACCGCATGCTCGGCCTGCGCCGCAGCGCGGGCGATGAGCCAGTCTGGCTCATCGTCAACGCTTTTCCCGACATCAACAGCCAGGGGCGCGTGCGGGAGGTGGTGGTGACGCTGCTCGACATCACCGAGCGCGTGTGCACGCAGCGCCAGATCCACCGCCTGGCGCACTACGACGCGCTGACCGATCTGCCCAATCGCACGCTGATCAATCTGCAGATCGACCGCGCCATCGAGTCTGCCCGCACCACGGGCGGCCAGGTGGCGCTGCTGTTTCTGGACCTCAACGACTTCAAGATCATCAATGACTCGCTCGGCCATGCCTTTGGCGATCAGATCCTGCGCCAGGTCGCGGAGCTCCTGTCGCGCAGCGTGCGCGAGAGCGACACTGTCGGGCGCATTGGTGGCGACGAGTTCATCATCGTGCTGCCCGCGGCCGGGCCCGACGCCGCCGCCCGCGTGGCGCGCAAGATCGGCGAGCAGATGAATGCGCCGTTCGAGGTCGAGGGGCAGAGCCTGCCGCTGCAGGCGAGCATCGGCATCAGCGTTTATCCCGACGATGGGGCCGACCGTGCGGCGCTCACGCGCAACGCCGACGCCGCGATGTACCACGCCAAGGCGTGCGGTAACGGCCACCAGTTCTTTGATGCCGGCATCTTCAGCCGCCTGGAAAAGCACCATGCGCTGGAGCAGGAACTGGGCACGGCGCTCGAGCAGGGCCAGTTCGCGCTGCACTACCAGCCGCAGATCGAATTGCGCAGCGGGCGCCTGATCGGGGTCGAGGCGCTGATCCGCTGGCACCATCCTGTGCGCGGCATGGTGGCGCCGCTGGATTTCATCGATGTGGCCGAGAAGTCGGGCCTGATCCAGCCCATCGGAAAATGGATCATTGCCCAGGCCTGCCGCGATATACGCCACTGGGCGGGTCAGGGCCTGGCGCATGTGCGCGTGGCGCTGAACCTGTCGCTGCGCCAGTTGCAGGAGCAAAATTTTCTCGCGCATTTTCTGGCCATCGTCGAGGCCAGTGGTGTGCCGCACGACTGCCTGGAGTGGGAGATCACCGAAAGCACCATGATGCGCAACCCCGAGGTGGTGCTGGGCTTCATGCGCTCCTGCCGCGAGCGTGGTATCCGCTTTGCCATCGATGACTTCGGCACGGGCCATTCCTCGCTCGGCCTGCTCAATAACTTGCCCGTGGACAAGATCAAGATCGATAAATCCTTTGTGGACGGCATCGCGCGCGAGGGCAGTGTGCAGGTCATTCTGGCTTCCGTCATCGGCATGGCGCGGCGCCTGGGCCTGTCCGTGGTGGCCGAGGGGGTGGAAGAGCGCGAGCAGCTGGAGTTTTTGCAGCAGATCAACTGCGATGCCGTGCAGGGCTACTACTTCAGCCGCCCGCTGGAGCGCGATGCGCTGGCGTCCTTTGTGCAGGGCGAGAGCGGGCGGCTGGCGCAGGCCGTGCCCCGGTTCAACCGCTGGGCGACGCTGGGGGGCGATGGGTCGCTGCGGTTTGCCGTGTGAGGCTCCATCCCGGGGGGGCGGCAACCGTCCTGCGGGCTCACGCTGGACCGGCGGGGGGCATGGCGGTGCTCTGTGCGCCTGCGGGCCGCAGCCCCGGCCAGGCGGCCACGGCCTGCACCCGTGCAGCGTGGATCATTTCACCCACTTTTTGGCCTGTAATGCCCGATGCTGCTGCGTTGGCAGCTATCACACTGGTAGCAACCGACTGCACGGCGGCGAGTGCTTCGCGCAGGCGCTGGCGCTGCGGATAGGGCGCTTCGTCAAAGCCCAGGCGTCCGCGCGCATCGCATTCGCAGGCCAGCAGGATGTCGTCGAAACGATCGGGCTTGCGGATGCCGTCGCACCGCTCGATCAGGCGCACCAGGGCCGCCGCGCCCAGTTCCCCGCTGCGGTGGATGTTGCCGTGCTCGCGCGCCACCACGTCGGCGATTTCGCGGCATTCGGTGGGCACGCGCAGGCGTTCGCACAGGCCCTTGAGCAGCTTGGCGCTGCGCTGCTCGTGGCCGATGTGGCGCGGCAGCGCATCGGTGGGCGTGGTGCCCTTGCCCAGGTCGTGCGTGAGGCAGGCAAAGCGCACGGTGAGCGGGGCCTGCAGCCGCGCCGCCATGTCCAGCACCATCATCAGGTGCACGCCGGTATCCACTTCGGGGTGGTATTCGGCGCGCTGGGGCACGCCCCACAGGCGGTCCACATCGGGCAGCACCACGGCGAGGGCGCCGCATGCGCGCAGCACGTCGAACATGCGCGATGGCTGCTCTTCCATCAGCCCGCGCGCCAGCTCCTGCCACACCCGCTCGGCCACCAGGTGGTCGGCCTCGCCGTGCGCCACCATCTCGCGCATGAGCTGCATCGTCTCGGGCGCCACCGTGAAGTCGGTGAAGCGCGCGGCAAAGCGCGCCACGCGCAGGATGCGCACCGGGTCTTCGCGGAAGGCGTCGGTGACGTGGCGCAGCACGCCGTCTTGCAGGTCGCGTTCGCCTCCATAAGGGTCAAAATGGCCTGTGGTGCTTGATGGTTCTGCGCCTACAGCTATCGCATTGATAGTAAGGTCGCGCCGCGCCAGGTCTTCTTCCAGCGTCACGTCGGGCGAGCTTTCCACCACGAAACCCCGGTAGCCGCGCCCGCTCTTGCGCTCGGTGCGGGCCAGTGCGTATTCCTCGCGTGTCCCGGGGTGCAGGAACACCGGAAAGTCGCGCCCCACCGGCAGATAGCCCAGCGCCAGCATCTGCTCGGGCGTGGCGCCCACCACCACCCAGTCGTGGTCATTCACGGGCCGGCCCAGCAGCTTGTCGCGGACGGCGCCGCCCACCATGTAGATTTGCATCCTGTAAGTTTAGAGGGCGCGACAATTGATTAAACACATGGAAGACATCAATTCAACTGAACCTGCCTACGCAGAACCACAACGCCAGGTGCAGCGTTGGTTGGGGCGTTGTATGCTGTCTTTGCAACAGTCGGAACGGCTTTTGAAGGCGCTGATGCATGAGGTTGAAGTCACAGCGATCCATTCAGGGCGTGCGGGCGAGGGCGCTGCTGCTTTTGAAGTCAACCGTGCGTTTGAAAAGGAACGCTTGGCCACAATGACGCTGGGGGGTTTGGTGTCGGCCTTTTTTGGAGATGTTGTCACCAATACCGAAGCGCCGTCTGACACAAAGAAAGAACGCGGAGTGCCGGATGACCGCATGTCCATGCGGTTCAGCTTTCGGCAGACGATTTCTTCAGGAGCTTTCGAAGCGCTACAGGCTTCGATGCGTGAGATGGTGGGCCTGCGCAATGAATGGGTGCATCACCTCGTGGATCGGTTTGACCTGACGAGCTTGGAAGGCTGTGCGCTGGCGCTTGCGGACTTGCAAGCCGGCTATGACAAAGCGGAGCGCTTTCGCCTTGAACTCCAGGGCATTGGCAAAGGCATAGTCGAAGCGAGGGAGCACTTGGCCGCGTATTTCGCCAGCCCGCAGGGTCAGGCGGTTTTGCTCGGCGGCAAGATCACCGTGGAATCGACACCCCTGCTCGGCGCCTTGCGCGATGCAGCAGAAGGCGCAGCCCCGGCCAGTGATGGAACCGTGTTGCTCAGTGCCGTGCTGGAACAGCTGAGTTCGTTGTACCCCCATGAGAAACCGGAGAACTATGGCTATGCCAGTTGGCTACAGGTGATTCATGAGTCCAGTGTTTTTGGAATGGTGAGGCACGATGCCGAGGGGCGCAAAATCCCACCACGGGTGCAGCTCATCGGAAGCACCAGCCGGGGCGAATGACGAGCCCGTTGCCAGACCTGCCAAGAGTCCCATCCATGTCCATCACATCTTCACTCACCATCGCCCAGCTCAACCCCGACGGCAGCGTGCCCGTGCCCACGGCGCCCGACGCAGCGGCCAACGCCGCAGCGGCCGCCCTGCAGCGCGAGGCGCAGTTCGAAGCCCTGAAAGCTAAGGTGGACCACCTGCAGGAGATCCTGGCCAAACCCCTCAATGAAATCCTGGCCGAACGCGAAAAGTTCAAGGACGTCGCCGCAGCGTGGGACGCCTTCGGTGCCATGTGGATGCTGTCCCAGCGCGCCATGAAGCGCGTGGCGCTGGACCTGGCCGCGCAGCAGGGCGTGAGCGACGAAGAGGTGGTGGCGCGTGCGCTGGCCTATGCCAACGATGTGCTCAACGGCGATGGCGTGGACCTGGGCGGCACGATTGCCGAGGCCCAGCTGGCGCACATCGCGCGGCACAGGCCGTTCTTGCGCAAGCAGTTCCGGTAGCGGGCGCGCTCTGCCCGCACCCGTTCAGCGGAACATGGGCCGGAAAAAACTCCGCTCATAGCTCACGATGCAGCCTGTTTCTTCGGCATACCGAAAAGCCGCCTGGCATTCCGCGTCCTGCATCGACTGCTGGCGGTACACCTCGTAGGCCGCGAGGCTCTCAAACGTGAACAGCGCCAGCGCGATGTTGTTGGCGCCCTCGCTGGGCAGGAAATAGCCGTGGTGCTGGCCTCCGAACTTTTCGACCAGGGGAATCCACAGTTTTCCGTAGTGCTCAAACTCCTTGAGCTTGCTCGTGTTGAGCACGTAGCGCAGGTAGATGGTGACGGCCATGGTGGTGCTCAGCCTTCCGTGTGGCGCAGGCGGTAGGGCTCTTCGAAGTCCAGAAAGTCCTTCTCGGCCAGGGCCTCGTCGATCCAGGCCTTCACGCCGGGCAGGGCGCGCACGCGCTGCACATAGGCGGCGATGTGGGGCGGCACGGGCAGGGCGTAGGCGGCCAGGCGCATGCACACGGGGGCGAAGTAGGCGTCGGCGATGGTGAACCCGCCAAACAGCAGCGGGCCGCCGTGCTGCAGCAGCAGCGCGCTCCACATGTCCACCAGGCGCTGCACGTCGGCGCGCACGCCGGCCTTGTCGCGCCAGATCAGGGCGCCGGTGTCGGCCAGGTCCGCCTCGATGTTCATCGGGCAGTTGCCGCGCAGGGCGGTGAAGCCGCTGTGCATCTCGGCGCAGACGCTGCGGGCGCGCGCACGGGCCTTGGCATCCGTGGGCCAGAGGTTCTTGCCAGGGTGGGTTTCGGCCACGTATTCGGCAATCGCCAGGGTGTCCCACACCACCAGGTCGCCATCGACCAGCACGGGCACCTTGCCGGTGGGGCTCACAGGGCCCATGGTGCGCTTGAACTCCGAGTTGGCCTCGAAGCTGTCAAAGCGCACGCGCACTTCCTCAAACACGATGCCCGCCTGGCGCAGCAGCACCCAGGGGCGCATGGACCAGGACGAGTAGTTCTTGTTGCCGATATAGAGCTGGAGCATGGATGAAAAGTCTTGCTGGGGCGGAAAATTGGATGCTACCCCCGGCCCTGGCTTTCGCCAATGCTCACTGCCCCGTTGTTTGATGCACGATGCGCATCAAAGCATGCAATGCATGCAGACTCCTGGCCCCCGTGAGCGCACCCAGTGCCGGCGCGCTGCGAAACCGGCGCGCCCCCATGCCAGTGCCACCGTGGAACTGGCTCCGCCAGGCCACGGGTGGCGTCCCCCTCGGGGGAAGGCGCCGCAGGCGACACAGGGGGGCTTCTATACAGGCCAGACCACCCCGTTGTCATTCAGGATGGCGTCGAGCGGCAGGTCGAATCCTTCGGGCTCGAAGTCGTCGAGGTAGCCGTGTGTGTACCCCAGGCCCACGGTGAACGGCCTGGGTTGCAGCGTGGCCAGCGTGCGGTCGTAAAACCCGCCGCCATAGCCCAGCCGGTAGCCGCCCGGCGCGTAGCCCACGCAGGGCACGAACAGCAGCGTGGGCACGATGGCCTCGGTGTCCTTGGGCTTGGGAATGCCGTAGGCGTCGTCTTCCATGGGGCAGCCGGGATGCCAGGCGTGGAAGGTCAGTGTTTTGTGCTGCTTGTTCACCACCGGCAGGCCGATGCGCCGGCGCAGGGGCTCGTCCAGCAGCTCGCCGTCTTCCTTCCAGCGGTGCAGGGCGGGCAGGGGGTCGAACTCGCCCTTGATGGGCCAGTAGGCGCCGATCACGGTGTCGGGCCGGTTCACCAGCCAGATGCGCATCACTTGTTGTAACAGGTCGGCGCGCTGTAGGCGATCGGGCAAATTGAGGCGTTCTTCTATCAATGCGCGCCGCAGTGCTGCTTTGTCCATCAGATAATTCCCCCATGCAATTACTCAGAGCCATTCTGACACCCCTTGTTGCCGCCGCCGTGCTGGCCACTGCTGCGCCCCTTGTCCAGGCGCAAAACCGGGGCGACGACACCCTGCTGGAGATGCAGCAGGCGTTCCGCAAGGGCGACCGCAAAAAGCTCGAACAGCTGCTGCCCGCCGCGCGCGGCCACGCGCTCGAGCCCTGGGCCGCCTATTGGGAGCTGAGAGTGCGCCTCGCCGAGGCCATGCCGCAGGAGGTGCAGGCCTTTTTGCAGCGTTATGCCGGCAGCTACCAGGAAGACCGGCTGCGCAACGACTGGCTGCTGCTGCTGGGCCAGCGGCGCGACTGGGCGCAGTTTGCCGAGCAGCACCCCGGCTACCGCATGTCGGATGACCGCGAGGTGCGCTGCTACGCCCTGCTGATCGACCAGATCAAGGGCACTGCGCCCGCCAGCGCCGCCGACGATGTGCGCCGCAACTGGTATGCGCTGCGCGATGCGGATGACGGCTGCACCCACGCGGCCAGCGAGTTCTACAGCGACAAAAAGCTCAGCGCGCTGGATGTGTGGCGCAAGGCGCGCCTGGCGGTGGAGGCCAACCGCCAGCGCGTGGTGCGCAATGCCGTCGAAATCGTCTCGCCCGATGCCCTGCCCCAGTTGCGCGATGTGTTCGATTCGCCCACCAAATACCTGCTGGGCCGCGCCACCGCGCGCGGCAAGATGCACCAGGAGCTGGTGGTGCTGGCCCTGGTCAAGCTGGCCACTGGCGACCCGCAGGCCGCCGCCAACCTGCTGGACGCCAAATGGGGCGTGCAGCTGTCCGCCGAAGAGCGCAACTGGGTCTGGGGCGTGATCGGCAAGCAGGCCGCGCAGAAGCTTTCGCCCGACGCCATGGCCTATTTTGCGAATGTGACCCGCGACAGCGACCTGAACGACGACACCCTGGGCTGGAAGGCGCGTGCCGCCTTGCGCGCCGGCCAGTGGAAGGTGGTGCGCAAGACCATCGACGCGATGGGCGACGACGCCAGCCAGGAAAGCACCTGGGTTTACTGGAAAGCCCGCGCCATGCTGGCCGCCAAGCCCGGCGAGGCCGAACGCGCCGAAGCGCGGCAGTTGCTGGAGGGGATTGCCGGAACCCGCGGCTTCTATGAACAACTGGCCCTGGAAGAGCTGGGCCAGCGCATTGCCACGCCGCCCGCCCCGGCGCCGCTCACGGCCGAAGAAAAGGCGGCCGCGCGCGCCAACGCTGGGCTCAACCGGGGCCTCTATGCCATCCAGCTGGGCCTGCGCAGCGAAGGCGTGCGCGAGTGGAACTACACCACCAACCTGCACACCCCCGGCGGCATGGCCGACCGCGAGCTGCTGGCCGCCGCCGACCTTGCCTGCCAGCGCGAGGTGTGGGACCGCTGCATCAACACCAGCGAGCGCACCAAGGCCGTCACCGACACAGCGCAGCGCTTCCCCACGCCGTTTCGCAACGCCGTGGTGGAGCGCGCCCAGGGCATCGGGCTCGACCCGGCCTATGTCTATGGCCTGATCCGCCAGGAAAGCCGCTTCGTGATGGATGCACGCTCGGGCGTGGGCGCCTCGGGCCTGATGCAGGTGATGCCGGCCACCGCGCGCTGGACGGCCCGCAAGATCGGGCTGACCGGCTTCACGCCCGACCAGATCAACGACCGCGAAACCAACATCACCATCGGCACGGCCTACCTCAAGCTGGCGCTCGACGATTTCGCCGGCTCCATGCCCATGGCCGCCGCGGCCTACAACGCCGGCCCCGGCCGTCCGCGCAGCTGGCGCAACGGCCCGGTGCTCGATGCCGCCATCTGGGCCGAAAACGTGCCCTTTGCCGAAACGCGCGACTATGTGAAGAAGGTGCTGGCCAACACCACCAACTATGCCGCCATGCTGACGGGCCAGCCGCAGTCGCTCAAAAGCCGCCTGGGCACCGTGGGCCCGCGCGACGCCGCCGCGCCCGAGGTAAACCCGGATCTGCCCTGAAGCCACGCACGCTGGCAGGCGGCGGCCATTTGCTATTGATTGAATAGCTGTTGGCGCTTTCTGCATAAGCGCTAGAGGCTGTTTTTGCCTGATTGGCGACTTGTCTCGGATGTCTCGCCCCATCCGTTCGGGCTGAGCCTGCCGAAGGGCTCAGGGCGAACGGGGCCTGAGGAACGGGGTCCGAGATATGTCGCTCATCAGGTGTTTTTACGTTGAAATTCCGTGGTGGCGGTTACGGCAGGGCAGCATGTCAGGCGTTGTGCAGCCACTCGCCCTGGCGCACGGCGGCGCCGGACCGCACCAGGTCGTCGGCCAGGCTGTGCAGCCAATCGGCCTCGGCCTGGTCGGCAAAGTGGCGGGCATGCAGCATGCCGAAATAGGGCGTGGCCCGCGCCCAGGCGAGCAGGTCTGCCAGCGCAATCTGCTGCCATTCCAGCAGCTTGTATTTGAGCAACACCTTGGCGGCATAGAGCGCATGTTTGGCCGGGTTGCGGGCGAAGCCGTCCAGGCGGCGGCGCGCACCGTCCAGGGCGCGGGCCGCGTCGGCAAACACCGGCCCGTGGCCCGGGATCACCACCTGGGGCGCGAGCTTCTCGATCACATCCAGCGTGGCGGCCACATCGGCAAAGGCGCTTTCGCCCTCCAGCTCGGGAAAGACCACGCCAAAGCCGTGTTCCCACAGCGCGTCGGCCGAGATCAGGATGCCGTCGTGCGGCTCGAACAGCACCACCGAATGCGGGTCGTGCCCCGGCGCGGCATGCACCTGCCAGGCCCTGTCGCCCAGCCGCGTGGTGGTGCCGGGCTGCAGCAGGGTGTCGTAGCGAAACCGGGGGCATTGCTGGCCGGTGGGGATGTAGCTCAGCGCATAGGCGTCCCAGTGGCGCACATGGGCGGCCTGCCCCGGCGGGATGGCGGTTTCCGCACCCGGCCAGGCCTGCTGCAGCGCGGCGTTGCCGCCGCAGTGGTCGCTGTGCAGGTGGGTGTTGAGGATGCGGTCGAGCGCGCGGCCCGCCAGCGCGCCCTGCACCAGCGCCACCGTCTGGCCGGCGTGGCTGCAGTAACCCGTGTCCACCACCGCCGTGCCGTGCCGGCCACTGAACACGATGTTGTTGGCCGACAGCCAGCCGCGCTCAAGCACAGTGATGTCTGGAGGGAGCGCGGGCGGGTGGTGCGGCATTGGCGATGAATAAATGAGTAAGGGATGACCTGCATAACTCCCTGCGGTCCGTGGTAGCGCGGCCTCGGGCGATCCGCTGCGTTGCTTTTCTTGCCAATAGCTGGGCTATTGGCTGCAAGAAGACGCCTTGCGGCCCATCCCGATCCGCACTGCCACCGACGCGCGAGGGTTATGCAGGTCATCCTAGGCAACCTTATTTTGCCGTGCGCAGCTCGCGCCGCAGGATTTTGCCGACATTGCTCTTGGGCAGCTCGTCGCGGAACTCGATGTACTTGGGGCGTTTGTACCCGGTGAGGTTGGCGTGGCAGAAGTTGGCCACCTCGTCCTCGGTCAGCGCGGGGTCGTTCCTGATCACGAAAATCTTGATGGACTCGCCCTGCATGGCGTCGGGAATGCCGATGGCCGCGCATTCCACCACGCCGGGGCACAGCGAGATCACCTGCTCCAGTTCGTTGGGGAACACGTTGAAGCCGCTCACCAGGATCATGTCCTTCTTGCGGTCGATGATGCGGGTGTAGCCCTGCGCGTCCATGATGCCGATGTCGCCCGTGCGCATGAAACCGTCGGCCGTGAAGGCCAGGGCGTTTTCGGCGGGCTGGTTGTAGTAGCCCGTCATCACGTTGGGGCCGCGGATGCAGATCTCGCCCGATTCACCCAGCGGCAGGTTGTTGCCCGCGTCGTCCTTGATGGCGATGTCGATGCCCGGCAGCGGCAGGCCGATGGTGCCGCTGAACGCGGTGTTGGTCACCGGGTTGTTGGTGCCGATGGCGCAGGTCTCGCTCATGCCCCAGCCTTCTATCATGGTGCTGCCCGTGACCTTTTGCCATTGCTTGGCCGTGCCTTCGCTGGCTGCCATGCCGCCGGCCTGCGACACGCACAGGTGCGAGAAGTCGACCGACTTGAACTGCGGGTTTTGCAGCAGCGCGTTGAACAGCGTGTTCACGGCGGGCAGCATGTGGAAGGGGCGCTGCTTGAGCACCTCGACGAATTTCGGAATGTCGCGCGGGTTGGGAATCAGCGTGAGGCTGGAGCCCTGGCGGATGGCCAGCAGGCACAGCGTGAGCGCGAAGATGTGGTACAGCGGCAGCGCGGCAATGTTGTTGGCCCGGCTGAGGTCGCCCACCTTCGACAAAGCGGGTGTGAACCAGGCCTCGGCCTGCAGCGTGGCGGCCACGATGCAGCGGTGGGTGAGCACCGCGCCTTTGGACAGCCCGGTGGTGCCGCCTGTGTATTGCAAAAAGGCGGTGGAGTCGAGCGTGGCCTGGCTGGGCGCCAGGGTGCGCTGCTCGCCCAGCGACAGCGCCTTCTTGAATGCAACGACCTTGCGCCCGTTGGACAGGGGCAATTCATAGGCAGGCACCATCCTGGCCAGGTGGCGCACGGCAAAGGTGATCCACGGGCCATAAAAATGGCCCAGCAGGTCGCCCATGGAGGCCATCACCACCTGCTGCACGGCGGTGTGCTCGACGATCTCGCTCAGGGTGTGGGCGAAGTTCTCCAGGATCACGATGGCCGTGGCGCCCGAGTCCTTGAGCTGGTGCTCCAGCTCGCGGGCGGTGTAGAGCGGGTTCACGTTCACGCAGGTGTAGCCGGCGCGCAGCACGGCGGCCATGGCCACGCCAAACTGCGGCACGTTGGGCAGCATGATGGCCACCCGCGCACCGGGCGCAAGGCCCAGGCCCTGCAGGTAGGCGCCCAGGGCAGCCGACAGGCGGTCGAGTTCGCCGTAGGACATCCACTGGTCCATGCAGACCGAAAACGGGCTCGAGGCGTGCTTGCGAAAGGATTCTTCCAGCAGGTGCGCCACCGAGCGGTATTGTTCGGGCTGCACATCGTGGGGAACCCCCGGGGGGTAGCTTTTGAGCCAGATCTTTTCCATGCGGTGTCCTTGGGTGCTCCGGTGGGCAGGTTCTAGGGGTGTGTGCCCAGATTGTTGGAGCAGGGGCGCGGGTTCGGCTACCGGGCTTGTCCCAGGGTGCGTGCCGGTTTGGTCTCGCAGGCGACAGCGCTGGCGTGCATCAAACAGCCAACGCATCCGCAGGGTTTCGCAGCCGTTGCAGAGACCATGAAAAAAAGCGCCGCGAACCCCGGCGTGGGAATGCGCCAGTCAATGACATCGACCACGCAGTGGCGCACGGTGTGGGCCGCATCCCCGCAGCGCCGCAGCGCAGGCCGCACAATGCGAGCTCTTTGCAACGACAAAACCCGATTCCATGAACGCACGCTGGCAGCAAGCCGTGGTCCTCTTCAACACATTGGCCACGATCGCCTGGCTGGCATGGCAGTGGCCCCGCTCGCCGCTGATGGCGCTGGCGGGCGTGGCCGCAGCGCTGGCATTGTTCGGGCTGGTGCTGGGGCTGCAGTTCGTGACCATGCTGCGCGTGAACCGCACTGACCCCGCGCCACGACCGTCATGGCGGCAGCTGGCATCGGCCTGGTGGGCCGAGGCGCGGCTGGCGCTGGTGGTGTTCGGCTGGCGCCAGCCCTTTCGCCACAGCGCCGCGCCCGACTGGCTGCCGCACCTTGCGGCCGGCCAGCGGGCCACGCGCCGGGGCGTGGTGCTGGTGCACGGCTTTCTGTGCAACCGCGGCTTCTGGCTGCCGTGGATGGCTGCGCTGCGCGAGCGCGGCCATGCCTGTGTGGCGGTCACGCTGGAGCCCGCCTTTGGCTCGATGGACGACTACGCCGCCACCATCGACGCCGCAGTGCAGCGTGTGACTGAGGCTACCGGCATGGCACCGGTGGTGGTGGGCCACAGCATGGGCGGGCTGGTGGCCCGCGCCTGGCTGCGCTCGGTGGCGCCGGACAGCGCCGCTGCGCGCGTGCACCGGGTCATCACGCTGGGAACACCGCATGGCGGCACTTGGGCCGGGCGCTTCAGCCGCTCGGCCAATGGCCAGCAGATGGCGCTGGGGGGTGACTGGGTGCAGCAATTGCAGCAGGACGAGCCCGCGGCCCGCGCGGCCCGGTTCACCTGCTGGTATTCGAACTGCGACAACATCGTGTTCCCCGCCGGTACGGCGATGTTGCCTGGCGCTGACAACCGGTTGGTGCAGGGGGTGGCGCATATGCAGATGGCTTTTGATCCTGCGGTGATGCAGGCGTGCCTGGAGGAGATTGCGCGGGGGTGAAGGTGGGTTTGGGTGTTTTTGGGCTCTGGCGCTTATTTTTCAAGCGCTGGTAGCTATTGTTTTGATAGTTATCCCAGGTTTTTTGCTGAGGGCGGAGGCCGGGTCTCGGCCCGGCGGCCGACTCACTTTTCTTTGCTTCGCCAAAGAAAAGTAAGCCAAAGAAAGGCGACCCACAGTCTGCGGCCCCTTCGCGTTGCTGCGGGGCAAACCTGCGTCGGGGCGCTTGCGGGGTGCGCCGTGGAACTCGCTTTGCGCTGCGCGCGCCGCTCGGACAACCACGGCGAGTCAGTTGACGCAAGCATGCGCGCTCCGACGCGCATGCCACCCCGCAACCGCCCCGCCGCAGGCGCAGCCAGATGGGGTGAACCACCGAACAGCCACACGGGCCATCGCTGCGCTCGGCCCCGCTTTCGCGGGCGCAAGCGCCTCGCGCTGGCCCGTGTGGCTGTCTGTTCCCCGGGTTCCCTTCACGATGCGCCGAGGAGCGCAGCGGCCAGCGGATCAGGGCTCGCGCTTGTCTGAGCGTAGTGAAACGAAGCGAGTTCGAGCGAGACCCCGCTGGGCGCGAGCACCGCAGGTTGCCCGCAGCGAAGCGCAGGGACGCAGCGTGTAGGGTCGCTTTTTCTTTGGTGGCTTTCTTTTGGCGAAGCAAAAGAAAGCCACTGCGCCGCCGGGCGCATATCCCGGCCTCCGCCCCCAAAAAAGCACAGCGTAAACTATGAAAACAATAGCTGCTTGCGCTTTATTCACAAGCGCTACCGGCCGATATGGCTCAAAAACTCAAACCGCAACCACCCCCCGTTCATCCGCCGCAAACTCCGGCAACCCCCGCAGCCGCTCATAGATCGGCGCAAAGTCCACCGCCGTCATCTCAAACAGCTGCTCAAAACTGTCGATCACGAAATACGTCTGCTGGTACGTGTCGATCTTGTAGCGCGTGCGCATGGTGCGCTCCAGTTGCAAGGGCAGGCGCTGCGGCTGTGGGCTCTGCACCGAATACGCCAGTTCCCCCGACGAACTCAGAATGCCCGCGCCATACGCCCGCAGCCCCCCCGCCTCGCGGATCAGCCCGAACTCGATGGTGTACCAGTACAGGCGGCTGAGCATCTCGCACGCGCCCAGGCCCTGCGCCTTCAGGCCGCCCTGGCCATAGCGCTGCACGTAGTCGGCAAACACCGGGTTGAACAGCAGCGGCACATGGCCGAACAGGTCGTGAAAGATGTCGGGCTCGACGATGTAGTCAAACTCTGCGGGCGTGCGGATCCAGTCCGTCACCGGAAACTTGCGGTTGGCCAGCAGCGTGAAGAACGGCACCTCCGGGATCAGGCCCGGCACGGCCACGAGTTCCCAGCGCGTGGCGCGGTACAGGCTCTCGTTGATCTCTTCAAAGCGCGGAATGTGGTCCTTCACGCCCAGCGAGGGCAGGGCCGCGATGAAGGCATCGCTCGCCAGGCCCGGCAGCAGGGCCGACTGGCGCTCGTACAGGCGACGGTAAGTGTCGTGGTCGGCGGCGGTGTAGGCCGCCAGGTTCTGCGGGCAGGTGTAGTCGGCGGCGGCGCGGGAATAGTCGCCGCGCGGCGGGCGGGTGCTGGCGCCATAGACGGCGGGTTCGATGGCCATGGCCGGCTCCTGCTCAGGGCTTCCTGGCTTCGAGCACGCCGCGCTCGATCTGGTCACGCTCCAGCGACTCGAACAGCGCCTTGAAGTTGCCTTCGCCAAAGCCGTCGCGGTAGTCGCCTTTGCGCTGGATGAACTCGAAGAACACCGGGCCCAGCATGGGCGTCGAAAAAATCTGCAGCAGCAGGCGCGGCGTGCCGTCGGCCGTGGTGCCGTCCAGCAGGATGCCGCGCGCCTGCAGTGCACTGACGGGCTGGCCGTGGCCCGGCAGGCGGGTGTCGAGCATCTGGTAGTAAATGTCGTTGGGCGCGGGCGCCGTGGGCACGCCGGCCAGCCCGAGCTTGTCCACTGTGGACAGGATGTCGTCGCAGATCAGGGCGATGTGCTGGATGCCCTCGCCGTTGAACTGCATCAGGAATTCTTCGATCTGGCCGCCGCCTTGTTTGGACTCTTCGTTCAGCGGGATGCGGATCTTGCCGTCGGGCGCCGTCATGGCCTTGGAGGTCAGGCCCGTGTATTCGCCCTGGATGTCGAAGTAGCGGATCTCGCGGAAGTTGAACAGCTTTTCGTAGAAATTGGCCCAGAAACCCATGCGGCCACGGTACACGTTGTGCGTGAGGTGGTCGATTTCGTTCAGGCCGTGGCCCACGGGGCGGCGGTCCACGCCGTCGATGAATTCGAAGTCGATGTCGTAGATCGACTTGCCGTCTTCAAACCGGTCGATCAGGTACAGCGGCGCGCCGCCGATCCCCTTGATGGCGGGCAGTCGCAGCTCCATGGGGCCGGTGGGGATCTCGATGGGCTGGGCGCCCAGCTCCAGCGCGCGGTGGTAGGCCTTGTGCGCATCCTTCACACGAAACGCCAGGCCACAGGCCGAAGGGCCATGCTCGGCGCCGAAATAGGCGGCCTGGCTGTGGGGCTCGCGGTTGATGATGAAGTTGATGCCGTTCTGGCGGTACAGCACCACGTCCTTGGAGCGGTGTTTGGCCACCAGCGTGAAGCCCAGCTTTTCAAACACCGCCTCCAGCACGCCGGGGGTGGGCGAGGTGAACTCGACGAACTCGAACCCCATCAGGCCCATGGGGTTGTCCCAGGCTTCCAGCTGGGTGGTGGCTTGTTGCGGCAGGGCGGCGTTCATGGGGTGTCTCCGGCATTCGTTGTTGATGAATGTCATGGACTGTAGGCGCGCACTGCCTCATGTTTCTGGCGAAATCAAGAGTCTTTTGACTATAATTTGCAGAAATATTGCGAATTATCAAATGGTTGCGCATGTTGTCGGCGTCATATGGCCTGGCTGCCCGGCATTTCTGGCATTGCACACCAGGAGCCCGGGGTGGCCGTGGGGGCTGGTTGCACTGGTCGAGCCGTTATTGCCAGTGCTGTCCGTCCCCGTCGAGCTGCACATCGCATGGGCGGCAGCCTCGCCACACTGCGCTCTGTGCGGCGCTGCCGGGAGAACCCGTTGCCGGCGGCCTGCGGGGCCTGTGCCCGCTGTTCGGGGGTGCCGGGCGCCGGCCTTGTTCGTAGAATCCTGCGCAATGAACGACGCCAATGCCCTCGACAAGCTGGACAAGGCCATCCTGCGCCGCCTGCAGGACAACGGGCGCGAAACCTACGACGTGATCGGCGAGCAGGTGGGCCTGTCCCCCAGTGCGGTGCTGCGGCGCGTCAAGCGCCTGGAAGACAGCGGCGTGATCGCCCGCTATGTGGCCCTGGTGAAGCCCGAGGCCGTGGGGCTGGGGCTGACGGCCTACCTCAATGTGCGGCTCGAAAAACACACCGAAAGCCACAAGCGCAATCCCATGGACCTGTTCCGGGCCAGCGTGCAGACCTGGCCCGAGGTGGTGGAGTGCGCCGCGCTCACCGGCGAGATGGATTACCTGCTCCGGGTGGTGGTGGCCGACATGGCGCACTACAGCCGCTTCATCATGGACACGTTGCTGAAACACCCCAGCGTGCAGGACTGCAAGACGAGCTTTGTGCTGGACCGGGTGAAAGCCACCACCGCAGTGCCGGTGTGAGGCCTGTGGGCGACTGGCTGGACACAATATTGTAACAAATGCTATTTAAATAATAGCTGTTTGCTCTTTGTATTCAATGGATTGCACTATTTTTGTTGACTTTTGGTGCGCGCACCCAATTTTGTTGCGGTGCAGCAAAATCGCTGGGAAAAATCAGGGAAAACCCTTAAAGTCGCTTCCATGATCACAACCAAAGACTGGCTCAAGGCTTCGTGGGATGCAAGCCGGGACATGCTGACGCCCTTCGCCGGCCCTTCGCCGGGCGATGATGCCCCCGCGCCCACGCCACTGATGGTGCCCATCCGTGCGTTGGGCCCCTCTTACCGTGAGCGCATCACGCAGCACCTGCTGCAGCTGGAGCCGGCGGACCGTTATCTGCGCTTTGGCTATTCCGCCACGGATGAACAGATCCGGCGCTACACCGAGCAGCTCGATTTTGGTCGCGACGAGATCTTCGGCATCTACAACCGCCGCCTGGAGCTGATTGCCATGGCCCACCTGGCATTTGCCGAGCATCCCGAACACAAGCAATGTGCCGAGTTTGGCGTGTCGGTGCTCAAGAAGGCCCGTGGACGCGGCTTTGGTGCGCGCCTGTTTGACCGGGCCATCATGCATGCCCGCAATGAAGGGGTGAACATGGTGTTCATCCATGCGCTGACGGAAAACACGGCCATGCTCAAGATCGCGCGCAAGGCCGGTGCCACGGTGCAGCGCGACGGCTCGGAATCCGAAGCCTATCTGCAGATTCCGCCGGCCAGCTTCGACACACGCATGGCCGAGATCGTCGAGCAGCAATTTGCCGAGATGGACTACCGGCTCAAGCGCCAGGCCAAGCAGTTCTGGGACTTCCTGGCCAGCGTGCAGGAAGTGCGCCAAGGCGTGCGGCACGCCCGCCACCAGTCGGCCGAATAGCACAGCGCAGGCCTGCGGCGCAAGCGGTGTCACGACAATCCGCTATCCTAGGGGGCTGTTTCACTACCGCACGTCCTGCACTCCAAGACAGTGTCTGACCCGCACCCCCAGCGCTTGCCCGAAAAGGAAGACAAGCGCACATTCCTGCAAAAGGTGGCCGAGTTCATCCACCCCGGACCGGACTCCACCGAAGAGCTCATCGAGACCTTGGCCGAGGCCGAAGACAACGAGGTCATTGGCGCCGACTCCCGCGTGATGCTCGAACGCGTCATCCGCATGGCCGACATGACCGCCGGCGATGTGATGGTGGCCGCCCCGCGCATGGATCTTGTCCATATCGAGGCGCCCTTCGACGAGCTGCTGCGCCAGGTGATCAATACCGCGCACTCGCGCTTTCCGGTGTACCAGGGTGAACGCGAGAACATCATCGGCATCCTCATGGCCAAGGACCTGCTCAAGCTGCAGCGGGCGCCCGAGCTGAACATCCGCGCCCTGTTGCGCCCGGCCGCCTTTGTGCCGGAAAGCAAGGGCCTGAACGATCTGCTGCGCGAGTTTCGCGGCAACCGCAACCACCTGGCCATCGTGATCGACGAGTTCGGCCGCGTGGCCGGCCTGATCACCATCGAGGACGTGCTGGAACAGATCGTGGGCGAGATCGAAGACGAGTTCGACATCCCCGAAGACGAAGGCGACATCTTCGGCCTGGCGGACCACACCTACCGCGTGAGTGGCGACACCCCCATCGAGCGCGTGGCCGAGGCCTTCGGCGTGGCCATGCAGGGCAGCGATCCCGACGAAACCTTCGACACCATCGGCGGCCTGATCGCCCACGAAATGGGCCATGTGCCCAAGCGGGGCGAACACCTGCAGCTGTGCGGACTGCACTTCGTGGTGCTGCACACCAAGGGCGGCGCCGTGCGCTGGTTCAAGGTGTCGCGCGTCGACGAAAAAAGCGCCGCCCCCTGATGGCCCGGCTGCAACGCCTGCCCGGGGCTGCGTTCACCGTGCGCGCCGGCCTGGCCGCTGCGGCGGGTGTGGCGCAGGCGCTGTCGCTGGCCTGGCCCGGGAATGGCGCGCCGCAGTGGTGGCTGCAGATCCTGTCGCTGGCGGTGCTGGCCTGGCTGGTGCGCAGCCCAACGCCCTGGCGCCGCGCAGCCGGCTTGGGCTGGGTGTTTGCCACCGCCTGGCTGGCGGCCACCTTCTGGTGGCTTTTCATCTCCATGCACACCTACGGCGGTCTGGCGGCGCCGCTGGCGGTGGCCGCCGTGCTGGGGCTGGCGGCCTTCCTGGGCAGCTATTACGCTGCCGGTTTGGTGCTTTTTTCGCGTTTTACGCCCACCCACCGTGCGCTGGCAGCTCTTCTTTTCGGAGCAGTCTGGCTGCTGGCCGAGCTGGCACGCGGCACGCTGTGGACGGGCTTTCCGTGGGGCGCCGGCGGTTATGCGCATGTGCAGGGGCCCTTGAGTGCGCTGGCGCGCACCGTGGGCGTGTACGGCGTGGGGTTCGTGGCGGCGGTGCTGGCCATGCTCCTGGCGCAGGCGCGCCCCAGCGATCTGCGCAGCGTGCGCGCCGGGGCGCTCGTGGCGGGGGGCGCGCTGGTGCTCGTGGGTGCGGGGCTGCAGCGCCAATGCGCCATTGACTTGTGCCACACACCGGCGGCGCCGCAGCCCGCACCGATCAGCCTGGCGCTGCTGCAGGGCAATATTCCGCAGGACGAAAAGTTCCAGCCCGGCAGCGGCGTGCCGCTGGCCCTGCAGTGGTACGCCGATGCACTGCTCAATGCCGAGGCGTCCCTCGTCGTGGCGCCCGAAACCGCCATTCCGCTCTTGCCGCAGCAACTCATGCCGGGGTATCTGGAGGGGCTGGCGGGGCATTTCAACCAGGGCACGCAGGCGGCGCTGCTGGGCATTCCACTGGGCGACCAGGAGCGGGGCTACACCAATTCGGTGCGGGGCCTGAAACCCGCCCAGCCGTCGCCCTACCAGTACGACAAGCACCACCTGGTGCCGTTCGGCGAGTTCATCCCGCCGTTTTTCAAGTGGTTCACGGCCATGATGAACATTCCCCTGGGCGATTTCAACCGGGGCACTGTCGGGCAGCCCTCCTTTGCCTGGGCGGGGCAGCGCATTGCCCCCAACATCTGCTACGAGGACTTGTTTGGCGAAGAGCTGGGCGCGCGTTTCGCCGATCCGGCCAGTGCGCCCACGCTGTTTGTGAATTTCAGCAATATTGGCTGGTTCGGCGACACCGTCGCCATCGACCAGCACCTGCAGATCAGCCGCATGCGCGCGCTGGAGTTCGAGCGCCCCATGGTGCGCGCCACCAACACCGGGGCCACCGCCATCATCGACCACCGGGGCGTGGTCACCCATGCGCTGGCGCGCCACACCCGCGGCGTGCTGACCGGCGAGGTGCAAGGGCGCGGGTTCAGCGCTCAGCAGGGCTGGGACATCACGCCGTATGCCTGGTGGGTGGCGCGCTGGGGCCTGGCGCCCTTGTGGGCGGCGGGTGTCTGCATGGTCGTCGGGGCGGCGTTCGCTCGGCGCCGGCAACGCTAAAGAACAGCACGGCACGCGGCCGCGCGGCATGGCAGGCATTGATCCAGGTCATGCCGCGCGGGGCTGGCGTGGGCGGCCGGCAGGTCAATCGGCGGGTGTGCGGGCGATCGGCCTGGATGTGCCTTGATAATGGAGCCCTGCAACCGCTAGCAGGGGTTGCGAATGGTGAATTTTTGAAGCGGCACGGCCGCTGTTCTGGAGCACGACTGAAAATGGCAGATTCCTTTTCCTACGAACAACTGATTGCCTCGGGCGAGGGCCGGCTGTTCGGCGCTGACAGCGGGCGTCTGCCGCTGCCACCCATGCTGATGTTTGACCGCATCACCCACATCGACAGCGATGGCGGCGCGCACGGGGTGGGGAAAATCCGGGCCGAGCTCGACGTGCGTCCTGACCTGTGGTTTTTTGCCTGCCACTTCCAGGGCGATCCGGTCATGCCCGGCTGCCTGGGGCTCGACGCCATGTGGCAGCTCATCGGTTTTTACCTGACCTGGCTGAAGCTGCCAGGCCGTGGCCGCGCCCTGGGTGCGGGCGAGGTCAAGTTCACGGGCGAAGTGGGGCCTCAAGTCAAGCTGGTGACCTACGAAATCGACATCAAGCGCGTCATCAAGCGCAAGCTCGTCATGGCCATTGGCGATGCCCGCCTGCTGGCCGATGGCAAGGAAATCTACGTGGCCAACGACCTGCGCGTGGGCCTGTTCAAGAAGGAAGAAGCGGCAAAAGACGGAGCACCGCAAGGAGAGGCAGCATGAAACGCGTGGTGATCACGGGCACAGGCATCGTCTCGTGCATCGGCAACGACATGGCCACCGTCACGCAGGCTCTGCGTGAAAGCCGCTCGGGCATCCGCGCCATGCCGCAGTTTGCCGAGCTGGGCATGCGCAGCCGCGTGGCCGGCGTTCCCCAGATCGATCTGGAAGCACTGATCGACCGCAAGCAGCTGCGCTTCATGGGCGATGCGGCGGCCTACGCGCACATTTCGCTGGCCAACGCCATTGCAGAGTCGGGCCTCACGCCCGAGCAGGTGTCGCACCCGCGCACCGGTCTCATCATGGGCTCGGGCGGCGGCTCGCCCGCCAACCAGATCGAGGCGGCCGATATTTTGCGCAGCAAGGGCATCCGCCGTGTGGGGCCGTACCAGGTCACGCGCTGCATGAGTTCCACAGTGTCCGCCTGCCTGTCCACCAATTTCGGCATCAAGGGCATCAACTACTCCATCACCTCGGCGTGCAGCACCTCGGCGCACTGCATCGGCGCTGCGGCCCAGCAGATCGCCTGGGGCATGCAGGACGTGATGTTTGCCGGCGGCGGCGAAGAAGTCACCTGGGGCATGGGCCTGCTGTTCGACGCCATGGGCGCCATGTCCAGCGCCTACAACGCCACGCCCGAGAAAGCCTCGCGCGCCTATGACGCGAACCGCGACGGCTTCGTGCTGTCGGGCGGCGGCGGTGCCGTGGTGCTCGAAAGCCTCGACCACGCCCTGGCACGCGGCGCCACCATCCTGGGCGAAGTCGTCGGCTTTGGCGCCACGTCCGACGGCGCCGACATGGTCGCACCCTCGGGTGATGGCGCGATTGCCTGCATGCGCCAGGCCATCTCCACCGTGAGCGAACCCATCGACTACATCAACACCCACGGCACCTCCACGCCCGTGGGCGACGTGCCCGAGCTGCGCGCCATCCGCGAAGTGTTTGGCGAGGCCATCCCCCCGTTCTCGTCCACCAAGTCGCTCACCGGCCACTCGCTGGGCGCCACGGGCGTGCAAGAGGCCATCTACTGCCTGCTCATGCTGCGCCAGGGCTTCATCGCTGCTTCGGCCAATATCGAAACGCTGGAGCCCGCCGCAGAAGGCATGCCCCTGGTGCGCAAGACGGTTGACGCGCCCATCCGCACCGCACTGTCCAACAGCTTCGGCTTTGGCGGCACCAACGCCAGCCTGGTGCTGCGCCGCTGGGACGGCCAGTAAGCCGCATCGCCACCGCGCAGCTTGTGGACGGGGATCGCAGTGCGGTTCCCAAGGGATGGCCTGCATAACTCCCTGCGGTCTGTGGCAGCGCGGCCTCGGGCGATCCGCACTGCCACAAACACGCGAGGGTTATGCAGGTCATCCCAAGCCCATGGAAAAGAGAGAGCCGCCGGCTCTTTTTTTTATGCCCGCTACCTTCTTGTATCTTTAAATCAGATCAGAGCGGTAGAGTCTGAGTGCCGTTGAGGCGGTCAGACCGGCCCGTGTAGCTTGATAGCCTCTGGGGTGATCGAGCCCGTGACTGAGTACAGAGCGCACGG
>Ga0255334_1000269_pt1 | contig 49378 bp, 41 predicted proteins | sample EtOH5_35cm_T3_12_FD_202080 | JGI IMG/M metagenome (GOLD analysis project Ga0255334, IMG submission 202080) | Sandy soil microbial communities from University of British Columbia, Vancouver, Canada - EtOH5_35cm_T3_129 | ecosystem: Engineered > Artificial ecosystem > Sand microcosm > Unclassified ...
TGACCATGGCAACGACGATGTACATCACGCCGATTTTCTTGTGGTCGACCGAGGTCAGCCACTCGGACCACAGGTAGGTCCACTTCTTGAAATAGGTGATTGCAGCGAACAGCGCCAGACCACCGAGCGCGATCATGGCGATGGTCACCATCACGATCGGTTCGTGGAACGGGACCGCTTCCCAACTTAATTTACCAAACATCGTTTACTCCTCTGCCCCGGCAGCTGAATGCGAACTCATGTCCATCCCTTCCACGGCGGCCACTTCGTGCTCTTTCTTCTCGTGGTGCAGCGGCTTGCCCGGTTTCATGCCTTCGTACTTGTCGACGATGATCTGGAACAGGTTCGGCGTGACCGAGGAGTAAAGCTCGACTGGGTTGTTCTGGCTTGGCTTGGAAAGGGCTTCGTATTCAGCTTTTTCAAGCTGTTTAGGTGCCTTTTTGACTTCGCTTACCCAGGCGTCGAAATCTTCCTGAGAAGTGGCGATAGCTTTGAACTTCATACCGGTGAAACCAGCACCGCTGTAGTTGGCGGAGATACCGTCCATTTCAGCGTTCTGGTTGGCGATCAGGTGCAGTTTGGTCTGCATGCCGGCCATCGCGTAGATCTGGCCGCCCAGCGCCGGGATGAAGAACGAGTTCATCACGGAGTCCGAAGTCACCTTGAAGTTGATCGGCGTGTGCGCCGGGAACACGATCTTGTTGACGGTGGCGATGCCTTGCTCGGGATAGATGAACATCCACTTCCAGTCCAGCGCGACCACTTCAATGGTGATTGGCTTGACGTCGGATTCCAGCGGCTTGTACGGGTCCAGCGCGTGGGTCGACTTGTAGGTGACATAACCCAGGGCAATGATGATCAGCACCGGAACAGCCCACACCGCGATTTCGATCTTGGTGGAGTGCGACCACTTCGGCGTGTAGACGGCGTCAGTGTTGGACGCGCGATATTTCCAGGCGAACAGGAACGTCATGACGATGACCGGAACCACGACCAACAGCATCAGCAGCGTTGCGGTGATGATCAGGTTTCGCTCATCCAGGCCAACCTGGCCCTTGGGATCGAGCAAGGTCATGTTGCAGCCTGACAGCAACAACGTGCCGATCAGCGGCAATAAGCCTAGTAGTCTGGGGTACCTGTTTTTACTCATCTCACGACCTCTAAAGCAGCTTGCGCAATGCAGTTGGGTTTTGATCGCCAACACTTCACCCTGCCAAGGGTTGGCATTTTTCTTGGATTGAATAAGTGGCTGCCCGTCGCGCGTCAGACGCTGTTCGACAAATCCTGGGCCAGCGTTGAGTTCTTATTCGAATTCGTGGTCAAAGGCCTTGTTACAGACCAATTCCATTTGGTGCGGATAGTTGGAAGGCACCGACACCTGGGAGTCGCATGAAGCCAAAGAGCCTCTCGACGCCCTATTCCTGCTCAGGGATGAGCAGTGCCGGGAATTCAGTGCGGGCGATTGTAGATATGTAACGTTTTATAAACCATGTCTCATCCCGAAATAATTTTTATCCATTCCAGCAACAATCATTAACGGTATTTGTAAAAGTGCGCCATGGTATCGAAATTCATTCTCAACAAAAACACCAAAAATTGTAGGTCTACCTTAGGCAGTTCAGACAGTATCGAAGGCTTTGCACCCTCCTTCGACCCTGCCAAAGCCCCCATGTGACAAGGGCTTCGCCAATTCGCCAGGACCTGTTAAAACTGCCTGTTCGGGATTTTTGAGACTGAAGTTGCCGGACACTGAACCAGGCCGATTTTGTTGCGTAGTCATGTACCAATTCGGCGCGCTGAAATGCCTTGCGACACTCCCGCTGTGACAACATGTCGCACACGTGCCGCACCCAGACTTGTCGCGCATCAAGGTCATTTCACCCGTGCCCTGAAATGCAAAACGCCCCGGCCCCCTCAACGAGGGCCGGGGCGTTTATTTGTGTGGCAGCGATGCGCCGGAGGACTTCAGCGCAGCGCTTTACGGTTACGCAACGTGAGCAGCGGCACCAGCACCACGACCAGCACAAAGGCTAGCAGCGCCCACTGTGCAAGCGACAGACCGAGAATCGGCGGATACGGCGTGGAGCAAAAGCCGTCGACCTGGAAGCCCAGCGGGAAGATCTTCGCCAGTGGCAAACCGTCGACAATCGGTTGCAGTACATCGATGCCGCAGCTGACCGCCGGATAGAACTGGGTATAGACGTGATGCCCGGCCACCCCGACGCCTGCCAGGGCGCAGATCACCACCAGGGTTTCAAATACCGTGATGCTGCGGCGGGTGCGCATGGCCGCACCGATGAACGCGAAGAGCGCGATCAGCAGCAACGCATAACGTTGCAGGATGCACAGCGGGCATGGCGCTTCACCCAGAACAATTTGCATGTACAGCGCGCCACCGATCAGCGCCAGGCAGATGATGCCCAACAACACCAGATAGCGCCGTTCACGGCCCAACCGCATCGTTTCCTCGCTCATTGCGTTTCCCTTCTAAATATCGATTGCCCAGAAGTCTACACGCTGGCCCTGACCTTTGAGAGTCCGGCGCGCGCAGCGGGGTATCGGGGAATAGACGACGAGCCGGTTAAGAAGGGATTAACTTCGGGTTATTTCCAGAGATTTGCATGATTCCGCGACCGTATCGCCAGCAGGCTGGCTCCCACTTTGGAATGCATTCACAGGCTGGCCCATTGGAATGCATTCAACTGTGGGAGCCAGCCTGCTGGCGATGCGGTTGATCAGTCGCCGTAGATATCAGACTTGAAGTACTTCTCTGAAATCTTCTGGTACTCGCCGCTGGCGCGAATACCGTCGATGGCCGTGTTCAGCTCGGAGACCAACTCGGTGTTGCCCTTGCGCACCGCAATCCCGGCGCCCTCGCCCACGTATTTCGGATCCTTGAGCTCCGGCCCGACAAAGGCATACCCCTTGCCACGCGGCATCGTCAGGAAGTCATTCAGCGGGATGGTGTCGGCAAAAATGGCATCGAGGCGACCGGCCGCCAGATCCATGTAGATCTCTTCGTTGTTGCCGTAACGCTTGACGTTGATACCTTTCGGTTCAAAAACCTCAGTGGCGTAACGGTCAGTGGTGGTTGCGCGCTGTACGCCGACCGTCTTGCCCTTGAGGCTGGCGTACTGATCATCCACGACCGCGCCGTCCTTCATCACCAGTCGCGATGAGGTGAAGTAGTACTTGTGGGTGAAATCCACCGACTTCTTGCGGTCTTCGTTGATGGTCATGGAGGACAGCGCCATGTCGATTTTCTTCACTTTAAGGGAAGGAATCAGACCGTCGAACTCACCTTCGACCCAGACGCACTTGGCCTTCATCTGCACGCACAGGGCATTGCCGATGTCGTAGTCGAACCCGACAATCTCACCTTTATCGGTTTTGGACGCGAACGGTGGATAAGCCGCTTCGATGCCGATGCGCAGGGTTTTATCGGCGGCGAACAGGGAACTGCACGCCAACAGGCTCAGAGCCAGACCGGTGATGAGGGGGAATTTCTTCATATTCGTTCTCTCGCGGGTTGTTGTTGGTTTGGCAAGACAGAAGAAAGAGCAGAAACGGGGGAAGCGCTTTTTTGTACTTATAAATCCATACTGGACTTTTATGTATTGATCGTCAATCGGGGTTCTTGACGATGTGGTCGCCGATGGTCGGGAGGGAATCAGAGGGGGGAAGTAAGTGTTGCTACTGGCCTCTTCGCGAGCAAGCCCGCTCCCACATCTTCATGTACACAAATTCTGTGTACGACATAGATTCCCTGTGGGAGCGGGCTTGCTCGCGAAGGCGGACGGACAGTCAATGAAGAACTGACTGGCTGTTTACTGCTTCCAGCGATCCGCCGCCGCATGATCGCTGTCCCGCCCTTCAACCCAACGCGACCCGTCAGGGGTGTTTTCTTTCTTCCAGAACGGTGCGCGGGTTTTCAGGTAGTCCATGACAAAGGCGCAGGCGTCGAACGCGGCCTGGCGGTGGGCGCTGGCGGCGCCGACAAAGACAATCGGCTCACCCGGTTCCAGGGCGCCGATGCGATGCAGCACTTCAAGCTTGAGCAGCGGCCAGCGCTGCTCGGCCTCTGTGGATATCTTGGCGAGGGCTTTTTCGGTCATGCCCGGGTAGTGTTCAAGGAACATCCCGGCGACGTCGAGTCCGTCATTGAAGTCGCGAACATAGCCGACAAAACTCACCACCGCACCAACGCCCGCATTGGCGGCGTGCATGGCATTGACTTCAGCCCCCGGATCGAACGCCGTGGATTGCACGCGAATCGCCATGGCTCAGCCTCCGGTCACGGTCGGGAAAAACGCCACTTCATCGCCATCGCTTACCGGCTCATCGAGCTGGCACAGGTCTTCGTTGCGGGCGCACATCAAGTTTTGCTCGCTCAACACTTCGGCACCGTCACGCTGGGCCAGCAGCGCACGCACATCGTCGACCGTGGCGAAATCACCTTCAACCTTCACCGAGTCCACGCCGAGCGCCTCACGGTAACGGGCAAAAAACTTCACGGTGACGTTCATGGTTGATCCGCCTGGAAATGGCCGCTCTTGCCGCCGAGCTTCTCAAGCAGGCGCACGCTTTCAATGGTCATGCCGCGATCCACGGCTTTGCACATGTCGTAGATAGTCAGCGCCGCGACGCTGGCGGCGGTCAGGGCTTCCATCTCTACGCCGGTCTGCCCGGACAACTTGCAGCGCGCGACGATGCGCACGGTGTCATCGCCTTCGGCACTGAGCTCGACCTTGACGCCGGTGAGCAGCAGCGGATGGCACAGAGGGATCAGATCGCTGGTTTTCTTCGCCGCCTGAATGCCGGCGATACGCGCCACGGCGAACACATCACCCTTGGGGTGACCGCCGCTGACGATCATCTGCAGGGTTTCGGGCAGCATGCGCACAAGCGCTTGGGCCGTTGCTTCACGGAACGTCACGGCTTTTTCAGTGACGTCGACCATATGGGCGCGACCTTGGGAATCGAGATGAGTCAGCACAGGGATACTCCTGATCAGAAGCCCCGATTGTAAACCTGTGGGTCAAAATTCCGCACGTTTGATTATCGGATCAACACAACCCCTTGTGGGAGCGGGCTTGCTCGCGAAGGCGTCGTTTCAGTCAATATTGATGTGGCTGACACTTCGCTTTCGCGAGCAAGCCCGCTCCCACAAGGGATTTGTGCGGGCATAAAAAACCGGGCGGCTTTTAGGCCGCCCGGTTTGGGTGGGGGTTGTTACAAATGCGATTCGGCGTATTCGGCCAGAATCGAACGCGGCACCCCTTGCAGGGTGATGTGCACACCGTTGGGGAAATCCTTGAAGCGCTCTGTCAGGTACGTCAGCCCGGAACTCGTCGCGGACAGGTAAGGGGTGTCGATCTGCGCCAGGTTACCCAGGCACACCACTTTGGAACCGGCGCCGGCACGGGTGATGATGGTTTTCATCTGGTGCGGCGTTAGGTTCTGGCATTCATCGATCAGGATCAGACTCTGCTGGAAGCTGCGGCCTCGAATGTAGTTGAGGGATTTGAACTGCAACGGCACTTTGCTGAGGATGTAATCGACACTGCCATGGGTGTTTTCGTCATCCATGTGCAAGGCTTCGAGGTTGTCGGTGATGGCGCCCAGCCAAGGCTCCATTTTTTCCGCTTCAGTACCGGGCAGGAAGCCGATCTCCTGGTCCAGGCCCTGCACGCTACGGGTCGCGATGATCCGGCGATAACGTTTGCTGACCATCGTCTGCTCGATCGCCGCCGCCAGTGCGAGGATGGTTTTACCGGAACCTGCTGCCCCAGTCAGGTTGACCAGGTGGATATCCGGGTCGAGCAAGGCGTACAGCGCCAGGCTTTGATAGATGTCACGTGGTTTCAGGCCCCAGGCTTCCTGGTGCAACAGGGGTTCCTGATGCAGGTCGAGAATCAGCAGCTTGTCTTCCTCAATCTCCTTGATCCAGCCGACAAAGCCCTGTTCATCGATGATGAACTCGTTGACGTGTACTGCCGGCAGGTTGTCGATCAGCTGCACCTGGTGCCAGGTGCGGCCATGGTCCTGACGGGTATCGACATTCCTCACGCGGTCCCAGAAGGAGCCGGTCATGTTGTGATAACCGTTGGGCAGCAGCGACACGTCGTCGACCAGTTGGTCGGTGCTGTAGTCCTCGGCCGCGATCCCGCAAGCCCGGGCCTTGAGGCGCATGTTGATGTCTTTGGTGACCAGCACCACGGGCAGCTTTGGTTCGCGTGCGTGCAGGTCGATCAACTGGTTGATGATGATGTTGTCGTTCAGGTGCTCGGGCAGAATGAGGTTCGGTTCTGAACGCTTGCTCATCAGAATTGACAGCAAACCCTTCGGTCCGCTTTTGCCACGCTGGATCGGGACGCCGAGCTCGACGTCTTCAGGACTGGCATCGCCCAGGGTCTTGTCGATCAGACGAATCGCCTGACGGCATTCCGCAGCCACGCTGTGATGCCCGCTCTTGAGCTTGTCGAGCTCTTCAAGCACGGTCATCGGGATGGCGACGTGGTGTTCTTCGAAGTTAAGCAGGGCGTTTGGATCGTGAATCAATACGTTGGTATCGAGTACATAAAGGATTGGCTGGTTGGAGGAAGAATTACGTCCGTGATCATCCATACTCGGTCACCTTTGTGGGAGCCAGTCGACGCAATACCATTACAGTGCTGCGCCTCGAAGTGACCACCGAATTCACCTGCGAGGAGTCAAGTGAACTGCACACAAATTGGGTCTTGGAAGACGCCACCTGTCTGCAGGTTTCGGCGGTCTGTCTTCGTAATACTCCAAAACCTGTGACAGAAAAAAGTACTTTGACGTTTTTTTGAAGTTTATTTTTCAGAGTGACCAATAGCACTAGGCGGATTGCCATCACCCCGTTAAAGTCGGAAGTCCGCCTGCACCGAATTCTCGTCCAAAACCACCCCTCCCCCAATGTTTACGGCCTTTCGTCGTTTTCAGCGAAACGCGTCCTGACAGTCTTCCCAGCCGATACCGCTTTGCGCCGTTTGCGTGATGAGCCAGGGCATCGCCGTTTTCAGCGCATCCTGCTTCACGTTGAAGTTGATCACCCCGTGGCGCCACAACAACATCAGGCTCAACACCCGTTGCGCGCTCTGATTGGCTTTCAGCTTGCCCGCGCCGTCCTGGGCATCGATATCCCACAGCGCCACCTGCAAACCCTGGGATTTGAAGAATCCTTCAGCATCGGACCGACGCTGACCGTCGGGCGGCCGAAACAACGGCACGTAGTTCTCCGGCAGTTTGTTTTTGACCAGTTCGGCGCTGCGTCGCACCGAATCCTGCCAGTCCTGCCAGTGGCTGTGTGAGCGAAATTCCCAACCTTGCACGCCAATGCACTGCTTGGAGTACGTCGCTTGCAGGCTGGCGACCGAACGATCGGCCAGACGGGCCTGGATGTCCTTGCCGAGGACGAAGAACGTGCCACTCATGTTCGACTTGCGCAGGTATTCCGTGGCCCAGGCGGTGTTATCCGGCGCGGTATTGGCGGCACTGTCGAAGGTCAGCAAAAACAGCCGGTCATGCATTTGATCGCCGTTGCGCTCATAGTCGCCAAAACGATCGACTTCGCTGCTGGTTTGCGGAAACAGCGCTGCCTTGCGCAATTGCTCGTCCAGGTACTGGGCGTGGAACAGTCGGCTCGGCTCGGCCCACTTTATGTAGTAGCTCTCATCGCTGACCTGAAACTTGGCGGCTTGCTGGCGCAGGGTGTCCATGTCCTCGACCAGGAAACAGAAGGAAGCATCCTGATCGCAGCTCTGCTGGGCGTAGTTGTAGTTGGTCAGCAGCCTCTGCCACATGCGCTGGCGCAGATTGTTGATCGACTCCAGATTGACCGTGCGCAATCCCAGGCGCTGGGCCAGGCTCACTTCATCCAGGGATTCGCTGGCCAACAGGACGCGAGAAAACATGAGGATCTCGGCCCGTGACGCCACATCAAACAGGGTCGGGCTGTTGAGCTGTTCAGGCCAGGTGCTGCGATCAAGCGTCGCCACATCGCCCGACGCCGCCATGGCACCAAAGCTCAACAGCCAGGCCGAGAATAGATAAACGATACGCAATGGGATGTCTCCATAACAAAACCCGCGCGGCACTATAGCTGATCCGACCGACATGATCGTTCCCACGCTCTGCGTGGGAATGCAGCCAGTGACGCTCCGCGTCACCGCCGAAGCGGACGCGGAGCGTCCGGGGAGGCATTCCCACGCGGAGCGTGGGAACGATCAAACCGCGCTCCACCGCCGATCACCTATGGACTTGATAGCTGGAGTCAACAAGGACAACCCCCTAGAATCGCCCCCACGATTAAAGGAGACGACTTCATGCTGATGGTGATTTCCCCCGCCAAGACCCTCGATTACGAAACACCGCCGGCGACCCAGCGCTTCACCCAGCCACAATACCTCGACCATTCCCAGGAGCTGATCCTGCAATTGCGCGAGCTGGCCCCTGCTCAGATCAGCGAGTTGATGCACGTCTCCGACAAGATCGGCGGGCTCAACGCCGCGCGTTTCGGCAGCTGGACGCCCGCGTTCACTCCGCAAAACGCCAAGCAGGCGCTGCTTGCCTTCAAGGGCGACGTCTACACCGGGTTAAATGCTCAAACCTTCAGCGAGGCCGATTTCGATTACGCCCAGCAGCACTTGCGCATGTTGTCCGGCCTGTACGGCCTGCTGCGCCCACTGGACCTGATGCAGCCGTATCGACTGGAGATGGGCACCAAACTGGCGAATGCCCGTGGCAAGGACTTGTATGCCTTCTGGGGCACACGGATCAGCGAATGGTTGAACGAAGCCCTGGCCGATCAAGGGGATGACGTGCTGCTGAACCTGGCCTCCAACGAGTACTTCTCGGCGGTCAAACGCAACGCCCTGAACGCGCGCATCATCAATACCGAATTCAAGGACCTGAAGAACGGCCAGTACAAGATCATCAGCTTCTACGCGAAAAAAGCCCGCGGCATGATGAGTCGCTTCGTCATTGAAGAGCGCATCAACGACCCGCAAGCCCTCAAGCAGTTCGATGCACAAGGTTATCGCTACAGCGCCGAGCAGTCGAAACCGGACAATCTGGTGTTCCTGCGCGATCACGCCCCCGAGTAAACACCCGGCTGGCGCACGCCTCATTACGGGTCGTGCGCCACGTCCAATCGTCCAACAATTCCCCGCCTCATTCGTCACCTTACTGACGTCAAAAATCCATCGCCTGATTTTCTAACTTTAGTTTCACTCGACTTTGTTGAAATTTTTCAGTAGTGGCACTGAAATTTTTTATTGGTAGTGGCACATAACTATCTAATCCGACAATAACCCTATGTATCAAGGGCCAAACAGGTGTTGCTATCAATATGAAAGCAGTGCCATCTTTTTCAATATTTCAAGAAATTTCAGAATTCGCGATAGGCGGACAGGAACTATGTCCAAATGCGTCGCTCATACCACCGGTAACCATTCTCTCTGAGCTTGTACGAGATGACTTACGCATAGAAGAGATTCACATAGCAAAGTTGTCACATTAACTTCTGCTTACTGATCCCTGATTTGGGCAACACATGAAGGACAGGAGATAAACATCAGAAATATCCCCTACAAGGCCAAGGCTGCGCCCCTATAAACGTGCTCACCTGAGCACCCAACCGCTTGATTTACGGGCTTCTGGCCTGGCATTGAGCGCGCAAGACCTTTGCACGAATGTCTTCTGATTAGAAGACCTGCTGCATAACAGGGCACGCCATAACAATAAAAGCCTAGTTGCGCACATCTTGAGTGCACTTATTTAGACACTCGGAACTTATATGCCTGCACGCGGCATTGTGACGCCTTTAAGGCGCACTTCCGAGTGCACTTCGACCGCTGAACACCATTAACTCCGGCCATGTAATGGCTTGATAAACACAGAGGTAATTGCGATGCGCATCAGCATATTTGGTTTGGGTTACGTCGGCGCAGTATGTGCCGGTTGCCTGTCTGCACGGGGCCATGACGTCGTTGGCGTCGATGTTGCCAAAGACAAAATCGATATGATCAACGCCGGTAAATCGCCGATCGTTGAACCGGGTCTGGGCGAGCTTCTGCAGAAGGGTATCGAGACGGGCAAATTGCGCGGCACGACCAACTTCGCCGAGGCGATTCGCGACACCGACCTGTCGATGATCTGCGTCGGCACGCCGAGCAAGAAAAACGGCGACCTGGAACTGAACTACATCGAAGCTGTGTGCCGCGAGATCGGTTTTGTCCTGCGTGACAAGACCACCCGTCACACCATCGTGGTTCGCAGCACCGTACTGCCAGGCACTGTGGCAAACGTAGTGATCCCGATCCTCGAAGACTGCTCTGGCAAGAAAGCCGGCGTCGACTTCGGCGTTGCAGTGAACCCTGAGTTCCTGCGTGAAAGCACCGCGATCGCCGACTACGACCTGCCGCCAATGACCGTCATCGGCGAGTTCGACAAGGCTTCGGGTGACGTTCTGCAATCGCTGTACGAAGAACTCGACGCTCCGATCATCCGCAAGGACATCGCAGTGGCCGAGATGATCAAGTACACCTGCAACGTGTGGCACGCCACCAAGGTGACCTTCGCCAACGAGATCGGCAACATCGCCAAGGCTGTCGGCGTCGATGGTCGCGAAGTGATGGAAGTGGTTTGCCAGGACAAGACGCTGAACCTGTCCCAGTACTACATGCGCCCTGGTTTCGCGTTCGGCGGTTCCTGCCTGCCGAAGGACGTTCGCGCCCTGACCTACCGCGCCGGTTCCCTGGACGTGGAAGCACCACTGCTCAACTCGCTGATGCGCAGTAACGAGTCCCAGGTGCAGAACGCTTTCGACATCGTCTCCAGCCACGGCAAACGCAAAGTCGCCCTGCTGGGCCTGAGCTTCAAGGCCGGTACTGACGACCTGCGCGAAAGCCCGCTGGTTGATCTGGCGGAAATGCTGATCGGCAAGGGTTACGAACTGAGCATCTACGACACCAACGTCGAATACGCCCGTGTCCACGGTGCGAACAAGGATTACATCGAGTCGAAGATCCCTCACGTCTCGTCCTTGCTCAACTCCGATTTCGACGACGTGATCAACAACTCCGACGTGATCATCCTTGGCAACCGTGACGAGAAATTCCGCGCCCTGGCGCAGAACGCTCCACACGGCAAGCAAGTGATCGACCTGGTCGGCTTCATGTCCCAGGCCACCAGCGTAAGTGGCCGGACCGAAGGCATCTGCTGGTAATGCGGTCGTAGGAGCTGTCGAGTGAAACGAGGCTGCGATCTTTCCAGGTCCACTTGAGTTTCAAGCGAAAGATCAAAAGATCGCAGGCTTCGCCAGCTCCTACAGGATTTCTGGCGTCATCCAGACCGGATGTCGCCAGTTTTCGTAAGCCTGCCTTAACCCCATCGGGCCACCCCACAGGCTCGCCCGAGATAGAGACGGATGCAGATTATGCACAGGCTAAAGCACGGCCTACTTCAGGCCGCCGGTTGGCTGTTTTACTTAAGTATTTTGATGGGCATCGCCATGGCGTTGCCTGCGTCCACGTTCGACTCCGAGTCGAAGGACTTCATCTTCCTGATCGGTATCGTCGGTATCTGGCGCTACTCGATGGGTGCCACGCACTTTTTGCGCGGCATGCTGTTTCTGTACGTGGTCTACCCGCACCTGCGGCGCAAAGTGCGCAAGCTGGGTAAAGCGGCAGACCCGTCCCATGTGTTTCTGATGGTCACCAGTTTTCGTATCGACGCGCTGACCACCGCCCAGGTCTACGCCTCGGTAATTCGCGAAGCGATCGACTGCGGACTGCCAACCACCATGGTCTGCTCCATCGTGGAAATGTCCGATGAGAAGCTGGTGAAAAGCCTTTGGGTCAAAATGAACCCACCGGCTCGCGTCAAGCTCGACTTCGTGCGCATTCCCGGCACCGGCAAGCGTGACGGCCTGGCCTACGGTTTCCGCGCCATCTCCCGCCACCTGCCGGACGACCGCGCAGTGGTTGCAGTGATCGATGGCGACACCGTGCTCGCCGAAGGCGTCGTGCTCAAGACCGTGCCGTGGTTCCAGCTGTTCGGCAATGTCGGCGGCCTGACCACCAACGAGTTCTGCGAAGTGCGCGGCGGCTACATCATGAGCGAATGGCACAAACTGCGCTTCGCCCAGCGCCACATCAACATGTGCTCGATGGCCCTGTCCAAGCGCGTGCTGACCATGACCGGGCGGATGTCGGTATTCCGCGCGACTGTGGTGACCAACCCGGAATTCATCGCCGACGTGGAAAGCGACTCGCTGCAACACTGGCGCCTGGGTCGCTTCAAGTTCCTCACCGGTGATGACAAGTCGAGCTGGTTCAGCTTGATGCGCATGGGCTACGACACGTTTTATGTGCCGGACGCCGCCATTCATACCGTGGAACACCCGCCGGAAAAAAGCTTCATCAAGGCCAGCCGCAAACTGATGTTCCGCTGGTACGGCAACAACCTGCGGCAGAACTCCCGCGCCTTGGGCCTGGGGATGAAACGTCTCGGTCTGTTCACCTCGGTGGTGCTGTTCGACCAGCGTGTGTCGATGTGGACGTCACTGCTGGGCCTGACCGTCGCGCTCATCGCCAGCTTCAAGTACGGCATCGCGTTCATCCTGGTTTACCTGCTGTGGATCGGCATTACCCGCCTGATCCTGACCGTGCTGCTGTCTTTGTCCGGTCACACGATCGGCCCGGCCTACCCGGTGATTCTCTATTACAACCAGATCGTCGGCGCGCTGGTGAAGATCTACGTGTTCTTCCGCCTCGACCGACAGTCCTGGAGTCGCCAGCCCACTTCCCTGACCCGTGATCTCGCCAGCTTTCAAGGTTGGTTCAACACTTGGTCGTCTCGGACCATGACCTTCTCCGCCGGCAGCATTTTTGTTGCTGTGCTGTTGATGATGGTCTGACCGAACTCGCCTGAATTAACTAGGAAATCGCCCATATGAATACCGCCGTCAACGCCAACGTAGTGCATGAATCAGAAGCCCAGCGCCAACACGCCCGAGTAAAAATTCCGGCCAAGCTGCGTTTCTTCGGTCCTGACCGGACCCCGGTCGAAGCTCGGGTCATCGACCTCTCCGCTGGCGGCCTGGCTTTCAACGCCGGTCAGCTGCCACTGAAGATCGGTGACGTGTACAAGGCTCGCCTGCAGTTCGTCATCGATAACCTCGGCCTGGCCATGGACGTCGAGTTACTGGTGCGCTCCCACGACCGCGAAACCGGCCGTACCGGTTGCCAGTTCCAGAACCTCGAATCCCAGGACATTTCCACCCTGCGCCACCTGATCACTTCTCACCTGGCCGGCGACATCGTCACCATGGGTGAAGTGCTGGCCACCCTGCAACGCGACAACTTCACCAAGGCGCGCAAGACCAAGGATGGCGGCCACGGCATGACCCCGTTCGGTCGTCTGCGTGCAGTGACCTTCAGCTTGGCGATCTTCCTCGTCGGTCTGACGGCATTCGGCTTCATCTTCAAGTCGGTGTACGGCATGTACTTCATCAGCCACGCCCAGGCCGGCCTGGTCAGCGTGGCGGGCATGAACATCACCATGCCGCGCGATGGCACGGTGCAGAGCCTGATCAAGCCCGACGGCGTTGCCGCCAAGGGCGCGCCGCTCGCGACCTTCAGCACCAGCATGCTCGATGTGCTCAAGGGCCATCTTGACGACAATCAATTGCAACCAGCCAAGGTTGAAGAACTGTTCGGCAAGCAAATGACCGGCACCCTGACGTCGCCGTGCGATTGCACCGTAGCGCAGCAAATGGTCGCCAACGGTCAGTACGCCAGCAAAGGTGACGTGATCTTCCAACTGGTGCCGCGCAATAGCGAAGCCAACGTTGAAGCGCGCTTCTCCTATCGCCAGTTCGCCGACGTGTTGCCAGGCAGCTCGGTCAGCTTCCAGATCGCCGGCGAAGACAAAACCCGCTCCGGCACGATCGTCAGCAGCACCAGCCTGAAAAGCGCCGACCTGTCGTCCGACATCCGCGTAATGATCAAGCCTGACGAGCCGCTGGACAGCAAATTCGCCGGTCGCCCGGTTGAAGTCAACGCCACCCGTGGTCCGAACCTGAACTGGCTGATCGACAAAGCCATGGCCGCCGGTCGTTAAAAACAAGAGGACATGCCCGTGACTAGCCCACTCAGAATCCTGCCAGTTCCGCTGACTCTGGCCATGGCAATTGCCCTGGCCGGATGCGCCGGCCTGCCCGACCAGCGTCTGGCCAACGAAGCCCTCAAGCGCGGTGATACCACGCTGGCGGCGCAGAATTACCAGCAACTGGCAGACCTGGGCTACAGCGAAGCACAGGTTGGCCTCGCCGATATCCAGGTCGACAGCCATGACCCGGCGCAGATCAAGAAAGCCGAGGCGACTTATCGCGCCGCGGCCAGCGTCTCGCCGCGAGCTCAGGCTCGCCTGGGTCGTCTGCTGGTGGCCAAACCCGGCTCCACCGAAGCCGAACAGCACGAAGCCGAAGGCCTGTTGAAAAAAGCCTCGGCCAATGGTGAAGGCAACACCCTGATCCCGCTGGCGATGCTGTACCTGCAATACCCGCACAGTTTCCCGAACGTCAATGCTCAACAGCAGATCAGCCAATGGCGCGCCGAAGGCAAGCCGGAAGCGGGCCTGGCCCAAGTGCTGCTCTATCGCACCCAGGGCACTTACGACCAGCACCTGGACGAAGTGGAATCGATCTGCAAAGCCGCGTTGAACACCACCGACATCTGCTACGTCGAACTGGCCACGGTCTATCAGAAAAAAGCCCAGCCAGAGAAACAGGCCGAGCTGATCAAGCAAATGCAAGCCGCTCAGGCTCGCGGTGCGGTTTCCGCCCAGCGGGTGGACAGCGTGGCTCGCGTACTGGGCGATGCATCCCTGGGCACGACCGACGAGAAAACCGCCCAGTCGCTGCTCGAAGGCATCGCACCCGGCTACCCCGCTTCCTGGGTCAGCCTGGCGCAACTGCTCTACGACTTCCCGGAACTGGGTGACGTCGACACGATGATGAAGTACCTGGACAACGGCCGCGCCGCCGACCAGCCGCGCGCGGAACTGCTGCTGGGCAAGCTCTACTACGAAGGCAAAATGGTGCCGGCCGACGCGAAGGTCGCCGAAGAACACTTCAAGAAAGCCGTCGACAGAGAAGTGGCCGCCGATTACTACCTCGGCCAGATCTACCGTCGCGGTTACCTGGGCAAAGTCTATCCGCAGAAAGCGCTGGATCACCTGCTCAAGGCTGCGCGTAACGGCCAGAACAGCGCCGACTTCGCCATTGCCCAACTGTTCTCCCAAGGCAAGGGCACCCGGCCCGACCCACTTAACGCTTATGTCTTCAGCCAATTGGCCAAGGTCCAGAACACCCCGCAAGCCACCGAGCTTGCGCAAACACTCGAAACCCAACTGCCGCCTGCCCAGCTCGCCGAGGCCCAACGCCTGTTGAAACAAGAACAGGCCGTTCGTGGTGCCTTGAGTCAGAACACGCTGGAACTGCATGCCCTGGAAGAAGAAGACGGCGAGGAATCCCTATGAAGTTGAATCCATTCGTTAAGGCTGGTATTGGCCTGTCATTCGCCCTGCTGTGGTCGTGCCCGACCCTGGCGGCCCTGACTGAAAGCAAGAACTACGGCCTTGACGTGAAAGTCACCGCCCAGTCCGAAGACGACACTGACCTCGGTACGGCGAGCGGCGGCGACGTCAACGGCGTCGGCCTCGACCTGCGTCCATGGGTCTACGGCGAGAGCGGCGCGTGGAGCGCCTACGCCATGGGTCAGGCGGTGACGTCCACCGACATCATCGAGACGGACACCTTGCAACAGTCCGACAGCGACGGCACACAGGCCACCGACAACGGTGATCGCAAAAGCAAGAAAAACTACCTGGCGATGCGTGAGTTCTGGGTCGGCTACAGAGGCCTGACGCCGTACCCCGGCGAGATGCTCAAGCTCGGTCGCCAGCGCCTGCACAATGACGATGGCCAATGGCGCGACACCAACATCGAAGCCCTGAACTGGACCTTCGACACCACCCTGTTGCGCGCCAACGCCGGTGTTGCCGAACGCTTCAGCGAGTACCGCACCGACCTCACAGAACTCGCGCCCAAGGACAAGGATCGCCTGCACGCTTTCGCCGATGCGGCGTACCAGTGGACCCCGGGCAACTGGGTCGGCATTCGCGGTCATCACACCCACGATGACGGCAAGCTCGACTACGCGCAGCCGGGTGTTCCCGCCGATTCCCTGGACAAGAAACAGAATGGCGACATCAGCTGGCTCGGCCTTACCGCCGACAGCGATGCCTACAACTGGCGCAACACCAACACCGTCAACTACTGGGGAAGCGTGACCGGTATGAGCGGCGACCGCGACAAGGTCAACCCGCTCAACGCCGATGGCACCGCTCCAGCACAAGCCAAAACCAGTGGCAATGTAGATGGCTGGGCCACTGACCTGGGCGTGCGTCTGCGCCTCGATCCGCAATGGCAAGTCGGTGCAGCCTATGCCCGTGCCAGCGCCGAATACGAACAGAACGGCCTGGAAAGCAACCGCTCGAACTACACCGGTACTCGCTCGCGGGTTCACCGTTTCGGCGAAGCCTTCCGTGGCGAAATGCAAAACATGCAGTCCGCCACCCTGTTCGGTTCGTGGATGCTCAACGACGAATACGACGCCAGCGTGATCTACCACAAATTCTGGCGCGTAGACGGCAACAAGCCTGTCGGCAGCAACGGCATCAACGCCGTCGAGAACAACACCGACGACGCGACCGGCGCAATTCTGTCCAGCACGTCCCTGCCGCTGGAAGATGGCAACAAAGACCTCGGTCAGGAAATGGACGTGGTCGTCACCAAGTACTTCAAGCAAGGCCTGCTGCCCGCCTCCTTGAGCCAGTCGATCGATGAGCCTTCGGCCCTGGTGCGGTTGCGTGGCGGTGTGTTCAAGCCCGGCGATGCGTATGGCAAAGGCGTCGACTCGTACATGCACCGCGCGTTTATCGACGTGATCTGGCGCTTCTGATGCAAACCGCTAAGGGAGTTCCTGACATGAACAGTCCGAAGAGAGGCTCGATAACCTTGCTGGCCGGCGCGATGTTGCTGGCCAGCACGGCAGCCTTCGCCACAGTGGAGCCGGCCTCGCCCGTTCAAAAAGGGCAACCGGCGACCATTGCAAAAGGGTTGCAACAGGCCAAGACCTACACCGTCAGCAGCGCCCCGACCGCGCCGCTGGAGCTGGCCGCGCCGAAGCTGCCGGACACCTCCGGCTATACCGCCGAAGCCATCGCCGCGAAAGTCGTGCGCACCAAGCCCGGCAAAATCAGCGTGCGCCGGATGATGCAGGAAAACGCCCTGAAGGACTTCATTGGCGGCGATAACAAGATGGCCGAATGGGTCGTGCGTCAGCACGGTATCCCGCAGGCGATTTTCATCGACGACGGCTACATGAACCTCAAGGATCTGGCCAAGAAAGTACCCAAGCAGTACTTCAGCGAAACCTCGCCGGGTGTATTCCTGGCGAAGCTGCCGATCGTGGTGGGTGAGAAAGGCATCCTGGAAATCGACAAGCAGACCCAGGAACTGCGCCTGTCCCAAGAGGGCGGTTCGTTCCTGGTCAACGACGGCCAGCTATTCGTGCGCGATACCAAAATCACTGGCTGGAGCGAGAAGGCAAACGGCCCGGCGGCCTTCAAGTCGCCGAAGGAATTCCGTCCGTTCCTGCTGTCCTGGGGCGGCACCCAGACCTACATCGCCAACAGCAAGATCGCCAGTTTCGGCTACGCCAACAGTAAGTCCTATGGCGTGAGTATTTCCCAGTACACGCCGAACATGGCCAAGGTGCTCAAGCGCCCTGAACCGAGCGGCTGGATCGTCGGTTCCGAGTTCTCGGACATGTGGTACGGCTTCTACTGCTACGAAACCCGCGACTTCGTGGTCAAGGGCAACACCTACAAAGACAACATCGTCTACGGCATTGACCCGCATGACCGTTCCCACGGTCTGATCATTGCCGACAACACGGTGTTCGGTACCAAGAAGAAGCACGGGATCATTATTTCCCGTGAAGTGAACGACAGCTTCATCTTCAACAACCGCAGCTACGACAACAAGTTGTCGGGCCTGGTGATCGACCGTAACAGCGTCAACAACCTGATCGCCTACAACGAGATCTACAAGAACCACACTGACGGCATCACCCTCTACGAGAGTGCCGACAACCTGATCTACGGCAACAAGGTGATCAGCAACCAACGCCACGGCATCCGGATTCGTAACAGCGTGAACATCCGCCTCTACGAAAACCTGTCCATGGCCAACGGCCTGACTGGCGTCTACGGGCACATCAAGGACCTGAGCGACACCGACCGGGACATCAAGCTCGACCCGTTCGACGCCCAGGTGTCCCTGATCGTGGTCGGCGGCGAACTGGCCGGCAACGGCAGCGGCCCGCTGTCCATCGACTCGCCGTTGAGCGTGGAGTTGTATCGCGTGTCCATGCTCGCGCCGACCAAATCCAGCGGCATCAGCTTCTCGGGGATTCTCGGCGAGCGCCAGGATGAAATTCTCGACCTGCTGGTGCGCCAGCAGAAAGCCGTGTTGATCGACCCTGTCGAACGCCAGACCAAAGTACGGGACTGAGGATAATTTTATGCACCCACACTTGATCAAATTACTCAGCCTGTCGGCCCTGACCGCCGGCATTCTCGCGGCCAGCGCCGGCGCTCGTGCCGATGAAGCCAAAGCACCAACCTTCAACGCAGAACCGTGCTGCAACCTGTGCCCGGAAGCCCACGACGCGAAGAACTACACCACGCGTTACCAGCAGAACTTCACCACGCTGGTGCAGGCTCAGGGCGATTGGCTGTTCCGTACGCAAGAAGACTTGCGCACCGAATTCGACACCACGCCCGCCGGCTACAAGCGCATGAAAGAACTGCACGATGCGTTCAAGAGCAAAGGCATTGAACTGGTCATCGTTTACCAGCCGACCCGTGGTCTGGTGAACCGCAACAAGCTCAACCCGGAAGAGAAGGCCAAGTACGATTTCGACAAGGCCTTGAGGAACTACAAGACCATGCTCGGGCGTTTCGCCGCCATGGGCTACACCGTGCCGGACCTGTCGCCGCTGACCAACGAGTCGCTGCCTGACACTCTGCCGGCCCACGACTTCTACTTCCAGGGCGACCAACACTGGACGCCGTATGGCGCCCAGCGCACGGCGAAAATCGTCGGCGAGCAAATCAAGAAAATGCCGGCCTTTGCCGACGTACCGAAACGCGAATTCGAGAGCCATAAGTCGGGTCGCATGGGCAAGACCGGAACGTTACACAATATGGCTGGTCAACTCTGTGGCACCAGCTACGCGATCCAGTACATGGATCAGTTCACCACCGAGCCGAAAGGCGAAGCAGCTGATGGCGATCTGTTCAGTGATTCCGGCAATCCGGAGATCACCCTGGTCGGCACCAGCCACAGTGGCAAGAACTACAACTTCGCCGGTTTCCTCGAAGAGGCCATCGGCGCCGACATCCTCAACGTAGCGTTCCCCGGCGGTGGCCTGGAAGGTTCGATGCTGCAGTACCTGGGCAGCGAAGAGTTCCAGAAGAAGCCTCCGAAGATTCTGATCTGGGAATTCTCGCCGCTCTATCGCCTCGACCAGGAAACCATCTACCGCCAGATGATGGCGCTGCTGGACAACGGTTGCGAAGGAAAGGATGCACAGATGACCGGCAGCACCACGTTGAAACCGGGCAAGAACGAATTGATGGTCAACAGCAAGAACCTGAACCTGCAAAACAGCAGCCATCAGGTTGATATCCGCTTCGCCGATCCGTCGGTGAAAACTCTGCAAGCCACCCTCTGGTACATGAACGGCCGCCACGAGGACATCAAGATCGAAAAGCCGGAAACCTCCGACACTGACGGGCGTTTCGCCTTTGAGTTGCGCACGGACGAAGACTGGGCCTCGCAGAATCTGCTGGCCGTCGAAGTCCAGGGCCCTGAAGCAGGTGCCGCGGGACAGAAAGTCGAAGCGAAAATCTGCAAACGCAACGTGTTCCCTGGCGCTGGGCAGCGTACCGCTCAGGCCGGGCAATGAGGCAACTATGCAAACCCGAACTTTGAAAAGATTGATCGCACCGTCCCTGCTGACTCTGGCGATGTTCGCCGGAGCCACCCAGGCCGCCGCGCCCCTGCGTCCACCCCAGGGTTATTTCGCGCCGATTGAAAAAGTCAAAACCGGCGACAAGAGCGAAGGCTGTGATGCGATGCCGACGCCGTACACCGGCTCGCTGCAATTTCGCAGCAAATACGAAGGTTCCGACAAGGCCCGTTCGACCCTGAACGAGGCGTCGGAAAAAGCCTTTCGCGACAGCACCGCCGACATCACCAAACTGGAACGCGGCACCAGCAAGCGCGTGATGCAGTTCATGCGTGACGGTCGTCCGGAACAACTCGAATGCACGCTGAACTGGTTGACCGCCTGGGCCAAGGCCGATGCGTTAATGTCCAAGGACTTCAACCACACCGGCAAGTCGATGCGCAAATGGGCCTTGGGCAGCATGGCGTCGTCGTACATTCGCCTGAAGTTTTCCGACTCCCATCCGTTGGCGAATCATCCGCAAGAATCGCAGTTGATTGAAGCCTGGTTCAACAAGATGGCCGATCAGGTAGTCAGCGACTGGGACAACTTGCCGCTGGAACAAACCAACAACCATTCGTACTGGGCCGCCTGGTCGGTGATGGCAACGTCCATCGCCACCAACCGTCGCGACCTGTTCGACTGGTCTGTGAAGGAATTCAAGGTCGGCGCCAATCAAATCGACGCCCAGGGTTACCTGCCCAACGAACTCAAGCGCCAGCAACGCGCCCTCGCCTACCACAACTACGCCCTGCCGCCGCTCGCGATGATCGCCAGTTTCGCTCAGGTTAACGGTGTGGACTTGCGTCAGGAAAACAACGGCGCATTGAAACGCCTGGGTGATCGAGTGCTCGCGGGCGTCAAAGACCCGGACGAATTCGAGCAGAAGAACGGTAAGGAACAGGACATGACCGACCTGAAGGTCGACTCGAAATTTGCCTGGCTCGAACCGTTCTGCTCGCTCTACACCTGCTCGCCGGATGTGCTCGAGAAAAAGCACGAAATGCAGCCATTCAAGACTTTCCGCCTCGGGGGTGACCTGACCAAGGTCTACGACCCGGCCAACGAAAAAGGCAAAAAAGGTTCGTGAGTTGTGGTGGGGCTGAAAACCAGCCCCTCACCCTAACCCTCTCCCCGGAGGGGCGAGGGGACTGACCGTGATGTCTGTTCGAGTACCGGCGACCTGAAATATCGAGTCGATCTCTGGTTCTGAAAACGACAGAGATCAGGCTCCCTCTCCCCTCTGGGGAGAGGGCGGGGGGTGAGGGGTTGGTCTTGAGGCCAACCACGCCCTCAAGGAAACATCGTTTTACCCCTCGATTTCGATGGGGGGTTTGGGGGGGCTGCGGCCCTTGACTGTTGGTTAAACATGGAGAGACCGGGATGGTATTTTCATCCAACGTGTTCCTGTTTTTGTTCTTGCCGATCTTTCTCGGCATGTACTACTTAAGCGGAATACGCTATCGCAACCTGCTGCTGCTGATCGCCAGCTACGTGTTCTATGCGTGGTGGCGTGTGGACTTCCTTGCGCTGTTCGCAGCCGTCACGCTGTGGAACTACTGGATCGGCCTCAAAGTCGGTGCCGCAGGCGTTCGGACCAAACCGGCACAACGCTGGTTGCTCCTGGGCGTGGCCGTCGACCTGTGCATTCTCGGCTACTTCAAGTACGCCAACTTCGGCGTCGACAGCATCAACGCGATGATGACCTCCGTCGGTCTGTCGCCGTTCATCCTGACCCACGTACTGTTGCCGATCGGGATCTCGTTCTACATCTTCGAGTCCATCAGCTACATCATCGACGTCTACCGTGGTGACACGCCGGCGACCCGCAACCTGATCGACTTTGCCGCTTTCGTGGCGATCTTCCCGCACCTGATCGCCGGTCCGGTGTTGCGCTTCCGCGATCTCGCCGACCAGTTCAACAACCGCACCCACACCCTCGACAAATTCTCCGAAGGCTGCACGCGGTTCATGCAGGGTTTCATCAAGAAGGTGTTCATTGCCGACACCCTGGCGGTCGTGGCCGACCATTGCTTCGCCTTGCAGAACCCGACCACGGGCGATGCCTGGCTCGGCGCGCTGGCCTACACCGCGCAGCTGTATTTCGACTTCTCCGGTTACAGCGACATGGCCATCGGTCTGGGCTTGATGATGGGTTTCCGCTTCATGGAAAACTTCAAACAGCCGTACATCAGCCAGTCGATCACCGAGTTCTGGCGTCGCTGGCACATCAGCCTGTCGACCTGGTTGCGTGACTACCTGTACATCACGCTGGGCGGTAACCGTAAAGGTACGCTGATGACCTATCGCAACCTGTTCCTGACCATGCTGCTCGGTGGTCTGTGGCACGGCGCGAACATCACCTACATCGTCTGGGGCGCCTGGCACGGCATGTGGCTGGCGATCGAAAAAGCCCTGGGCCTGAATACCTCGCCGCGCAGCATCAACCCGATCCGCTGGGCGCTGACTTTCCTGCTCGTGGTCATGGGCTGGGTGATCTTCCGCTCGGAAAACCTGCACGTCGCCGCTCGTATGTACGGCGCGATGTTCAGCTTCGGCGAATGGTCACTGTCGGAACTCAACGCGGCCAGCCTCACCGGCCTGCAAGTAGCGACCCTGGTGGTGGCTTACATGACCCTGGCGTTCTTCGGCATTCGTGACTTCTACAGCAACCTGCCGCCTGAGAAGACCAAGCCTGTTGTGAACGTCGGGGCCGATGGCCCGGCTGCCGCGACCCCTGGAATGATCAAAGCCGTACCGGGCGACAACCCGGGCAGCATCCACCAGCCTGGCTACACCGTCGGCGTTGAAGCGACTGTGCAACCGGCCTACTGGACTGCCGACTGGCCTCGTTACGTGATGCGCACGCTGGTACTGGTGCTGTTCATCGCCTCGATTTTCAAACTCTCGGCGCAAAGCTTCTCGCCGTTCCTTTACTTCCAGTTCTGAGGGATCTGACTATGACCCGCTCATTACGCATCCTCTACATCGGCCTGTTCATGGTGACGCTGTTAGTCCTGGGCCTGTGGTCCACGCGCAGTTTCTTCGGTTTCAGCACCTCGGCCGAAACGACGGTGCTCAACGGCCGCTGGACCAAAGCCGTGGAGACGCATTACGACGACGAGTTCCCGATCAAGCGCCTGGGTACCAACCTTTGGGCTGCGCTGGATTTCAAACTGTTCAACGAAGGTCGTCCGGGCGTCGTGCTCGGCCGCGATCAGTGGTTGTACAGCGATGAGGAATTCAACCCGATCGTCAACGAAGAGCTGAACCTGCAAGGCAACTACGCGCTGGTTGAAGGCGTGCGCCAGGAGCTGAAGGCGAAAGGCGTGAAACTGGTCATGGCGATCGTGCCGGCCAAGACTCGCCTGTACCCGGAACACCTGGGTGAAGTGAAGCCTTCGAGCATCCACGCCAACCTCTATGACGACTTCCACGCTCATGTGGCGGCCAACAAGATCCTCGCTCCCGACCTGTTCGGCCCGATGCTGAAGGCCAAGCTGGACGGTCAGCAAGTGTTCCTGCGCACCGACACTCACTGGACCCCGGAAGGCGCGCAAATCGCTGCCGAGGCCCTGGCCAAAACCATCGCCGAAAAAGCCCCGCTGAGCGGCGAGCCGCAACACTTCGTCACTGAACCTGCGGAGAAGGTGACTCACAAGGGCGACCTGCGGTTGTTCCTGCCGCTGGACCCGCTGTTCGAAAACCTGATGCCCAAGACTGAGCCGTTGCAGAAGCGCAACACCGTTGCGGCGCAAGACCAGGCTGGCGGTGATGACGCCTTGTTCGCCAACACTGAAGTGCCGGTGGCCCTGATCGGCACCAGCTACAGCGCCAACCCCAACTGGAACTTCGTCGGTGCGCTGAAACAAGCGCTGAACAGCGACGTGGTCAATTACGCCGAAGACGGCCACGGCCCGATTCTGCCGATGCTCAGCTACCTGAAAAGCGATGCTTTCAAGAACAGCCCGCCACAAGTGCTGATCTGGGAGTTTCCTGAACGTTATCTGCCTGTGAACAACGAAATCGGTGACGCCGACCCGCAGTGGGTCGCAGAGCTCAAAGAAGCCGGCGTTCGCCAACAAAACGTAGCCGCAAACACTAAATCCGAGACGCCCGACCGGGCGCAAAACTGAAAGAGAGGTACACCATGACTTTCACTACTACTCCTCGCCGTCTCGCCAAGACCTTCGCACTCGTTGCAGGCATGAGCGTTCTGTCGATGTCCGCCTTCGCTGGCGACGCCGCACTCTACGGCCCGACTGCACCGAAAGGTTCGAGCTTCGTACGTGTCTACAACGCCGGTAACGCTGAAGTCAGCGCCACCGTCGGCACCACCAACCTGGCCGAAGTCGCGCCGCTGTCCAGCACTGACTTCAGCTTCATGCCGGGCGGCGACTACAGCGCCAAGATCGGTAGCCAGTCCCTGCCGGTGAAACTGGCCGGTGATCACTATTACACCCTGGTCAACAACGCCAGCGGCGCACCGCAACTGATCGAAGAACCGCCGTTCAAGAACAAGCAGAAATCCCTGGTTCGCGTGCAGAACCTCAGCGACAAGGCCCTGACCCTGAAAACCGCTGACGGCAAGACCGAAGTGGTCCCGACCGTGGCCGCCAAGGGCCGTGGCGAACGTGAAATCAACCCGGTCAAGGTCAGCCTGGCGCTATACGATGGCGACAAGAAAGTCGGCGACGTGAAACCGGTTGCCCTGGAACGCGGTGAAGCCGCCGTGCTGTATGTGACCGGCAGCGGCAGCAGCCTGGCGCCAGTCTGGGTAAAACGCCCGGTTTCGACGCGCTAACACATTTGCCCGGTTGACCCACATCCCTGTGGGAGCCGGGCTTGCTCGCGAAGACGGTTTCACATTCAACGATAAAGTTGGCTGACCCACCGCTTTCGCGAGCAAGCCCGCTCCCACAAGGAACCGAGGCGTCAATTGGGACACGGAATAAGAACAAGAGTGAAACGACAGAACGCAGTAGCTCTGACCCATACGATTTTCAAGGAGTAACAACATGATTCCGGTGATCTTGTCAGGTGGTAGTGGCTCACGTCTTTGGCCGCTTTCGCGTAAGCAATTCCCTAAGCAATTCCTCGCCCTGACCGGCGAACACACACTGTTCCAGCAAACCCTGGAACGCCTGGTGTTCGAAGGCATGGACACCCCCATCGTGGTCTGCAACAAGGAACACCGTTTCATCGTCAACGAGCAACTGGCCGCCCGTAAACTGGACGTGCAGCGCGTCCTGATGGAACCGTTCGGCCGCAACACCGCGCCAGCCGTGGCCTTGACCGCACTGATGCTGGTCAACGAAGGTCGCGACGAATTGATGTTGGTGCTGCCAGCCGACCACGTGCTGGAAGATCAGAAAGCCCTGCAACGCGCGCTGGCCCTGGCCACCGTCGCTGCAGAAAACGGCGAAATGGTGCTGTTCGGCGTCCCGGCCACCAAACCGGAAACCGGCTACGGCTACATCAAGTCGGCCAATGATTCGCTGCTGCCCGAAGGCGTCAGCCGTGTTTCGCATTTCGTCGAAAAACCGGACGTGAAGCGCGCCACCGAGTTCGTCGAATCCGGCGGTTACTTCTGGAACAGCGGCATGTTCCTGTTCCGTGCCAGCCGTTTCCTCGAAGAGCTGAAAAAACACGATCCGGACATCTACGACACCTGCGTGCTGACCCTGGAACGTAGCGAGCAGGATGCCGACACCGTCGACATCGACTCCGCCACCTTCGCTTGCTGCCCGGACAATTCCATCGATTACTCGGTGATGGAAAAAACCCAGCGCGCCTGCGTTGTGCCGCTGACCGCGGGCTGGAGCGATGTCGGTTGCTGGGCGTCGTTGTGGGAAGTGAATGAAAAAGACGCCAACGGTAACGTCACCAAAGGCGATGTGGTCATTCAGGACAGCAAAAACTGCATGATCCACGGCAACGGCAAACTGGTGTCGGTGATCGGCCTGGAAAACATCGTGGTCGTCGAAACCAAGGACGCCATGATGATCGCCCACAAGGACAAGGTCCAAGGCGTGAAACAGATGGTCAACACCCTCAACGAGCTGGGCCGCAGCGAAACCCAGACGCACTGCGAAGTCTATCGTCCGTGGGGTTCCTACGACTCGGTGGACATGGGCGGTCGCTTCCAGGTCAAGCGCATCTCGGTCAAACCGGGCGCGTGCCTGTCGCTGCAAATGCACCACCACCGCGCCGAACACTGGATCGTGGTCAGCGGCACTGCTGAAGTGACCTGCGACGAAAACGTGTTCCTGCTCACTGAAAACCAGTCGACCTACATCCCGATCGCCTCGGTCCACCGCTTGCGCAATCCGGGCAAGATCTCGCTGGAAATCATCGAAGTGCAATCGGGCAGCTACCTGGGCGAAGACGATATCGAGCGGTTTGAAGATATCTACGGTCGCTCCAACCCGATCGAACGCGGCGTGTCGGTGAAAACCATCGCGCAGTAAGCGTTCAGCAAAACAAAAAGCCCTCGCCCAGCCCGCTGCGTTTTCCCTATCCGCAGCGGGTTGGGTGGGGGCTTTTTTTTGCATCAACCTTTTGACATTTGCCGAGCCGGGGCTGACCTGGACGTTCCATTCAGTGATTGTCGTCTTCCGGCATAAGGCTTGGGCGCGACAAGCTCAATGAAACCCTGGTTTCGGCTCAACGTCTGAACCACTGCCTGCGTCTGCGTCGAGAGCTCAGCGATACGCTCGAAGGTTTCCGGATCCGCGCTGCCGGAAACTGCGAATTCAGTTTTAATTGCCTGCATCCTGAACTCCAACATATCGATCACTGCAGGTGTCTCGTCGTAAGCCGTGCTAAGCGATTCCGCTTTGAGCCCTTGCGATGCCTGGTAGAACTCCCGACCTGTCTTGATCAGCCCTGGCGCTTCCGGTCCCAGCTTACTGGCGAGCTTTTCAATACCCTTATCAACCACCGCGGTGGTGACTTTTTTCCTTATTTGCTTTCGCCCTTCACTTGTCCGCGGGTCAATCGCCGACAGCTCAAGTTTTACCGTTGCAAGGCTGAGTTTCTTTTTGGGTTCAACGCTCTCAATGAATGCTTTAGGGTTCATTTCGTTACCCTTGAAGTTGATCGGACGATCCAATTGATAGGTGTCCACCACCTTGGAAATCAAAGCATCTGCCGCCTTGGAGCCGGCTTTTGTCCCGGCCATAGCTCCAAGCGTTGCCCCCCCCGGACCTATCAACCCACCCAAGGCACCGCCTGCCGCAGTACCTGCCGACGTAGCCACAGTACTGACAGCACTGCTGGCCAGTTGGGTAACGACTCGTCTGCCCAACGCTTTGAACCGATGCTGCGCATAGGCGTGGTTAAGTATTGAATTTTTGAGATCAGAAGCGGCTCCTCCAACTGATGAGACCAAGGCTTGTTGCTTGTCCAGGCTTTGGCTCAACTCTGAAGCTTCGGTCTTTCCACCGCCGTCGCTATCGACATAATTCATGGGCGAATTACCGACCATCTGATACAGGTTCGGCCCATCGATGAACCCCTTGGGATCGGGGTTAAGCCATCGCTGCAACCACGGCACGTAATAACGCAGGCCGTAGTAATAAAGCCCTGTGGCATCCCGTTCCTTGCCCGAGTAACGGATCACTTTGTAACTGACCTCAATCACATCATCCCCGGCAAACCAGGCCGTGGCGCCAAACGAGTAATAGATTTCCCGACTGATGATTCGCGCGTCACCCGCAAGCTCCAGCGTGCAAGAACTCAAGTGATCGATGAGGCTGTAACGGAATTGATCGTTGCTCATGCCGTGCGGTGGATCGGTCTCCCAGTGCAGTACCCGCACGCTGTTGAGACCGGCCTGGGCGGTGATCACCTGCAGCTTCGTCGCAGTCCCGTCATCAGTGCGCAATTCAAGTCCCGGCAAGTAACGCACCTCAGCCACCACGGTTCGGGCATTGGTCTGTAACGTGCGAATTTTGCGCACGCGTTGACCGCCACCGTCATAAACATAGGACTCACTGTCATTGCGTCCGGGATCGCGCTCCACCGGGCTGACCGACTGCAACTGGTTACGCAAATCCCACGTCAAAAACTGCCCCTGATCCAGCTCAAGCAAATTGCCGCGGGCATCGAACGCGGCGGCGATTTCCTCTTCGGTGGGGGGCATGCCATTGCGATAAGGCAGACAGCGATTGCTGTACTGGGCGGCTTTTAGTTCACGCCCCGGGCTTTGCGCGCCGACGTGCGTCAGTTTCAGCAGATTGCCGCCCTCGTCATAGCTATAGGTCTGGTGATAGTTGCTGACCGCCGCCGGATCGGCCCGCCCCAAGGATTCCGGTCCCTGGTTAGGAGCGCCCGCCTCCCAGCCAACGGCCTCGATCAATTGGTAAAGGCTGTCGTAGATAAAACGACTGACCGGATCGACACGCTGGTTGGCGAAGTAACGCACTGGCAGTGCCTTGTCCTCGATGCTCAGGACATTACCCATCCGGTCATAGTCGTAGATCAGATGCTGCAACCACCGGGCACTCGCGTCCTGTGCCCCGCGCTCACTCAACAAGCCATCTTCAGCGCGGTAAAGGAGGGTTGTTTGCACACCATTGCCGGCAGTTTCGTGTGTAACCTGCCCCTCGGCGTTGTACTGGATATCGTTGACCAGCGTTTGCCAGGTGGCCAGCTTCTGAAGCAGCAGACGCGTCTCACGCAAGCGACCGTCAAGTGTCAGGCGGAAGGCCTGGCGGTTGCCCTTGGCATCGACCTGTTCCAGCACATCATTCAGCGGGCCGAAGCTCCACGTCGAAACGGCACCCTCCCCCGGCTCAAGCAGCCGCTGGCGATCGCCTTCCAGCTCCGGCCAATCAGGTGCAACAGGGTCCAGGGTGAAATGACGGACTTGCTTCACGCATCGACGGGTGATTGAAAACGCCTCGAACAGCACCGTCCCGGCGGGGTCATCATGACGGATCAACTGCCCGCACTGATTCCGGACGCCATGATCGGGACCGCCATAAGTCATGCGCTCAACAGCCCTTCGCGGCTCGGTCACGCCCTGCTCGAACACCGAAACGGGGCGAAGCAAGTCGTCGTACTCGACCTTGCGTCCGGTGCCTCGGCTGTCCCACCCCAGCAACACCTCATTGCCCAGCCCCGACAGGCTGAGCTGCCAACCGGCATCGACGCCGTCAGTGAACAGCGCGTTACCCGACAGCGAAAACACCGTCGTGAGGTTGGCGCGCCGCAACGGATCCTCTTTTGGCAGCGCCCAAAGCCGTGGGTCCCACTGTTCAACTGCATGTCCTGCGGCATCATAAAAGGTGCGGCTGATGCGTGCCTGAGTGGGGTCACCTTCGACGTCACGCCAATAATCAACCGAACGGATCGGTAGACCACGCGGGTCGACAACCGACAATCCGGGGGTTTTGTGGTGCATTCCTATCGTCAAGGCTTGCATGCCGGTCGCGTCCCTGTTTGCCAGCAGTCATCTAACCGCTCGTGGGCAGGCCAGGCTACTGTCAGAAATCACAGTGCCGACCAACGGCAACAGACCTTGATCGACGAATGTCCATTCCTTCAGCCCTTCGGTAGGATGGTGGTCATGAGTTCAAGGAGCGTTCAAACATGTTCATCGGCGTCCTGCTGGTCATCACCTGGCTGATTTTGTTGCTACGCTACCCGACCAAGGCGTTGCCGGTCTCTGTGGCGGCGGCCATCGGATTGGGTGTCGTGGCAACGTGGGTGATCTGGATGGACAGCCGCGAGGTCAAGCAACTGGCGCGCCTTGAGTTGCGCATCACTTACGCACCCGAACAGTGCCCGGTGGACCGGCCGTTGCATCTGACAATGAACAACGGCAACGACGTTCCGCTGACCGAGCTACGCTGGCGCGTCGCCGCGTATGCGCCGGGCGATACGGTCAACCTGGCCGACAATCAATACGCCGCCCCGCGCTATCGCGGCCCCGGCGAATTGCAGGCCGGCGCGAACTGGGAAGACTGTTTGCCGCTGCCGCCGTTGCGCCCCGGTTATCGCCCGCAAACACTGGAGTTTCGCGCCGAGCATTTGCAGGGTAGTTTCTCCGATTAATCCCCTTCCTCTTTTTGCACAAGGACCGCGCCATGCCCGTTGCGTTGATTACCGGTTGTTCCAGCGGCATTGGCCGCGCCCTCGCAGATGTTTTCAAAAATGCCGGATACGACGTCTGGGCCAGCGCTCGCAAAGCTGAAGACGTGGCGGCGCTGGCCGCTGCCGGTTTCACCTCCGTGCAACTGGACGTCAACGACGGCGCGGCACTCGAACACTTGAGCGAGCGCATCAACCAGCAACATGGCGGCCTCGACGTGCTGATCAATAACGCAGGTTACGGCGCCATGGGGCCGTTGCTCGACGGCGGTGTGCCGGCCATGCAGCGGCAATTCGAAACCAATGTGTTCGCCATCGTCGGCGTCACCCGCGCCTTGTTCCCGGTGCTGCGTCGCGCCAAGGGCCTGGTGGTGAACATCGGCAGCGTGTCCGGGGTTTTGGTCACGCCATTCGCCGGCGCCTACTGCGCCTCGAAAGCGGCGGTGCATGCCTTGACCGATGCGTTGCGCATGGAACTGGCGCCGTTTGGCGTGCGGGTCATGGAAGTCCAGCCGGGCGCCATCGCCTCGAGTTTTGCCAAGAATGCGGGCCATGAGGCGGAGCAGCTGATTACCGAACAATCGCCGTGGTTTCCGCTGCGTGAAGGCATTCGCGCACGGGCCAAAGCCTCCCAGGACAACCCGACCCCGGCCAGCGAATTTGCCGCCGGTTTGCTCAAGGCCGTGCAGCAGAGCAAACCACCGCGCCTGATTCGTTTGGGCAATGGCAGTCGGGCGTTACCGTTGCTGGCGGGGGTATTGCCTAAAGGGCTGCTGGAGGCGGGGTTGATGAAGCGGTTCGGGCTGCGCGGGCAACTCTGAGACCGAGTCGACGCCATCGCGAGCAGGCTCGCTCCCACAGGGATCTTTGGTGTGAATGCAATTTATGCCACGCAGCAGAACCCTGCGGGAGCGAGCCTGCTCGCGATGGCGTCAGAACTAACGCAGAAAATTTCAGGAAACACTTCCATGACCGACTACACCGAATACTTTGACGAAGTGATCCAGGCCCACGTCGCCATCGAGCAATGGTTGGCCGAGGAACAGGACGAGCCGGCGCTTGAACAGTTGCTGACGCGTTTTTCGCCGCAGTTTTCCATGGTCTCGCCGTTGGGCCGGGTGCTGGATTTCGACGCGTTGAGCGAATTGTTTTTGATGGCGGGCGGGAAGAAGCTCGGATTCAGAATTGAGCTCAGCGAGTTGCGTGGCATTGCTCTGTACGATGGTGGAGCAACGGTGAGTTATCGCGAGCAGCAGACCGATGCGACAGGGCTGCACTCTGATCGGCGTTCGACCGTGGTGTTTGAGAAGCGGGCCGATGGCAAACTCATTTGGCGGCATTTGCATGAGACGTTTTGCAAGGAGTGAACTGCCGCAATCTGTCAGTGGGACCGAGTCGACTTCATCGCGAGCAGGCTCACTCCCACATTAGATCTGCAATGAACACAAAGTATATGTACGACGCAAATCAAGTGTGGGAGTGAGCCTGCTCGCGATGAAGGCGACTCGGTCTAACGGTTTACTTAACTACCACCGTGCACGTAATCCCCGCCGCCAACAACACACCCTCCGGCACTTCATCAATGTGAATCCGCACCGGCACCCGTTGCGCCAGACGCACCCAGTTAAAGGTCGGGTTCACATCGGCAATCAGCTCGCGACTTTCCGGGTTATCACGGTCGTAGATACCGCGAGAAATGCTTTCCACATGCCCCTTCAACACTTCCCCGCTCATGAGTTGCATGTCGGCTTTATCGCCGACCCGCACGTGGGGCAATTTGGTTTCTTCAAAGAAGCCGTAGACCCAGAACGAGTTCATGTCGACCACGGCCATTTTCGCTTCGCCAATACGCGCGTAATCGCCGCGATGCACATTGAGGTTGGTCACATAACCGTCCACCGCTGCGCGGACCTCGGTGCGTTTCAGGTTCAACTCGGCGGCTTCGAGCTGTGCCTGAGCATGCTGGTAATCGGCCAGGGCCGAGTCGGCGATGTTGCTCGCGTCGTCGCGGTTTTCCCTGGAGATCACCAGGTTGTCCATGTCGGCGCGGCGGTGGGCGTTGACCTTGCGCATTTCCCATGTGGCCTTGCGTGAGGCCACCAGCGACTGTGCCTGTTTGACCGCAATGCGGTAGTGCTCGGGGTCGATCCGCATCAGCAAATCACCCTTCTTCACCTGTTGATTGTCGCGCACCGGCACGTCCACCACTTCCCCGGTGACGTCAGCGGCGACGTTGATGATGTCGGCGCGCACCCGGCCGTCGCGGGTCCACGGCGTGTCCATGTAATGCACCCACAGGGTCCGGCCGATCCACATCGCAAGGGCCAGCACCAATAGCGTGGCGAGCAGGCTGAAAAGCTTTTTCATCAGGGCCTCAACGGTAAACAGTCAGCGCCAGAGCGCCGAACAGACAGGTAAACAGACTCAGGCGCAGCAGCGCCGGGTGCCAGAAGAAGCGGTACAGATCGAACCCGGACAGGAACCGGTCAAGTGCCCAGGCCAGCGCCGCCGCGATGAAAAACATCAGGGTCATGGTCGGCATGTACACGCCGTGGAAGGCGATTTCACGAGGCATGTTCGAGTCCTTTGGCATAAGCGGCGAGCGGTGATTGCGGGTCCAGTAATGAGGTGCGGATGAAGTGCAAATAGCTCTTCACCCGACGCAGGGCCGAGGTGTCGAAGTGCGGCGCGAAAGGTTCGTCGGTGGCTTGCACGCGGCTGATCGCGTGATCGACGGCGATCAGGCCACGCTCCAGATTGCTTTGGCTCGGTTGCAGAAACAGCCGCACCAGCGAGCGCCCCATCACCCGGATCGCCTGACGCCACGGCTGCGATTCGGCATAGGCCGGATGCACCGGCAGGATCGCCTGTTCCTTGCGCAACTCGATGATCGCGTGGCCGACTTCCAGCACCACGAACATCCAGCGCAGCAAGTCCCGTTGCACCTGCGGCTGCCCTGCCGCGAGACCGTAGGCCTGATGCAGCAAGTCCCGCGTACGGCTTTCGAAACTCGACGCCAAACCCTTGAGTTTGCCGCTGATGGCGTACACCACTTGCCCGCGCAAATCCTGCTCCAGCCGACGCCACAACCAGCGGCTGTTGGGCGGCAGAATGATCGCCCCGGCCGCCGCGCACACCAGCATGCCGAGCACCATGGCGATGTAGTCGTTGATAAAGGCGTAAGGGTTGTAAACGGTGAGGTTGTCCGGCACCGAACCGGTGCTGAAGAAGATCAGCAAACCGAGACCGACACCGGCGTATTGCGGCCTTGATGTGAGGAACGAACCGAGCACGATCACCGGCGCGAGCATCACGCAGAGCAACGGAAAGCCGTCGATCCAGGGGAAGATGAAAAACATCTCGACGAAGCCGATCAGCGCCCCGAGGAGCGTCCCGCAAGCCATCTGAAAGGCCATGCGTTTTGGATTCGGTGTCGCCGCCGAGAGGCCCACGGTAGCAGCGGCAATCAGCGTCATCGTCGCCCCGCTCGGCCACGCGGTCGCGACCCAATAGCTGCCCAGAACCACCAGAATGAACGCCGCGCGAATTCCCGAGGCGGCCGACGCCATCCAGTTGGTTTGCGGGGTGAATGGCTCATCCCATTGCTCGCGCGCATGGCTGTGATCAGCCAGAGACGCGTGGGTCTGTGCATAACTGTACAAATCGTCGACGAAGCGATAAAGCAGCTCGTACGCGGTATGAAAATCCAGCTGCTCGGCGTCGCTCGGATTGCTCTCCTGAAAAACCGCTCGCAAGCTGCGAACCCGCGCCGGCAGACCTTCTTTATAGGCGGTCAGCGCGATGACCAGACGGCCCGCATCGGCGTTGGTCAGGGCACGGCCGCTGAAGCCATCGAGCAGTTCGGCCAGGTCCTGCAAACCCGGTTTGATCGCCGCGACCACCTGATCGGTGCCGCTGCTGCGCAAGCGTTCGAGCAACTGGTGCAAGGCGTTGAAACGGGTGGTGATGCCCATGAATTCGCTGTTCAAGCGGCTGAGCCGACCGCTGCGCCGACGCATGTGCGGGTCTTCAAACACAGTGACGCTGCGCAACCCTTCCAGCCCCACGGCCTCGGCGATGAAGCGCACGTTGCTCGCCTCGAAAGCTTCCCGTTTACTGCGACCGCGCAAGCCATCCGTGACGAATAGCGCGAACACCCCGAAGCGCTGATACAAGGCGTTGCGCATGGCGGCACTGGCGGATTGCGGCAGGATCGCGGCGCTGACCAGCGTGGAGCAGATAATTCCCAGGGAGATTTCCAGTACCCGCCAGACGGCGGCCATGAACGCGCCGTCCGGGTGCGCCAATGCGGGCAAACCGACCATCGCGGCGGTGTACCCGGCGAGCACAAAACCATAGGCGCGGAAGTTGCGATAGCGCGCCGCGCCCGCCGAACAGATGCCGACCCAGATCGCCAGCGATCCGAGGAACAACTCGGTGTTCTGCGCAAACAAGGCAATCAACGCGACCATCACCGCCGAGCCGGCCAATGTCCCAAGGAAGCGATAGAAACTCTTGGCCAACACGTGACCACTTTGCGGCTGCATGACGATGAACACGGTGATCATCGCCGTGCGCGGCTGCGGCAGCTCCAGGCGCATGGCCAGCCACAGCGTCAGAAACGCGGCGAACAGCACCTTGAAAATGTAAACCCAGGTCACGCCATCGCTGCGCGCCCAGTCGAAGAAACCCCGACGCCATTCAAGGGAATACAGCCAGCGCAAAGGTGCGGGCAAGGGAGTCATGAAATCCTGCTCATTGAAATTAAGGCCGGGCGCGGCACCTGTGGGAGCGAGCCTGCTCGCGATAGCTGAGTGTCAGGCGACACAAGCATTGACTGATACGCCCTCATCGCGAGCAGGCTCGCTCCCACAGGTTTTGTGTTCAATTCGAGATGTTCTTAAGAAGGCTCGGGGTTTTCGGCGCCAGGGTCTGACTGTCTTTCGGCACGTCGTAGCCCGCGCCCAATCCGCCGCCGAGTGCCGTCACCAGCTCAGCATGAGCACTCAGTCGCGCCGCCTGCACCTGCTGCTGGACCTGCTGCTGTTTGAACAACAGCGTCTGGGCGTTGAGCACGTTGAGGTAGTCAGTAAGGCCGCGCTGGTAGGCGATCATCGCGATGTCGTAAGTCTTCTGGGCCGTGGCCACCGACTCGGCGGCGAAGGTTTGCTGCTTGTCCATGGATTCGCGGCGGATCAACTGGTCGGAGATGTTTTTCAGCGCGTTGACCAGCGTCTGGTTGTACTTGGCCACGGCGATGTCGTAACCCGCCGAGGCTTCGCCCAGCTCCGAGCGCAAACGGCCGCCGTCGAAGATCGGCAACGAGATCGCAGGGCCAACGCTGTAGTTGAGCTTCTTGCCGGTCAAAAACTCCAGCGCTCCACCGCCGGTGGCCATGTAGCCGAGGCTGCCAACCAGGTCGACGTTGGGGTAGAAACCAGCGTGCGCGACATCGATACCCCGTGCCTGGGCCGCTACTTGCCAGCGACTGGCGACCACGTCCGGGCGTTGACCGAGCAACTGCGCGGGCAACGACGACGGCAGTTTCAGCGCGGCGCCTAACGACAACGTTGGCCGCTGCAACTGCGCGCCCTCCCCCGGACCTTTGCCCGCAAGGGCCGCGAGCTGGTTGCGGCTGAGGGCGATTTCTTCGTCCAGTGCATCGATCTGACGGTGAGTTTCCGGCAGCGGCGTTTCAGCCTGACTGACTTCAAAATGGGTGCCGATGCCACCGTTCAGACGCTTCTGCGCGAGGTCGAGAATTTGCTGCTGCTGTTTCAAGGTCGCCTCGACGATGTCCCGTTGCGCGTAATGCAACGACAGCTCGATGTAGGCGCGCACGATGTTGTTCTGCAATTCGAGCTGGGCCAGACGTGCTTCGGCGGCGCTCATGTGAGCCATGTCGACGGCGCGCTCGGTGGCGTTGCTTTCGCGCCCCCAAAGGTCGAGGGCGTAGCTGAAGCCCAATGCGGCGTTGTTGTCCCACGTCGTCGTGTTGGCCAACTCGCCCGGCCCGTAGAACTGATCGGTGGGCCAGTTATGGCGTTTGAGGGTGGATTGGCCATTGATCTGCAGCGACTCGGCGGACTCGGCGATCCCGGCCATGGATTTGGCCTGACGCACTCGCGCCGCCGCCATGGCCATGGTCGGGCTGCCTTGCAGGGCGAGGTCGATCCAGCGGTTCAATTGCGGGTCGCCATAGGCCTGCCACCATTGCGCGGTGGGCCAGTGAGCGTCCTGTGCAGCGTTCTGGATGGCTTCGTCGGTGGCCAATGAATCGGCCTCCAGCGCCTTGCCCTGCGGGGCAATACCTCCGGTACCGATGCAGCCGCTGATTGCCAGGGTTAAAGCCAAAACACTGAGTGTCTGAAGCGCTCTGTTGATGCGACGCGGCACTGCTGCGATTTCCTGAAGTAGGGGAGGTAAAAAATTTTGTGGGAACGGCACCGCAACCCCTGTGGGAACGAGCTTTTGTGGCGAGGGGGTTTACCCCCGTTCGGCTGCGAAGCAGTCGTAAAACCTGAGCATGCGGTCCGCCAGACACACCACGGTGGCAGGTTTTGGGGCCGCTTCGCGACCCAACGGGGGTAAACCCCCTCGCCACAAAAGCTCGTTCCCACGGGGGTTCGATGTTCCAGCGGTGGCGCAATTCTAGGGCTCGGCTTTGTTGGCGATAAGCTGGGAATCCTGTGAATCTTTGTTACCGTTAACGCGATAATCCGTTAGTCGGGGTCTCAGACCCTGAAACTTCGTGTCACAATTTGCCATCGCCTCCGAGAGCACCCCATGGACACTTTGCAAAACATGCGCGCCTTCAGTTACGTGGCCGAGGCCGGCAGCTTCACCGCCGCCGCCGTGCAACTCGACACCACGACGGCTAACGTTTCGCGCGCGGTCTCCAACCTGGAAGCCCACCTGCAAACCCGCCTGCTCAACCGCACCACCCGACGCATCGCCCTGACCGAGGCCGGCAAGCGCTATCTATTGCGCTGCGAGCAGATCCTGGCCTACGTCGAAGAAGCCGAAGCCGAAGCCAGCGACGCCCACGCCCGCCCGGCCGGGCAGCTCAAGGTGCACACCATGACCGGCATCGGTCAGCATTTCGTGATCGACGCCATCGCCCGCTATCGCAAAACCCACCCCGACGTCACCTTCGACCTAACCATGGCCAACCGCGTCCCGGACTTGCTGGACGAGGGCTACGACGTGTCCATCGTGCTCGCCAGCGAACTGCCGGACTCAGGCTTCGTCTCCCAGCGTTTGGGCATCACCTACAGCATCGTTTGCGCCTCGCCGGCCTATGTGAAAGCCAACGGCTGCGCGCAGAAGCCCAGCGACCTGCTGAACCACGCGTGCCTGCGTCTGGTAAGCCCGGTGATTCCGCTGGAGAAATGGACCTTCGACGGTCCCGAAGGCCAGGAAATGGTGACGATTAATAGCTCACCGTTTCTGGTGAACTCCGCTGATGCGATGAAGACGGCGATCACCAGCGGCATGGGGGTTGGGGTTTTGCCGGTGTATGCAGCGATTGAAGGGTTGCGCAACGGCACGCTGGTGCGGGTGATGCCGAACTACCGGTCGCAGGAATTGAATCTGTATGCGATCTACCCGTCGCGGCAGTACCTGGACGCGAAGATTAAAACGTGGGTCGAGTATTTGCGCGGGTCCTTGCCAGAGATATTGGCGGCGCATCAGGCGGAATTGGTGGCTTATGAGTTGAGTGGGAGCATGGGTGGGGTTCGGGTGGCGAATTGATCGGCCGGCTGATAGACCGCCTTCGCGAGCAAGTCGAATCGTCGCACCGCCGCTCCCACAGGAGATCGGCGTACGCCTTTCGCCTTTCGCCCCTCACCACTCATCAGGCCGAGCGTTAGCTCGCCTGCAGCTCTTGATCTTGATCCACCCGCCCCTTCGGCAGGCTGAGTGGAGGTGTTCATCTGGGGGGCAGGCGCGCAGCGCCGTTCGACGCAGTCGAACACATCGAGAGGAGGTCGAAGCGAAGCCGACCGGAGGCGATGCCCCCAGATGGACGCCGGAGCGAAGGAACGCCGAGCCCAAGCGAGGGGCCGGACGCTGGGGCGAGACTTTTTGGTTCCTTTTGTGGCGTTTGACAAAAGGGACTCGCCGTAAGGGCGAAACCCTAAGCCGCCGTTACCGCAGAAACGGATATGTACACCACCAACAGCAACATGGTCGGCCCAAAGGCCGCCAAGGACAAAAGAGCCCAACAGCCTCGCCCAAATCCAAAGAAGAATGTTAGCGTGCTTGGCATTCACCTGCGCCCGAGAGCCCTCCTCCCATGAAAAAGACCGTCCTCGCCTTCAGCCGCATCACCCCGGAAATGGTCGAACGCCTGCAGCAAGACTTCGACGTTATCGTGCCAAACCCGAAAAACGGCGACATCAACGCCCAATTCAACGAAGCCCTGCCCCACGCCCACGGCCTGATCGGCGTCGGTCGCAAACTCGGTCGCGCACAGTTGGAAAACGCCGCCAAACTGGAAGTCGTCTCCAGCGTCTCGGTCGGCTACGACAACTACGATGTCGCCTACTTCAATGAACGCGGGATCATGCTCACCAACACCCCCGACGTCCTCACCGAAAGCACCGCCGACCTGGCCTTCGCCCTGCTGATGAGCAGCGCCCGCCGCGTCGCCGAACTGGACGCCTGGACCAAGGCAGGCCAATGGCAAGCCACCGTGGGTGCGCCGTTGTTCGGCTGCGACGTACACGGCAAGACCCTGGGCATCGTCGGCATGGGCAACATCGGTGCGGCCATCGCCCGTCGCGGGCGGCTGGGCTTCAACATGCCGATCCTCTACAGCGGCAACAGCCGCAAGACCGAACTGGAGCAAGAACTCGGCGCGCAGATGCGCAGCCTTGATCAACTGCTGGCCGAAGCTGATTTCGTCTGCCTGGTGGTGCCGCTCAGCGAAAAAACCAGACACCTGATCAGCCACCGTGAATTGGCATTGATGAAACCCAGTGCGATTCTGGTGAACATTGCCCGCGGCCCGGTGGTGGACGAACCCGCCTTGATCGAAGCCCTGCAAAACAATCGGATTCGTGGCGCCGGGCTGGACGTTTACGAGAAAGAGCCGCTGGCCGAGTCCCCCCTGTTCCAACTGAAAAACACGGTGACATTGCCACACATCGGCTCTGCCACTCATGAAACCCGCGAAGCCATGGCCAACCGTGCCTTGGCCAACTTGCGCAGCGCTTTGCTGGGTGAGCGACCACAAGATCTGGTGAACCCCCAAGTCTGGAAAGGCTAACTAAATAGGGCAGACACATTAAATGTCTGCCCGGTCCATACACAACTTGCAATTCAGTCTACCGACGAAAACAAGATAGGCACTATAAACTCTCCATCCCTTACCAACCCTACGGTTTATTAGCTATGGAGAGCGCTTACCTTGAACAACATTACAACCGACAAGATCATCCGATACAGCAAAGTCATACTGATGATTTATATAAGTTTCTTTGGCCTGCTCGTGATGTACAGCAACTTCACCGACTACGCATCCAACTATGAATATGTCGGTCACGTCCTTAGCATGGACACCACCCGAGAGAACCTGAACCTGAGCTACAGGGCAATTACCTCGCCCATACTCCACCACCGAATCTACTGGATCATTATTACCCTTGAAGTCACTTACACTGCTTTCTGTTTGTTAGGCGCCTATCATCTTTACCGAAACATAAACGGCTCTCCCGAAAACTTTCATGAAGCGAAAAAGTTTGCGATTGTTGGATTATTGATCGCCATGTTTGTTTATTACATCTGCCTGCAAGTGGTCGGTGTCGAATGGTTCAACATGGATGAATCACAAACCTGGAACGCGAAAGACTGGGCTCGGCATATCGTCGATTTCATATTGCCTTTGCTGATATTTATAGCCATCAGAACTGAGCGCTAAATTGTCTTAGCGCTCAACCATCATGCCTCTCAGGCCAGCTTGCCGCTCCCCTGTACCATCGGCGCCCTGGGCTTACGAAACACCAGCACATTGCCCAGCATTACCAGTACCAAACCCACCAAGGCGGGCGCGGTCCATTGATAGCCTTCGGCAAACGCCGACACGTTCAGCGCCACGACGGGGAACAGTACGGTGCAATAGGCTGCGCGTTCCGGCCCCATCCGCCCGACCAACGTCAGGTAGGCCGTGAAACCGATCACCGAACCCGGAATCACCAGGTACAACAGCGAGCCGATGTAGCGCGCATTCCATTCCATGTCGAACGGAATGCCTTTGACCAGGCACCACACCGACAGCATGGCCGCGCCATAGGCCATGCCCCAGGCATTGGTAGTCAGCGGTTTGAGCCCGGCTTTCTGTTGCAGGCTCGACAGCATGTTGCCCGCCGAGAAGCACAGTGTCCCGAGCAATGCCAGGCCCAACCCGAGCAAGGTTTGCGGGCTCGCGGTGTGGCCCGCCACCTCAGGCCAGAACAACAGGCCAAGCCCAAGCAGCCCCAGCGCACCGCCCATCAGCACATTGCGAGCGACTTTCTGGCCGAAGAACACGCGTGCATTGAGTGCGTTCCACAACGTGGCGGTGGAAAACACCACCGCGACCAGACCGCTGGGTATCCACTGGCTGGCCGTCAGAAAACACATGAAATTGATGCAGAACAGGCACAACCCCTGCGCCAGACAGATCAGATGCCCGCGACGGTTCATCACTTGCAGGCGGCGACTCAGCAGCAGCATCACGAACAGCACCAACGCGGCGAGGCCGAAGCGATAGACGATCGACACCGGAATCGCCACCACGCCCAATTGCCATTTCAAGGCAATCCAGGTGGTGCCCCAGATCAGCACGGTCAGCAGATACAACGAAAGGTTCATGGCAAAGACTCCTGAATAGGTCTTCAGTGTCCTGCGCCAGGGCCTTTCGCACTTGCATAAACTTGCGCTTTTGTCAGGCCACAGGCTGGCAGCCGAACGGCTACGGAGTAGGATGCAAGGCGTCAAAGAGAAGCCATCATGCCTGCACTGGAAACCCTGCAAGTCTTTCAAGCCCTCAACCGCTCGCCCAATGCTCGCCTCGAGCACAGCGCCGAGCTCGGTGACGGCATGGCTGCAGCCTTGTGGAGCAACCATCACGACGCCCAGGATTACGAAGCGCCGAGTCATCACACCCTGTCCTGCTACATCGCTGGCGGCACCGGCACTTTTCGCCGCGACCAACCCGGCACCAAGGGCGGCCCGGACAAGCTGTGCATCCTGCCGGCAGAGCATCAATCGGGTTGGGTGATCAACGGCGACATACGCCTGGCCCACGTGTATTTCAGCCCCGAACAATTCGCCCTCGGCTGCGTTACGTTGCTGGACCGCGAACCTCGCGAACTGCAGCTGCGCGAAGCCACCTTTCTCGACGACCCGGTGCAAGCCCGGCGCTTTCGGCAAATGCTCACACTCAACTGGGACGAGCCCGGCGAACGCGTGCTCACCAGCAGCCTGGCCCATGAAATGCTCAGCCACGTTTTGCTCGGCCAGGTCGGGATGCGTGAAGGCTTGCGGCTCAAAGGCGGATTGGCAGCGCATCAGCGGCGGCAGTTGGTGGAGTTCATCGACAACCAATTGGCCGAGGCGATTAGCCTGGGGCAGTTGGCGGCGTTGTGTGCGTTATCCGAATACCACTTTGCGCGGATGTTTCGCGAGAGTTTTGGCTTGCCGCCGCATCAGTATGTGCTGTCGCGGCGACTGAGCCGGGCGCGGGAGTTGTTGCGTACGACGTCGCAGCCGTTGGGGGATATTGCGTTGGCGTGTGGGTTTGCCAGTGCGAGTCATTTCACCAATCGGTTTCGGCAGGCATTGGGGGGAACGCCCGGTGAGTATCGGCAGGCGTTTTTGCGGTAATCCTGAAGTCTTCAGTGTCTGGCAAGCCGCCATCGCGAGCAGGCTCACTCCCACATTTGGAATGCATTCCCCTGTAGGAGCCGGGCTTGCTCGCGAAGAACGATGACGCGGTCTGCGATCAGAACTCCAGCGTGCTTGAGAGCGACACCTGCCGCGAATCCCCCATCGACACAAAGAACCGGCTCGCTGCCGAGGTGTAGTAGGTGCGGTCAAACAGGTTCTTCACATTGAGCTGGAACTTGACCTTCTGCCCCTCGACTTTGGTGTCGTAGGTAGCGAACGCATCGGCCACGGTGTAGCTCGGCAGGTCGAAATCGTTCACCGCGTTACCCGCTCGCTCACCGACATACCGTGCCCCTGCGCCGACCCGTAGCTGATCGCCACCGACGATAGTGCCAAAGTCATAAACCGCCGACAGCGAACCACTATTCTTGGCGACGTTTTGCAATTTCTTGCCTTTGTAGATCGGGTCCTCCGTCACTTCAGCGTCGGTGTAGGCATAGCTGCCGATCATGCTCCAGCGATCACTCAACTGACCGCTCAAGTCCACTTCCAGCCCACGGGAACGCACTTCACCGGCGGCGCTGTAGATCGTCACCGGACCTTCGGAGTTGGCCACCAGCACGTTGCGTTTCTTGATGTCGAACAGCGCGACGTTACCGGTAACGCGGCCTGGCATGTCGAGCTTGGCGCCGATTTCCCAGGACTTGGCTTCTTCCGGCGCGATGCTGCCGTCCAGCACGGTGCTGCTGCCGCTCAACGGTGCGATGGTCGAGTTGGGTTTGAACGATTCTGTGTAGCTGCCGTAGAACGACAGTTCATCGGTGTAGCGATACACCAGACCGGCGCGAGGCACCCATTTCTGACCGTTGCTGTCGGTGTTGGCCTTGAACGGCACGCCTTTGCCGGCGTACTGGTTGTATTCCTGGAAGCGCCCACCGGCTACCAGAATCCATTGATCGGTCAGGTGAATCGAGTCCTGCAAAAACACCGAATCGCTGCGCAGTTCATCGGTTTGCGCGCTGTCGGCCGGGCTGACCGTGGTGCCGGCGACTTCGCGGCCGTAAACCGGGTTGACGTAACTGAAGGTGCTCAAGCTTTTCTGACGGATCAGGTCTTCGCGGTAGATCTTGCGGTATTCATCATCGACGCCGAACACCAGGTCATGTTTCATCCCTGCGAGCTGGACATTGCCTTCCAGGCTGGCGGTGGTGAAGCGGTCGGTGCTGATCGCGTTTTGAGTGCCGTCCATGCTGCGAGTCAACGTGCCCTTGTTGGTGTCGATGGCGGTGATGCGCACCTGGCTGGCGTCGTAGGTTTCGCGGTTCCAGCTGTAGCCGAAGTGGGCTTTCCAGTTGTCGTTGAGCTCGTGATCGGCCTCGAAGTGATACAGGTCCGAGCGGCCTTCCATGTTGTTGAAGGGTTCGTCGAGGCGACGCTCGCGGGAGATGTCCAGCGGATGGTTGTCACGCGGGTCGATGATCGTGCCGCGGTCGAACGGGGTCAGAAACTCGCGGTGTTCGTAGGCGAACAGCAGCTTGGTGCTTTCGCCGAACCAGGCCAGGGACGGTGCTACCAATGTCTCGCGGTGAGTACCGAAGTTGCGCCAGTAATCTTCGTCTTCGTGGTCCAGGACCATGCGATAGGCCAGCCCGGAATCACCCAGCGCGCCGGTGCTGTCGAGGCCGCCGCCGCTGCCGTTTTTGCCGTCGCCATAGGTCGAGCCACGCAGGGTCAACGCGTTGTACTGCTCGAGCTCGGGTTTCTTGCTGACCATGTTGACCACGCCGCCCGGGTCTTGAATGCCATAAAGAAGCGAGGCCGGGCCCTTGAGCACTTCGACCCGGTCCACGGTCGCATTCATGCCACGGCCCTGCACGATCGGCATGCCGTCGCGCATGATCGAGCCATTACGGTTGTCGCCGAAACCGCGAGTCATCACCGAATCCTGAGTGCTCGCCAGTGTGTTGCCTTGAGTAATGCCGCTGACGTTGGCCAGCGCGTCATCCAGATTGCGCGGCGCCTGATCGCGAATGACCTGCGCCGGAACCACGTTAACGGTCTGGGGAATTTCCTGGATCAAGGCCGAAGAACGCATTACCGAACTGGTGGGCGGCGGCTGATAGCTCATGGACTGATCGGCCACCGAGGTGATGGTAGTCGCGCCCAGGTTCAAGGCGCCATCGGTAGGCAACGGCTCCAACAGCAAGGTGTGACCGTCAGTGCGACGGAAGGTGAACCCCGAACCGCTGAGCAAACGCAGCATCGCCTGCTCGGCACTCATCTGCCCGCTGAGCGCTGGAGCGTTGATGCCGTACGGCGCCTCATCGGTGTAGACCACGCTGATGCCAGTGATCCGGCTGAAGTCGCTCAAGGCCTGGGGCAGCGGTTTGGCGGCCATTGCGAAGCTGAACGACGCACTCTGCCGGGCACTGCCGGCCTCAGCCGCCACCGCCACACTCAACGGCAGCAATGCCAGCGCCGAAAAGCTCAAGGCACACGTACCCAACCACTGTTTGACCGAACCCGATTTTGCCCTGGACTTCATTGCTCATGACCTGTGTAGAACCCACGGAATGCGAATGACTCGTAGTTTCAGTCACTACACGGATGGCGTCCGGGTTTACCTCATCAGAATTTTGAAATTATTTTCAAAACACTTCGATCGTTCCCACGCTCTGCGTGGGAATGCCGTCATGGACGCTCTGCGTCCGCAGTTGATGTGACGCAGAGCGTCACGGGATGCATTCCCACGCAGAGCGTGGGAACGATCAGTTGAAAGAATGTGTGTTCGATCTGACGCCATCGCGAGCAGGCTCGCTCCCACAGGGGAATGCATTTCAAATGTGGGAGCGAGCCTGCTCGCGATGGGGCCAGCAGCCTCAACGCAAAATAATCAAACGCCCCAAAACCTTGTGCTGTTCAAACCCCAACACCCCTTGTAACGAACTCAGCACCGCTTGCGGATCCTTGCTCGGAAAGCTGCCACTGACCCGCCGCCCCGCGAGTTCACCGTTGAGCAGCACAATCCGTCCCGGGTAATAACGCCCAAGGTCTTGCACCACGTCGGCGAGTGTCGCCTTGTAGTAATTGAGCCATCCCTGACGCCACGCCAATTGCGCTTCGCTGTCGACCCTATGGAGTTTTTGCGCCGAACCCTCGCCATAAGCCACTTGCTGGCCAGCGATGAGAATTTGTTGCTCGGCGTACTTGTTCGCCGTCACACCGACCCGCCCGGACAACACCGTGACCTGCGCACCGTGCGGTTGCAGACGCACTTCAAACTGAGTCCCCAGCACCCGCGCCTGACCTTTTTCAGCGTCCACCACAAACGGCTCGCCGGTGTGGGTCACGCTGAAAAATCCGGCGCCGCGCCGCAGCTGGACATGCCGCTCGCCACGACTGAAATCCACCGCAATCGCGCTGTCGGCATCAAGCGTGACTTGTGACTGATCCGACAGCGTGACAGTGCGAATCTCCCCCGGCGCCGACACATAGTCCGCGCCCAGATCATCGACCCAGCGCGACGGTTGCCAGCCAGCACCGACGCCGATCATCACTACCATGCACGCCGCCATCGCCAACGCCCCGGACCAACGCCGAACGCGGGTACGGCGCGAGCGATTCATCGCATTGAGATAACCCTGCAAGGCAAACGCTTCTTCACCGGCCAACGTTCGGGCCGGAGTTTCGGTCAACTCCCACACCACTTGCGCCTGGGCGTAAGCCTCGGCATGGGCGTGGTCGGCCTGTAGCCAATGGCTGAAGGTGGCCTGATCGCCGCTGCTGGGCTGGTCATGCAACAGACTCAGCCAGGCGAAGGCCGCCTGTTCCTGAGCAGGCGTCGGGGTGACGCGTTCGGTGTTGGTCACAATGCTTTCCCTGGCGTGCGCGGTTCGGGTTCCCGCAGGCTGGCCTTGCAAGCCTCGAGGGCGCGCATCATATGTTTTTCAACGGCGCTTTGGGACAACCCCATGGCCTTGGCGATCTCGGCGTATTTGCGCCCGTGAATACGGTTGAGCAAAAAGATCTGCCGCGTGCGCTCGGGCAGCGCGCGCAACGCCGCTTCGACGTGACGCAAATCGTTGCCCGCCTCCAGCGCCGCTTGCGGCTCGCTGCCGTGGCTGTCGGGTTGATCCGGCATCCAGCCCTCATTGACCCGCACCCGCGTGCCTTCGCTGCGCAAATGGTCGATGGCGATGTTGCCGGCGCAGCGCAACAGGTAAGTGCTGAGCTCTTCAACCTGCACCAGCGGCCGACGCCAGAAACGCAGGAACAAATCCTGCACCAGGTCCGCGGCGGTCGCCCGACAACCGACACGACGGCTCACCAGCGCTTCCATTTGCGAACGCTGGGAAAGGAACACCTGCAGGAAATGCGCACGCGCACTACGATGTTCGTCGTCATGGGATTCCGGGGGGCTGGTGATCATCAGGTCAGCCCTTTGCAAACACGGCGACGGGGCTGGCAAGCAAACTCAAACCGGCCAACGCCAAGGCCAGGCGCGGGCGATACGTCATCAACCACACCAGCAGCAAAGCGCTGAGCATCAACACCGCAAACCACTCCACCAATCCAAGTCCCCACCCCGTCGACGACACCGCAGCCCACAGCGATAACGCCAGCAACAACCAGCCACTGAGTTTCATTGCTTGGCGGCGACGGGCCGAGGGCTTGCGCCCCAGCAGTTCGGCGTGATGCCGATCCATCGATAAACACAGCGCGGTGAAACCGCCGTAGCACAGCAACAAGGCCAGGAACATTCAGTGCGCCTCTTGCTCAAGCAGCATCGGTTTCGCCCGTGGTCGGGTGGCGATTCCAGCCTGCCCCGCGCGCTGCATTTTCCACGCAGTCCACGCGAAAAACAGACCGCTGCCCAGACACGTCAGATCGAAACCGGCCATGGCCCAATCCCCCTGCATCAGGGTGACGCCCAAGTGATAAGGCGTAGTCAACGCGTTCAGCAACGGCAGCGCACAGAACAGCAACGCCGTCAGCGCCAACTGTTCGACCCACGCGGCGCGACCGCGGCGGACCACGGCGTGCAACACACTCAGGCCCCAGACGATGAAGAAGCTGTTCACCTCCCAATCCGCCCGCCCGGCCATTGCGACCGGCAACAATCGATTGGCCCAGAAGAACACCGCCACCGCGACCATCAACCCCGACAGGCTGGCGATGTTCAGCACTTCCACCAGCCGCAACTCAAACGGCATCACACCGCTCTTCGCATGTTTGAGCTGACGCTTGCCGAGCCAGATCACCAGTCCGGTGCCGATCATCGCAGTGCCCGCCAAACCACACATGAAGTACAGCCAGCGCAACACCGGACCGGCGAAATGGCCCATGTGCAAGCCGTAGAAACTGCCGGCAATCACCATGGGCATTGCTTGCTTCGGCGTTGCGCTGAGCAACTGTCCGGTCACACCGTTGAATGTCACCGCGCTGCCAAAGTCGTGGACTACTCGGTCGGCGCCGTCACGCGCAAGAATGACCGAGGCATTCGCATCGCCCGAATTGTTCACCGTCAGCGACCCGGTTCGCCCGCCCGACCACAGCTCGCTGGCCCGTTCCAGCAGCGGAGCCAAGGGTGCCAACTGGCCCGGCTTGCCCGCCATGTCGGGCGTATTGGACGCCGGAAACACCTCATCGTAAAACGCCTCGACATCACCGTTGTACGCGGCAAGGATGCTCGCCGGCATCACCATCGACATGAAAATCACCAGGCTGCTGTAAGTGATCATCAAATGAAACGGCAACACCAGAACGCCCACCGCGTTGTGCCCGTCCAGCCAGGAGCGCTGGCCCTTGCGCGGGCGGAAGGTGAAGAAGTCCTTGAAGATTTTCTTGTGGGTGATGATCCCGCTGATCAGCGCGACGAACATCACCATCGCTGCGATCGTCGACAGCCAGCGCCCCCACGGATAGGGCATCTGCAGCTGAAAGTGGAAGCGGTAAAAGAACTCGCCACCGCGTGTGTCCCGGCCCTGCACTTCTGCACCGGTTTGCGGATCGAGGCGTTTTTCGGTGAATTGACCGCGCGTGCCGGGCTTGGCCGGTGCTTGCTGCCACCTCACCGACAGCCCGGGTTCGCGAGCATCCGGTAAATCGATGAGCCATCGCGAGGCACCCGCGGCGTGCTGCTCGAGGTAGTGCTGGGCGAGAGCCAGACTGGCTTCTGAGGACAGCGAACGGGCGGGAACTTCCGGCTGCATCCAGTGGCTGATCTCATCCTTGAAATAGGCGAGCGTGCCGGTCAGGAAAATCGCGAATAGCAGCCAGCCGAAGATCAACCCGGCCCAAGTGTGCAACCAGGCCATGGCCTGCCGAAACCCCTCTTTCATCAGTGGCCCATCCAATACGCCAGCCCCGACACCGCCGCCAAAACCACGCTCGGCACGATCAATCCGAACCAGGCTTGCCACGCACTGCGACAGGCAAAGCACCAGAGTACGGCGACCAGATACACCAAAAACGAGGTCATCATCCCGGTGACCACCGCTTCGCCACGAGCCAAAGGCAGCCACATCGTCAGGCTGACACTGGCCAATGCCGCGACGAGGTACCCCCCCAGCACGGCGGCCAGCACTCGGGAAGTGACAGCCAGTCGGTAGGAAACGGGGAGCGCGGTGATTTTGCCTTTCATGTTTCGACCTTGAAACGGGTGAGGCCTCGTGAATGTCACGGAGCCAACAAGGCCGCAATATTAATGATAAATATTCTCATGTGCAAAATAGAATACGACGGGATCGTTGTTACACCAGTCAGCGGTCAGTCAGCACAAACAAAAACGGGCCTGCTTAAGCAGACCCGTTTGTCAGTGGTGGAAGGTAAAAACCTAATCAGATATCAGCCGTTTTGCGCAGCCTGTTCGTTCTCGAGAAACTCGTCTTCCAGCAGCGCATCGGCTGCAACTCTCTCAAACGGCACGATAGCGGCACGTGGTTTGCCCCGCAGTTTGCCGAACAGGTGCTCAAGCGCATGTTCAAGTTTTTCGGCCGCACCGTCGATCGCCAGTTCCAGGTTTGCGGCTTTATGGGTGACAGAAATCGGTTGGTGGCCTTTTGGCCGCGCTTCCAGCTGACAGCGCATGTCATGGGGACCTGGCTTGTCGCCGTTCTCGTCCCGCAGATGAACCTCGACGCGTGTCAGGTCCTCTTCATAACGTTCGAGCGTGCTCTCAATGGTAGTACGTACCCACTCCTCCAGTCGGATGCTGCTTTGAATATGGTTATCGCTGT
>Ga0255334_1000270_pt1 | contig 49349 bp, 39 predicted proteins | sample EtOH5_35cm_T3_12_FD_202080 | JGI IMG/M metagenome (GOLD analysis project Ga0255334, IMG submission 202080) | Sandy soil microbial communities from University of British Columbia, Vancouver, Canada - EtOH5_35cm_T3_129 | ecosystem: Engineered > Artificial ecosystem > Sand microcosm > Unclassified ...
CGAGGCGGCACGGATGGATGGAGCCAGCCGCTTCCGTCAGGCTTGGCATGTGACCTTGCCGGCCATCCGCAGCGTCATCATTATCCTGCTGATCCTGCGCATCGGCCACATCATGGATGTGGGCTTCGAGCAGGTGCTCCTGATGGGCAACGGAGCGGTCTCCCAGGTGGCGGAGGTCTTCGATACCTATGCGTACCGGACGGGCGTATTGCAGGGACACTTCAGCTACAGTACGGCGGTGGGGCTGTTCAAGTCCATTGTGGGGACAGTGCTGGTCATCATCTCCAACAAGCTGAGCCGGAAATTCGGCGACGAGGGGGTTTACTAGGATGAAACTGAAGAAGAAGTTTGAGGTATTCCCTTTCATCAATGGAGCCCTACTGGTTCTGATCGGCTTGGTCAGCTTGTTCCCGGTGTATTATGTATTCGCGGTGTCCTTCACGGACCCGACAGAATACCTGAGCAAGAGCTTCGTACTGTTCCCGGAGCACTGGACGCTGGTGTCCTACCGGTATCTTCTGTCCAACAACTCGTTCATGGTGGCGACGGGCAACAGCCTGTTCCTGGCGACGGTAGGCACGGCGCTGAGCCTGATGGTCACGGCCAGCCTGGCGTATGCCTTGTCGCGGAAGCGGTTCTTCGGGCGGCGGGCGATCCTGCTGCTGGTGCTGTTCACGACGCTGTTCAACCCCGGGATCATCCCCGCGTATATGCTGGTACGGAATTTGGGGCTGATCAACAGCATTTGGTCGTTGATTATACCGGCATTGTCCAGCGGCTGGTATGTCATTCTCATGCGGGGCTTCTTCGACAGTATCCCGTCGGAGCTGGAGGATGCTTCGCGGATTGATGGCTGCCAGGATGCAGGGCTGTTCTTCCGGATCGTGCTGCCCTTATCCATGCCGGCGCTGGCGGCCTTCGGGCTTTTTTACGCGGTGGGGTACTGGAACACGTATTTCTCGGCGATCATCTATGTGAATGACTTCCATAAGCAGCCGTTGCAGGTGCTCCTGCAGAACATGCTGATCGAATCGTCCACGGCCATGTCGGGAGAAGCGGCGGCGGCCATCAACGCCGAGCAGAAGCTGCCGCCGGAGACGCTGAAGATGGCGGCTGTAGTGATAGCGACAGCGCCGATTGTGATGGTTTATCCGTTCCTGCAAAAGCACTTTGCCAAGGGAGCGATGATGGGCTCCATCAAGGCTTAGGCGGGGATTGATAATAGATGGACAATTAAGATTCTTAATTAAAGGGGAGACGCAAATTGAGAAAAGGTTGGAAAGTCATTCAGTCATTATCGTTAACGACCGTGCTTGCCGCAACATCGCTTTTGGCAGGCTGCGGAGGTGGAGGAAAGTCAGAATCGGCAGCCAGTTCGGGAGCATCTGCCGCTGCAACTGCAACTGCCACTGCCACTGCCACTGCCGCTGCAACTGCCGATGCCAAGCCCGTTCAGATCAGCATCATGACTACGTATTATACCGCTCAGCCGCCCAGCGATGATAATGTGGTGGTGAAGGAAATCGAGAAGCGCACCAACACCAAACTGAAGATCACCTGGGTTTCCCCCAACAGCTACGGAGATAAAGTGAATGTGACTATGGCGGGAGGAGACATTCCCGATCTGCTGCTGGTAACGGATACAGGGTCTTCCACATTCCTAAACATGGCTAATCAAGGGGCTTTTTGGGATATTACGGACAAGGTCAAGACCAAAGACAATTTCAATACTTTTCCAGCGGATACATGGAACAACATCAAGATTGACGGCAAAATCTACGGAGTGCCTCGGGTGCGTCCTGTGGAAGGCGGCATGATCCCCTATGTGCGCAAGGACTGGTTGGATAAGCTAGGCTTGCCGTTCCCCGGAACGCCTGATGAACTGTTCAATACCCTTATGGCTTTCAAGGAAAAGGATCCGGGTGGAGTCGGCAAGGATAACGTCATTCCGTTAACGGGAGCTGTAGCGGCAGACAATTTGAACCAATATGGCTGGATCATCAACCTGTTTACGAGAACCAATACCTGGAAGCTGGCGGATGGGAAACTGGTGCCGGACACTCTGCTGCCAGAGTATCGGGACGGCCTGCTGTTCCTGAACAAGCTATTCGTCAACAAGCTGATCCCTGCGGATTTTGCGGTGCTGAAGGGCAGTCAAGCAGCCGACCTGGTTTATCAGAACCGTGCCGGCATGCATGTAGGTACCGTGGAAACGTCCTACGGCGCCACAACCGAAATCAGAAAGACGAATCCGCAGGGCGAAATGGTACCCTTCATCCCCAAGAGCCCCAATGGTCAGGGCTTTACCACGAGAGATTCCGGTTCCTTCGGCATGTATGTCATCCCGAAGAAAACCGTATCCGCTGACAAGCTGGAGAAGATTCTGGATTTCATGAACTACGGATCGGGCGAGGAAGGCGCAACCCTGGCCAGCTATGGATTGAAGGACGTTCACTACACGGAGAAGGACGGCTTCAAGGTAACCACCGAGCAGGCAACTAAGGATATTGTTGCGGCGCAGGCATTTGGACAAATCTTTATGAAATATGACAAATATATGCGTGCTTACCGCAGCGGCATGCCGAAGGAAACCTATGAAAGCAATAAGAAAGTTATGGATGAAGCGGCACTGGTAAGCGCACCGAACCCTGCAGCAGGTCTGACTTCCGAAACCGGATTGCGCATCAATGCCGACCTGAACAAGAAGCTGACCGACCTGAGAATTCAGATCATCATGGGCAAAAAGCCCATCGAAGACTGGGACAAGGAAGTGGCTGCACTCAAGACCAATGCGGATTATAACAAAATGATCGCCGAGATCAACGAGGGTTATACCAAGCGAAATCAAAAGTAAACAGTAAAAAAGGGGCTGACATTGTATTTTGATAATATGATGTCAGTCCTTGCATGCTGCTGCAGAAAGACAAAATAGTGTTCTGATTGAAGCATATAGCGGTATGTCGCCGGAGAAATTTTTGATATAATTTATAAGGGTCATAACCACCGGCTAAGCTGATGGTTACCTTTTGTTGTTAGCGCTTACATTTGAGACTGGGGAGATTTGCATGAAAGCATGGCTGCGTGATTTCAAAACTGCAAAAGAAGCGAACCAGGGCTCCCTCTTCCATAAAAGCTTCTTTTATGTGCTATTGAGCGCCTGTTTGCCTGTAGCCCTGATTTCCGGCTTTATGTACATCTATTCCAAGCATCAGGTAGAGGAACAAGTCAGCCAGACCTATCGGCTGGAGCTCCGCTATTTTGTCCAGCGGCAGAATGAACAGTTGAGCCAGTTGAAGCTTGCAGCTCTCCAACTCTCCTACAATCCGCTCCTCCCGCCGGCAGAGCAGCTGGATTTTTTGGATAATTTCCAATACTTTAATGATTTGCTGCGAGCGCTGATCAATTCCAAGAATATCTCGCCTCTGGTGCAGAACGTCTATATGTACGTGGCCAATAAAGGCCAGATTCTCTCGGGCAACCGGGGAATTGTATCTTTGGATCAGACAGGGCGCAGTATCTACTCGGATATGCTTGGCCACGAGAACAATCTATTCTGGATGCCGAATCTCACGCTTCCCGACGCTACGTCGGAGGGTACTCTGCCCATGACGCTTGTAGTGAAGCTGCCCGCGGATTATTCCAGGGCGCCTTACGGATTGCTCCTGATCGAGCTGAACCGGCGGATGCTCAACGAGCAGCTGCAGGAGCTCAATCCCCGGGGGGAAGGCGCTGCATTCATATTGGATCAGAATGGAGGCTGGATTACTTCCGGCAGATCTGCCGGGGATAACGCCAAGCTGGAGGAGGAGCTGAGGCGTCAAGTGATGGCATACGGAGGCCAAAGCGGCTTGTTTGCCAGCAGTATTGGAAAAGTAAATTACTCGGTGTCTTTCCATACGGAGGATGGCGGGTGGACGTATGTCAGCGCAGTCCCAATGACGCAATTGACCCAGCCTGCCTTAATGGCTACCCGTGTTGTACTGCTGTCCGGCTTTTGCATTATGCTGACGGCGGTTGGGATGGCCTGGTTTATCTCCAGACGGATCTACCATCCCATCCGTCAGCTGATCGAATTTGTGCGCGGCAACATTGTCCCGGACAGACCGGTCTTCAAAGCCCGAGAACTGCAGTTCATCGAGGAGCGCTGGATGATGGTCAATTCGGCCAATGAGCAGGCTGCGCGCAGACTGCAGGAGTATATGCCGGTCCTGAAGGAGGGCTTCATGCTGCAATTTCTTCTGGGACAATTTTCATACTTGTCGGAAGAAGAGACGCTGGAGAAACTGGCGGGATACGGATGGGATGTGCAAGGAAAGCAGTATTTCATTTTTCTGGTTCAGATTCTGGGGCTGCGGCTTCAGGATAAAGCAACCCGCTATGCCCAGGGAGACGAGCAGTTGGTGACCTTTGCAGCCTTCAACATTATTGAGGAGTTGGTAGAGGCGCGCTTCATGGACCAGCATGTCATTAATTTCCAAAATATGACAGTAGGCGTCGTTCTCATGCTGCCCCGGTCCGAACCGCAAGCTGGGCTGAAGGAGCAGATCAATCCTTTTCTGAAGGAAATCACCCAGGTCGTGACATCTTTGCTGAAGCTGGACGTGGTGATCGGAATAGGAGAGGTTACCTCAAATATCCGGGAGGTGCCGGCGCAAGTGAAGAAAGCCAGGGAAGCCATCCATTCCCGAAGCCTCAGTATGCAGGAGACAGTTTGGGAGAAGCGGGCGGATACCAAGATTGCAGCGGCGCCTTATTGCTATCCGGCGGACCTGGAGAAGGAGATTGTGGAAGCGCTGAAAAACGGCGATGAGGTGTCGACCCTTGAGCTGGCGGAGCGCTTCATCCAGGAGCTCAACCGGAGACTGGACCATCTGTCGCTAGTTCAACAGGGGCTGATGCTCTTGTTCTCCCATATTCAGAAGGTAGTGGCCCAGTCCGGCTACCAGCCGTTTACGCTGAAGAATGATGAGAATCCGTATATCCGCCTCTATCACATCCATGAACCGAAGGATATGCTGAGGTGGTTTGTGGAAAGCGTCATACAGCCGTATCTCCCTTATTTCCGCGAAATGGTCGAGGAGAGGAATCAGAACAGTCAGCAGATGGTGGCAAATGTCATCGAAACCATCAAAACCGGTTACATGGCAGAGGATCTTTCTCTGGAAGCCTGCGCGCTGCAGGCGGGAGTCAGCGCCTATGCTTTGAGCCGTGCCTTCAAGACTGTTGCAGGTGTCAACTTTATTGACTATCTGACTGACGTGCGCATGATGAACGCCAAGATGATGCTGGCCAATTCCAACGCCAAAATCAGCGATATCGCAGCAGCTGTGGGTTATCAGCCCCCATATTTCAACCGGATATTCAAGCGGATGGAGGGAATGACTCCCCGGGAGTACCGCCAGCGGATGAACAAATATTATAAGGTTGAAAATCTATAAATTCCAATTTGAATTCATAGTTCTATTGAGATTTCAATCCAGTTATAATCATGTTGAAAACCATTGCGACAAGGATAACTTTCTACCTCGGAAGGAGCAAGAACATGGGTACTGACTTAATCCATGCAAACATGGTGATTGACAAAGCTTACAAGCTGGCTGAAACCGATCCTCGTCTCTACAGCTCTTTTATTGAACATCTGGGAAGGGCTGTCTATGGCGGAATTTACGAACCAGGCCATCCCGAAGCGGATGAAGCCGGTTTCCGGCGTGATGTAGCAATACTGATACAGGAAATCGGAGTTCCCATGATCCGTTATCCCGGCGGAAACTTTGTATCCGGTTACAATTGGGAGGATGGCGTAGGCCCCATATCGGAACGCCCGCGGCGATTGGAACTGGCTTGGAGAACGCTGGAGCCCAATGAAGTGGGAACCAATGAATTTATACGATGGGCGCAGGGGATTCAAGCGGACGTCATGATGGCGGTTAATCTGGGAACAAGAGGCGTAGACCATGCCCGAAATCTCGTTGAATATTGCAACCATTCGTCCGGATCCTATTACAGTGATTTGAGGCGCTCTCACGGCTATTCCGAACCGCATGGAATCAAAACCTGGTGTCTCGGGAATGAGATGGACGGCCCCTGGCAAATCGGACAGAAAACTGCCGAGGAGTACGGTCGATTGGCCAGTGAGACGGGAAAAGCGATGAAGCTTGTGGACCCAACCATCGAACTGGTAGCCTGCGGCAGCTCCTTCCGCTCTATGCCAACCTATGCCCAATGGGAAGCGACGGTCCTGGAGCATACGTATGAACAGGTCGATTATCTATCTCTTCATACCTATTACGGCAACGCAGAGAATGATACCGCCAATTATCTGGCAAAGTCGCTGGACATGGATTTGTTTATTAAAGAAATCGTTTCGGTTTGTGATTATATCAAAGCGAAAAAGCGGAGTCGCAAGACACTTTATTTGTCCTTCGATGAATGGAATGTATGGTTTCATACTTTGGAGAGTGATAAACAGATTGTTCCTTGGCAGACTGCGCCGGCGCTATTGGAAGACCAATACACATTTGAGGACGCTTTGATGGTAGGCAGCATGCTGATAACGCTTCTTAACCATGCCGACCGTGTCAAGATCGCCTGTCTCGCTCAATTGGTGAACGTCATCGCGCCAATTATGACAATAAACGGAGGTGTCGCATGGAAACAAACGATCTTTTATCCTTATTTGCATGCTTCCAGATACGGGCGCGGAACGGTTATGCAGGCAAGTATCTCATCACCTAAGTATGATAGTAAGGATTATACGGATGTACCTGTGCTGGATACAGCAGTCATTTGGAATGAAGCGGGCGAAGAATTGACCGTTTTTGCTGTGAATAAGGCTATGGAAGGCACCTTGTTGTTGAGTTGTGACATTCGGGACTTTGTCGGTTATCAGGTGATAGAACATATTGTTCTGGAACATGAAGATGTCAAAGCGGCCAATACCGCAACTCATCCCGATAAAGTGCGCCCGCATAACCGGGGGGGCGCTGCTTCTCGGGACGGCAGGCTGACCGCCCCGCTTCCCGCCTTATCCTGGAATGTTATCCGGCTGCGCCGGGGCTAACGTTCCTTGGCGAATTTGTTGCGAAATCCGGTGGGGGAGATTCCTTCCTTTTTGGCAAAGCAAGCGGAGTAGTGTGAAATATGATGAAACCCGACTTCTTCGGCGATCTTGGCAATTGACCAGGAGGTCTGCAGCAGGAACCGCTTTGACTGCTCCAGCCGGTAGTATTGCAGGTAAGCCATCGGGGTCATGCCGTAAGCCTTCAGCATAACCTTGGCGAGGTAGTTGGGATGATAGTTCAATTCCCTCTGAAGAACGGAATTTGTTACATCGTTTGCATAATTTTGCCGAATGAACAATTCTACCCGCTCGGCCAAATTAATAGCAGTAGCATCGGAGGGAAAGGCGAGATCGCGGTCCAGATGCTGGAGAAACAATTGAAAGGAGGCTTGCCGTTTCCAATTTCGCAGAGACTGAGGCTCGTTTTCCTGCTGAAAAAAAGTATTCAGAGCTTCCATAGCTTTGCTGGATATCTTCATATGCTTGGGAATGAAAATGGAACAAACATCGGCGTGGTTCAAATAGGCCTTTTTCCTGTGGCTATCGATTAGCTGCAACTGGTTGCTCAGACATTCATCCATATCGCTGCATTCTTGCCAACTGCCGAAGGTTTGAAAGTGGATCCAGATAATTTCAGTATCGGTCTGACAAGGGGCACAGCCATAGTGATGTCCGGTAGGGAGAAGGACGAGTCCTTCTCCCTCTTTGATTTCCCAGGATACTCCATTCTCACCTATGGGCAGAACGCCGCTAACGACAACGATTAAATCGAATACTCCGATACAGTTGCGGTCGATGTGATAATCACCCTGCTCATAGAAAGCATGCCCGCAATCCACGAAATAGGGAATAGGCGGGGAGATAAAGTGAAGGACATTCGAATTCATCGGCTTCCCTCCGAAGGTTGAAATAGTTAAAAATCAGGTTGAAAAAGACTGTTTTTTTCTATAATAATTCATGGCATATTATAAATAAAGCGCTTTCTGATAGATTGCTTCCACATAAAGTATTTTTCGAGGCGGCTTCACCCCTTAACCGGGCTCAATATAGATATTTAAGGAGGGTTTATGAATGAAGAAGGCATGGATCAGCGGTCTTGCGGTGTCAATGCTTCTGACTATGGGACTCAGCGGATGCGGTGGAGGAAGCGGGAAGGATGAAAACGCTTCAAGCACCCAATCGCCGCAGGGAAGCCCGACCGAAGCGACGGCCAAGGCACCTGCTGAAGCGCAGAAGGTCGTTTTCTGGACCTTTGTCGACGCTCATCAGAAATTTTTTGAAAGCATGGCAGACAGTTGGAACAAGGCTCACCCGGATAAGCCGATCAGCCTGGAGGCTACGACCATTCCGTACGATGACATGCATACCAAGCTGCTGGTTGCCTTGCAATCGGGAGTAGGCGCACCCGATATGGTCGATATCGAGCAGAGCAAATTTCCTAATTTCATGAAGGGAACCCCGCAGCTGGTATCGCTGAATGACATCATTGAGCCCGAAATTGGCAATATCGTCAAATCGCGCGTAGAAATCTACAGCAAGGACACCACGTACTACGGCATCGACTATCATGTGGGAGCAACCGTCATGTATTACAACAAGGAGATCCTGGATAAGGCCGGTGTCAATCCTGATACCATTAAGACCTGGGCCGACTTTGAAACGGCAGGGAAGACCGTTCTGGAGAAGACTGGAAAACCGATGATTACGTTCGAAGGCAACGGCAACTGGTCCTGGTGGCCGGCGATCAGCCAGCAAGGATCCGATCAGATTGACAAAGATGGAAACGTAACCATTGACACTCCTATTAATGTGCAAACTATGGAATTCTTCCAAAAACTCGTAAAAGAAAAAGTCGCTGCAGTTGCGCCGGGCGCCGGCCATGACACCGAAGAGTATTTCGGATATATGAATTCCGGCAGCGCCGCTTCTGTCTTCATGCCCTTCTGGTTCATGAATCGCTTTACCGATCATATGCCGGACTTGAAGGGGAAGATGGTCATTCGTCCGATGCCGGCGTGGAAAGAAGGCGGCAACCGATCGGCGGGAATGGGAGGGACGGCGACCAGCATTACGAATCAGGCGAAGAACCCGCAGCTGCTGAAGGAATTCTTGGCCTATGCCAAGCTGTCTAAGGAAGGCAACATTCAGGTCTGGAAGCAGCTCGGCTTCGATCCGATCCGCACCGATGTATGGACCGACCCGGCCATGAAGGAGTCCAACAAATATACCGATTATTTTGGCACCGATATTTTCGATACACTCCTCAGCGTCAAGAATGAAATTGCGCCGGTCAATATCAGAGAGAAATCTCCTGAAGTCTTCGACGCCGTCCGCAACAAGGCGATGCCGGAAATCTTCATCAGTCTGAAAGATCCGGCCAAGGTGCTCAAGGAAGTCCAAGCCAGTTTCAAGTAAGATGAAGTGCAGCCGCTCCGAATCCGGGGCGGCTGCATCAACCCTAAGCCGGTCTCATCGTTCTGCTGAAAGGAGTGGAAACTATACAATGAAAACAGAAAGAGAGATAACCCATTCGATGAATCGCACGCCGGATCGCGCCGTGTACCCTCGGGTAAAGCCGAGAAATGTGCTGGGTAATTCACAGAAAATCGCGCCTTATGTGTTCGTTCTGCCCTTCATTTTGTCCTTCATCGTGTTTTTCGCTTATCCGCTTATCAGTGCGATCATCATGAGCTTTCAGAGTATTCTGCCGGGAGAGGTCAAATTTATCGGACTGGCGAATTACCGGCATTTATGGAATGAAGATTTTGGTACAGCTCTCGTGAACAGCAGCCGGTATACGTTTTGGACTTTGCTGCTGCTCATTCCCGTCCCCATGATTCTCGCTATCTTGTTGAATTCCAAGAAGATGATGTTCACCAACTTTTTTCGTTCGACGTTGTTCATCCCTGCTCTGACATCGGTTGTAGTCGCAGGGGTCATTTTCCGGTTGATCTTTGGTGAACTGGACGGGGCGCTCATGAACTCAATTCTTCATCTCTTCGGAGTCCCGAGCCAGCGCTGGCTGTACAGCTCGCATCTCTCCATGCTGGCCTTGCTGGTACTTGCCGGTTGGCGCTGGATCGGCATTAATATTCTGTATTTTCTCTCTGCGCTTCAAGGCATTCCCGGAGAACTATACGAGGCGGCCGAGATCGATGGAGCGAGTCCGTTTAAAAGGTTTGCGAAAATCACGATTCCGCTGCTGAAGCCGATCACCATCTACGTGATGACCATCAGTATTTACGGGGGCTATGCCATGTTTACGGAAAGCTACATGCTGTGGGCAGGCAAGCCGTCTCCGCAAAACATCGGCCTGACGATAGTGGGCTATATCTATCAACAGGGTTTCCAATATTTTAATCTTGGTTTCGGATCCGCGATCGGAGTTGCCCTACTCGGCGTCACTCTGGCTGTAAGCCTTGTCCAGTTAACGGTGACGGGCATGTTCAAAAAGGAGGACTAGAGGATGCAGACTAAGGTAAAAGAAAAATTCTCGCTTAGCTCCCTGTTCATGCTGATCCTGTTCTCTGTTCTTGCCGTTCTCATGTTGTTTCCTTTGTTTGCTTTGTTTCTGGCGTCCTTAAAGCCGGCTACTGAATTGTTCCGCTATGGGCTGAACGTGCGCTTGGATTTTGACATCATGAGCCTGCACAATTACAGAAGCATCTTTTCGGGGAAAGGGGGAGCCGAACATTATTTTGTCTGGTACAAGAACAGCGTCCTGATTACGGTCATCTTTACTTTGATCAGCTTGCTGCTATCTTCCATGGTCGGGTACGGCCTTGCTATGTACCGGTTCAAAGGCCGAGGGCTGATCTTTACCCTGGTGCTTGTGGTGATGATGATTCCGGTGGAAATCATCCTCCTGCCTTTGTATAAGCTGACGGTTGGATTGAAGCTGATCAACACCATTTGGGGAATCATCTTGCCGTTCGCTGTGGCGCCGATGCCGATTTTCTTTTTCCGGCAGTTTGCCTTGGGGCTTCCCAAGGATTTCATGGACGCCGGAAGAATCGACGGGTGCACGGAGTATGGGATCTTCTTCCGGATCATGGTGCCGCTGATGGCGCCGGCGTTTGGGTCCATTACCATTCTCCAGGCTATGAACAGTTGGAACAACTTTCTGTGGCCGCTGATTGTGCTGCGCACGACCGAGCAATTCACTCTTCCGATCGGCCTGGCGTCCTTCGTATCCCCACTCGGGAGCAATTATGAAGCTTTGATTGCAGGTGCGGTGCTGGCGATTCTGCCAATCCTGCTGCTGTTCCTGTTCTTCCAGCGTTACTTCATAGAAGGTTTGACCGTTGGAGGCGTCAAAGGCTGAAAGAAGGCAGCGTTGGGTCGGTTAAGAGAATGGAAAGCCTGCAGTTTCAGACTAGAGAGGAGAGTTCCATATTATGCTTTCATCAAAAATGCTGCCAACCGGCAATATCGAGATCAAAGATCCCTTCTGGTCCGAATATGTCCGCCTTGTGCGGGAGGTCATGGTTCCCTATCAATGGGAGGCGCTTAACGACCGGGTTGAAGGAGCCGAGCCCAGTCACGCCATTCATAATTTCAAGATCGCGGCGGGACGGGAAAAAGGCAATTTCTACGGAATGGTATTTCAGGACAGCGATGTGGCCAAATGGCTGGAAGCGGCGGCCTATTTGCTGGAGACGAAACAGGATGCCGCCTTGGAAGAAATCGCCGACGGCGTGATCGACATTCTGTCCGAGGCGCAGCGTGAAGACGGGTATCTCAACACTTATTTCATGCTGAGTGAACCAGGGTGGGAATGGACCAATCTGGCGGAATGCCATGAATTGTATTGCGCCGGTCATATGATCGAAGCTGGCGTGGCCTATTTTCGGGCAACGGGAAAGAGAAAGCTGCTGAATGTAGTCTGCCGCTTTGCGGATTACATCGACGAGATCTTCGGTCGAGAACCCGGCAAGCTCCACGGGTATGACGGCCATCAGGAGATCGAGCTGGCTCTGATCAAGCTGTACCAAGCCACGGGCAACGAGAAGTATCGGAATCTAAGCCGTTACTTCCTCGAGCAGCGGGGAACCGTTCCGCATTACTTCGAACAAGAATGGGAGAAGCGTGGACGTACGGTCCATTTCCCGCAGTTGTCGATAGTCCACGACCATAAATACAGTCAATCGCACGTGCCGGTTCGGGAGCAGGACTCGGCTGAAGGCCACGCCGTGAGGCTGGTATACATGTGCACGGCTATGGCGGATATTGCCGCCGAGACCGGCGACCCCGGCATGCTCGCCGCCTGCAGGAAGCTGTGGGACAGCGTGGTGAACAAGCGAATGTATATTACCGGCGGCATCGGTTCCATGGAGCAGGGAGAGTCTTTTACCGCCGACTATGATTTGCCCGGAGATTTGGCTTATGCTGAGACCTGCGCTTCGGTGGGACTGATCTTTTTTGCCCGCAGAATGCTTCGGCTGGAACGGAACAGCCGGTATGCCGATGTGATGGAGCGCGCCCTGTACAATACGGTCATCAGCGGGGTGTCGCTGGACGGCACCAAGTTCTTCTATGTCAACCCGCTGGAGGTCTATCCGGATGTGCTGGGCAGCAACAAGAATTACAATCATGTTAAGGCGGAAAGGCAGGGCTGGTTCAGCTGCGCCTGCTGCCCTCCGAATGTCGCCCGCCTGCTGGCTTCCTTGGGCGAGTATATCTACACGGTTCAGGATGACGCCTTGTATGTGGAGCTGTACATCGGCAGCGGGGTGGAAGCCAATTTTAGCGGCATTTCGGTCACGGTCAGCCAGCAGTCGGACTATGTAAAAGACGGCCGAACGAGCTTCGCCGTCGCGTGCGATCGCCCGGTTGCTTTCACCCTGGCCCTGCGGATGCCGGAGTGGTGCGAGCAAGCTTGGATCTCTGTCGATGGAGAGAAGCAAGCCTTCGCGCAGGGAGATCCGGACGGCTATATTCGGCTCAACCGGGAATGGAAATTCGGTGATCGCGTTGAGGTTTCCTTCGCTTTGACGGTCAAGAGGATGAAGAGTCATCCGCTTGTGCGGCAGACCTTTTCTAAAGTCGCGATCCAGCGGGGGCCGTTCGTCTACTGCCTGGAGGAAGCCGATAATGGGAAGCGGCTGTATCAGCTGCGCTTGCCGGCGAACAGCAGCTTCTCGCCCAGAGAGAATCCGCTTCTGCCGCAAGGCGTTCATACGCTCCATGCCGCGGGCAGACGGATGAAAACGGCTGAGGATTGGCGCTCCAGTCTCTACCGGGATGACAGCGACTGGACAGAAGAAGAGGTTCCCTTAACCTTTGTTCCGTACTTTGCGTGGGCCAACCGCGGCGCGGGCGAGATGTCTGTATGGATCGGCGAAACCGGCAGCAATTGATTTTATTCCACGGGATAATAGGCGTTCTCATCCGGAGCCTATTATCCGCCTCTTGTGGAATGGAACGGGAATCTATCTATGACTGATAAGGAGATGGGGCAAATATGAAATTAGCGCCCGCTGTGCGCAGGGAGAACGAATCAGTGGGAAGTTGGGCAATGACGTTGATCCTGGTTGTATTCATGCTTGGCGCAGCTAGCTTCGTTCATCCTTCGCGAGCGATGGCTTATGATCTTAACAGCGACAAGCTGCAGGTCCAGACTGGAGACTTTGGCGAAATTTCATCCATCAAGATCAACGGAGACGCTTTTCCGACGGAATATGTGATGAACAAAACGACAGCGCCCGAGCAGGATACCAGTGATCATCAGTGGCTTGGAGAACTTTTGTTTACCTATCGGTTGAACGGCGGGCCATGGCTTAAAGCTTCGACCAATCAATCGGGAGATGCTCGCACGATTAAGAAGAATGGGAATACGGTCACGGTAACCTATAAAAACTCGCGAAATGTCGAAGGCATCCGCGATTTCATCGTGACGGAAACGTATGTGCTTATGACCGATGGACATCTGCAGTGGAACATCAAGGTGACCAACACCAGCGGCAAAGCGCTCGAAATCGGAGATTTCGGCTTGCCCCTTCCTTTTAACGAGCAATGGACCTACGGGGATGCCATCTACGAGACGCGTGTGGTCACTCACTCTTTTGTCGGCAATAACAGCTCCTATATCACTGCCGGCAGACCGAGCGGCATTGGCTCGTACCTATTGCTGATGCCGGATGCCGCCACGGGTGCGGGATTTGAATATCAGGACCGCTGGCGCAATGAAGAGCACCCGGGCAGCAAGTGGGCCTGGAATCCGGAGAATGAAGGCAAGTGGATAGAAGGGTTGAATGTTTTCTATATCCACTCCAATGTGATCAAATCGACCAACCGCGGCTATTTGCCGAATACAAGCCTTTTTCTCTCAAATAGCCAAAGCAAGGATTACGGGTTCAAATTCTACGCCGTACAGAATGAGCAGGATGTCAAGAACAAATTGTATGAGCAAGGTTTGGTTGATGCAACCGTCGTGCCGGGGATGATTGTTCCGACCAACCAGAAAGCGAAATTCGATCTGCGAACATCGGCTGCGATCACCGGCGTCAAGCGGGATGATGGTACGATGATTCCGCTGTTGGAACAAAAAGACGGCGACCATCATATCTATGAATTCGCCCTCAATAAGCTTGGGCCGCAAAATGTGACGGTCGAATATGGAAGCGGTTTCAAGACGGTGCTTCAGTTTTATGGCATCGACCCGATCGACAAAGCGCTGGAGGAACACGCTTCCTTTATGGTGAAGCAAACTCAGTGGAACCTGCCCGGCGATATTCGGGATAAGGTGTTCGACGACTGGCTGATGAACACCCAGATGAAACGCGACAATTTTGCCGGCTATTGGGGCTGGGGCGATGATTGGGGGCTGACTCACGGGGAGTTCATTGCGGAGAAGAATGCGTTGTCCCCGGTGGCATCGGAGATCAAGGCGGTGGACGATTATCTGGAGACGGCCATCTGGACCAATCTGATGAACGGGCATCACGAGGATTACCTCATCCACGATTTTCTGATGGCCGAACCCAATACAACGCCGACCTATCGCGGATTCGCCTACCCGCACATCTACAACACATACTTCAGCATGTACAAAATTGCCGCCAACTACCCAGACCTGGTGACGTACAAACATCCGAAGGATACGTACCTGCTGCGTGCCTACAACATTCTGAAAGCGCTGTATGAAGGGCCGGTCTCCTATAATTGGGACACCGGACTTATGGGAGAGTTGACGACTCCGGATATCATTCAAGCGCTTAAGGATGAGGGCTACCCGGATGAAGCCAGGGATATCGAAACCATCATGCTCAAGAAGTACAACAATTTCAAAAATACCACCTACCCGTACGGCTCCGAGTACAGCTATGACAATACCGGGGAGGAGGCGGTATATACCCTTGCCAGAATGCAAGCCGGCAACCTATCGGAGCAGGACAAAGCCCTGCAAATGATGAGCAAGATAAACGCCAAGACCCGGGCGTCCCGCGGCCAGATGCCGGTCTGGTACTATTATGCCGATCCGGTGACGATCACCGGAGAGAACTGGTGGAACTTCCAGTACAGCACATCGCTGGCGGGGTATGCGATGGATGATTGGATTCGCTATCACGCGTCCTCCGACCGGGAAGAACAACAGCGGTTGTCCTATGCCGCGAAAATAGCCAACATCAGTGCGATCAATTCCGGACAAATCAGCGGCGATCCCGCCAACTATGGAGCGGCTGCCTGGACTTATCAGGCGGAGAAAGGCAACCAGGGCACCAATGGGGTAGGGGGTGGCGCAAATGTGCCGCTGCTGAACGGCTGGAGAGGCATGACCGGGGAAGCTGACCTCGGCTTGTTTGGCGCCTTGCAAACGCTGAGCGCCGATATTGCCGTCGACCCCATCTTCGGCGTGATCGGATACGGAGCCGATGTGTCGGTTTCGGACGGTGTCTTCTACGAAATTACTCCCACCGATGGTCTCTACAAACGGATCAATCTGGTCACGGAGAAGCTGTACATGGAGCTGAACAAAGACCAGTTTACGGCCGCCAAGCTGTCCATGGCCAAAGATTACGCCAAATTCAGTCTCCGCAATCTGACTCCTGGAACCGAACACAACACCACTATAACGCTCAACGGATTGAAAAAGGGAGCCTATCAGATTCTGGTTGACGGCGAGCAAAGAGGCAAGCTCAACGCGTTTGGAACGGAAGCCAAGCTGACCGTCTTGGCAGGGCCGGCGGCTGCTTATTCCGTCGAGCTGATTGAAACAACGCCGGATGCGAACAAGGCACCGGTGGTTCAGGCGGGCGAGGACTTCACATATGCTATTCGAGTGGATGAGGCGATGCTGCGGGGCAGCGCGGAAGACGACGGCTTGCCTTCCGGTGCGCTCACTTCCGAATGGAGTCTGGTTTCGGGTCCGGCAGACAGCAATGTTGTGTTCGGAGATGCCAAGTCGCTCTATACCACTTTGAGCGTCAGCAAAGCGGGCACGTATGTGTTTAAACTGACCGTTTCCGATTCGGAGCTGACGGCCAGCGATACGGTCACCGTCACTGCGATTGAACCGCCGCCGCTGCCGGAGTTTTTGATTCATTATCCTTTTGACGAACAGGACGGGACCACAGCGGCGGACTCTACCGGGAATGGCTTTTCCGCTTCCATTCAGGGTGGGGCCTCTTGGGTGCAAGGAAAGATCAACAACTCCTTGAGTCTAAACGGAACCGACAGCTACGCGCTGCTTCCCGCAGGCATATTGAGCCGCGCGGACGAGGTCACCATCTCGGCGTGGGTCAACTTGAACAGTGCCCAAACCTACTCGCGGATTTTCGATTTTGGCACCGGCACCAGCACCTACATGTTTCTGACTCCCAATGCGGGCGGCGGAATGCGCTTTGCCATCACGACAGGCGGGAATGCCCCCGGCATGGAGCAGATCATCGACGGACCGTCGTTGCCTCTCCACACATGGAAAAATGTGGCGGTTACCTTGTCGGGCTCCACCGCCGTTCTCTATGTCGACGGAGTGGAAGTCGGCAGAAACGACCAGATGACGCTGCGTCCTTCCGATCTGGGCAAGACCAAAAACAATTATATCGGAAAATCGCAGTTCGCCGACCCTCTGATGGACGGTCTGGTTGACGATTTCCGAATTTACAGCAGAGCGCTGAGCGCGGACGAGATCGCCGCGCTGGTAGCTCCCGCAGGTGGGTTGCAATCCGTGGACGACGTCAAGGTCGCGACGACGGCGGGGCAGGCTCCTATGCTGCCAGCCTCCGTGATGGCGACTTTGGACAATGGAGATCGGACAGAGGTCTATGTCAAATGGGATCCGATCGACCCTTCCGCGTACGCGAAGGAAGGTGCGCAGTTTACGGTAGGCGGCATCGTGGTAGGGACGTCAACACCGGCCAAGGCGCAAGTAACGGTGTCGGCCAGAGTGGTGGCGCCCTATCCAAGCCTGGTCCTGCGATATAACTTCGACGAACAAGATGGCACTCTGGTGGCGGACTCCTCTGGAGCCGGACGCAACGGAACGATCAAGGGGTCGCTGCAGCAGGATCCCGAAGGACACAAGAATGGGGCGCTGCTGTTCGGCGGAGCAAGCGGCAATTATGTGGACGCCGGCTCCGACCAGGCTTTGCAGCCGGGCAGCTTGACGCTCTCGTACTGGCTCAAGAGGACGGGAGCGATGAATGACAAGGAGAATGTGCTGCTCTGGTTTAAGCCTGAGAACGATTATGCCGGCAACGGGTTTTTCATTACCTATAACGGCAATTCCAACATCGTATTCTTGGACGGAGCCAACGGGTTTTATGTCAAGCAATCTCCCGAGGACTTCCTGCCGCTCAATGAATGGACCAACATCGTGTTTACGTTTGACGCGACGACCAAGACAGGGAAGATCTACAAGAACGGAGCGGCTCAGCAGATAGATTTCGATGGGTCGCCGCAATCCATCACCTCCACCGACGATATCAAGAAGATCGGCGTTTCCGGCTACGCCAACGGCGCTCAATTGAATGCCGGACTGGACGACTTCCGGATCTACTCGGGCGCCATGACCGATTCCCAAGTGCTGGCCTTGTACGAGGACAGAGATATCTCGGTTGTGGACGCAGTCTACGTGGAGACGAAGGCGGGAACGGCTCCCCTATTGCCGGATGCGGTCTCCGTCCATTACGAGAACGGCGGCGGCGGATCTGCTGCCGTGAGCTGGGACTCCATCCAGCCTGAAGCTTACGCCCAGCAGGGAACCTTCACGGTTGGCGGACGTGTGGAGGGAACGGCCTTGGCGGCGAAAGCGGAAGTAACGGTAAAACCGGCTTCCAAGCCAAAGATTATCTCCATTCAGGAGATCCAGGCAAGCACGATGGTCGGAAAAGCCCCGCAATTGCCATCGGTTGTTCAAGCCACCGATGAGAACGGTTCTGCGGCAACGCTGAATGCGGCATGGGAAGTAATCGTTCCCTCCAGGTATGCAGCCGCGGGTACATTCACCGTGTACGGTGCGGTGGAAGGAACGGCGCTGCAGGCGAAGGCGATCATTACGGTCACCGGGGGAGCGACATCCTCTCCGTCTGCTTCTCCGTCTGCTTCTCCATCGGATTCGCAACCCTCTACAATCCGAATCATTGGAGCGGACGTTCTTGGCGAGGCCGGAAGCGAACCTGTTGTCACCTTGCGGAAGGGCGAGTCGGAGGCGCAGCTTCCCGCAAACGCCGGACAATTGCTGGGAAGCCGCAGTCTGACGGTTAGCGACGGTGCCGCTGCGCTGGTTGTTCCTGCTTCTATCCTTAAGTCGCTAGCGGCTCTACTGGAGCCAGGCGAAGAGCCAGGCGCGGCTATTCGAATCCAACTCAGCCGCATTCAGTCAGACAGTCTGCCATCCGTTGGCGGCGAGTTCAAGCTGGGAGGTGCCGCTTACCAGTTCGGCTTGCAAGTGCGGAAGATGGACGACACGACGCTGACATTGCCTTCGTTCCCGCAAGGGATCAAAGTGCAGCTTCCGTACTTGCCGGAAAGCCCGGACCCTTCGACTTTGGGAGTTTATCTGCTGGATGAGCAAGCTTCCCGCTGGCAGTATGTCGGCGGAACGCTGGACGAGGCGAACAGGACTCTTGCCGTGACCCTTCATCACTTCAGCACCTACGCGGTGCTTTCGTACAACAAGTCCTTCTCCGATGTACCCGCTACCCACTGGGCATATGCGGCGATCAAGTCGCTTGCGGCCAAACATATTGCGACGGGAGTGACGGACAGCCGCTTTATGCCGGGCGGCATAACGACACGCGCCGAGTTTGTAACCATGCTTGTTAAGGCTATAGGATTGTCCTCTGAAGGCAAAACAACCCCTTTCCGGGATGTGACGCCTTCGAGCTGGTATGCGGATTCGGTAGCGGCGGCTTACAGCGCCGGACTGATTCAGGGGGTTTCCGCAACTGCTTTTGCTCCGGATCAGATCATCTCTCGCGAAGAGATGGCTGTTCTATTGGTAAAAGCTTATGAATACAAATTCGGCCCAACGGCCAGCAGCGGACCGAGGCAAGCAGGCGACCAGGCGAAGGAATCGGCATGGGCGAAGGCGTCTGTGGAGAAAGCTCTGGCATGGGGGCTTATGCGCGGCGTCGGGAACGGAATCTTCGATCCGCAAGGCAAGGTGACCCGGGCCCAAATGGTCCAAGCGATTTATAATTTCCTGGACGTCAAATAAATAATGGCCGATTGAAATCCGGCTCGAACGCGGGCAATCCGCTGTCCGGGCCGGTTATTGTCATGCCGTGGCGCTACTTAATGTCTATCCGGCGGTATTGATAAGGCGTGATCCCGTAATGCTCCTTGAACAGCTTGATGAAGTATTGCGGCTTCTTGTAGCCGACCATTTGCGAGATGTCGACGATATGAAGATTCGACTCCAGCAGCAACTGGGCGGCTTTTTCCATCCGCTTGGCCAACAGGAAGTTGGACAGATTCTCGCCGGTTTCCTGCTTGTAGAATTTGGAGAGGTAAACCGGGTGGAGATGAACCAGATTGGCGATTTCTTCGAGATTGAGCGCTTCGTCGATATGATCGCGAATGTAGATTTGGATAGCTTCCACCATGTCATGATTGGAAAGCTTGGATTTTCGTTCCAGAAGGGAAACGGCACAAAGAACTGCGGCAAAGGTGGACGCCGGAGACGAAGCTTCGCCGAATATCCATTCGGCTGCTTGGCTGGAAGTCAATTTCCGGATTGACTCATAGAGGCGGCTGATGAACTCGAGCAGGAAGAGGAGCTGCCGACTTCGCGATTTGCACTGGAGAAACAGCTTTTGGCTGCGCTTTTTGACCGTTTCCCACTCGTCATACTCCTCCTTCCATTCAGGATCCAGGCTGCGCAGAAAGAGAGAGTCCGCCAGGCTTGCCATTTCCTGATAATGGAACAGGAAAAATTCGCTGCGGACCGCGTTCTTCTCTTGCAGAAGAAAAGGAGCGGATGAAGCGAATCCGCCGCCCCTCGCTTCCAGCTCCGGCAAGCAGGCAGAGGGCAGCAGCGCGTTCAAGCGGGGGGCCGGTTGCGAGGCGGACCACACCAGACTATTGAGCTGTCCGGCGGCATCGCGAAGACGGATTTCCGCTTGTTCGGAGGGAGCCTCAGCCCTGAGAAAGACAAAGGGTTCCGCAGACAGAGCCTGAAGATAGGGGGCGAGGCTGTCGGAGAGCCGGGGGTTGTCCGCAAGAATCGCGAGCAGCAGCTCGATCCCGTCCAGCTCCGGCCAATTCAAAGCCATATCTGTCCGGCTCACCTTGACAGCATTGACAGCCTGAAGGATCGCTTTCTCCATATCATCTTTATCTACCGGCTTCAGCAAGTAATCGGCGGCGCCAAAGCGAATAGCATTCTGGGCATATTCGAAGTCGGAATAACCGGACAAGAAGATGACCTTGCATCCCAATTGACGATCATGGATGAACTTGAGCAGATCCACTCCCGAAACCTCCGGCATGCGGATATCGGTCAAGAGAATATCGACAGGCGCCTCTTGCAAGATCTGTTTGGCCTGGAGCGGGTTGGTGGTGGTGTTTACCTGATCGATTCCGTATTTTTTCCAGTCGAGCAGATGCTTCAAATATTCTACAATGTATTGTCCGTCATCCACGATCAATAATCGCATGGCTTACGTCCTCGCTTTCCGAGAGATGAATATGGGCTTCCACCGTCAAGCCTCCCCATTCGTTCCGGGAAAAGCTCAGTCCGCTTGCTTTGCCGTAGGCGTTCTTCAGCCGTTGATTGACGTTCCAAAGCCCGATGCCCCGCGTTCCCTCGGGAGCCTCTTCGGCATCAATTTTGCCGAGAAGCGACTGAATCTGCTCGGGGTCCAGCCCTTTGCCGTCGTCGCTGATTCGGATCAGCAGCACATCGGAGAGGTGCTCCACCTCGATGGATACCCGACGAGCGCCCTGATGGCCTTCGATCCCATGCTGAATGGCGTTCTCTACCATAGGTTGGATGATCAGCGGCATGACAGGGAGGTCCTCCAATTCGCGAGGAAGCTGAATTGTGAACTCCAAATTCTTGCATAACGACATAATAACGAGAAAATGATCTGCCAATTCCAGTTCGGAGGCGAAGGTGACCTCCCGGGAGCCCAGCTTTGTGATATAGCGGTAGTATTCTGCCAAATGCTTGCTCATCAGCACCACCGAATCGGGAGAGGTTCGGGCCATCGACATGATGAAGAACAAGCTGTTATAAAGAAAATGCGGATTGATCTGCGCTTGCAGCTGCTTGAACTCCGCGTTCTTGCGGAGATCGGTCTCGATTTTGAGCGAAGCGAACAGGCTTTGAATCTGGGCGACCATATGGTTGAAACTGTGAAACAGGCTGTTGAATTCGCTGTGCGGGCTTTCTATGATCCGGGTGTTGTAATTGCCATGTTCCACCTGGGAGAACTTTTTGTCGAGCAGGTAAACGCTGCGGTAAAAATTCCGGTAGAAGATGAAGATGACAATCAAGCCGATGATGAAAATAACCACGATGCTGATGGAGAAAACTTGCCGTGTTTGATTCAAGGGAACGAGGAAGTCGCTCATCCGCGTGTACGTTACCAGATACGTGTCGATCTGGGGAACATATTTCGACAGAATATAATAGTCGCCTTTCTTGCTGTGATAGTCAAATTTCATGATCTCTTGGCCGTTGGGAGCTACGGTGCGGCGGGATTCCTCGACGATAGCGCTTTCCACCGGTTTGTCGCTGATCAGCAGCGTTTTGTTGATCAGGAAGAATGCGCTGGAACTGTCGCTGTTGACGGCATTTTTCAACAATTCGGCGAGATACTCCGTCTTCAGCTTGACCCCGACCACATATTGTATATCCGCAGGTTTGAGCGAGGGCCGCACAAAGGGAGAGACGGAGAAGTAATACAGGCTGCCGTCCACCCGTTTCCATCCGCGGGAAGTTACCGACAAGAACGGCTTGATTGCCTCTAGATCGCGGCTGGTCGTAACAAAGTCACCGTCCGTTCTCCAATAGATACCGATTGAATCGATCGAATGGCTGGAGAGGAGAGGATCGGAAATGCGATCGAAAATATCATTTTTTTTCATCTGGGCGTCATAGTTGCCCAGGCTTTGCTTCTCGCTGTAATACAGGCGGACGCGGTCGTCGACGGTGTATTGGATGCTATACTGGCTCGCTTCCGAGACGATTCCCCTCAGGATACTGTCCGCGTAATCCATCTGGTTCATCGAGGAGCGGATCAAGCTTTTTTGCAAGGTGCGCGAACTGATGGCGTTCAACAGATAAAACAGGCTCAGGGTGAGCATAAGAAAAAAAACAAAGAAATAGATGAACCGCTTCATGTTCATTCGCTTGATCATCGGCCCGCTCCTGTCCGTACAAATAATTTGGTCAATGAGGAATAGCTGTCTTTTATCATATGACAAATGAGCGAAAAGAAAAAGGATTAAGCAGAATCGGCCGAGTAAAAGCGCTACAAAAGCGGTTAATGGAGTGGTTACGATGTTAATACCGTAGCATTTCATCATGAAAGCGCTTTTGCTATCATAAAGGCATCAAAAAACGTACGTACAACTAGGAAGAGGCGTAATCAACATCGTCACTATGACGTGGCAGATGCCGAGGAGAGATGACAATGAGTTTGCCAAATGGTGTGTTATGGAAGGATACCGAAGGAAATCCGCTTCATGCTCATGGCGGAGGAATGCTTCAGGAGAACGGATACTATTACTGGTTCGGGGAAAACCGCCTGGGGCGCAGGCGCGTCTCCTGTTACCGCTCAGCGAATCTCACGGATTGGGAATTCCGCGGTGTCGTGCTTACACTGGATTCGCCTTTTGAAGAGATCGATATCCGCACAGATCCCCAATTGGAGGACAAAGAAACGGGCAAAGGCTGCAACATTGAACGTCCCAAGGTAATCTATAACAAGCTTACCGGCAAATACGTCATGTGGATGCACTGGGAGAACGGCCAGAACTATTCCGCCGCCCGCGCCGCCATCGCCACCTGCGATACGCCGGACGGCAATTACACCTATCATGGCAGCTTCAATCCTATCGGGCACATGTCCCGGGACTGTACCTTGTTCGTTGACGATGACGACAAAGCCTACTTTATCTCTGCTGCCCGGGGCAATGCGGATCTGCACATCTACCGGCTGGCCGACGACTACCTTTCCATTGACAAGCATGTCCGGACCCTCTGGCCTGGCCAATACCGGGAAGCGCCTACTGTGGTGAAGAAGAGCGGCATCTACTTCATGATTTCCTCCGCCTGCACCGGCTGGGCGCCCAATCAGGGCAAATTCGCCTGGTCTGCGGGTATAGACCGGGACTGGTCCATGCTCTATAACTTCGGCGACGCCACCACCTTCGATACCCAGCCCACCTATATCCTGCCGGTGGCCGGACAAGAGGGGACCGAATATCTCTACATCAGCGATCGCTGGAATGCGGAGGACTATCATGCCTCTTCCTATGTGATCCTGAAGCTGGAGTTCCCGGACGACCGCACCGTCAGCATCAATTGGCAGCCAGAATTCCAGCGAACGGGAGAGGATGCATGGCAATGACTCAAACGAATGAAAACAAGACGATGCGGTTTAGGCAAGGAGAGTCTGTGCGGGTACGCGTTCCAGGCGAGCGTTCATCCGCGGTGGAGCATGCGCTGCGCATGCTGCTGCGGGATTGGACCGCCGTATTGAGCGCAACCCCTGAGCTGGTGACGGATGGGGAGGCGGAACTGGTGGTCCGTTATCCATCAGAGGCAGATGACTATGTATTAGGACCAGAGGCATACGCGTACCGCTTCCTCGACAGAGGACAGGCCGGATGGTCCCTGACCATTATCGGTTCCGATGATTTGGGATTGATCTATGGCATCCTGGAATTCACCCGCAGGCATCTTGGCATCGGCCCCTTCTGGTTTTGGGCGGATCAGGCGATTGCCTCCCTGCCGGAGGTGCTGGTTCCCTGCGAGGACTATGATGCCCCAACGCCTGCCGTGCGGTTCCGCGGGTGGTTCGTCAACGACGAGGTATTTCTGATCGGCTGGAAGAAGCCGTACCCGCCCACCAGGGAGGTCTGGCAGCCGGTATTCGAAGCGCTTCTGCGCTGTGGCGGCAACATGGTCATTCCCGGTACGGATCTGCCCAAGTCTGGGTGCCAATTCGCGGCGGCGACGGAGATGGGGTTGTGGGTGACGCACCACCATGCAGAGCCTTTGGGTGCGGAGATGTTCCTGCGGGCATATCCGGGCCGGGCGGCCAGCTACCAGCAGGAGCCGGAGCTGTTCGAGGCCTTGTGGTGGGAGGCAATCCATAAGCAGAAGGATCATAATAAGGTATGGGTGCTCTCCTTCCGCGGGCAAGGGGATAGGCCTTTCTGGCATCATGACTCTTCCTTTGATACGCCGGAGAAGCGGGGAGCGATGATCAGTAAGGTCATACGCAGGCAATATGAGATGATCAGCAGCGAGGTGGCGGACCCGGTCTGTTGCGTGGCCCTGTATGGCGAAATCTCGGAACTGTACAAGGGCGGGCATATTGCGGTGCCTGACGGGGTGATCCAGATATGGGCGGACAACGGCTATGGCACGATGGTCAGCCGCCGCAACGGCAACGAAAATCTGCGGATATCTGCACTTCCTGAGCCGGGTGCGCCGGGCAAACACGGCATTTATTATCATGTGACGTTTCACGACCTGCAGGCATCCAATCATTTGACCTTGTACCCCGGCTCCGCGGACTACCTGAAACAGGAGGTCGAGAAAGCGTTCAATAATGGAGCCACGGAATATTTGCTGGTCAACAGCGGCAACATCCGTCCCCATGTGTATACGCTGGATTTGCTGCGGGAGCTGTGGCAGGAAGGGACGGTGGATGCGGAGGCTCATCGGGCCGCCTTCGTTCAGCAATATTTCCCGTCTTATCGGGAGGAGATCACCGATTTGTACCGGACCTATGCGGAGGCGTCAATCCCCTATGGACCTTATGAAGACGACCTGGCCGGGGATGAGTTCTATCATCATCCCGCTCGTTTGATCATCGGTCATTGGCTGCGGGGAGACGGGGAGCAAGCCGAACGCAGGCTTATATGGGCCGCCGGCGATGTCCCTTTTGCTGAGCAGGTCCGCTATTTCTACGAGCGCGGCGCGCATGGTGTGGAGAGCTGGGGCCGCTGGCTTGCGCAATGCAATGAGCTGCTGGGCAAGTTAAGCGAGGACAGCGAACGGAAGCGGGTAGTGGATCAGCTTCAGTTCCATGGTGTGCTGCACCATTCCGGGAGCGAGGGGCTGATGTGGCTGTGCCGGGCCTTCGAGGCCTGCTCCCGGCAACAGTATCCGCAGGCCTTCGTCCTGGCTTCCCAATCCTTATGGGCCTATCGCCGCGGAATTGCCGCACTGCGCAATTCGGAATGGGGCAAATGGGCGGATTTCTATAGGGCGGACTGGTTGACCAACATGGAAAGCACCGCAGGGAATGTGGAGACGCTCCGCCGATTCCTCAGGATGCACGGGGACAGCCCGGATTTTTTCTTCTGGTACAAGGAATATTTGATGCCGGAGACCGAAAAATATATTTATCTGGAGAATACCCATCGGGAGCCGCTATCCGATGATGAGCTTGCGGAGCGGCTGCTCAAGCGCTTGTTCGACTAAGGAGCTGCGCTGAAATAACATGCCGGAAGAACACAAGAAGAACGTACACAAATCGGGCAGTCGGCGAGAAAATCGAGATACGTTATTTTGCGCAGCTAGAGAAACGGTCCGCGCTATCCAATTTAACGCGGGCTGTCTCTCAGGCTGTCTGAAATCGAAACCGGGTGAATATAGAGGGAAAAATTCAGACTGTCGAGAAAGTGTTTTTTTTCGAAGTGTCGGCACTTCAAAAACCTTGATTTATAAGGCTTTTTCCAACCTCGAAATACTTCAAAATGGACTTTCTCGACAATCTGAGAAATTCCTCCTATTTCTATCAGGTGGTCCTAGTGGTCACAAATGGGGCGGAGTTTTCTTTTGCCGATTTCGTGAAGAATGTTGGTGGGGCAAAGGGAGCCGTCAAGCACTGATTTTGCGGTTGAGCTATAATAAACAAATAAATTACTCGGAAAGGGGCTGCATTAAAATGGAAAGAAGGATAAAAATCTTCATTGCAGGTGATTCCACAGCTGCTACAAAAGTGCCGGATCGGAAACCGGAAACGGGATGGGGAGAGAGGATTCCGGAGTTTTTCACTGGCCAGGCAGAGTTTCTCAATTTTGCTGTAAATGGGAGAAGTTCAAAAAGTTTTATAGACGAGGGAATATTGCAAAAGATAGCCGAATCAATTCAAGCAGGTGACTATCTGTTCGTAGAATTCGGACATAATGATGAAAAACCGAATGAAGAATTATATACAGAGCCATTTACTACATATAAAACCTACCTAACTAAATATATAGAAGTTGCCAGAAACGCCGGGGCACATCCGTTGTTATTAACATCCATACATAGAAGGAATTTTGACGAAAAGGGCATGATAAAAGACTCCCATGGCGACTTTCTTATCGCTGTGAGGGAGCTTGCCGCTGAATTAAATGTGCCAATAATCGATATGAGCGAAAAAAGCAAGCGGCTTTTTGAACAGGCAGGGATAGAAAAAACAAAAGAGATATTTTTGTGGGTTAAACCTGGTGAAAGTCCCAATTATCCTGACGGCGTCGAAGATAATACTCATTTCTCTGTGTATGGAGCAAAAGAAATAGCAAGACTTGTAGTCGAAGGTATACAAGAACTTCAACTGCAGCCTTTAGCAAGCTTGATCAAAAAATAAAGTGGCATCGCTGCAATGCGGACTTTGACAAACTGCTTCGTCGCTTATTTCATAATTTGAACTTAACGGAATTGGTCATGAGGCATACATGATCGATTCCGTACTTTTTTTGGATCAAAGCGGGCGGAGAATCGGCTGATTGAAAGCGCTACAAAAGTGGTTAATGGAGTGGCTACGATGTTAATACCGTAGCATTTCATAATGGAAGCGCTTTTGCTAACATAAAGGTGTCGAAAATACGTACGTACATCTAGGAAGAGGGGGTAATCAACATCGCTACTATGATTAAACCGAGGAGAGCCAAAAACTCCTGGAAAAAAGAGATCAAACAAAATTGGCCGCTGTATGTGCTGTGCCTTCCGGCTTTGATCTTTGTCATTATCTTCGCTTACGGCCCAATGGGCGGACTGGTCATCGCTTTTCAGAATTACAAGCCTTGGCTGGGCATTTCCCATTCCTCCTGGATCGGTCTGGATAATTTCCAGCGGATCTTCCAGTACGAAGAGTCCAAGCAGGCCATCATCAACTCGCTAACCATTGCAGTCATCAAGATTATCGTCGGCATCATCGTCCCCATATTCATGGCGATTCTGCTAAACGAAATTCGCAACCTCGGTCTGAAGAAGAGCATTCAAACTCTGGTTTATCTGCCCCACTTCCTGTCCTGGGTCACCATCGCCGGTATTATGATCGATGTTCTCGGCTTAGACGGTGGAATCAACGCCTTTTTGCATAATGCTTTCGGGATTAAGCCCATCTACTTCCTGGGTGACCCGGCGCTATTTAGGCCGACCGTGATCATCAGCGACCTATGGAAAAACTTTGGTTTCGGCATGATCGTCTACCTGGCCACCATCGCCGGCATCGACCCGTCCTACTATGAAGCGGCTGAGATCGACGGTGCGACCCGGTTGCAGCAGACCCGATATGTGACTTTGCCCAGCATGATGCCGATGATTATCGTCATCGCCACCCTCAGCCTGGGGAACATCCTCGACGCCGGCTTCGACCAGATTTTCAACCTGTATAATCCGCTGGTTTACAGCACCGGCGATATCATCGACACTTATGTTTACCGCTCCTCCCTGCTAAGCGGCCAATACGGTTTCGGTACGGCAGTCGGGATGTTCAAATCGGGCATCAGCCTGATTCTAATCGTAATCTCATACCGGCTCGCCTACAAATTTGCCGACTACAAAATCTTCTAAGGGGGGGAATTAAGTGTACCACAAGACAAAAGGCTACAAGGTATTCTCATTCTTTAACCATATCTTCCTGATCGTGGTTGCGCTGTCCTGTTTCTTACCCTTGCTGCACTTGCTGGCGCAATCGTTCAGCAGCAAGGCCGCTGTAAACGGCAATCTGGTCTCGTTTTGGCCGATTGACTTTAACTGGGAATCGTACGCCAAGACTTTCCGTAACTCGAATTTTACCGGATCGATGGGGATATCGGTCATGAGAACGGTATCGGGGACCTTGCTCAGCATGTTCGTCATCACAACGGCGGGATACGCCCTGTCGAAAGACTTCCGCGGACGCAATGCCTTGATGTGGATCTTCGTCTTCACCATGTTGTTCTCCGGCGGTTTGATCCCCCATTACATTCTGATCACCCAGTTGGGCCTTAAGGATACGCTGTGGGCGCTGGTGCTTCCGGGAGCTTTCGGGACCTATAACATGATTCTGATCATGAACTTCTTCAAGACGATTCCCAAAGCTCTTGAGGAAGCGGCGTTTATCGATGGAGCGTCATTCTTCCAGATCTTCCGGAAGGTTTACCTGCCGCTGTCACTCCCGGGTCTTGCCACGGTCGGCCTGTTCATCATGGTCGGTCACTGGAATTCCTGGTTCGACGGAATCCTGTACATGTCCAGCACCGAGAAATACCCGCTCGCTTCGTTCCTGCAGACGGTAGTCGTCCAGAACACGGCCCAGAACATTGCCCTCAGCCAGTCCGAGGCGGAGGCGATGTCTGAGCAGAGCATCAAGGCGGCACAGATCTTCATCAGCACGCTGCCCATTATCATGGTCTATCCATTCTTGCAGCGCTACTTCGTCAAAGGGATCGTTCTTGGCGCCGTCAAGGAATAAGAGGTTGCCCTCGCTGAGCCCCGGATTTGCCGGGGAAGCGGGGGATAACCATAGATCACCAGCTTCCGATGCTTCGGGCTCTCTGGCCCGCTCAGCATAGACTTCAAAGGGGTTAATCCTATCAAAAGGAGAAGAAGACGATGAAAAAAACAGGTATTCTGCTTTCCGTCTCCGTGTTAATGGCTGGAACTCTCGCCGGATGCAATTCCGGCAGCAAAGGATCGGCGTCCGCGCCGGAGGCCGCTCTTAAAGACGGCAAATACGTTCCGCCCATCACCCTCACCATCGCCAAGCAGCTGGACGAGAACGCGGGTAAGTATTTGCCCGGGGAAAGTTTGAACGACAACGTCTTAACCCGATGGGGAGAGAAGAACCTCGGCATCAAGATCAACACGACTCTGCTTGGAGGGGATGCCGGCAACTACAAAACGAAACTGCGGCTTGCCCTTACCGGTTCCGAGAAGCTCCCGGATGTGCTTCCGGTCTACGACACCGCATTGGAGAACGACTTGATCCAGTCTGGAAAAGTTAAGGAAATCACGGAGGACATCCAGAAGTATATGCCCGCCCGCCTGAAAGAGATCTACAAGCAATATCCGACTACCTTTAATCCGGTTGTACAGGATGGCAAAGTCTATGGCATGGCCATCTCGCCGACTCTGACGGAAGGCGAAGTCATGCTGATCCGCCAGGACTGGCTCGATAAACTTCATTTGAAAGCGCCAACAACAATTGATGAGTTTGAAAAAGTGATCGCCGCCTTCACGAATGACGATCCGGACGGAAATAAGAAGAACGACACCTACGGGTTTACCTTCTCCGGCAAAGACGGCTACAACACCGGCTGGGTCAGTGATCCGGTAATGATCTTCAGCGCCTTTACCGGCAAGAATATTCCCGGCCGATGGTACAACGACAACGGAAAGCTGACCTATGGCTCCGTGGCGCCCGGCAACAAAGATGCTCTCGCCAAGCTGCGCGACTGGTATTCCAAGGGATACCTGAACAAGGAACTGGCAACGAAGGGCGCTTGGGATGCCATCGCCGACTTCACGGAAGGCAAGGCCGGGATCATCGTCGGCCGCCCGTGGCTCTATGGTACCGTTAAGGATGTGGAGAAGAACATCAAGGGCGCCAAAGTCGCCGCTGCGCCCACCATCAATGGCGTAAAGGGCGAGCGCACGTACCAATCGGCTCAGCTCAATGACGGCGTGTTCATGTTCAACAAGGATTTCAACAACATGGAAGCGTTCTTCCTCTATTACGACAAGCTTTACGATGCCGCCTTCGGCACCGGGGAATTTAAATACGGCTACGCGCAAGGCTATGATTATGACATCGTCAACGGACAAGTGACGTTCGACCCGACCAAATTCAATAAACCGATACAAGCCCTTATTGGCGTGGGCAAGATGTCCTTCAACAAAAATACGCCCAGCGTGGACGGTCCCGGCAAATCCTACTATGACTTGGCTAATGGAGCAAAGGCGGACACCGGCGTGCTGATGCGGTCGGCTTCCCAGAACCAAACCACGAAGGACGGGTACCTGATTTCTTACAACAATCGGGATGCGCTTCTGCCTGAGGCTTTCAACGGCGCGCCTACGAAGACCATGCAGACCAACTGGGAACAGCTGTATACGATGGAGAAGGAAACATTCACGAAGATTATTTACAGCAAGGAACCGATCGATGCGTTTGACGATTTCGTGAAGCAATGGAATGAAAAGGGCGGCGAGCAAGTTACCAAAGAGGTCAACGATTGGAGCGCCAATGGCAACAAGGTGGATGTTATGAGCAAGATGGGACTGAAGTGAATTGGTTTAGATCCATGGAGGGGCTGCATAAAATGCAGTTCCTTCTTTTAAATTTACCCAAATAAGCATGCGAAAGAGGCAAATTTATGAACCCAACAATAGCTTTTCCGATGGAATGGTTTCACGCGGGCCATCATGCCCAAATGGATGCTGTTCCCTCAGGAGGTTTTCGGATGACCACACCGCCTGCAGGCGGCGGAATAGAGCTTCAGGCAAGCAATCTCGACGCCTCCGTATGGCGCAATTATGATTTCATGAATGCGGAGGTTTATCATGAGTCCCATGACGTCCTCGTGCTGCTATTCAGCTTTTACGATCAGGACAACCGTTTCATCACCTATCATGTGGGCATTCTGCCGAGCGTTAGAACGATCATCTGCCTGCCGCTGAACCATTTGAACGGGGAAAAGCTGTTTCTCGACCGCTATCCGGGCGTGATGCAGATGGTGCTGCGGGGAGATGCGCGGGTCGACCGGAACCGTATCGTCCGTTTCTCCCTTGCTACCATCCCATCGTCAACAAACAGAAGCGTGGATATCAGCGGGTTGTCCTTGAGTCGAACCGAACCGGATTTCGCTTACGAGTTCCATCTCTACATAGATGAGCTGGGTCAATTGAAGGATAGAGCTTGGCCGGGAAAAACGGCAAATGCGCAGCAATTGACGGAAAGGCTGAGCGCAGAGAGGCGGCTTGCGGCAGAAGCGGATTTCAGCGGTGGTTGCTTCAGCCGCTACGGCGGCTGGAAAAAGCTGAGGTTTGAAGCGACCGGTTTTTTTCGAACGCAGTTTGACGGCAGCAATTGGTGGTTTGTCGACCCCGACGGCTATGCCCTGTTCAGCACGGGGATGGACTGCGTCGGTCCGGCCTCTCCCATGCGGCTAACCGGTATGGAGCATTTGCTTCCGCAATTGCCGGATCAGGAAGGCAATTACAAAGAGGCCTGGTTGCGGGAGGGGCAGGAGTATAGCTTTGAGATTGCCAATCTGATTACGGCGTTCGGTGCGGAGTGGCGCTCCGACTGGGCGGCTATGACGGACTACCGGTTGAGACAATGGGGGTTTAACACGATCGGCAATTGGTCTGATGGCGGATTTATCCGCGGATCGGAGCTTCCGTATGTTTATCCGCTAGCGGATTTCCCCGCGACGGAGCAGACCATCTTCCGCGATTTCCCGGATGTGTTCAGCCCGGAATATGAGCGCAATGCCATGCGCTTCGCCGAGCAGCTGCTTCCGCTTCGGGAGGACCGGAGACTGGTCGGTTATTTCATGCGCAATGAGCCGCATTGGGCGTTCGTGGACAGCCTGAATCTGACGCAGCTTATGCTAAAGTCACCGGTCCGCTACGCCAGCAAGGAGAAATTCATCCAATGGCTGGGCGAAAAGTACGGGACGGTGGAGCAATTAAACGCAGCTTGGGCTGGCGCATACGATAGCTTTGAACAGCTATACATTCCGGACGATGCGGCAGCCGCCGGCCATCCCGCCCATCCCGCCCGTGAAGCGGATTATGCGCAGTTCAACCGGCTGCTCATCCGGCGTTATGTGGAGCTTCCGGCGCGCTACTGCAAGCAGGCGGACACGAATCATCTGAATCTCGGCATGCGCTATGCCTGGGTGGGCAGCGACGATGTGCTGGAGGGTTGCGAGTGCTTCGATGTATTTTCTCTGAACTGCTATCAGTTCGCTCCCGACCGGGAGCAAATCGCAAACATCAGCCAGCGCCTGAACAAGCCGGTCATGATCGGGGAATTTCATTTTGGTGCGGCGGACGTCGGCATGCTGGCTTACGGAATCCGCGCAGTGGCAACCCAGGAGGAGCGAGGCGATGCTTACCGCCATTATGTAGAGCAGGCCGCGGCCATTCCCGAATTGATCGGGATTCATTATTTTCAATGGAACGATCAGCCGGTGCTCGGACGTTCTGATGGGGAGAATTATCAAATCGGCCTGGTAGACGTTTGCAACCGGCCGTATGAGCCTTTCATTCAGGCGGTAAAAAAGGCTCACGAAGAGATGTATGGAGTGCGAACCGGGATAACCAAGCCCTATGATCGCCTGCCGGCAGAGATTCCAAAAACGGGTTTCTGAGACTCCTTATAAATGGATTATCGTACTCCATTAAACATCCAAAACTAACCTCTTGAGCGGGCATATCCTATATTATCTTTGGCAGAGGGGGAGTGTTAAACATGGCATACGCGGCAGGTGGAGGATTCGGAAGAACAACGGCATTCGTTCTTGTTTTGTTTATTCTGTTGGTAATTATCCTTCGGGCAATGACTTTTTGCTAATCATGCGGCTTGCATCAAGGAATTCCACCGCCGGCTTCGGCTGGCGGGTTTTTCTGTTTTCATAGAGCATCAATGGAGGCCAATGGGCGATTGACCGATTCATTTCGGAGCCGGGGCGAATAACATGAACTGTGGTAGATGCCCATACACCAAATGCATAAAGGAGATGCAAGATGCTTACTCAAACTCAGACGCTGAGAAATCAAGTTCTTGGCACCGTTTCACCAGTTGTTCGATATGGTTTGTATGAAATGAAGTACACCTCTGTCGCTCATTCTATGTACGAGGTTACCGCCATCGCATTCTTGATGGGGAGAGGGTATGATTTCCCCACTGCCCGCCGGATCGTGGAGTCGTGGGAGGTACACGAATCGTTTCCTCCTTATCAGCGGGTATAACAGCACATTTTCAGCGGCCGGCCGTTATCGGGAAACCAAGCGACCGGCCAGCCGCTATGCCGCAAAGAGATCGGTTGGTGCCACGCGGTCTGCCGGGCTTTCATTCGATGCCTCCAGAAAAATTAGCCAAAAAAACGAGCAGATCTTCTTTTGTTGCGTTTCGATTCGGGGATTTTTTTAATACGGAAAGCGTGCCGTTCGTCTCCAATATCGCGACCTCGACTTCAGTAATATCAAAAATATCTTTGCTCCTCAGTCCCTGTTCCAACAAATCCATCGAAAATTTGCACTTCTTCATATTCTGTTCCAGCACTGTTCCGTCTTTTATCAGAGTCGTGCATTCGCCTAATATCCACTTTCTTGTCCGTATGCTATATAGCGAGAGATAGGTCATCGCATAACCGATACCGCCAATGATAAGTAAAGAAAGCAGAAAGTAAACCAAACGGATTTTCAAGTTGAAGGCCATGTTTCCCGCAATTGTACCGAGCAAAGCGGAAAGTACATATAAATGGTAGCTGCTGTTTGCGATAATTTGTTTGCCGATCAGTTTGGTGAGGAACCAAAGCAATAGAAAAGCCAATAGATTTCGAATCACAATTTCCAGGGTCGGTGACATGGGCTTCTCCTAGATGCTGTTTTGTTCGTACGATATAGGCTTTACGGCTCGGAGTGAAAATATACACATGGGATCTACGGAATCGTGTATCGCGGCTTCCGGATACCGGGGTACTTTTGCTGCGTTTTTCTGCGCCTGGCGGTGTTCAACTGGGGCCGTTTGGAAATCTATCTCGAGTCAAGATTGTTTTCTCCGTTTGGAACGGTATACTATAAAGTTGAGTGTCTTCGCGCGCTCCGATTCGAACAGAGGAGATCTGCTGCATGAAATCGTTGGTTATCATCCCGGCTTATAATGAAGAGAACAGCATTGAAGCCGTGCTTCACTCTGTGAAAGAATGGCATCCCGGCATCGACATTGTTGTCGTCAATGACGGCTCCAAGGACGAGACGGGCCGCGTGGCGCGGGCGGCCGGGCTGGCCCACGTCATCGATCTGCCGGTGAACCTGGGCATCGGCGGCGCCGTTCAGACGGGATACCTGTTTGCTTACCGCAACGGCTATGACATCGCCATTCAGATCGATGCGGACGGGCAGCATGACCCGGCCGACCTGGACAAGATCATTCAAGTGGTAGCGAACGGCGAGGCGGCCTGCTGCGTCGGCTCCCGCTTCGTGGAAGAGACGGATTATACCCCGAGCCTGCTCCGGGGAATCGGCATCAATTTCTTCTCCTGGATGATCCGTTGGACTATCGGCAAGCGAATCACCGACCCCACATCGGGCTTCCGGGCCGTCAACCGCGATTGTATCGAGGTGTTCGCCAATTATTATCCGGATGATTATCCGGAGGTGGAGGCAGTCGTTCTGCTCGAGCGCATGGGGTTTTCCGTGAAGGAGGCCTCCGTGCAGATGCACAGCCGGGCGGCGGGAAAGTCGTCCATCACTCCGTTTAAATCCATGTACTATATGCTAAAAGTGTCGCTTGCCGTCATCATGACACGGATAAGGAATGTGAGCTGAAGCCATGAATATCTATGTCCTGTCGATTGTATTCTCCCTGCTCTTCCTCGGCTTCGTCATCGAGATGATTCGCCGGCGCCAGATCTCCGAGCGCTACTCGCTCCTATGGCTGATCCTCGGCCTGATCATGCTGATCATAAGCTTTTTTCCCAAGCTGCTGAACAGCCTGGCTTCCGCCATGGGCATCATTTACGGAACGTCCCTGCTGTTCTTTATCAGCTCCCTGTTCTCGCTGGTCTCCATTCTTCATCTCACGACCGTCATCACCAAGCTTGACCGCAAAACGACGCGGCTTACCCAGGAGCTGGCCCTCCTCAAGTCGCAAGGGGAGGAGGCGCGCGATGATCGCTCTGCTGATCGTCCTCTGTAACGTCGTGCTGCTCGTCAGCGGCCAAACGATGTGGAAGTACGCCCTGAACCGCCACCCTCTGCGCTCCGGCGCGGACATCCTGCCGCTATTCACCGATCCGATGATGCTTGGCGGCATTGCCCTGTTCGGCATCGCTACGATCATCTGGTTCTATGCGCTCAGCCGCTTCGACCTCAGTCGGATCTATCCGCTGCAGTCGATGGCTTATGTGCTCGGAGCCGTATCCGGAGTCGTTCTCTTCCGGGAGACGATGAGCGTCGCCCAGTGGATCGGCATCGTCCTGATTCTGGGCGGCGCGTTCCTGGTGGCCAAGTCCTGAGTTGGGTCGACCGCACCCCAGCCACCCTTAGCCGGACGGCATAATAAAGCTCCCCTCCAGCCGGCATTTCGGCGGAAGGGGAGCTGTTTTGTACGAGGAATGGGCCACGGGGTCACAGAGGAGCGGCGGCGTCCTTCAGGATCGTCTTGGCGCAATAGTCGATGACCTCGCTGCGCCGGACGATGCCGATGAAGCGGTCGGAATCGTCAATCACCGCCACAAAGTTCTGGGTCTGGACGAGCTTGATCAGATCCTCCATGGTGGCATCGATGTGGACGGCCTGGTGCTGGAGGCGCAGAGGCACCTCCGACAAGGAGTGGCGGTGCGCATTCTCAAAGGTAATCTCGCTGTTGTTCTTGAGAAACCAGAGCAGGTCTCCTTCCGTCACGGTGCCCGCATAGCTGCCGTCCAGATTCAGGACGGGAACGGCGGTGTAGCGGTGATGCTCCATCTTCTCGAGCGTTTGCCGGAGTGTCGTGTCCGGCGTCAGACAGACGACTTCCTTTTTGGGGAGCAGGAAGAATGCGATATTCATCATTGCGGTAAAACTCCTTTTGAGAAACCGGATTAATGCCCCCCTATTGTACCAAAAACCGCGCCGCGTTGACAGTTCCAATCCTTGTGCGCCGGCAGCGGATCAGAATGGAAAGGATGAGTGACCATGACCTTGCAGCAAATTGCCATTCACCCCGTCGCTAATCAAGAGGACCTGGAGGCGTGCTTCGCCATCCGGCTCCGTGTCTTCGTCGAGGAGCAACAGGTGCCGGCCGACGAGGAGATGGACGAGTTCGACGCTTCCTGGACGGCCTGCCGCCATTTTCTCGCCTTGGTGGACGGCCAGCCGGCCGCGACCGGCCGCTACCGCGCTTATCGGGAGTCGCCGCCGACCGTCAAACTGCAGCGGATCGCCGTGCTCCCCGAGCATCGGGGAACCGGGATCGGCAGGAAGCTGGTGCTGGCGATGGAAGAGGATGCCGCCAGCCGCGGGGCGGCCAGCTCGCTCCTCGACGCCCAGTGCCACGCTGAGCCGTTTTACCGCAAGCTCGGATATGACACGGTGTCGCCGGAGTCCTTCCTTGACGCCGGGATTCCGCACGTGCGGATGGAGAAGAAGCTGTAAGCCGCGGCCGGCCTAATCTGCGAATTCGTAAGGAACCCGCTGGCGAAGAAACCGCATGGCTCCTATCTTTCCTACATACGATTCCATTTCGTCGCCGTAGTGCATGAGGAAGATCTTCTCCTGCAGATCGAGCGGCAGGCCGAGCAGCTCGTCCAGGGTGGTATGGACCACGCCGGGAGAGGCGAATTGGCATTCGTGCAGCAAGTAGCGGCAGCCGCGCTCTCGGACCAACTCGTCGAGGAGCGGCCGGTCGAAGACCATATCGGAGCTGTAAAACAGCTTCTCCTGGATGACCAGCGAGAAGCTCGGCTTGCCCGGAATGTGCCGGGTCGGTACAGCCTCCACCGTAAAGCCGGGCGCGAGAGCGGCCGGTTTGCGGTTCTCAAGCAAGGTGAGGTCATAGAAATCCTCCAGCCTTGTCAAACCGTCCTCCGGATACTCAAGACCTCCGCGCAGCGTATGCTCCCAGATGGGGGCCGCCAGCGCCTGCGGGAGGATCAGCCGCAGCTTGCGGCCGTGCTGAAACTTCATCCGGAATGTCAGTTCTTCCAGCCCGCCCACATGATCCCCGTGCAGATGAGTGATTAGAATCGCGTCGATTTCATCAAGCCGGATGCCCATCTCATGCAGCGCCCGCGGAGCCGTAATTCCGCAATCGACCAGCAGGGTGAAGCCGTTTTCCGCGAACAGGGCGTTGTTGTTGCCATACGTTTTGGCGAACGCTCCGCCGGTTCCCAGCATTTGCAGCTTTAAGGCCACGAACTTGTCCTCCTTCTCCGATATCGGTTCTGCTCTTATCGTACCATGGAAGCCGTCTGATCGAAAGAATTGCGGCTTAAAACGCTTGTCCAGCAGGGACATTCGCCCAGCCTCGCGCATAAGGTATAGCAATAACCCCGGAACGGCGACACGGCCGGAGGGGAAGGAGGATACCAGCATGGCCAAGGTGGCAGCGAAGAAAAAGGATGTTCCGTCCGCGGGCGACAAGAACCGCTTCAACATGAAGATCGTCACAGCGGATACTTGTCAGGCCTGCAAGCAGCAGTGCGCGCGGGGCATCCGCTATCTGGAGAAAATGGCGCAGCCGGGAGCGGAGGGGAGAGGGGTTCCCTGCATTCTCACCAAGGGAAGGGCGTATAAGTAGCCTTTTCCGGCAACTTGCAAGTTTTTTTGATGAAGTTTTTTGTGATATAGATCATAGACGACTTTCTTCTCGACTGCATTGGGGCTATAATGGAAGCAAGTCTCTCAAAGGGGGTATTGCCCTATGTCCCTTGCCGTTAATCTGCATACTGTCCCGCTGCTCCTGTCGGCGGTTTTTGCCCTGTTGGTGATCGGGGTCAGGCTGAAGGCGGCGAACCGTCCTACCTCAGAGCGCAAGATCATCATCCCGCCTCTCGGCATGAGCACCGGCTTCGCCATGTTCTTATTTCCGTTCATGCGGGTTCCGTTGCTCTGGGGGATCGCCGCTTTCCTGACGGGAGCCGCCTTCTTCTCCTACCCGCTCATCCGCACCTCCCGGTTTGAGGCGCGAGACGGCCAGATCTACCTGAAGCGTTCCAAAGCCTTCATCGCGATCCTGCTCGTGCTGCTTGTCATCCGGCTGATTCTCCACGATTACGTGGAGCAATTCGTGAGCCTTCCCCAGACCGGCGCCTTGTTCTTCCTGCTCGCCTTCGGCATGCTGCTTCCTTGGCGAATCGCCATGCTGCTCGGTTACCGGAAGATTCAGCGTAGTATCCAGGTCGACCCTGCGCTGAACGGAATTTGAGCATTGCCCCACAAAAAAGGGAACAACCTCCTTTTCTGCATGGGGCTATCGGTTTTTTGCGGAGAACCCGCTTGCCTGTGAGATTTTTTTGGCCTTCTCTCGCAACTCCCGCTACGAATTGGAGTATAAACTATCAGAATTACACCGATTGATGGAGGGGAAGGACAAGATGAAGGCCAAGCGGTTACTGGTCCTGTTAACCACCTTCTCGCTGCTGTTCGGAGCCAGCGTCTATGCGGAATCCCAGTGGGGCGACTACGAAGGATTTTCTAAAGTGAAGATGCGCCTGGACGGCGCAGAAGTGAAGGTGGGGGACAACGAAGCCCCGGCGATTTTGATGAAGGAACGGACGATGCTTCCGCTGCGCTATGTGGCGCAATCGCTGCATACGCTCGTCAAGTGGGACGCGGCGGCACAGACGGTCGACATGAACCGTCCGAATGTGCATATGCTCTTCGCCAAGGATGCGACGGATGATCTGAGCACGATTCGGAACCCGTTTTCCCGCGTGGCTCAGGGCAGGTCCGGTTTGTTCTATGTGTTTGTTGACGCCGATGGCATCACTTTCCCGATCGAGGGGTTCAAGATCACCGTCTACTCGCCAAGCGGCGACGCGGTTGCGGCCAGTTCGCTGGAGGTTCCGCCGAAGACGGACGATGCGTTCTGGTATCTATGGCCGGCGAACGTGAATTTCTCCCAAAAAGGCGATTACGTCGTCAAGGTGGCTTTCCTGTACAAGGGCGAATTCACCGTCGTCTCGGAGAAAACCATCACATCCAGCTGACAACCGCATATTGAAGAAAATGCCGTTCCCGAGAACGGCATTTCTTTTGGGGAATACTTATGGTACGATACACGAGTATCGAAACATATCTGCAGAAACGAGGAGATATCTTGAGCGAACATAACCATAGTCATGACTGCAATCATGACCATGACCATGATCATGATCATGATCATGACCATGACCATGACCATGAATGCGGCTGCGGCCACGATCATGAGCATGACCACGAGCATGAAGCCATCTTCCAGGTGACTGACGATGAGGGACAAGAGCATGAGATGGTCATGGTCTTCCAGTTCGAATCCGAAGACCAAGCCTACGCGGTCCTGCTTGACCGCAACGATCCCGAAGCCGACGGAATCATCTTCCGCATTGAGGAAGAGAACGACGAGGCTTATCTGGTCAGCATCGAGGATGACGAAGAATGGCAGCGGGTTGTCGCCGTCTACAACGAGCTTGCCGCTCAGGAAGTCGAATAAAAAAATCCATCCGGCGTCCGGATGGAAGTTTCTTCGGAGAAAACCCGCTGGTTCAGGGGTTTTTTTTCTTACAAATTTACAATTTCCGGTATTCGTTGCAGGCAGGGGATGGCCTTGTTCTCGCGAATGGCTTTGTCTCCCAGCACCGTCACTTCCAGCGCCCGGTAGAAATCATCCAGAAGCGGGCGGGGATCGAGGTTGTCCTCAATCATCCTCAGCAAGTAGCCGAACTGAAGACCCGTCGGTTTTGCATCGAAGGGAATGTTGACGACTTCCGTTCGGCCGTCAGAATAAGCAATCTCCACCAGATTGCCCAGTTTTGGCTCGGGGCGGTGAGACTGGTAGGTAATGCGGATGCGCCCTTGCGGACCGATGAATTCCTTCAGGGTTTCGGTGGGCAGCGAATGGCCCCAGCCGGCTTCATAGAAACCGACCGAGCCGTCCGAAAGCTTCAGCGTGATCATTCCGTAATTGTAGGCGCTTGGGGGAATATCCGCATCGAGGCGCTGCCCGAACCCGCTGACGGACAGCACTTCGGCCCCGGTAAACCATCTCATGACATCGACGTAGTGAACGCCGCAGTCCACAATGGGCGACACTTCGCGCAGCAAGGCGAGATGGGAGTCCCATGTGGTAGCGGGGTTTTTGATCTGTGACATGCGCATGGCGATTGGGGAGCCGATCACTCCTCTCCGGATCAGGCTGCGGACGAATTGATAGGTGGTATTATGGCGGAGGATGTGGCCGATCAGCAGCTTGGCGCGGGCGGACGATCCGAGCCGCACCATTTCGGCCGCTTCGCGCAACGTAGCGGCCATCGGCTTCTCGCAGAGCACATGCTTGCCGGCGGAGAGGCAAACCTGGGTAAGCTCCAGGTGGGAGGCCGGATAGGTGGCGATGATGACGATATCGACATTCTCGTTTGAGAGGTAAACACGGTAATCGGTATTCCAGGACTCTGCATGGTACCGCTTGGCGAACTGCCGGGCTTTCTCCTCGGAGAGATCGACCGTTCCGACCAGCCGTGCTTGCGGATGGACCGATATGGCATTCAAGTGAGCGGCTCCCATGGAACCGCAGCCGATCAGGACGACTCCGTATGTCTTCATTCTGCTTTTGCTCCTGTCCGATACCCGCAGCCTCTATTTGATCTTGTCATTCGGCTTCCGGTTATTCAATCGTTCAGCTTGATTATAGTGCGTTGACAAAGGAAGTTGAATGATCATTCTGGTTAAGTTTATATTCGATTTTGGCATTGATGGCTATAAGTAGTTTTCCGGGCATGAAAAAAGCCCCGAGCGGAAGCGCCCGGGACATATGGCAGACAAGCGGCAGACAAGCGGCAGGGACGTAAGGCAGACAAGCGGCAGGGACGTACGGTAGACAGCAGGGACGTACGGCAGACAAGCGGCAGGGACATCAGAAGATGGCTTTGGTCTCGACGATGACCTTGACCTGCTGGACCGTGCGGTCCTCCGGTCCCTTGACCGGCAAGCCAACCTCGACATGCTCGGTGATGTAGTCGATGTTCTCCTGCGAGATGACTTCTCCGGGCAACAGGATCGGAATGCCCGGCGGGTAAACATAGATGAATTCGGCGATGATCCGTCCGGCGGATTCCTTGAACAGGACCACCTCGGTATCTCCGTAAAAGGCGTCGCGGGGAGTGAGCGACAGCTGCGGAATGCCGGGAACGGCCACGATCAGCTCGTTGGCGGTCTTGATGTTGTAGTTGATCTCGGACATGTGGCGCAGAGCGGCGACGAGCAGATTGACGCTGTCCTCCGTGTCTCCGGGCGTGATGAAGCAGAGGATGTTGTACATGTCGCTCAGCTCGACTTCGATGTTGTAATTGTCGCGCAGCCAATTCTCCGCTTCGTATCCGGTGATGCCGAGATGGCGCACGAGGATATTGACCTTCATCGGATCGAAGTCGAAGGTGGCTTCCGTCCCGAGAATCTCCTCGCCGAAGCTGTACAGGCCGGGGATTTCGTTGATGCAGCTCCTGGCATGCCGGGCCAGCTTGATGGCGCGGTCTGCCATCGCCTGGCCGTTGATCGCCAGATTGCGCCGGGCGGCATCCAGCGAGGCGAGCAGAATGTAGGAGGTGGAAGTGGTCGTCAGCATGCTCATGATCGTCTGGACGCGCTTGGGGTTTACGCGCGCGCCCTGAATGTTGAGCACGGAGCTCTGGGTCAGGCTGCCGCCCAGCTTGTGAATGCTCGTGGCGGCCATGTCCGCTCCCGCCTCCATGGCGGAGATGGGGAGGTCGTCGTGAAACGGCAGCAGCGCGCCATGCGCTTCGTCCACGAGAACGATCCGGTCATAGCTGTGAACGAGTTCGACGATTTCCTTGAGATCGGCGCATACGCCGTAATAGGTCGGGTTGATGATGAGCACCGCTTTGGCGTCCGGGTGGGCCTGCAGGGCTTTCTTCACCGAGCGGGTGGTCACCCCATGGTCGATGCCGAGGTTCGCGTCGCGCACCGGCGACAGGAAGATCGGCTTGATGCCGGCGAAGATGATGGCGGACATGACGGATTTGTGAATATTGCGCGGCACGATGATTTTGTCGCCTTCGGAGCAGGTGGACATGATCATCGTCATGATCGCCCCGCTCGTTCCCTGCACGAAGAAGAAGGTTTGATCGGCTTTGAAGGTTTCCGCAGCCAGCCTCTGGGCTTCGGCGATCACCGCTGTCGGCTGATGCAGGTCATCCAAAGGGGCGATGTTGATGAGATCTATGGATAAGGCATTACTGCCGATGAATTCGCTGAATTCGGGATCCATCCCAACCCCTTTTTTATGTCCGGGAATGTGAAAAGGAACGGGGTTGCTGTCCGCATGGTTGCGAAGCGCGGTCAGCAGCGGAGTAGTGCGTTGATCCATATCAGTCATCTCATCCTTTCTCTGGGCAGGGTCAATCCGTCTGCAACTGCGGCTGCCCGGTTTTTGGTAGTAACGGCTTTAGCGGCCAAACAAAAAGAGTATAGCAGAACCGCGCCAGGAATCAAGGATATATTTCAGAAACGGGCGAATTTGGGCGCAGTGCAAAAAGCCGCCTGCCGCCGCGGATATTCCGCGGTGCAGACGGCGGGCGAGAATCGAGCCTCAGGCCTTCATTCCGTTCATGATGAACCGGATGCAGCGCTCCATCTCCGCCTCGTCGTCCCAGTCGGCATCCGGCAGGATCAGCAGCCGGGTGCCGACGAAGCCGACGAGCACCGACAGCCACATGCGGATGGCGGAGGCCGAGGGAAGCGGGACGATCTCCCCTTTTTCCTGAAAATGAACCATTACCGCGGTCATCCGGCCACCGATCTGCTCCGCGACGCTCGAGAAGAACTGTTCCCTCAGCTCCGGCTGAAACGGAATTTCCTGCAGCAGAATCCGGATGACGGGCAGATGCTTGCGGGCGAAGTCGTACCGGTTCTTCAGCACGGAGCGGAGGAAGTCCTCGAAGCTGGCGTACGCGGTATCCAAAACCGGAGTGAAGTCGCCGATGGCAATCGGCTGAAAAAGCCGGATCAGCATAGGGACGGTAATGGAGAACAGCAGGTCCTTCTTGGTCTTGTAATGGCGGAATATGGTTCCTTCGGCGACGCCGGCCCGCTGGGCGATCTCGCTGGTAGAGGCGGCGGCGAAGCCCTTTTCCAGGAAAATCTCGATGGCGCTCTCCATGATCCGCTGCTGCTTTGCCGTCATCTTTTTTTGCGGGCCGCCGGCTATCAGCTCTTTCATGAGCTCGTCGATTTCGTTCGGTTCGGAAGGGTTCCCGTTCATCGCGATCGCCTCTCCTTACACCTGCCGGTGCTTGCGGAGAGCGAGCACATTCAGAAGCATGAAGGCAAGCGACAATCCGGCGAGCACATAGACATCTACGGCGATGGAGTCCCAGCCCTGGCCGCGGATCATGATGTTGCGCAGGGCGTCGGCGCCGTATTTCAGCGGCATGATCGTGCTCAGCCAGCGAAGCCAGGGAGCCATCGTATCCAGATCGAACAGCCCGGAGAAGAAAACCTGGGGCACGATGACGATCGGGATGAACTGGATCATCTGAAATTCGTTCGCCGCATAAGAAGACAGCAGGATGCCGAGCGATAGGGCGGTCAAGGTGAGCAGCAAGGTGATGAGCAGGAGGAATCCGTACGAGCCGACCATCATCAGGCCGAGCACCTGGACGCAGTAGACGACGATGACGACGGACTGCAGAGCGGTGAACAGCCCGAAGCCGAGGATATAGCCGGCGACGATCTCCCATTTGCGCAAGGGGGAGGCGAGCAGCCGCTCCAGGGTTCCGCCGGTGCGCTCGCGCAGGAAGGAGATCCCGGCGATCAGGAAGACGAAGAAGAAGGCGAAGACGCCGACCAGCACGGGGCCAAAGCTGTCGAAGGGAACCATGTCCTCGGAGCCGTGGAGGTAGCTGATCCGGGGAGCCGCCGCCTGACTCTGCGGCTGCAAGGACTGTGCCGCCTTCTGCACGAGCAGCAGGACGGCTTTGTTCTTCGTAGGATCGCTGCCTTCCAGGCGGATGGCGGGCGACATGCCGTCGAGGCTGATCGTCGCGTCCAGAGCGCCGTTCTGGAGTGCTTGCTCGGCTTCCGCCGCGCCGTAGCTGCGGGCATCGGCGCCGGCGTCTGCCAGCTTCTCCGCGAAAGCGGCCGGAACGTTGACCAAGCCCAGCTTCGGTTTGTAGGTCGCGCCGTTGAAGATGAAGGAGACGAGAGTCAGCAGCAAGAGAGGAGCGACGAACATGAGCGCCAGGGTGCGTTTGTCGTGCAGCAGCTGGCGCGTGATGCGCAAGACGAGGGCGCGGATTCTCATACGGTTGCACCTCCATAGTACAGGAACGCTTCTTCGAGGGAGTCGGCTCCAGACCGGTCGCGCAGCTCCTGCGAGGAGCCGACTGCGATCAGGGAACCATTTCGGATCATGCCAAGCCGGTCGCATTTGTCGGCCTCGTCCATGACATGGGTGGTGACGACGATCGTCGTCCCGGCGTTTCGCAGCGAGTGCAGCTCCTGCCAGATCGATTGGCGCAGCACGGGATCGATGCCCACCGTCGGTTCGTCCAGGATGAGGACGGCGGGACGGTGAATCAGGGATACCGCCAGCGACAGCCTCCGCCGCATGCCGCCGGAGTAGGCGGCGACAGGCTTGCCCAGATCATCGGTGAGATGGACCAGCTCGATCACTTCCTCGATCCGTTTCCGCCGCACCGACCCGGTCATTCCGAACAAGGATGCGAAGAACTCAAGATTTTCTTTGCCGGTGAGCTCCATGTAGAGAGCGTCGGATTGGGCCATGTAGCCGATCTGCCGGAACATGGCCAGCTTCGGCATCCGCTCGCCCTGCAGGTAGATCTCGCCGGAGCTTGCCTTGTCGATGCCGGTCATCAGCCGAACAAGAGTGGTCTTGCCCGAGCCGGAAGGGCCGAGCAGCCCGAAGATCTCCCCGCGCCGGATGGCAAGATCGATGCCGTGCAGTACTTCTTTTTTGCCGAAGCTCTTGGATGCCTTCACGACCCGAATGGCCGGATCTGCCCCATTTCCCGCATTTGCCGCCGGAGCACTCATTGCCTCAACTCCTCTGAAGGGTGCATGTGATTAACGTTCTGACTGCAGTGTACCACGAGGGTTGACAAAATATAAGTGAGTAATCACTCATTTTTCTTCTTTTTTTTCGAATCTCTCATTTTACAGGAATAGAACTTGAAAAACCGTCAAAGCTGAGAGTATCGCCAAGCGGCCAAGCCCGGCGGAAATGGTCTTAAATCCGAGTTGCTAAAACGCCTGGTTCATAATAAACTGAAAGAAACTAAAGAATTATCTGAACATTCAGATTTAAAAAGAGAAAAACGTCACTTATCGCGAATCCATGGGAGGGATTGCCGTGAACAAAATTCATGAAGTGGAGTACTGCAACTTGGATGCGCGCTTTGACCGCCGGCTAATCCGCAATTTCATCAAGGATCTGATCCAGGAAGGCTATTCCCTCTATTGGAACGAAAGCGACCGTGAATTCACCATCTCGATTCGTTCGGGGCGCAAGCTGGTCAAATTGCAATTTCAGCGGATCGGCGAGCGCTTTAAGATCGTGGGCAACTATATCCTGCGGGATGAGAAGCTCGCTGAGCTGATGGAAAAGCTGATCAACGACACGCGGGGGCACGCGGTGGTCAAACGTTTCAAGGACCGGCAGATCGTCATTGAGAACATCATGTTCGGTGAGATCATCCGCATGGTCGAAATCAATGGGGTGGAGCGAAAGGTGCTATACGAAAAGGAGCCGGCGATCACCGGCGAGGAAGTATCGACCGCCATCAAATCGCGCCGCATCGAAGAACGGATTCCCGTGCTACGGATGGAGATGGATTATGAGCTCGCGCTATTGGCGGAGGCTCTGGCGGCCGGGGACGGCAAGCGGATCGAGTCCGGTAAGCGCAGGCTGGAAGAGCTCCGGCAGGAAATGATCACCGTTGAGATGTAATCCGACAGGCGGGAAAAGCCCGTTCGGCCGCGCAGGGACGCGGGCCGGCGGGCTTTTTGGCGCGGGCTGGCGCAGCCGCTGACGGCCTCCGGGAAACCCGTCGGCGGGAGGGGCGCCGTCCGATCCGGTTGGTATCCCCGGCGGAGCTGTGATATCATGATGGGGAGAAAACGGGGTACATAGGAAAGGGAGAAGCATGGACAATCCGAAACGCTATGTGATCGCGGCGGATATGGGGACAACCAGCGTCAAGGTGCTTCTCGTGGACCGGCAGGGGACGGTTGTGTACGCCCATTCCGAATTCTATCCGATGCATACGCCGTCTCCCGAGATCGCGGAGCAAGACCCGGACCGGATGATGAAGGCCGCTCTCACCGGCATCGGGGAGTTGATGCGCGCAGCGCAGGCGAGGCCCGCAGACATCCTTTGCGTCTCCTTCAGCGCGGCGATGCACAGCCTGCTGGCGGTGGACGCGGCGGGCGCGCCGCTCACACCGCTCATTACCTGGGCGGATAACCGCGCCGCCGCGCACGCGGAGGAGCTGAAGCGCACCGGTCTCGGGCGGGAAATTTACGAGCGGACCGGCACGCCGATTCATCCCATGTCGCCACTCGTCAAGCTGCTGTGGCTGAGGAAGCACCAGCCGGAGGTGTTCGCGCGGGCAAGCAAATTCATCGGCATCAAGGAATACGTGTTTCATCGCCTGTTCGGCCGCTATGTCGTCGATCATTCGACGGCAAGCGCCACCGGCCTGCTCCATATGCATACTCTCTCCTGGGACAGCTTGGCGCTATCCACGGTGGGGATCGGGGCGGACCGGCTGTCCGAGCCGGTCCCCGCCGATCATCGGGAGGCGGGGCTGCCGGAATGGGCCGCCGCGCAGACGGAGTTGTCCGCCGACACTCCCTTCGTCGTGGGCGCCGCCGACGGGCCGCTTGCCAATCTCGGCGCGGGGGCGGTGGCCCCCGGCTCCTGGGCGCTGACCATCGGAACGAGCGGGGCCGTGCGCACGACCGTGACCGCCCCGCTCGCCGATCCGCAGGGCCGGCTGTTCTGCTACGCCCTGGCCGACGGCCTGTGGACGGTGGGCGGCGCCATCAACAACGGCGGCATCATGTTCCGCTGGACGCGGGATGTGCTCGCCACCCTGGAGGCGGAGGAGGGTCGGCGGAAGGGGATGGACCCCTACGATTTCTTGGCCGAGCTCGCGCACGAGGTGCCGCCCGGTTCGGAGGGGCTCGTCTTCCTGCCGTTCCTGCTGGGGGAACGGGCGCCCTATTGGAATTCCAACGCCCGCGGCGTGTTCTTCGGCCTATCCATGAATCACGGCAAGAAGCACATGATCCGGGCTGTCATGGAAGGCGTGGTGTACCGGCTTCATTCGGTGGCCGGGGCACTGGAAGAGCTCACCGGCAGCGCTGGGGAAATCCGGGCATCCGGCGGATTCGCCCGTTCTCCGCTGTGGAGGCAGATGCTGGCGGACGTGCTGGAGAAGCCGGTAGCCGTGATGGACAGCGTCGAGAGCTCCGGGGTGGGCGCCGCCTATTTGGGATTCTGGGCCATGGGGGAATTCCCCAACCTGGCCGGCATCCGCGAATGGACCCGGACCACCGGCTCGCACCGGCCCGATCCGCAGAGCCGGGAGGTTTACCGGGAGTTGACCGGCTTATACGCGCGGCTGTACCAGCGGCTTTTGCCGGAATTCGACGCCATCGCCAAGCTTCAAGCGAATCTGCGAACCAACTATGGAGCTGCGCAGAAATAACATGCCGGAAGAACACAAGAAGAACGTTCACAAATCGGGCAGTCGGCGAGAAAATCGCGAAAACTTATTTTAGCGCAGCTCCTAAAACCGGAAAGGATGAGACATTATGGCAGACACCAAGCAACAGATCGGAGTCGTCGGGCTCGCCGTCATGGGCCGCAACCTGGCGCTGAATATTGAGAGCAGGGGATTCACGGTATCCGTATACAACCGCTCCAAGGACAAGACCGTTGAGCTCCTGGAGGACGCCAAAGGGAAAAACCTTGTCGGCACTTACAGCATCGAGGAATTTGTCGATTCGCTGGAACGCCCCCGCAAGATCTTGCTGATGGTAAAGGCCGGGGCCGCGACGGACGCCACGATCGACCAGATCGTCCCGCATCTGGCGGAAGGCGATATTCTGATCGACGGCGGAAATTCCTTCTTCCCGGACACCCAGCGCCGCAACCGCGAGCTGGAAGCCCGCGGCATCCGCTTCATCGGAACCGGCGTCTCCGGCGGGGAAGAAGGCGCGCTGAAAGGGCCGTCGATCATGCCGGGTGGGCAGAAGGATGCCTACGAGCTGGTGGAACCGATCCTGACGGCAATCTCGGCGAAGGTGGGAGGAGATCCCTGCTGCACTTATATCGGGCCTGACGGCGCCGGACATTACGTCAAGATGGTCCACAACGGTATCGAGTACGGGGACATGCAGCTGATCTCGGAAGCCTATCATCTGCTCCGCGACGTTCTGGATGTGGACGCG
>Ga0255334_1000271_pt1 | contig 49173 bp, 38 predicted proteins | sample EtOH5_35cm_T3_12_FD_202080 | JGI IMG/M metagenome (GOLD analysis project Ga0255334, IMG submission 202080) | Sandy soil microbial communities from University of British Columbia, Vancouver, Canada - EtOH5_35cm_T3_129 | ecosystem: Engineered > Artificial ecosystem > Sand microcosm > Unclassified ...
GCCGCCTCCATCTCATAGCCCCAGAAAAGGAATCGATCACCAGAATGAGACAACAAAAAGTAATGCTCTTGAATTTACAGATACATGATGTATCGGAATGGTCAGTTATTTATTTGAGCGTGCCTAAGTCCGCGTCCTTATCTTTCATTTTTTGTCCTGCTCAAAGGACTTAAAATGATAACTAAATAAGGACTTGGAGGAGCGGACTATGAAGCATCAAGCTGCCGTCATCTTAAACAACCTGATCAGCGCATATCCCATTCTGGAGGATTGCCGGGATAGCGTGGAGAAAGCCTTTCAAATGATATGCCTGAGCTATAAAAACAAGGGGAAGCTGTTGCTTTGCGGCAACGGAGGAAGCGCTTCGGACAGTGAACATATTGTTGGAGAGCTGATGAAGGGGTTTAAGCATAAAAGGCTTCTCGCTAGGGGGGAAAGGGAGCTATTCGAGAGGGCATTCCCTGCGGACGGCCAATACCTGGCGGAACATCTGCAGGGCGCCCTGCCGGCTATCTCGCTTGTCAGTCACACGGCCTTGTCCAGCGCCTATATTAATGATGTTCGAGCGGATCTGGTTTTTGCGCAGCAGGTTTACGGCTACGGGCAGCCGGGAGATATCCTGCTTGGATTAAGCACCTCCGGCAATTCCGCCAATGTGGTTCTTGCCGTAAAAACAGCCAAGGCGATGGGGCTGGGAACAATTGGCATGACAGGCGCATCAGGCGGAAAATTGAAGGAGCTTTGCGATACCTCGATCTGCGTTCCGCAAACGGAAACCTATAAGATTCAGGAGCTGCACCTTCCGGTTTATCATGCCTTATGCGCCATGCTGGAGGAAGAGTTCTTCGGGGAGAGCGCATGATGAACAAGATCGTGGGAATTGATATCGGCGGGACCAAATGCGCGGTGGTTTTGGGAAGGGGAACCTTCAGCCCGGGAGAGGAAGCACTGGAGGTGATCGACAGGGCTTCATTTCCGACGGTGCAGGAGAACGGCCCGGAAAAGGTCGTCGCCCGAATATGCGGCGAGATAAGGCAGCTGTTGGACAGGCACGGCGAGGCTGCTGCCGGACTTAGCGGAATCGGAATCAGCTGCGGCGGGCCGTTAGACGGAGATAAGGGGTTGATCCTATCTCCTCCGAATTTACCGGGTTGGGATCAAATTCCGATAGTAAGGATGGTCGAGGAAGCTTTAGGCGTAAAAACCCGGCTGAAAAATGATGCGGATGCCTGCGCCCTGGCGGAATGGAAATTCGGGGCGGGACGCGGCAGCAGCAACATGATCTTTCTCACCTTCGGAACCGGACTGGGAGCGGGCTTCATTCTGAACGGGCGGCTCTACTCGGGGGCAAGCAATATGGCGGGGGAGGTCGGGCACATCCGCATGGAGAAGTTCGGCCCGACGGGTTATGGAAAGTCCGGGTCACTGGAAGGCTTCTGCAGCGGCGGCGGCATTGCTCAACTGGCGCGGTCCAAGGTGCTGCAGAAGCTGCAGTGTGGTGAGAAGGTGTCCTTCTGCCCGGCAATCGGCCAGTTGGGAGAGATCACAGCAAAATCGGTTTGGGAAGCGGCTGAAGCGGGCGATGAGCTGGCTAAGGAAGTATATATCATTAGCGGCGAATATCTGGGAAGAGGATTGTCGCTATTAATTGATCTGCTCAACCCGGATCGAATCGTCATCGGCAGCATCTTTGCAAGATGCAATGACCTGCTGTGGCCTCCTGCGAGCAAAGTGATCCAAGAGGAGTGTCTTCGTGTCTCGGCCAGAGATTGCCGGGTTGTCCCGGCCGGGCTGGGGGAGCAGGTGGGTGATTATGCTGCCTTGACAGTGGCGTTGTATGAGTGAAGCAAATTGCACGAATAATCTTGACTTGGTAAAATGGTGCTGTTCAAAACTATTAGGCAAATGAGTGCTGAATATGCCAAGATCCGCTTGGGAAACAACGCTTCAACCCTTACAGGCATTGATTATGAAGCCTGTATTTTTTCATGATCTAGTCATTACTCTGACGGATGCAGTCGTTGCCTGCCATGAAAGCGGGTGGGAGGTGAAGGAGCATCGGCATCCCTGGTTTGAGTTTAATTACGTTTCGGACGGCTGTCTGCACACGACGTTGGAACAAGCAGAGTTTCCGACCTATCCCGGCGCTTTTTTTCTGGTGCCGCCCGGCGTATTTCATAGCAATCGGAATAAAAGCGGCGCGCGAGATGACGGCTTTTGCCTGCGCTGGCTGTTGGAAAGCCGGCAACCGGAGATCCCGGGACAGGAGCAGGCAGGCCGCTTCAAGCCCTTGCTAAGTACCTTGTCCGTCAAGAATGCGTATAGCGTGAGCAATAAACGAATTGATCTTCTGATTGCGGACATGGTCAATCAGAAGGAACTGCTTGCCCTGCAGCTTGCCTTTGCCAGGCTGATTGTCGCCTTACAGGGGCTCCGGAATGAGGAAACAACGGTCAAGAAGAATGAGTATTCCCGGGAAGAAGTTCTGGTTCGCCAGGCGATGCTTTATTTAGCGGAATATTACTCCAGCCAGATCTCCGTCCATGAGCTAGCCCATTCTCTGAATATCAGCTACAGGCAACTTGCCAGGGTATTTAAGAAGATCACCGGCATTACCATTATTGAAAAGCTGAACGATATCCGCATCAATCAGGCCAAGCAGCTGCTGAACGATACCGATAAAACGGTAAAGGAAATAGCGCAGCTGGTTGGATTTGAAAATGAATATTATTTTTCCAACACGTTCAGCAAATATACTTATTCATCGCCCTCCGAGTTCCGAAGGAAATTCAATTTCAAATAAATCAGTTCGTTTCACTTTGCTGGTTGATCTGTTTTTGATAGTCGCCGGGGGTCGTACCCGCATAGCGAACAAACAGGCGAGAGAGGATAGCGGCATTGCAACCGACCATCTCCGATATTTCTTTTACCTTCTTTTCCGGCTGGGTTCTCATGATTTGGCATGCCATTGTATAACGGTACTCGTTAAGGTAATCCTTGAAATTGCGTCCGGTCACCGTTTTGAAGAGGGTAGAAACGTAATTTCTGGAAAGGTTAAGATGGTCGGCAAGGTTGAACAAGCTGATATCATCTTGGTAATGCAGGCGTACATATTCCTCCATTTTGGCGGCAATGCCGCTGTTTAACTGCTCGTTCCTCAGCTGCACCCTCTCCGCCAGTGCCGCAAAGGTCGCCATTGCTTTTTGCTGCAGCTCCTCATACGTGCGGGACGAGTGAAATTCGAGATGGCTCACGAATTGGTCGTCGAATAGGGGCAGCGGATCTTCATTCAGGCCGTCGATAATCCGGTTTGCGGTCGCAGTAAGCATCATGGCCAGCTGTACCAGACTGGTGTTTTTTCCATTTTGATTCCTAACCATAATTTCATCCAGTGTTGATTGCCAGGCTAGGGTTTTACCATGAATGATCGCATTGATCAGCGACTGCTCGAGGCTGATCGGATAATATACGGTTCCCCTCCAGGTGGAATGGGGCGCCTGTCTCGTAATGACCTCTGCGTTATGCGGAGAGAATTCGTTGAAGCCTGCCGCCACAACGGCATCCTGATAAGAGGTCGGAATGGCTTCAATCTCCTCGCACGGAGAACCGATCACGGCCTTGATCGCCAGCCCCGATTCCGGCTCGAAGCTGAGCAGCGTATTGCGCAGCCGTTCGGACAACTCATCGATATCCTTGCCGCTCACGATCATCGCCTGAGTTTCAAAATTCATATCCGTAATGACGAACAACCCGCCTGATGCAAAGAGGGTGCGGAGTGTCAGGGCCAGCTTTTGCTTGATATCGATGATGAGGTTATGTGTGAAATCGACGTTTAGCTCGGAGGTTTCCATAAATTTGATGATCACCGCGACAAACGGCCCATCCGTCTTTGGGTAATGGTATTTCTGCAGATGATCTTCGAACTCGCTTTCAGGAATCATGCCCAGCAAAAGCTCGCGGAAGAACCTGCCTTCTGCATCGAATTTGTAGGCTTCCAAGGAGGTTGACATCGTTGCAATATTGTCGTGAAGCATCTCAATGGTTTCTCTGACATAGGCGAACTCATCGCCTTTTCCGACTCTTTTGCCGATTGTATGAAGCACATCCTTGATCGGAATGTACATTCTTCTGCTGATCAGGTACATAAGCGAGATGCTGGCCACGAGCGCCAGAGCGCCCGTCCCGACAATCGCAAAGAACATCGGTGTGATGAGACTCGGGGGCTGTTCAAGATATACGTATCTGAGACCGCTCAGCGAGGATGAGATGATGTTTCTTCGCTCTCTGCTGTCTGTGGTGATTTGTTCAAGGATCTGCTCCTCCTGCTTGCCTATGGATGCGCCTATCGAGGCTACGACTCTATTGTGATCGAGCATGACGAAGGTTCCGCCGGCGGCCGGTGCAAGAAAGAGCTGATTTTCCGTAAAGGAAGTAAGGACGAACAAGGGTTGTGTGCGTCCGAGCCATTGGCGGCTGCAGGTAATATATAATGGTCTTCCATCATCTCCTGTGGTATTAAAAAAATAGATCGTGCTGTTCGGATCATCCGCAAAAGTCTTCATAATGCCGGCTGGTTCTTCCTTGCCGAGATGAAACTTTTCCTTGAGATGGGCAAGGTTGCCGGTGCTGTCGTTCAAGATGGCATAATCATCCGTAAACTTGGTGATGGCGATGCTGTGCAGTTGAGTCGGAGTGATTCCGAAAACGGAGTTAATGAAGGTATATAGCTTCAGACGAGCATACTGGTCCGGCTCCCCTTGGAGCTCCGATAAGTATTTCCCGGTATATTCGGACGATCGCAGAAGCATATGAATTTCCTGAACCGATCGGATTCGGGTATCGGTATAATCCGCCATTTGCTTTGCGGTCGACTCCAATCTTCGTGTGTATTCCGCCTTTTGAATCAGGTAATAACCTGATAAAAAGATGGCCTCGATCAAAAGAGTATAGATGACGGCGACAGTGGTAAAAGCAAATAACATCTTACGGTAGTAGCGCATAGAGATACCTCTTTTATTTGATGATAGGGCCAAAAAATGAATACGCTTACAATTAAAGGTTTTCTACCACTTGGACCCGCCGCAATTTGTGGTTATACTATTGCACAATGCCTGTTGGAATGCAACCATCAAAAATAAAGACGCAGCCATCTGAACAAATGAAGGCGGCGTTTCGGTAATTTTGACGGTAATCATAATAACTGCAGGTTGTTATTCGGGACCAACGTGATAAATTACAAATTGCCGGACGAAATGCAAATTCTAACCTTTATGAAAGGAGGATGAGAAATTGAAAGCAATGCCAATAGGCTCCGACAGACTTAAGAAGAGAGCGGCAAAAGGGAGCTTTTGGGATACGCTGATCGGTTTGAGGCGGGATAAGTATTTGTATGCCATGCTGATTCCGTTTGTCGCCTACTACCTGCTCTTCTATTACAAGCCGCTCGGCGGTCTTGTGATGGCATTTCAGGACTATAAACCGTTTCTTGGTTTGAGAGGAAGTCGATGGGTCGGCTTTGACAACTTTATTACCTTTTTTAACGGCCCTTATTTTTGGAGGCTGCTTCGCAATACGGTTTTGATCAACGTATTCAACCTGATTTTCGGCTTCCCAATTCCGATTATTCTTGCCATCTTGTTCAATGAGATACGGAATAAGCTCTTCCGCACTGCCGTGCAAACCATCTCGTATATGCCCCATTTCATTTCCACCGTGGTCATCGCCGGTTTGGTGGTAAATTTTCTATCGCCGTCCGGCGGTATTGTGAACGTCTTTCTTGGAATGTTCGGGCATGAGCCGGTCTATTTCCTGAGCAAGCCGGAATACTTTCGGACGATTTACATCGTACAGGGAATCTGGGCAGGAGCGGGCTTTGGCTCGATCATTTATTACTCCTCGCTGTGCTCCATCGATTCGGAGCTGTACGAGGCGGCGACCATCGACGGGGCCGGACGTTGGAAGCAGACGCTGCATATCACACTGCCGGGCTTGCTGCCCACGATTGGCATCATGTTAATTTTGCAGATCGGCAATCTGTTGAACGTCGGATATGAGATGATTATCCTGCTGTATCTGCCGGTTACTTATGAGACGAGCGATGTGATCAGCACCTTTGTATACCGCGCAGGAATTGAAAGCGCTAACTATTCGATGTCGACAGCCGTAGGCCTGTTTAACGGTGTTATCTCACTGGTATTGGTGCTAACGGCGAACCAGATTTCGAAGAGAATCGGCAACGTCAACATTTTCTAGGAAAGGAGGGGACAACATTGAGGAAATCAGTTGGCGAAAAGCTATTTGGCGTAGCCAATACGATCCTAATGCTTCTTCTGTGCGTAATTACGATCTATCCCCTCTGGTATGTAATCATCGCCTCATTCTCTGACCCGCTCGCCGTATCCACCGGCGCTGTCACCCTGCTTCCAAAGGGATTCGAACCGGCGTCCTTCAAAAAGGTGCTCGGCATGGCAAACCTCTGGACGGCTTACGGGAACACGGTCTTTTATTCCGTGGTCGGCACGGCGATCAGCATGGTGCTTACGGTACTCGGCGCGTATCCGCTTTCAAAGAAGCGGTTGAAGGGGCGCAGGCTGTTGACGCTGTTTGTTTTGATTACCTTGTGGTTCCATGCCGGGATGATGCCGACCTTTCTTAACTTCCAGAGCTTGCACTTGTACAACACGCGGTTGGGCATTCTGCTGTGCGGCGCTCTCGACACCTTCCTTGTGGTGCTGATGCGAACCTTCTTCGAGAATGTGCCCGACTCCATGGAGGAGTCGGCAAAGATTGACGGCGCATCGGATCTGCGTATCCTGACCCATATTTATTTGCCGCTTTCCTTGCCCGCATTGGCAACGCTGACGATGTATTACTTCGTCGGCCGGTGGAACTCTTACTTCTGGTCCATGCTGCTCCTGAAGGATCAGTCCAAAATCCCCCTTCAGGTCTTGCTGAAGAAGCTGATCGTGCAGGTTTCCTACAATGTGAATGAGGCGGTGGATATGAGTGCATCGGTCATGACCGAACAGACGGTGGTCTATGCCACGATCGTCGTCGCAGTGATTCCCATGCTGCTGCTCTATCCGTTCATTCAGAAATTTTTCGTAAAGGGCATCATGGTTGGCGCAATAAAAGGTTGATTAGAGGGGGTAAAAGAATGAGAAGAAAATGGCCCATGATGATTCTCACATTCACTATGACAGCTTCCCTGCTTGCAGGCTGCAACGGAGCAGCATCGAAGAAAGGGGAAGACAGCAGTCCAAGCACCAGCACAAGCACCAGCCCAAGCGGCAGCGCAAGCAGCCAAGCACCGGCGGAAGCCGGCTATGACGGGAAGAACAACTTGAAGGTATCGGATGCTCCCATGACACTGACGCTGTTCTATGCGTTCGGCGCAAACGGCGCGCCAAAGGGCGATATGCCGGTGTGGAAAAAAGCGGCCGAGATCACAAACGTGTCCATGAAGAATGTCGCCAACGAATCGATCAGCGACGACACGCAGGCGTTTAACACCATGTTGGCATCCGGCAAGCTGCCCGACCTGATTCAAGCGCAGCGCGTCATCCTCGATCCCGCCATCGCACAGGGAGCTCTCCTTCCGCTTGACGATCTAATCGCCAAATACGCTCCCAACATCCGCCAGTTTCTGAAGGATTATCCCGATGCGGTCAATGCCGGCACCGGTGCCGACGGCAAATTTTACAGCGTAGGCGGCACCCTCGGCGGAAAGCCCGGAGAAAATGTACCCTCTTCAGGCTTTTTCATCCGCAAGGACTGGCTGGAGAAGCTGAACCTGAAGGTGCCGACTACGCTGGCTGAATACAAAGACGTACTTTACGCCTTCCGCGATAAAGATCCCAATGGCAACAACAAAAAAGACGAAATCCCCTATTTCTCCCGCGACAAAGGCTTCTGGCCGCTCGTCCAGCTGTGGGGCGCTCATGTGGGCTGGTATATCGGCGCGGACGACAAGGTCCATTACCCGAAAGCGGAGCCGGAATACAAAGCCGCCCTCAAGGAGCTGGCGCAATGGTACAAAGACGGAATTATTGACTCGGAAATCTTCACCAGAGGGTCGCAAGCCCGCCAATTCTTGCTTGGCAATAACCTCGGCGGCTCCACGATTGACTGGTTTGCCTCCACGGGAGCTGTGAACGACACCGTAAGGCCGCAGGTCCCGAGCATCGACTTCGCTGCGATCGCTCCTCCTGCGGATGTGAACGGCAAAGTGAAGAACATTTACAGCCGCACGCCGTTGCACATTTACTCGTGGGGAATCTCCAAGGACTGCAAGGACCCCGTAGCCGCAATCAAGTACATGGACTTCTTCATGAGCGACGCCGGTAAACTGCTGATGGGGTACGGCATCGAAGGCGAGGACTATACGCTTGTGGGCGGCAAGCCGACTGCTACTGCGAAGGCGCTTACCAATCCGGCCGGCTATCCAAACTACCTGCGGAGCATAGGTGTCTATGAGATCGGTTCCTACGGCAATCTGGCTGGCGAGATCAGTACCATGAACAAGCAGTCCAAGGAAGGCTTCGAGATGTACAAGAACAGCACCTGGCTCGAGAAGGCGTTCCCGACGCTGACCTTTACCCCGGAGGAGCGCGCCATGATCGACGCCAACCTGACAAATATCAATGCCAGTGCGGATGAATACGATCAGAGCGGTCTCTTGGGCGCGAAAGACGTTGAAGCGACATGGGATAAGCATGTCGAAGAGCTGAAAAAAATGAACCTCCAGGCGGTACTTGACGCGTATAACAGCGCCTATGAGCGCTTTAAGGCAAAGGCCAAGTAAAATAATACTGCACCCAATTTCTGCGGAGAAATGGAGGGGAGCTCCCTTCATTTCTTCCGCATGAACAATCCCGCATCGGAAGGAGTGGACTGCACATGAAGTATTCGCTGAGGGATCGGCCGCGCCTCTTTGCGGACAACGAAAAGCTGCGGATGATCAGCAGTAAAAGCGAGTCGAATCCGCTATACGCCGAATTTCTCAAGCGTTTGTGTGATAAGTGCGACGCGATTATTGCCTTCAAGCCGATTCCGGATTATCACCATGATGAGGCGGATATGGCGGATGGCTGGCAGCGCAGATTGGGCAACAACATGATGGATTTTGCCGCTGCATACCGCTTTGGCGGCGGGGAGCGCTATCTTCAAGCCGCCATCGAGTGGGCAACCAAGAGTGCGGGCTATCCGACATGGAGCTGCGGTCATTTCCAGAATTGCGATATCGTGGCGGCACACCAGCTGCTTGGAATCGCCATGGTCTACGATTGGCTGTATGACTGGCTTGACGCGGACACGCGAACGCTGCTCAGACAGACCTTGTTGGAGAAAGCAGACATCATGTACCGCGCGGCGGTGGACGGCTCCGCTTTCTGGAGCAAGGAGTGGCTGCAAAACCACATGTGGATCAACTTGACTGCCTTGCTGGGGGCGGCGGTGGCTGTCTATGAAGACGCGCCTGAAGCGGACAGCTGGATAGCCATCGTCAATGAGAAAATGGCCCATACCATGGAGCTTCTGGGGGACGACGGCGCGAGTCACGAAGGATACAGTTATTGGCAATATGGGCTGGACTGGCTGCTCCGATACATGACCCTGGCCCGCGACCATTTCGGCCTGGACTATTTCGATCTTCCGTGGTATCGAAATACGGCGCGGTACGGCATCTATCTGTTGCTGCCGGAGAGGGCGGAGGATTCCGCCAATGTGTTTATGGATATGGGAGACTGCGACCGCACGAATGGCCAATACGGCTCTGAAACGCAGGAACATTTGTTTTTGTTCCTCGCGTCGGAATATGGGGACGGATACGCGCAGCAAGGCGCGATCCAGACAAGTCGCAAGTATCCGCACCTGACCACCTTTGCCAATTCCCTTTTTTATGATGAGACGGTTCAGCCAAAATCCTTCGATACCCTTTCGACTCAGGGATATTTCCCGGACATGGGACTTGTTTCGCTGCGCTCCGGATGGGGACCAGAGGATTCTTTCCTCTGTTTTCGGTGCGGGCCGTATATCGGTCATAAGGCTTTTGACAGCTATCGGGAAGATCCTTATTACGATTGGGGCAGCGGGCATGTCCACCCCGATGTGAATCATTTCGCCCTGTTCAGCAAAGGGGAATGGCTGATACGCGATGACGGATATTCCCACAAGGAGACCTCGAACCACAACACCCTGCTGATTAGCGGCTACGGGCAGGCCGGCGAGGGCTGGATATGGTTTGACGGCCGTCCCTGCCATGAAACCGGCGGCAAGCCGCAAATTGTCCACACCGAATTTCGCGACGATTACGATTACACGGTCTGCGCTGGCGCTTTTGCCTATCCGGCCCACTCGGGACTCGTCAAATTCAACCGCCACTTTTTGTTTATCAAGCCGGGTATGCTGCTTGTCATCGACGATATTGAAGCGGATACGATCAGCTGTATGGAGCTGCGGTTCATTCCGGAAAGCCAGAATATCAGCCAAGAGGGCGACGCCTATTATGTAGCCGGGGAACGCTCGGTTATGCGCATCGCCAATAAGGGCTCCGAATTCTCCGCAGAAACGCGCGCGGTTTACCGCGGCAGGGAGACGAACGCCTTCAATACACGGGAGCCAAGCGGAAAGGACATGATGTTTCTGGCGAAGACGCGAGTGAAGCAATGGTTCACCGTGACCGTGTTGAGCTGGTGCGCCAAGGGAGAAAAACCCGCGGAGCCGGAGATTGTGCTTAGCGAGGGAACTGCGGCCATAACACTGGAGCGGGAGAGGTTTGAAGTGGATACGGTGCGGTATACGGTGCGGAAGACAACTTGGTGAGAGGAATGGGGTCTGAGGGATGAAAACATTGATTGCGATCACACAGGATAGCGTTAGGAGACTGGTCTTCAATGAGGCGGCCTTCGGGAGGCTGGCGGAGGCGGCCGATCTCACTTGGCAGCACGAGGGCCAGCGGCTGGCCGACATCATCGGAGACTATGAGGCGGTGATCACAAGCTGGGATTCGGAGAAAGTGACGGAGGAAGTTCTCGCCAAGGCACCCCGGCTTCGCTTTATCGGGCATGCCGCCGGAACGGTGGCGCCTTATGTGGATAAAAGCACGTATGCCAAAGGCATCAAGGTGGTGAATGCCAATTATGCATTGGCGAACTCCACGGCAGAACTGGCGATGATGTTGATTCTATCCGGACTTTGGCGGGTCAGGCATTTTGCCGGCATGATGGACAGAGGAGAGTGGAGGAATCCCGTTGAGGATTCACCCAGCGGATTGTATGGACGGACGGTGGGGATTGTCGGCCTTGGAGCCATATCCAGGATTCTGATCGGCATGCTGAAACCGTTCCATTGCCGGATTCTCCTGCGCTCTGCGTACTGCAGCCCCGAAACGGCCCGGGAATTAGGCTGCGAATTGACGGAGCTTGACGGCCTGCTCCAGGCAAGCGATGTGGTCACCCTGCACGATACCTTGAACAGCAAGACACAGGGAATGATTGGCAGGCGGGAGCTTTCCCTGATGAAGGACGGAGCGCTGTTCGTCAATACGGCGAGAGGCCCGATCGTGGATTACGGCGCTCTGGCGGCTGAGGTGAATTCGGGCAGGCTGAACGCCGCAGTTGATGTTTATGACCAGGAACCGGTTGAGCCGGGCCATCCCTTGATCGGTCTGCCGAATGTGGTCTACACCCCCCATATTGGCGGATATGCCAAAGTGTGGGTTGACCGGATTCTGGATTGTGTAACGGAGGATCTGATCCGGATGGAGAAGGGCGAGCCGCTGCAGCATGAGGTGACGTTGGATAGCTTTGTCAGGCTGTCTATCTATTGAGGAGGCGTTAAGCTTGCAGCTGTCATTCAGCACGCTGTCCTTTGACCATTGGACGGTGGAACAGATTATTCAGCACTCCAAACGTTGGGGCTACACGGGAATTGAGCTTCGGGAGGGAAGCGTCGGGTTCTCTGCCAAAGAAACGCCCGGCAAGGAAAGGCGCGAAATTCGCTCCAGGCTTGAGCATGAAGGGATTGCTGTGACCGATATTGGCGCGTCTATTTTCCTGCTGGGCAAATCGCAGGAAGAATATGACCTCATGATGAAGGAATTGCTGGAGACGCAGGCAATGGCCCGAGATTTCGGCGCCAGGGGCATCCGGGTATTTCTGGGCAACATGGAATCGCGCATCGACAAGCCCCGGGAGGCCGTTGGGTATGAGCGGCTGGTGCAATGGCTCAGGGAGGCGTGCGGCAGGCTGGCCGGGGATGGGATCGAGATATGGATCGAGACGCATAACGAATTTTCCACCGGCAGGAAGCTGAGCATGCTGCTCCGGGATACGGGCATGAGCAATTGCAAGGTCATCTGGGATGTCCTGCATCCCATCGAGCAGGGCGAGCAGCCTGCCGATACCCTGAACTATCTGGGCAAGGCCTGTGCCCATGTGCATGTGAAGGATGGAGTGCCCCATGACGATATTCTGGAGAACAACTGGAAATACACCAGGATCGGCCAAGGCAAGCTGCCGCTTAAGGAGATCATGGAGCTGTTGCGGGAGGAAGGCTATGCCGGCTTCCTCTCGTTGGAGTGGGAGGCCAAATGGAAGCCTGAGCTGCAGGTGCCGGGCTGCGAGCCGGAAAGAGCATTTGAAGAATTCGCCCGATATGCGGCAAGTATAAATGCCGCGCCAATCAAGGATGAACATCAACCTGGAGGACATTAAGATGGATACTACCTATTACCGCCAACTGCTGGAACGCCTGCAGCCGAAGGTGGATCGCATGCTAACGGAAATCGGCGGCAATTGTCCTCATGTGGCCGGGGATGAAGGGGTCTATGACAATCTTCCCACCGACGCATGGACCTCCGGCTTCTGGCCGGGCTTGCTGTGGCTGATGTATGAGGTGACAGGACAGGAGCATTACAAGGCCGGCGCCTGGGAATGGGATCAGAAGTTGGCCCAAAGACTGGCGGAGCCCACTGAAGATATGCATCATGATGTGGGCTTTCAATTCCTGCCCACCGCTGTTATCAAATACCGTCTGACCGGTGACCGGCAGGCGCGGAGCATCGGCCTGAATGCCGCCAATTATTTGGCGGGGCGGTTTAATCCGGCAGGCAGCTTCATCCGGGCGTGGAACGGGAGCCATGCGGGCTGGGCTATTGTGGACTGCCTGATGAATCTTTCGCTCTTGTTCTGGGCCGCGCAGGAATCCGGGGACCCCCGGTTCAGGCATATCGCCGTCCGTCACGCGGATATGTCGCTCCGTTATGCCTTGCGGCCGGACGGATCGGTGAATCATATCGTCAGCTTCGACCCGGAGACGGGCGAGTTTATCGAGTCTCTGGGCGGACAGGGCTACGGTCCTGATTCCGGCTGGAGCCGCGGCACCGGCTGGGCCATCTACGGTTTTGCCAATGCATACAAATATACCGGCGACGTGAACTATCTGAATGCAGCCAAACGTACCGCTTACTTTTTCATCTCCCAGCTGCCGGAGGATCATGTGCCTCACTGGGACTTCCGTACAGGAAGCCGGGACGGGGAGCCCCGGGACAGCTCTGCGGGGGCGATTGCCGCTTCAGGCATGCTGGAGATTGCCAGGCATGTGCCGGCGGCGGAGCGGGAGTGGTTCCAGGCGCAGGCCGATGCGATCCTCCGTTCGCTGACGGATCACTACGGCACCTGGGAGCTTCCCAAACACCAGGCTATCCTGCTGCATGGAACAGGGCATAAGCCGGCCGGCTCTTTTATTGATGTGTCCTTGATCTATGGCGATTATTTCTACGTGGAGGCCATTGCCAAGCTGGCGGGCTGGCAGGGCCAAGTATTCTAATCCCCGCTGGGTTACCCAAGGCCAAGTGATCCATAATGGAGGAAATGGGAGGCTAACGTTATGAAAAAACCGAGGCTTTGTTTGCTGCTTGCCGTGGTGATAGCGCTTTCCCCCTTATTGGGGCTATCGCCGGCAACAGCAGAGGCAACTGCGGTTGACTCAACCATTGATTTCTCGCAAACTACCTTTCCCGCTCTTGATGCTGTTGGCGCTGCCCATCCGCGTTTGTATTTGGACGGCAACAATCTGGAATTGCAAAAGGAAAAGCTCCATGACTCCCGCTACACAAAGTATACGGATGAAATGTTTAAGAATTTAAACAATCTCATCGCTTTTCCACCCCCGGATTATAATCCGGCTGGAGAGGTGGCGGACGGATTTTTACGGCGATATTCGATGAACATGGTCGACATGGCATTTGCCTATAAGCTGACGAACGACCCTAAATATCTTGAAGCAGCGGAAGCCTGGCTGACCAAGGGCCTTCAATTTCCCTACTGGGGCAGGCAAGCGGGAGTTGTTAATGCGGACCTGGCGGCGGGACATATGCTGCATTCGGTAAGTCTTGTCTATGATTGGTGCTATTCCGATCTCAAACCGGAAACCAGACAATTGGTTGAAGAAACGCTTCTTGCGCGGGGAGAAGACATGTATCAGGCGTCCCTTCCCGATTCAGAAGCATTTTGGAAGACGGGCTGGCTGCAAAACCATATGTGGATCAATCTCAGCGGTCTTACGGCAGCAGGAGTCGTTCTATATGACAAGTACCCCGCCATCGCCGGCAAGTGGCTGGCGCAAGCCCGCAAGAATATGCATGAGAGCTTTATCCGCTTAGGAGATGACGGCGCCAGCCATGAGGGCATCGGGTACTGGGAATATGGTACGGAATGGCTGATGAACTACATGGACATCTCAAGGCAATATTTCGGCGTCGATTATTATACCAATCAATGGAGCGGGTGGTTTAAGAAAACGGCGAATTATGCCATGCGGTTTTTCTTGCCGGAGGACAGCATCACCAATTTGAACAATCATATTGATTTTGGAGACGATGACCGGAATTTTAATATCGGCTGGGGGCCTTCCCCGAATTTTGCCAAGCTGGCTATGGAGTATAATGATGGCTATGCCCAATACTATGCAAGAATGCTGCGCGACACGAAAGCCAACGTATCCCAGTATCTATATCAGTTCTTGCTGAGGACGAATTTGGATATTCCCGAAAAAAAGCCGGATACCCTTGCGACCGCGCAGCACTTTGACGATATGGAATTGGTTTCTTCCCGCAGCAGTTGGAACGGAAATGAGTCCATACTTGGCTTCAAGAGCGGGCCGTATATGGGTCACAAGGTTTTGGCGGAAAACACGACCAACCCGTATGTAGACTGGGGAGCAGCCAATACCCATCCGGACCAGAACCATTTTACATGGTTTGGCGGCGGGGATTGGCTTATGGTAGACGATGGCTATTCCTATAAGTATACAAACAGCCACAATACACTGTTAATTAACGGAAAAGGGCAGGCCGGCGAAGACTCCGTCTGGCTGAACGGCAGCACGGCTCATATCGCGGCAACGAATGGCGGAAGCCGGGTAAGTGAAATTCGCAAGACTGACTTTCACGATGACTATGACTATATGGTTGGCGATGCCACAAGCGCTTACTCCGCCGCTCTTGGACTTGAGAAATTTAACCGTCATCTGATTTATATTAAACCGGATGTGCTCGTGGTCATCGACGACGTTAAACTGAAACAAGAGAGCGATCTTGAGCTGCGGTTCTTCCCGGAATCGCAAAATGCAATCGAGTTATCCGACGGAAGCATTCTGGTGCAAAATCCCAACACAAGGATGCTGGTGCAACCGCTCGATACCGATGGCGGTACATTCACTAAGAAAATGGTAGATTACTGGGGCGGACGGACTAATATATCGGCAAGCCCGCTCGTATCGGAAAAGAAGCTTAGTCTCATTGCATCCAAGAGAGCAAATTCGTGGACAAACGCCGTTGCGATTTCATATTCGCCTAAAGATCAGATTCCGCCCAAAATCGAGTCCGAAAAAGTCAGTGCCGGCAAATACAAAATTACAGTGAACGGCATCGAGTACTCCATTGATATCATTAGCGATACGGTAACTTGCGCCCAGCAAAAGGTAAAAACAGCCGACATCAGCGTAAGGCTGAACGGTGTTGAAACCGCTTTTGCAAATACGCCCGCTTTGGTTGGAAAGGAGGTTTATCTTCCCCTTGACGAAACCCTGGAGAAGATGGGGAAAACCGTTGCCGCGGACGAGGAATTGAACGGCGTGACAATAGGCGGAGTAAAGTATGTGGAGATCAGCGCCTTAAGACAAGCTACGGATACCATCATGCGTTGGCGGGATAATGTCAACTCTATAGAAATATTCACAGATATGTCAGGAGAAAGCCCGGAAGCCAAGCTGGCTGCTATAAGCGTCGCCGGCAAGCCGCTGGACGGTTTTTCACCCGATGTCTATGAATATAGCATTCATAAAAACTGGAAGGACGAGGCGGGCGCCGTCGTCAGTCTGGCAACGGATTTAAGGGCAAAGGTCGAGACCCGATTCGAGCAAGACCGCGTTGTCATTAAGGTAACCAGCGCGAACAGACAGAACACGCAGGAATATATATTGCATATCGTTCCTTATCTGGGCTTAGGTGAAATTCCCGTGAAGAGCATAACGGCGTCCGGATACAATCAAGAGCAAATCCCGGAGCTCACGATGGATGATGATCTGCTCAGCTATTGGGCGGCCGAAGGCGACGGACAATATATTCAATACGAGCTTGCGGATGTTGCGGAGATCGGTCAGGTAGCCATCGCGCATCACCAAGGACAGGTTCGCTATGCCCTGTTTAAAATCGAAGGCTCGCTGGACGGCGAGAACTGGACGGAGCTGTATAACGGACGAAGCAGCGGTACGTCCGATCAACTGGAATTTTATCCGGTAACTCCTATGAGCGCCAAATATATTCGGATCACCGGGTATGGCAATTCGGTCAACAAGTGGAACAGCTACAGGGAAGTTGCCTTTTTCGGAACGGAGGATTTTGTAAAAACACTAGATTTGAAGATGAATGCGACCAGTTTTATGGAAGGGGAGGAGGTTCCGCTTAAGGTTTCGGCAGTCTCCAGTGCAAATGAAGCCATAGAGGTTACGAAAGATAATCTATCCTTCGAATTTTCAGAGCCCGGGATCGTAGAAATTGTGGATGGGGTTGTCCGCGGGCTTAAACCCGGAACAACGACGATCACGGCTACCCTCGAATGGAATGGGAAGATCAGGAAGCAGACTTTGACGGTCACCGTCTATAGTCCTATTCTCTATGAGTCGGATTTTGAAGATCAAGTGCTCGATTTGCCGCCAACAGGGTGGAAGGTCAATAACAGCGGCGGCGAAAATAATCGCGTGACGATCGGCGAAACAGACAAGGGCAAGAGCGTTAAGGTTATTGATACGACCGGCGGAGCCAACCCTTCGGCAAGATACGCCCTTGGGAACATTGCGGGCAAGGTAACGATAGAAGCAGACTTTATGGTTGCCAAATCCGGCGGAGACAAGCAGATTCAGATTTACGACTCCGAGCCGCGGCTTCTCAGCTATCTTGCCAATTTTGCTGCGAACGGCAATATTATGATTTGGAACGGCACAGCTAACCAGTCCATCGGCACCTATGAGGTAAACAAATGGTACCGCTTGAAATTTGAGATTGACACGGATACGCAAACCTTCAATGTATATGTCAACGATGTGCTGAAAAAAGCAAATGCCGGATTGCGCAAAACTGCCGGCGGAAGAGAATTTAATTGGTCCAAAGGCCTGACTGAATTTCGTATCGACACCTATTCGGCTACAGATACAAATGGTGAGTTCTACATGGACAATCTCAAGATCAGCGTGCCGCAAGCTCCCGGTGCATCGCCGGATGCGGCAGCTCCTGTCACAACGGCAGCGGTGTCGCCTGAGCTGCCGGACGGCCAAAACGGCTGGTATGTGCATCCGGTAACTCTGAGTCTGACGGCGCAAGATGACTTGTCGGGAGTAGCGAAGACGGAGTACAGCCTGGACGGGGGAACGGCGTGGCAGCCGTATACGATGCCGTTGACGTTTGATCAGGACGGCAGCTATACGGTAGTCTATCGTTCGACGGACTACGCGGGGAACAGCGAACCGGCGAAGACAGCGGCGTTCCGGATTGACCGGACGGCGCCGACCGCGACGGTCGCCTACAGCGGTACGGAGGCCGGCGGCCAAGTCACTGCGACGCTTGCGGCTGATGAACCGGTGACGATCACGAACAACGGCGGCTCGTCCAGCCATACGTTCTATTTCAATGACAGCTTTACCTTCGAATTTGTCGATGCGGCGGGCAACACGGGTTCGGCTGCGGCGGCTGTGAACACTCTCCCGTCTGCAAGCGTCGGTGCGCCGGGTAAGCCCGTGCTCTCGAACGACAATGGGTTCGACACAGGCATTCTGGACGGCAATTACAACATTACGATGAATATGTGGTGGGGCAACAACGGGAGAGTCTATAAGCTGTATGAGAATGATGTCCTGATCGACACCCAAATTCTTGCGGACGATGCGCCGAATGCGCAGTTTACCGTAACAGCCGCAACCTATAGGACGAATGGGATCTACCGATACTACGCCGAGCTTGTCAATGCTTTCGGCACCACGAGAAGCGATGTTCTGACCGTCAATGTCACGCAAGCGGCACCGGCCAAGCCGGTCCTCTCCAACGACAATTGGGATGGCGATGGGAATTTCACCGTCAACATGAACCTGTGGTGGGGGACGAACGGGACGATGTACCGGTTGTACGAGAACGGCGTGCTGATCGATACGCAGATGCTGATCGCTGCCTCGCCGCAAGCTCAATCGGCGATTACCTTAATCCACGACAAGCCGGCCGGCGTCTATGAGTACCGCTGCGAGCTGATTAATTACGCAGGAACGGTTTCTAGTGAAACGATGACCGTACAGGTGTACAGATGAGGAGGATGAAATGTATGCCAATGATCGATATGCCTTTGTCCGATTTGCAGGAATATGAAGGAAGAAATCCGAAGCCCAAAGACTTCGCTGCGTATTGGGAACGGGCGATTGCCGAGATGCGAGCCGTCGCTGCAGAGGTGGAATTGGTTAAAGCGGATTTTCAGGTTCCGTTTGCCGACTGCTTTCATTTGTATTTCACCGGAGTTCGCGGCGCGCGCATTCACGCCAAATATGTCCGTCCCAAAACGGACGGTCTTCATCCGGCGATTTTGCAATTCCACGGGTATTCGGCGAATTCCGGCGATTGGTCGGAGAAGCTGATGTTCGCAGCGCTCGGATTTTCCGTTTTAGCGATGGATTGCCGCGGACAGGGCGGGTTATCGGAGGATAAGGGCGGGGTAAAAGGCAACACGCTGCAAGGCCATGTCATTCGGGGGTTGGACGACAACCCGGATCAGCTGTTATTCCGGCATATTTTTTTGGATACCGTCAAATTGGCGGAGGTGGCGATGAACCTGCCGGAAGTTGATCCTGATCGGATCGGGGCGATGGGAGGATCGCAGGGAGGGGGCTTGACGATTGCTTGCGCTGCGCTCGAGCCGCGGATCAAACGGTTAGCGCCGATGTATCCCTTCCTAAGCGATTACCTGAGAGGGTGGGAGATGGATCTTGTTGTTGAGGAAATAAAGCAATATTTCAGAAGATTTGATCCCCGACATGAACGTGAGGCGGAGGTGTTTGAGCGGCTTGGTTACATTGACATTCAGCACTTGGCTGATCGGATACGCGGGGAAGTGTTGATGGCTGTAGCCCTCATGGACAAAATCTGTCCGCCCTCCACCCAGTTCGCAGCCTATAACAAAATCGTTGCGCTAAAGAAGATGGAGATCTACCCTGATTTTGGCCATGAAGGATTGCCGGGCTTTAATGATCAAATCATTCAATTTATGTCAGGGCTATGATGAGGCCCGGAGAGTAGCAGCGCCGGGAATTGAACCGTTCAAGACGCGGGAGCCGCAAAAATAACGATCAGAAACATCACTATTGCCTAGGCGGCGGCCGCTTCCCGCAAAATAATGCCTTTAAACATCATTAAATGGGGTCGAGCGGCGAGGAAAAGGGGGCGTTTCACTCAATAATGATACGGGACATCATTATTCTCGCGAACTCCGGCCTCTTCGCCGGAATAATGATGTTTCACATCATTAAAATTATCCGTAATGATTGGCAAATTCTCCGATGGGCGTGGGCCGACCAGCAGGTATACCCCATACAGGCATGCATGCTGGTCGGCAGTCGGTTTGGTGCAGCCCGGTGGAATTCGCCGGGTTTTTGTTCTACCACACAAGTGTACGATTGAGCCAACCGGAGAGCGTCTCTCATGATGAGCAGAACTTTCTTGTCGTTACCTGCTGCTGCTGCGAACTTCTTCTTCCGACCACTCCCGAATTTTGGCATCCGAGGGCAGGAAGAATGTGATCACCCCAACGAGCGGCAGGAAGGCGCAGGCTTTCATCACGAACGGCAAGCTGGTCAGGTCGATCAGCGAACCGAGCACAACCGCGCCGACGGCTCCAAGCCCGAAGGCAAGCCCGGTGATGAGACCGGAAACCGTGCCGATCTTTCCCGGAATCAGCTCTTGGGCATATACCACGGCCACGGAAAAGCTGGACAGCAGGATGAAGCCGATGATCAGGAGGAGCAGGAATTGAATCGGCGCGGAGGCATAGGGTAGGACGAGCGCAAACGGCGCCGCTCCCAGCATCGAGAAGAACAGGATGGTTTTGCGTCCGAACCGGTCGGCGAGCGGTCCGCCGCAGAAGGTTCCGGCGGCGCCCGCTCCAAGGAAGGCGAACAGGTAATACTGCGCGGCCTGATCCGACAATCCTCTGTCAGTCACCAGGAAGGAAGTAAAGAAGTTGAGAATGCTCGAATGGTACCAGGATCGCACGAAGACGAGAAAGATCAGCAGAGTCATCGCCGCGGCGATGCGGCGCTTGTGCTCTCTGGTCGCGATGACGGGGCGGGCCGATCTCGGCCTGCGGGCATGCAGGATCAGCTGCTGACCGTACCAGCGGGCGATATAGCCTTGAACCAGAACCGCAAGGCCGGCAATCAGAGTGAACGCTCCGGGTTGCCCGAGCGGGATCAGGATGAACAGGGCGAACACCGGAGCGAGCGCTTGGCCGCCGTTCCCGCCCACCTGGTAGATGGATTGGGCGAGTCCGCGCCGGCGCCCGGCTGCCAGATGGGCGACCCGCGAGCCTTCTGGATGAAAGACGGCGGAACCGATGCCGACCAGCACGACGGACAGGAGCACCATCGGGTAGCTGTGCGTCAGGGCGAGCAGCAGCATGCCGAGCAAGGTGGAGACCATTCCGAGCGGCAGGAGGAGCGGTATGGGCTTGCGGTCGGTATACATCCCGACGAGCGGCTGGATGATCGAGGCCGTGAAATTGAGCCCGAAGGCGATGAAGCCGAGCTGGGTATAGGTGAGGTTCATGGATTGCAGGAAGATGCGGTTCATCGCCGGAAAGACGGCCTGGATCGAATCGTTGAGCAGATGGACCAGGCTGATGGCCAGAAGAATACGATAGACCGTCGGTTCGTCAGCCGGCAGGGCGGCGGGTTTGGAAGCGGTCGAGGACAAGGAGCCCCCTCCTTTTATCGGCAGAATCGCAGGGAAGCCTCAGGGCTTGTGCAGAAAACCGAGCCGTTCCCCCATTTTTACAACGCTCCCGGTCAGAAGATCGGGGCGCGGCTCGAAGATTCCATTTTCGAGGAGCAGGACGACGGTTGACCCGAATTTGAAATAGGCCAGCTCGTCTCCGGCGCGAAGCTGCTCCGGCAGCGGGTCCGCGTAGACGATTCCGCTGACGTTGAGAGCGCCGACCTTGACGACGGCGACTTCCCCGCAGGCTGTGTGCAGGTAGGTGATCAGGCGCTCGTTGCGGCTCAGCACTCGTCGCATGTATCGCAGGCCGAATTCATTCACGGGATAGACCTTTCCTGAAATCCGCTCCTTTTCGAGAATACGTCCGGTTGCGGGAGCATGAATGCGATGGTAGTCGGTCGGGCTCAGGTAGAGCACCAGATAGTAGCCGTAGCGGTAATTGACCGTGCGCGGCGAATGATTGAGGAGTTCGTCCACGGTGTAATCCTGACCCTTGATATTCACAATCTGACCGTCCTCGATCGGTCCCATTCCCGTGATCTTGGCATCGACCGGGCTGACCAGGCTGTCGGCATTCGGATCGATTGAGCGCAAGCCCGGCTTAAGCCGCCGCGTGAAAAAACCATTCAGCGTCTCATACTCCGTCCACTCTTTTTCGGCATCTTCCAGCGGAATGCGGTACGTTCGGGAGAACCAGGGAATGAGTCTCCGGCTGAATCGGGATTCGGCGAACGCTCCGGTGATTCTCGACACGCTTTTGCGCGAGGACAGCTCGGTTAACAGTCGAAAAAAAAGTTTGGACACAGTCTCACCTGTTTTCTGATGGCATCCTTAATCGCGTTCCTGCTTATCTTGACACAGTTCGCTTTACTCCGCAACGCTCCCGAATAAAGAAAGGAACCCGCCGGCAACGGGCCGCGGGTTTAACGAGAAACTATATCATTAAAAGGGGGGTCGATGATTAGTATATAGCCTGAACATTAAAGAGTGATTAAACGCAGATTACAGATGCATTACAAATTTTTAGCTCATTCCTTAGGGGCAACCACCCACGCGGGCGCATATGGTACAGGAGATCATGGATGCGGAAGGGGAACCTCTATGGACAAAGGAAAGATTAGACGCGGGAAAAGCAGGGACAAAAAGGCGCAAGGGTACCTCTATGATGCCCGGACACAGGAATTGAAATGGTTGGACTCGATTCCGCTGAAGACCGGCTGGCAGGAAGACGAATTGCAGGACATAGCACCGGCAAAATCCGATCCTCCTGCCGTCGAGAAAGAGGAATGGGCGGCACCGAGCGCTCAGCTCTCGCAAGTGGAGCTTCTGGAAGCAACCCGGCCGGAGTCGATTCCCCAGGAGCCGATCTCACCCGTACTCCGCGATGCGGGGGCAAAAGAGAAGTTGGCGGAAGGCAAAAAGGTCGGCGGAGCCAAACGGGCTGCGAGCGCTAACCGGAAGCAGCTGGAGACGACACTTACGGATCGCAGCCTGGAATTCGGATCCGAGCCGCTTGTGTACACCGACGATCTTGTCGATGGGTCCGTCATACGGGAAAAGCTGGCATTCGGAGCTGTTGACGGCAGCCGAATTGCCGATAACTCGCTTTACAGCAGCCATTACACCGACGGCAGCGTCGAATGCCGCCATCTAGCCGCAGGTGCGGTCACATCAGTCAAGCTCGCTGCCGACTCGGTGCTGGAAAGCCACATCGGCGAGGGGACCATCGGGGGCAGCCGGCTTCGCAACCGTTCGATCAGCGGAGAAAAGCTGGCGGATGGAGCGATTACCGGGGAGAAGCTGGCGGAGCGTGTGATCAGCTCGGATAAGCTGGCTTACGGGTCGATCAGCTCGCAGCATTTGCGGGATAGCATCATCACGAGCGAGCTGCTTCAGGATCAGGCGGTTACATCGGAGAAGATTCATAGCGGAGCGGTAAAATCCGCGCATTTGGCTAACGGCTCCGTGAATTCGGCAAAATTGTCGTCAGGCTCTGTTACGGCGGATAAGCTGCGGTCCGGGGCCGTAACGGAAGAAAAATTGGCCGAGAGCAGCGTCGGCTTCGATAAGCTCAAGGCAAGCTCGGTGTATGCCGAGCATATTGCTGCCGGCTCCGTGAAGAGTGATCACCTGGCCTCCGGTTCTGTCACGGTCGATAAGCTTGCGGAGAACTCTGTGGGGAGTTTTCAGCTCGCGGCGAATTCTGTTTTTGAGGAGCACCTTGCGGAGAGCGCGGTTGATGAGCATCATCTCGCCGATGGCAGCGTAACGTCGAGCAAGCTTGCAGACGAGGCGATCATGAATCGTCACATCGGAGCGGGCGTTATCGGCACCCGCGAGCTGGCTTTCGGAGCGGTCACGAGCGAACAGCTCGCGGGTGAGAGTGTCAGCGGGAACAAAATCGGAGCAGGGGCGATCAGCTCCCGGCATATCGCCGATGATACGATTGCGGCCGCCCATATCCGCTCCGGCGAAGTCGGGCGGGATCAGTTGGCGGACCGCGCCGTCGAAGCCTCCAAGCTTGCGGCGAGTTCGATCCGCGCGGAGCATCTGACGGATAGAACGGTGGAAAGCCGCCATCTGGCGATTGGAGCGATCCGCAGCCATCACCTTTCAGCGGATGTGGTCAAATCGCTTCACCTGAATGACCATTCGGTTACGACCGGCAAGCTGGCGGAACGAGCAGTCGATAGCAGCAAGCTGGCGCCGGAAGCCGTCACGGCTGCCCATTTGGCCAAAGGGGCCGTGACGGAGGGGATCCTGGCCGCCGGCAGTGTCGGTAACCGGCATCTGTTGCCCGGCAGCGTCGGCTCGGCTCAACTCACCGGGAACGCCGTCGCAGCCGATCATCTGCAGGCAGCAAGCGTAAGCACGGATAAGCTGAAGGATTCGGCCGTCACGACGACCAAGCTGGCGACGGGGGCGGTGACTTCCGACAAGCTGGAAGTGGAAGCCGTAAACTCCACGCACCTCAAGCCCGGTTCCGTAAGCTCGCGCCACCTCTCGCTGGGCGTTATCCTGAGCGGCCATATCGGTGCAAATGCGGTAGAGTCGCGACACCTGAGCGCAGAGAGCGTGGGCAGCGAACAGTTAGCGGTAGGCTCCGTGAAGTTGCGCCACCTGAGCGCGGAAAGTGTGGGCAGCGAGCAGCTAGAGGCGGATTCCGTGGAAACGCGCCACCTGAGCGTGGGGAGCGTGGGGAGCGAGCAGTTGGCTACGGGCTCCGTGGAGACGCGCCACCTGAGCGCGGGGAGTGTGGGGAGCGAGCAGCTGGCGGCAGGCTCCGTGGAAACGCGCCATCTGAGCGCGGAGAGCGTGGGCAGCGAGCAGCTGGCGGCGGGCTCCGTTCGGCTGAGTCACCTGAGCGCGGGGAGCGTGGGCAGCGAGCAGCTGGCTGCAGGCTCGGTGGAAACGCGCCATCTGAGCGCGGAGAGCGTGGAGAGCGAGCAGTTGGCTGCGGGCTCCGTGGAGACGCGCCACCTGAGTGCGGAGAGCGTGGGAAGTGGGCAGCTAGCGGTAGGCTCCGTGGAGACGCGCCATCTGAGCGCGGGGAGCGTGGGCAGCGAGCAGTTGGCGGCAGGCTCAGTGGAAACGCGCCACTTGAGCGCGGGGAGCGTGGGCAGCGAGCAGCTGGCGGCAGGATCCGTGGAAACGCGCCATCTGAGCGCGGGGAGCGTGGGCAGCGAGCAGTTTGCGGCAGGCTCTGTTGGGCTGAGCCACCTGAGCGCAGGGAGCGTGGGCAGCGAGCAGCTGGCGGCAGGCTCCGTGGAAACGCGCCATCTGAGCGCGGAGAGCGTGGGCAGCGAACAGCTTGCTGCGGGCTCCGTTGGGCTGAGCCACCTGAGCGCGGGGAGCGTGGGCAGCGAGCAACTGGCGGCAGGCTCAGTGGAAACGCGCCACCTGAGCGTGGGGAGCGTGGGCAGCGAGCAGCTGGCGGCGGGCTCCGTTGAGACGCACCACCTAAGCGCAGAGAGCGTGGGCAGCGAACAGTTGGCTGCAAGCTCCGTGAAGACGCGCCACCTGAGCGCAGAGAGCGTGGGCAGCGAACAGCTGGCGGCAGGCTCGGTGGAAACGCGTCATCTAAGTGCAGAGAGCGTGGGCAGCGAGCAATTGGCTGCAGGCTCTGTGAAGCTGCGTCATCTGAGCGCAAAGAGCGTGGGCAGCGAGCAACTGGCTGCGGGCTCCGTTGAGTTGCGTCACCTGAGTGCAGAGAGCGTCGGGAGTGATCAGCTAGCGACAGGCTCTGTGGAATCGCGTCACCTGAGCGCAGAGAGCGTGGGCAGCGATCAGCTAGCGGCAGGCTCGGTGAAGGCGCGTCATCTGAGCGCGAAGAGCGTGGGCAGCGAACAGCTGGCTGCGGACTCCGTCGAGTTGCGCCATCTGAGTGCAGAGAGCGTGGGGAGCGAGCAGTTAGCGACGGGCTCGGTGGAAACGCGCCACCTGAGCGCGGAGAGCGTGGGCAGTGAACAGCTGGCAACGGTCTCCGTGGAGACGCGCCATCTGAGCGCGGAGAGCGTGGGGAGCTTGCAGTTAGCGACGGGCTCGGTGGAAACGCGCCATCTGAGCGCGGAGAGCGTGGGCAGTGAACAGCTGGCTGCAGGCTCCGTGGAGACGCGTCACCTGAGCGCAGAGAGCGTGGGGAGCGAGCAGCTGGCTGCGGGCTCGGTGAAGACGCGCCATCTGAGCGCGAAGAGCGTGGGCAGCGAGCAGCTGGCTGCGGGCTCGGTTGAGTTGCGCCATCTGAGTGCGGGGAGCGTGGGCAGCGAACAGCTGGCGACAGGCTCGGTGAAGACGCGCCACCTGAGCGCAGAGAGCGTGGGAAAAGAGCAACTGCAAGCAGGCTCCGTGGATCTTTGGCATTTGACTCCGCGAGTCGCGGCATTGATTGAGGAAGCAGTGCATGCTGCGCTTCGCCTCGCTGCCCTTCCCGTTCCCGCTCCTGTTCTCGCTCCCGCGGCACCTGCGATTCTTGAGAAGCCTGCGATTTTACCGCAATGCGGGCAGGTTGCTTTCCGGCTGGAGGATAGGGCGAAACGGATTCATATCTCCATTCCGTTCCCGGAAAAGTTCGCGACAGATGAAGTGATCGTGACGGCGACCGGAAGCAGCTCCGAATGCCTGATCACGGTAAAGGAAACCGATCCTTCGGGAGCGATTCTCGAAGCGGTCCGGCTATCGCCTGGATTAGCCATCGATGGTGTCATACACTGGATCGCTATGGGGAAGCCGCGCGTTCCGCAAACGGATGCCAATCGGAAAGATCGTCCGGCAAAAGTGAAAATCGTGGAGCTCGAGCCGAAAAGCGAGGAGCTGCAGCTGCGGCAGGATCAGGAGCTTGAGCAGCAGACGACTGCAGATGAAAAGCTTGGATTAGCCGAAATCGTGCTTTTATGGAATGAAACGGAATTCCAACCAGAAATGCTTGAATCCGATCCTGACGACGAAACCGAAGCGGCACTCCTCCTCAGCGACGAGGAGGAAGAGAATTAAAACCCGAGCGAGCATTTCAATAGGCAGGACCGGAAGCGTACGGGAGACCGTGCGCTTCTTTTTTCCCTTTTCGTGCTGAATGTGCCTTTTGTGCAACATTTCCTGGCCCGTGGAGAACTTCCAACGAAAATGTTGCAGAACCTACATCATTTCCGTCGGAATGAGCGCGGATCAAACGAAAATGTTGCATTTTGCACAACATTTTTGATCATTCGTCTCGTTTTCGTTCGTAATGTTGTACTTTATACAACATTTGCTCCCCTTTACCAGAGAGACGGGCCTGTGATGAGTGTACCCCATCGCTCAGACGTTCTCCCGCTTTTTCATAAGACCCATGAGGATGACGCCTTCGGGAAGCGGGTGGCCGGACAAGCGTCGCAAACGCCAATCGCCCGTTACTCTTCCGGATGCTGCAAGTTCGCAATTTTATCCGGAGCTTCCTGCTCTCGGGGGGGTTCGGGGTTCATTTGGGTTATCCGCCCCCGTGTGAATGCCGTGTCCGCGTTCGGCCCGAAACATAGAATGCAAAAAGACCAGGGGTCCAAAGAGGGGGAAGACGCCTTTGCAAACTTCACCCGCATCTCGAAAAAAAACGCGGCGGCGCACCATCGGTGGTGTCAGGCCGCACGTCTCCGTCATCATCCCAGTCATGAACGAAAGGAAGACGCTCGGGCGCGTTCTTCGCGAAGCGAAGATAGTTCATCCGCGGACGGAAGTCATTGTGGTGCTGAACGGCTCCCGTGACGGTTCCGGGAAAATTGCCAAGCAGCACGGGGTCCGCATCCTCCGGTATCGGGAAGCGCTCGGCCACGATGTCGGCCGGGCGGTGGGCGCGGAAGCGGCGCGCGGGGACGTTCTGCTTTTTTTGGATGGAGATATCGCCGTCTCCGCCCGCCAGCTCCGGCCCTTCGTGCGGGCGGTCGAACGGGGGACGGACGTCGCCCTGAACGCATACGGCGGCCGCCCTGCCACGAAAAATCCCCATCCGGTCAACGTTGCCAAGCGGATGCTCAACGCCTGCCTGGCAACTCCCGGCCTCCGCGGGGCTTCCTTGACCGCCATCCCGCATGCCTTTAGCCGCAGGGCCGTCGCGAGAATCGGCTGCCGCAGTCTTTCCGTCCCTCCGGCCGCTCAGGCGAAAGCGGTTCTGGCGGGGCTTGCCGTCTCGGCCGTTCGCTACGTCGAGGTGGGCAAATCCAACCCGCAAAAGCGGCGGTCGAACGGTGCCCTGACCTCGCTCATCCTGGGCGATCACCTGGAGGCGCTGCAGGAGCTGCTGGAGCAAAAAGGAGAGCGGGGCGGGTTTCCCGATGGCGGACGAATGCGGGAGTATCTGACATGACAAACGGAGCGACCTTCCAAGCGGAGGAGGTGAATGCCGCATGACCATACGCCACACGCCCAGCCGAGCAAGCCGACCAAGTCGACCAAGCCGAACCAGCCGACCAAGTCGACCAAGCCGAACCAGCCGGAGGAAAAATGGCGGGCACAAGCCCGGAAAGCCGGCTCCCCCCGCCCAGCAACTTCGGCAAGGACCAAGGGTGCTGCCGCGGTCTCCGCGGCCGTTTCCTCAAACCTCGCAACCGCTGCTCCGCAGCCCGCTCACGCTGCCTTTTGACCGGAGCATCAGCGCCATTCTGCTGGTGGATGGCCCCGGACCGCTGCCCGACATCCTGGATCAGCTCGCCCGCCTGCCGCTCAAGGAAATCATTGCGGTCGTCGAGGGGGAAGGCAGCCTCGCCCTTCCGCAACTGCTGGAGCATCCGGCTCGGCCGATTCCGATTCACCATCCCGAGCCGCTCGGTCCCGGAATCGGCCGTTCGATCGCCGCCCGGGCGGCGCAGGAGGATATTCTGCTGTTTGTGGACAGCGCGGTTGTCATCGCGGCGGAGGAGCTTCTCCCCTTGCTGATGCAAATCGGGGCGGGAGCAGATGTCGCCCTGAACAACATCACCCCCGGCCTGGGAAATTTCGCCGACTGGGAGCCGGCCGTGAACGCGCAGGTCTGTCTCAACCGGCTGCTCGGAAGAGGGGATCTGGGCGCCAATTCGCTCGCCGCGCTGCCGCATGCCATGTGCCGAAAAGTACCGGAGACGGTCGGCTATTCCGCGCTCGCCGTTCCCCCCCTCGCTCATGCGCTTGCCTTGGCTGCGGGGCTTGCGGTCTGCGCTCCCGTCAGCATCGGGCTTCCGCCCGGAAGGCCGTATCTCGCCGGAAGTGGAGATGCGGCTGAGCGGCAGCAGCTCGCGCTGGGCGATCATATCGAAGCCTTGCAGGCGCTCATGAAGCGTTCGGGAACTCGTCTGGGATATCCCGATCGCATGCGCAAACGGCATATTGGGGAGGCGGTTCCGTGATTCCGCTCTGCACCCGCATCCTCATTCACGCGGCCGAACCGCTCCCCGAGCTGAGGGAGGCTCTGGCCGCGTTTGCCGCTCATCCCCCCGGAAAAACACGAACCTCTCGCGATCGTCGAAGGTTCGGCGGAAGCCGGATATCTCGTGATCACAATGGACAGAGAGGAGGCCTTTCATTGAGCACAGAACGGTTAGCGGCAACGGAAAAGGCGGCGAGCGACGATTGGCTGTCCATTCGCGACCAAGCGGTGAACGAACTGCTCCTGGATAAAGGAGCGAGCCTGCCGGCATGGGCTCCCATTCATGCCGCCGTCGTATGCGGTCCGGCTGTTGCGGCAGGGGAAACGGTCAAGGCCTTGTCCGCAATCATTGCCCGCTGCACGGTTTGGCAAGGGGAGGAGGAGCCGGATCAGGGCCTGCTGGATGCCGCCCCCGAGCTTGTCCTGCTGCTTGCCGGAGGCCGGTTTCCGCGCCCCGCAACCTTGGAGCGGTTGAAGGCCGGCGGCGCTCGCATTGCGGCTTGGACAGCCGCTCCGGCCGATTGGCCGGATAGTCGGGCGAACCTGCCGGAGGAAGTGCTGACGGTCTGCGACTGCCTGTTTCTCGCCGATCCGGATCGGGAAGGTAAGATGGCGGGCCCCGGCGGGCCCGAGGTGTTCGATCTCCCGCCCGCCGCTAACATCCGGCTCTACTTTCCGGAGGAATGCGGGGAGGAATACCGGAGCGATGTGCTCGTTCTCGGGGCCGAAGCGATTCATGCCGGGCGCCTGCGGCGAATCCTGTCGCCGCTAGCGGAACGGCTGACCGGACGAAAGCTCGTCGTGCTGAGCGAAGGGTCGGAGCGGTCTGCCGCAGACGAAGGGGTGGTACAGCCTGCCGCAGACAGAGGTTCGGAACGGCTTGCCGCAAAGGGATGGAGCCGGGTGGAAGCCGGGCCGGAGGAAGCGGCGCGTTACGTGAACGGCGCGGCGCTCACGGTGAATCTGACTCCGGATGAGGAGACCGGACATCCGCGGGCCAGAGTTCGGTACCTGCAGCGCCTCTATGACGCGGCGGCCTGCGGAACCTTGCAGCTTACGCCCCATGCTCCCGACCTGGCTTCCCGGTATGCTCCCGGGCAGGAAATCGCCGCTTATGCTTCGGTGGAGGAGCTTGTCCGGCTTGCCGAGCGATATCTGGAGGACGAGGGGCAACGCAGGGACGTGGCCTTGGCGGCGCTCTGCCGGACTTGGCAGAACCATACCGATGCCGAGAGGATGGCGCGGCTTCTGCTGTCCGCCTTCCCGGACCTGAGCGTATCCCGCGAACACTTAGCGCCGCAGGATGAGGCGGTTTGGCGTTTCGATTTTCCGCGCGAACCCGCCCTGAAGCCGATCGGGAAGCCGAATCGCAAGCCGAATCGCAAGCCGGATGGCAAAGCCGCCAAGAAGCCGGCCGCGAAACCGGCCGGGAAATCTTCCGCAGAGGTGGCGTTCCGGAAAGCCGCCCCAAAAGCAGCCGCGCCCCCCGCCAAACCGGCGGGGAAAAAGCAAAGCGGCACTCCCTCAGCCCGCAAGCCCGCTCCTCCCATCCCCTCTCCGGTCGCCGCCAAGCGAGCCGCAGTTCCATCTCGGAATTCGCCTGCACCCTTCGCATCATCGAAACGGATATGGACCGCGGGGCAAATGAACGCCGGACCGAACAAGCCGAGCAATCCGAGCAGTCCGAACAAGCCGAGCAATCCGAGCAATCCGAGCAATCCGAACAAGCCACGAAAATCGAACAATCCGAATAAGCCGGCCGCCCGCAAGCCCGCGCAAATCGGCTTGTGGCAGGCCGGCCCCAACTGGCTCAGCACAGCCGACAAAAGCGCTTGAAGGCGGCGGGCGGACACACGCCTTTTTCGGAAATTCCCCTCCAGGTGACCTATACATCCGTTTGCCGTCACGCATCCAATAACGGGAGACGGCTCATTGGCGAAAGCAAAATGCGAACCAGCGCAGCCGACAAACGGAGGAATGCTCATGAAGATCGTCACCGTCCTCGGAACGAGGCCCGAGGTGATTCGCCTCAGCCTGATCATTCAGAAGCTCGACCGGCTGGCCGATGAGCATATCCTCGTCCATACCGGCCAGAACTTCGTTCCCTCGCTGCGGGATGTCTTCTTCGCCGAGCTCGGGCTGCGCGAGCCCGACTATACCCTGATGCGGGCCGAACAGTCGCTCGGCGGCCAGCTAGCGGTGCTGTTTCGGGAGCTGGAAGCCATTCTCCTGGACAAACGTCCGGACGCCCTGCTCCTCTTGGGAGACACCAACAGCGCCCTGTCCGCCGTTCTGGCCGAACGCATGGGAATCCCCGTCGTCCATCTGGAGGCGGGTAATCGCTGCTACGACCCTGCCGTTCCGGAGGAGAAGAACCGCCGCGTCATCGATGCGATATCGAGCTTCAACCTTCCCTATACCCCGGGAAGCCGCGACAACCTGCTGCGCGAAGGAATCGCCCCCGCGCGCATTCGGCTCGTCGGCAATCCCATCTACGAGGTTCTTCAGCAACAGGCGGACCGGATCGCGGCAAGCACCGTGCTCGACCGGCTCGGCCTGGAACCGGGGAATTATTTCATCGCCACGCTCCACCGGGCGGAAAATGTCGACCATCCGGCCCGCCTGGCGGAGATCGCCGAGGGCCTGAACCGGGTGGCCAAAGGCAGCGGCAAGCGCATCATCTGCAGCCTCCATCCCCGCACGAAGTCCCGCCTCGCCGCCTTTCCAGGCATCGCCTTCCATCCCTTGATCGAGCTTCATGAGCCGTTCGGCTTTTTCGACTTCGTCCGCCTGGAGCAGGCGGCGTTCTGCGCCTTGACCGACAGCGGGACGGTACAGGAGGAATGCTGCCTGTTCCATGTGCCGACGGTGACCATCCGCAGGACGACGGAGCGTCCGGAGACGGTCGATTGCGGCAGCAACGCGGTGTCCGGCCTGAATGCCGTTCGCATCGAACAGGCGGTGCGGACGATGACGGCGCTGCCGCGAACCTGGAGCATCCCCGCCGGCTACGATGAGCCGGACGTTTCGGGCAAAGTCGTCAAGTTCTTAAGCACATGCTGGCAAGGAGGCTTGCAGAATGTTTACCAATAAAACCATATTCATCACGGGGGGGACCGGATCCTGGGGGCATGAGCTCGTCAAACAGATTTTGAAAAAAAATCCTAAAGAAATCGTCATCTTCTCCCGCAACGAGACGAGTCAAGTGGCCATGAGGCGGGAATACGAGGACCCCAGGCTGCGTTTCGTCATCGGCGACATCCGCGACCTCGAAGCGGTGACTGCGGCGAGCGCGGGGGCCGATTATATCTATCATTTGGCGGCGCTGAAGCATGTTCCGGTCTGCGAGGAGCAGCCCTATGAAGCGATCAAGACCAATATCCAGGGAACGCAGAACGTGATCGAAGCCGCTATCCGGAACAAGGTCAAAAAAGTGATGTACATCTCCACCGACAAGGCCTCGAACCCGTCCAACCTGTACGGGATGACCAAGGCGGTCGGCGAAAAACTGATCATCCAAGCCAATCTGCTGAAGACGGATACCCGTTTCGTCTGCGTGCGGGGCGGCAATGTGCTCGGAACCAACGGGAGCGTCATCCACCTGTTCCTGAAGCAGATTCGCACCGAGAACCGCGTCGGCATCACCGACCGGCGGATGACCCGGTTCTTCCTGACGCTTGAGGATGCCATCGGCCTTCTGTTCAAAGCCTCGGAGGACAGCCTCGGCGGCGAGACGTTCGTAATGGTGATGCCGACCTGCCGGATCATCGACTTGGCCGAGGTTCTCATCGAAGCGCTCGGCAAATCCGGCGTGCGGATCGAAGAGACGGGCATCCGTCCGGGAGAGAAGATACATGAAATCCTCTATTCCGAATTCGAGAGCCAAACGACAGTCGTCTACGATCAGCAATACCTCGTAGTGCTGCCGTCCCTGGAAATTCCTGGGCTCAAGGAACGCTACAGCCACTGCCCGAAAGTCAGCAACGAAGTTTTCAGCTCCGCTGATCTGCTGATGTCTAAGGACGAGATCCGCAAAATGCTGGTGAAGGGGAGGTTCCTCCCATGAAGATGCTGATTCTGGGCGGAAAGGGGATGGTCGGGCACGCGATGGTGAGGTACTTCTCCGCGAGGCCCGGCACGACGGTGTTCTACACCACCCGCGATCCCGCAGATCCAGCCGGCTTGTACCTGGATGTCTGCAACGAGAACAAGATCGAGAGCGTCATGGAGATCGTCCGGCCCGATGTCACGATCAACTGCATCGGGCTTCTGAATGAGGAGGCGGCCCGGCGCGAAGGAGAGGCTCTCCTGGTCAACGGGCTTCTGCCGCACCGCCTGCGCAGGCTGGCTGAGCTGACCGGCGGCAAGCTCGTGCACATCAGCACGGACTGCGTCTTCAGCGGCTCGCGGGGAAGCTACCGGGAGGACGATCTGCCCGACGGCGCTTCCGCCTATGCGAAAACGAAGGCGATGGGCGAGGTGCGGCAGCCTCCGCACCTGACCGTCCGCACGTCGATCATCGGCCCCGAGCTGAAGGATGGCATCGGCCTGTTTCAATGGTTCATGAAGCAGCGCGGCACCGTCCCCGGCTACCGGCAGGTGCTATGGAACGGCGTGACGACGCTGGAGCTTGCCAAATCGGTGGCTCGCATGCTGGAAGCGGGAACCCAGGGGCTCGTTCACCTGACGGCTCCGGCTCCGATCAGCAAATACGGCTTGCTGCTCCTTTTTCAGGATATTTTTGGCAGGATGGATGTCACCGTCATCCCCCGGGATGAGCCTATTCTCGACCGCACCCTGCTCAATACCAGAGGCGATTTTCAGCCGCAGGTGCCGGATTATCCGGTTATGCTTGCCGAGCTGAAGCGCTGGATGGAGGCAGAGCAGCATGGTGAACGAGAATAAACCGCCGGTTGTGCTGATCACCGGCGCCGCCGGCTTCGTCGGCGGCCATGCCGTGGTCGAGTTCGCCGCGGGCGGCTTTCAAACCGCTCCGGTCGCCAGGCGGCCCGACCTCCCCGGAACGCACGCCTGCGACCTGACCGATCCGGCGGCGGTCCGCGAGCTGGTCCGCTCCGTGCGCCCGGACTGCGTTCTGCATCTCGCCGGGCGCAACCATGCCGGCGACTCCTGGCAGGACCCCGTCGGCTACCTGGAGAGCAATGTGATGGCGACCGTCTACCTGCTGGAGGCGCTGCGCCGGGAGGATTGCCGGGCCCGCGTGCTCGTCGCCGGCTCGATGCTGAGCGTTCCGCTCGGAGGGAAGCCGCGGCCGCCGCATCCTTACAGCCTGAGCAAATCCTTGCAGGCGCTCGCCGCCCAGTCCTGGCAGCATCTGTTCGGCGGCGACATCCTCATCGTCCGCCTCGCCAACCTGATCGGTCCGGGGCCGTCCGGCGGCATCTGCACGCGGCTCGCCGCCTGGATCGCGGACCGCGAGCGGGGCGGAACTGCGCCCTTCCGCCTCCAATCCTTGGCCGAACCGAGGGATTATCTCGACGTCCGGGATGCCGTCCGAGCCTTTCGCATCCTTCTTATGCGGGGCAAGGCGGAGCGCGTCTATCCGCTTGGCTCGGGAATCTCGCGCTCGCTCGGAGAGGTGCTGCAGGCTTACCGCGAGCTGAGTGCGGCGGCCGATGACGTGGAGGCTCCCGCCATCCCGGCCTCCGTTGCGGTCGCTCCTTCGGTCGCCGTCGCCGCCCTGGCAGTCCGCCGCCTCGGATGGCGGCCGAGCGTTTCCTTTCAGCAGTCGCTTCAGGACACTCTGGCCGATTACCGTTCCGGGAAAGGAGTCCGCGTATGGGAGACCTCGTGACGATCGTCATTCCCTTTTACAATGATCCCTTTGTGTCGAATGCCATTCAAAGCGCCCTCAGCCAGACCTATCCCGATGTGGAGATCGTCGTGGTGAACGACGGGTCTTCGGCTCATACAGAACTCATCACTCCCTTTCTGTCCCGCATCCGGTACATCACCAAGCCGAACGGGGGAACCCCCTCCGCCCTCAATGAAGGAATCCGCCAGGCAAAAGGCAGATACATCGCCTGGTTGAGCTCCGACGACCGCTTCTACCCGACCAAGCTCGAGCGGCAGATCGCCTTCATGCAGAAAAACCACGCGCGCATCTCCTACACCAACTTCGACCGGATCGACGCCGCCGGCCGGGTGACGCGGCAGAGGGCCGGCCGGCTCTTCAAATCGATCATTCCCTTCTATGAACGTTTCCTCAAGGGCAATCCGGTCAACGGCTGCACCGTGGTTGCGGAGAAAGATCTGCTGCAGGAGCTGGGACTGTTCGACGAAAGCTTGCTCTATACCCACGACAATGATCTGTGGCTGAAGGTGCTTCTGAACCGGATCAAATTCTACTACCTGGATGAATCGCTCACGCAGTACAGGATGCATAGCGGCATGGGGACTTACCGCCACAAGCCGGCGATCCGGCAGGAATTCGCCCGCATGCAGGCCCGGCATCTGCCGCTGCTGAAGAAGGTCATCCGGGCGCTGAAAAAGGAGCACGGCATCCGCTGAAGCGGCGGCTTCCGCACCGGCGGCCTATGAGCCGGTTGCTCTTTAATTCGGGGTCACCGAATTGACCACTGTCGAAACGACCGCTCGCCGAATTGACCGCCGCCGAATTGACCGCCGCCGAATTGACCGCCGTCGAAACGACCGCCGTCGAATTTATACCGCGGAACCGACCTCCGCGGAACCGACCACCGTCGAAACAATCACCGCGGAACCGACCGCCGCCGGTGCGGCGACATTGCCGCGGCCATGCCGTCAGGGCACGCCCAGAGCGGCTGCCATTGCGGCAAAATTCCGCGTGTACTCCGCCGGGGAGAATCGGCTCGCGACATAGTCGCGGGCCTGAGTGCGTATGGCTTCCCGTTTCACCGGGTTCTCCATCAGGTCAGCCGCCTGGAGCACCGCCTCCTCGTAGTTGTCCCGCGCGTAGAATTTGCCGGTCACATCGTGGATCACGAAGCTGCGCACCCCGTCGGAATCGGACGTCAGCACTGGGCAGCGGCAGCTCATCGCTTCCAGCACGGCGAAGCCGAAGCCCTCCAGGCGCGAGGTGGAGACGAGCAGCCCTCCGGAATCGCCGATCTGGGAGAGATAATCCGCCATGTACGCGTGCGGAACGTTCGGAATGAGGCTGAGATGAGGTGTCAGCCCCAGCTGGTTGACGGTCCGATAGAATTGCTTCGTCTCGGCCGGGAGGCTCAGGCTGTTGTCCAGGAACATGTAGAGGCGCAGGGACGGATTCCGCGCGATCAGCCGGCTGCCGATCTCAAGAAAGCCGCGCCAGTTCTTGTTGGGCTCCAGCCTGCCGATCCAGGCCGCGACCGGAGAGTCGAGCGGGGCGAGCGGGCGGTACCCGAACTTTTCGGTATCGAAGGGATTGGGGAAACTGAAGTGGCGCTTGTGCGGGTAAATCTGCTTGAACAATTCGGTCAGATGGGCCGTCGGCGGGTAAAGCAAGGCGGAAGCGCGGCTTTTCACGGCGGGTGCGGCCAGGTTGAGGAGGCGGGCAGCGGTCGGCCGGTCGCCGAAGCCCTGGCCCTCGAACACGAGCGCGCCCGTATAGCCGAGCCGGCGAAGCCTTCTCAGCATGGAGGAATCGGAGGTCACCACGATCAGATTGAATTTCTCCCGCCGGATAAGCCGCTTGATGGCCGCATCCCGGTCGGTCACGTGTACCGGACAGGGAGCAGGGTTGACGAGGCCGGCGCCTTTTTGCCGATACAAGAGCTGGCAGGATATTCCGGAATTCAAGAGAGCTGCGGTCCGGATGCGATTGAGCGTCTCCATCCCGCCGCTCGGAACATAGAACACGAACAATACCTTCATAGGTCTCCCCCAATACCCGATTGGGTTATTTGTTCCTCCAGTATATGTCGGGAAAAAGCGGAGATTGAATCGGATCGGCTTCGACCGATTTCCTTGCTCTTGCATACCGTAAAAGGAGCAGAGCCGTCGGCGCAGCGCCGGCGGTTCAAGCGGCAGCGGAGGAGGATAACGGGTATGGAAAGGCAAGTCAGCGAATTTATCCGTCACGTGGCCAAAACCCAGGTTAAGCTGGCCGACATTCTGGCGGCCGAGCAGCCGCTGACGGATCATGCGGCAGCTCTGATCGGCACGCTTGCCGGACTCCCCGGCGATAGCCTGGAGGAGCGGCAGGAGCGGGCGATGGCGATGGCGAAGAATCTGACCGCCTATCTGAACAGCCTAGCGGAGCTGGAGCTTGCGCTGGCCGATCAGATGGAGGTCATTATGCGCGAGTGGAACAATCAGGAGGAGTAAAGCTCCTGAGGACAGGGGGCGGAAGGCGTGAGAAGAATCCAAGACTATGAATCGATCCTTGAATCCGCCGGACAGATGCAGGCTTCGATAGCCAAGCTGCTGTCGGCGAAGGCGGGAGAGGCCCGGCTAAATCAAAGCTGGATATCGGTTCAGTTGCGGCCCGGGGAATATGCGGGTCCCGGAGATGTACACAGCGTGGCGCTGGAAATGCATGATCAGATGATCGAGATTCTCGACGGCATCACCAAGCTGGAGATTGGGCTTGCCCGGGGGCTCAAGGCGCTGCTGAATCGAGAGGAGGAGAGTCCGTCCGGCATGGGGGACATGTTCGGGACCGGCGGCCGGACACCGAGCTGATGGACGCCCACCGCCGGGAGAACCGGATCAAGCTTCATCTGCTGCAGTCGCTTGCCATGAGCGAGCGCGCCCTCGCCCGGCTGCTGGCGCAGACGGCGGACGCGCTGGAGGGAGTCTTGCCGGCCGGGTATGACAAGGGGAACGGCCGGCAACCGGCAGCGGGCCGGGGGAGGATGAGCGCAGACGAAGCAAGGGCCCCAGGGGAGGTCGCAGCCGATCTGCGCCGAATCGAGCGGCGGCTCGCAGCGATCTCCCGCAGCCAGGAGGCGCTTCTGACCGGAGTGAGCGGGATTCGCATCCGCCGCCTGCGCCGCAGCCCTCCCGGCCCCATCTGGTTCCCGGGGCGGGAGGGCGAGCCGCACGGCTCGCGGGAGAAGAAGCGGCCTGCCGAGCGGCGGGTCTGAACGGGACTGAGCGGGTCTGAACGGGACTGAGCGGGACTGAACGGGACTGAGCGGGTCTGAACGGGACTGAGCTGGTCTGAACGGGACTTAACGGGTCTGAACGGGTCTGAACGGGACTTAACGGGTCTGAACGGGACTGAGCGGGTCTAAGAGGGTTTGAGCGGGTCTGAGCGGGTCCCGAGCGCGTCCAAACGGGTTGGGCGCGGCGTCCGGCGCTCCTTCCTCACTCCGGCTGCCCGCCTCCCGCAGCTTGCAAGAGCGGCGAAAAGCCGCATCCAGCCTATTTTTCCAAGGTACCGCACCATAAGTTTCGCGCTCTCATAAGATGGTTTGACTGTATCCCTAACCCTTGTAACCATCCAAATCCCGAGCAAGGAGGGGTGACATAATTGAAAGGCGACCATAACAGCAAGTTCCTGCTGACGCACCGCGAGCGCGAAGTTTTCGAGCTGCTCGTTCAGGACAAAACGACCAAGGATATAGCCGGACAGCTGTTCATCAGCGAAAAAACCGTACGGAACCATATCTCCAACGTGATGCAGAAGCTGAACGTGAAGGGCCGTTCGCAAGCGGTTGTCGAGCTGATCAAGCTTGGGGAGTTGAAGATTTAGTCCGGCCTGCGGCATGCGAAAGTCTCACCCTCCCGCCCCCCCGCGGCGATCTCCCAACCGGAATGGAGACCGCCGCGGGGGTTCGCGTGCGCGGCCGGCTTGCGCCTGTTCGCTGCGCGTCTTTGCCGCGGCTTCCCGAATGAGAAAGATGGTGCGCAGGCGCAGGGAATCGCTCGGGGCGCGCAGACTGCGGCGGGTGAGCCGTTCAAACTTGCCCAGGCGGTAGGTGACAGTATTGCGGTGAATGAACAAGCGCTTGGCCGTCTCCCCGATCTGTCCCTGAGTCTCCAGGAAGACCCGGGCGGTCGTCAGCAAATCTTCCCGTTCGCACGCTTCCTCGCTCAAGAGAAGTCGAAGCGTCTCGGTGAGGTAATCGTGCCGTGTCGCTTACGGGATCAGTTTGATGAGCTCCGCCGTTTCCCTGGTGCGGTAGGATTGGATGAAACGGGTCTGTCGCGATTGGTATCTCATCTGCAGGGCTCCCAAGGCCTCCTTGTAAGAGGACGGGATGCGGACGAGCTGTTCAGCCGGATTGCCGATGCCGAAGGAAAAGGACAGCCGCTCCCTGTGGAACAGAATCTCCTGGACCGCGAGCAGGTTGTCGACGAGCGGCCGTTCGCCGGGGAACCGCTCCCAGCTCCATGGAAAACTGTCCAGGGATACCATTCGCTTAGAACCAAAGGATGACATTGAGGAAATTCAAGTGTTTGAAATCCACTTGAAAGAGCAAGCCTTCTCCATTGACTTGCTGCGCGCGATAGACAAAGCCATTCCTTATCCTATCCTGCATATCCTGCTCTATGAGGGGCAGGCCAAGCTTGCTATCGCTTACAAAGAACGCAACCAGACGGATGTTAATCGGGCGGTTATTCGATCTTATCATGAATCTGATTGGCAACGTGTAGAGGACACCCGGATCAACATTCTTGGAGGGTTAGATCTAAAGACGATGCTGTCAAATGTGTCGTAGACGCATTTGACGGACAGCCCAACGAAGCCTCCCGATTCACATTGGATAAGGGCCGCCGGCAAAAGGTTGAATATACGGATGACCTCGTCAATCCGGGCTCGCCTAACACTCCCGACTACGGGTTCAAGAACAGCTCCATCAAGCTTCTCGATCAGGAAGTGCTCGGCAACGTTCAAGCTGTCCAGCAGCGGAACGGACTGAAGGCATCGGAGAAGCTGGACGGCAAATACAATCTGACCATCGAGATGGAGACCGGTACGGGCAAGACCTATACCTATATTCGGACCATGTACGAGCTATATAACAAATACGGCTGGAGCAAATTCATCATTGTCGTTCCCTCCATAGCCATTCGCGAGGGCGTGCTCAAGACTTTCGAAATGACCGAAGACCACTTTATGTCCGAATTCAGCTCGAAGGCCCGGTATTTTGTGTACAATTCGAAGCAACTGCATCATATTGAAAAGTTCGCCAGCGACGCCGGCATAAATGTGATGATCATCAACTCGCAAGCCTTCGCTGCCAGAGGCCAAGACGCCAGGCGCATCTACAACGAGCTGGATGACTTCAACAGCCGGAAACCCATTGATGTGATCGCCAGCACGAATCCGATCTTGATCATCGATGAACCACAGTCCGTAGAGGGTCCGAAAACCAAAGAATCGCTCAAACAGTTCAAGCCTTTGTTTACCATGCGCTATTCCGCAACCCATAAGGAGGAATTCAACAAGATCTATCGTCTCGATGCGCTGGATGCGTATAACATGAAGTTGGTCAAGAAAATCAGCGTGAAAGGCATAGCGGTAAAAGGAACCAGCGGAACGAACAGCTACCTCTATCTCGAAGGCATCGATGTCAGCGACAAAACGACTCCGATCGCCAGGCTTGAGTATGAAATTCGCACCAAGTCGGGTTTGAGCAAGAAATCCAAAAAGATCGCAACAGGCGATGACCTCTATCAACTTTCAAACCAACTGGAGCAGTATAAGGGCTATAAAGTATCCGAGATCAACGGCCAGAACAACAGCATAAGCTTCATCAATGGCGTCACCTTGTACGCAGGCGATGTGCAAGGCGATGTCAGTGAACTGCATTTCCGCCGAATCCAGATTCGCGAGACGATTAAATCCCATTTTGAAAAAGAACGCGCTTTGTTCCAAAGTGGGATTAAGGTGCTGTCCTTGTTTTACAAGGAACGTTTGCTTTCTTTCAGCGAACCTACCCGATTTCTCTTCTCTCACTCGGCACTGAAAGAAGGCTGGGACAATCCGAATGTGTTCCAAATCTGTACGCTCAAGCATAGTGACTCGATCGCCAAGAAGAGGCAAGAGGTCGGTCGCGGTCTGCGTCTCTGTGTCAATCAGAATGGCGACCGTATTGATTCCAGCACCTATAGTGGCAACATTCACGAAATAAACGCCTTGACGGTCATAGCCAGTGATTCTTACGAGCAATTTGCTAAGGATCTGCAAAAAGAGATTGCCGACACCTTGTCGGATCGACCGCGTAAAGCAGATGAAGGGTTCTTCTTGAACAAAGTACTAAAGGATGCCCGCGGCGAACAATTGAAATTAGCAGAAAAGCTGGCTAAAAAAGCTGGAATATTCGTTCGTCCGGAATGATTATATCGATGAAAACTATCACCTGACCGACGATTATTTTACCGCGGTTGAACAGCAGAACGTCAAGCTCCCGGAGGAGTTGGACAATTACCGGGATTCGCTCATTGAACTTGTCAAATCGATCTATGTGGAAGGCAAAACCGACCTCACCGAAAATGAATTTGATCGCAATGTCAAAAACATTAAGGTGAACACGAATTTCCACAAGAAAGAATTCCAAGCCTTATGGAGCCGCATCAACAAGAAATCAGTTTATACCGTAACCTTCGATTCGGATGAGTTAATACGCAAAAGTATCCAAACCTTGGATCGGGATTTAATCGTCCCTTCCATCCGCTACTCCATCAAGCATGGAGAGATGAACCAGATCGAGTCCCGCGAGCAACTGAAGCAAGGCGAAGCTTTCACCCAGCGGGAGACACAGACCCAATATGTCCACAAGGCCGCGACATCCAAAATCAAGTATGACTTGATCGGCAAACTGATGGATGAAACGAAACTGACCCGCAGATCGATCGGTTCCATTTTGAGAGGAATAAAACAGTCGACCTTCCTGAAATTCCGGGAAAATCCCGAGGAATTCATTATCCGGGCGTCCAAGCTTATTAATGAACAGAAAGCGACCATGATTATTGAATCCATCACCTATGACGTGACCAACGATACTTTTCAAGCCGATGTGTTTACAAAGAACTCACTAAATGGACAGCTTGGTCAGAATGCCATTCCTGTCGCCAAGCACATCTATGATTATGTGGTCACCGATTCAAAGATCGAGCGCACCTTCGCCAAATAGCTGGATACCAGCAAGGAAGTACAGATTTATGCCAAGCTGCCACGCGGATTCTTCATTCCGACTCCGGTGGGGCATTACAATCCGGACTGGGCGATTGTCTTCAAAGAAGGCGACGTAAAACACATTTATTTTATCGCAGAAACAAAGGGCTCTATTGACTCTATGGAACTGCGGGAAGTGGAAAAAGCGAAGATAGAATGTGCGCGGAAACGCCATTTCCTCGATGAGTGCCGTGTGCAGGTCCCGCAAGCGCTTCGGTCGGTATCCCGTCCAACTTGCGAAACAACGAAGAGGGAGCTATGGCTTTCACTCCCACCAAAATATCGCTACACTGAGGAGAAGAGGGAATAGTCGGAGTGTCAAGCAATGATTTTTAGGTTAAACCGGAAAAGCAAATGGGAAAAGGAACCCCCGGCCGGTCTTTCACCATTGAGGCGAAGATCGGCGGGGGGTTCTGCTCTGCGAGAGCAGGTGGTTGGCAGGTCATGCGTATGAACCGGATGGATGAGGCCCGCGGAGCGGACTGAGACCGCCTGCTTCCTTACTTGTTCAGCTTCACTTCGGTGTCTTCAACGCCGTCTAGATGGATATAGCTGCGATCAACCAGCTTTTTGAGATCGGTATCCTTTTTCAGCAAGCCGAGGCTTTGCAGATCCTTGGCGGTGACTTCGAGCGCTTCCTTGGCTCCGCTGCCCGAGGGGCGGAAGTCGTAAGTGGCGAGCACTTCTCCGTTCAGCTTGGGATCGCCCGGCACCCACTTCTTATCCACCTGGATCTGCGCCGCTTCGTCGGGGTGCTCCGCCACCCAATGCGCCGCCTTCTGGATGGCTCGGGCATATTTGGCGGCAACCTCGGGATGCTGTTCAACGATATCCCGCCGCAGATAGGCTACGCAGCAATATTCGTTCTTGAAGAAGGGGTCCGTGGCGGTGTTGAGCAGCTCGGTCAGGTTCTGATCCTTCTCGGCGACGATCGCCTGCGGGTCGCTGTGGGCGATGGCATCGACCGCGCCGTTCTTCAGAGCGAGCGGCAGGTCGGCGGCCGAGTAGTTGACGAACTCAACTTCCATGTTCTTCTCGTCCACGCCGACTCCGGCTTTGGCCAGCGCCCGGCGGGCGACGACGGCCGGGCTGGAGGTGAGGCCCGGAACGCCGATCTTCTTGCCCTTCAGATCGGCTAGGCTCTTGATCTTGCTTCCGGCGGGAACGAGAATCCGGATGCAGCCCGTGTGGACGCCCGTGACGAACTGGATGTCGAGGCCGTTCTCGATCGGCGGGATCATCTTCGCCAACAGGCCGAAGCTGGCGTCGATCTTCTTGGTGGAGATGAGCTCGAGGGAGGTGGCGGAATCCACCTTCGTCGTGGTGAACTTCAGGCCTTCTGCGGCGAAGAAGCCCTTCTCGATGGCGATGTGCAGCGCCGCTTCGCAGAGCCCGCCGCCATAGCCGATGTGCAGCACATAGTCATCCTTGGCCGGAGCTGCGGCGACGGCCGCGGCGGCTGAAACGGTGGGTGCGGTGCCGGCCGGCGATGCCGATGGCGCAGATGTGCTCGCGGAGGCGCTGGGCGCCGCCGTCTTGGTATCCTTGGCGCACCCGGCCAGGGTTGTGAACACGAGAGTGAAGGCAAGGCCGTAGGCAGCGGTCTTGCGAATTCTTCGCTCTCTTTTTTTCTTTTTGTCGGTCATTGGGTTGTTCTCTCCTCTTTATTATATGGGAATAGACGAGTCGGCCGCGGACCTTCAGTGACAATTCTGCTTGGGGGTCGCGGCGGCGATTGAAGCCTGCTCTGCAGCGGCGACAGGAAGAACGGCCGGCCCGGGTGCCTCCGGAACCAGAGAAGCGGCTGCGGCTGAACCGGCGGACGGGTTGGCACTAGGGACCGCCGACGAACGATCCGGCGAGAAGCCGGCAGACGGAAGGGCCGTTGAACCGGCGGTGGGAGCGGCGGATGCGGCCGCCGGTTTTCCCTGTTCGTCGGCCCCTCTGCTCGCGCCGCAGCCAATGGTGCCGAATGCCGCCAGCGCCAGCATCAGACCGACGGCAGCCGTTCGGACGGCCCTTTGCCGCTTGCGCTGCGTTGCCATTACGCCATGCAAAAGAATGCACCTCTCTTTCTCTGGGCAGCGGGATAACGATGGAACGGACAATACGGTTTTCGCTCCCGGACCCTTCCACGGTCGGCTTCCGCAGGTTCCTTCCACGGTCGGCTTCCGCAGGTTCCTTCCACGTTCGGCGTCTCACAGGTAATAGGAAGGCTCCTCCACCTTTCCGGCAAAATTGAGAATTTCCAAAATTCGTGAGCGCAGCTGCAAAAACTCGGAATTGCCGCGGGCGCGAGGGTGGGAAGATTCGACCGAGATCGAGGTTTCGATCTTCGCCGGGCGGGTGGTCATGACCAGAATCCGGTCGGACAGGTAGATGGCCTCATCGACATCATGCGTGACCATGACCATCGTCGTTCCGCGCTCCTTCCAGATGCGAAGCAGCTCTTCCTGCATGTTCATGCGCGTGAAGGCGTCGAGGGCGCCGAACGGCTCGTCGAGCAGGAGCACCTTCGGATGATTGACCAGCGCCCGGGCCAACGAGGCCCGCTGGGCCATCCCGCCGGACAGCTGATGGGGATAGGACTTGCCGAAGCCATCCAGGCCGACGAGCTTCAGGAAGCGTTCCACCTCCGCCTTTTTCTCTTTGTAAACGCCTCTTGCCTTCAATCCGAAGGAGACATTGTCGACGATCGTCAGCCAGGGGAACAGCGTCGGGTCCTGGAAAACCAATCCTCGCTCATAGCCCGGCCCCCCGATGGGAAGGCCGTCGAGCGTGAGCTCCCCTTCATCGGGCTTGAGCAGCCCGGCGATCAGTCGGAGGAGCGTCGATTTGCCGCAGCCGGAGGGCCCGATCAGGGAAACGAATTCTCCCGGCTTGATCACCGTGTTTACCCGACTGAGGGCGGTGACGGCTTCCCCCGAAGGCTGTGCGAAGGTTTTCCGCACGTCGCGGATGGCGATTTCCCCGCTCTGCGCCGCCGTTTCCGTTAGTCCCGGTGCGATGGCTACCATTTGATCACGCCCTTTTGCCAGAGAAGAACGCGGTCGCGCACCTTGAACAGCAGGGTGATCAGCACCGAGAAGCTGATGGCGATGAGAATCAGCCCGGCATAGACGTTGGCGTAGGCGAGCATTTCCTTCTGCCAGTTGATGTACCAGCCGATGCCGTACTTGACTCCGAGCATCTCCGCCGTCATGAGGGCGATGAACGAGGCGCACGCCCCGTTGAAGATGCCGATGAACATGCTGGGCATGGCGGCCGGGACGCCCACGCGGAAGATTTGGTAGCGGGAGCTGGCGCCGAGCGTGCTGGACACTTCAAAATAAGAATTCTCCACGTTGGACACGCCGCTCGAGGTCATGACGGTGGTCGGGAACCAGACGGCGAAGGCGATCATGAAGACGCTGGCGGAGTAGCTGGTCGGAAAGACGACGAGCACGATGGGAATCCAGGCTGTGGCCGGGATCGGCCCGAGCGCCTTGATCAGCGGGTTCACCCAGTAGGCCCAGGTCTTGCTGAAGCCGACGGCAATGCCGGTGGTCAGCCCCGCGGCCGCTCCGAAAAAGAATCCGGTGAACAGCAGCTTGGCGGAGTGTCCGATGCAGGTGAGCAGGAACCCGGAATCTTCCACGATGACCGCGAGAATTTTGTCCAGAGGCGGGAAGTAGAGCGCCGGCAGAAGAGTGGTTTTGAGCGTGAGGTAGTTGAGCGCGTTCAGGAAGGTGATCACTCCGGTCAAAAACAAAGCCTGATGGCGAAAACCCGACACCTTGCGGGCTTGAATCGAGTCGCGCAGAGCGAATCCGAGAGCAATGGCGCCGGTCGCGAGCAGCAAGTACAGGAAGTAGGGATGCTTCGGGCTGTAGATGCCCTTGGACGGCACGGCCAAATGGACGAGCACAGCAGCGGCGACAGCGAGGACCGGCAGCCAGGAACGCAGGCTGAGCGTCCGGACGGGGCGGGCGGCCGCAGCCGTTGCTGCCGTTGCCGCCGTCGCCGTCGCCGTCGCCGTTACCGACGTTACCGACGTTACCGCCGTTGCCGCCGTTGCCGCCGTTGCCGCCCCGGCGAGAACTGCAGCTCCAGGTCCGGCTTCGGCAGAATCTGCCGCAGAATTTGCCGCGATGGCCGTCGCCTCCGCAATCCTGACAGCCGGAGCTCCCGGCGCTGCCGCAGGGAGCGAACCGCCGACGCGCTGCTTTTCGGTGACTGCGGCGAGAGAATCGTCCTCAAGCAGCGCGTCGGCAGCGGGCAGAGATGAAGCGGTTGAGTTCGCCATGATCTGAATCACTCCTTTTTGCGATAAATGGAATTCCGATTGCAGAGTGAAGAGGATATCAGACGCCGACCGGATCCTCTTCCAGGAGAGCGGATTGATCGATGTAATGGAACGGATGCTCCTCGTACCAGGATTCGCGGTAAGGCAATTTGGTGTTGGCGCCGAGGTTCGTATTGTACGACGGATTGCGCATCAGCCGGGCGACGCGGGAAGCGACTTCGAATACGCCCTGGTAGCCGAGGTAGTCGTTGCTCTGCCCGAACAGCGGGAAGATCGGGAAGCCCTGTTTGGACGCTGTGCTGTTGCAGCCGCCGTGTCCGACGAAGAGATCGGGCTTCAGCCGGTTCAGGAGATTGGCCTGTTCGAACACCTGGCCCGCTCCGATGTTGAACGCGGCGTCCTTCGCTTCCGGAACGTCCTCGAGGAATTCGTCCAGGAGAATCTCCCCGAACTTGTCAAAATGGTACCCGCGCAGCCCGATCACTTCCATGCCGAGGTTATGCAGCAGCTCGGCGGTGGTCATGATGCGGATCTCGCCGCCGGTGAGGAAGACTGACTTGCCGGCGAGCTGCTTGCGGTAAGGAACGAGCGCTTCGTCGAGCAGCTTCGTCTCCGTGGCGATGAAGCGTTCCGCCCGTTCCTCGATGCCGAAGAAGGCGGCGATGTCGCGGATCCATTTGTTCGTGTTGGCGATGCCGATCGGAATCGTGCGCAGGACGAAGGGAACGTTGTATTTGCTCAGAAAATGCTCCACGAAGTAGTCGTCATGGGTGGCGCAGATGCTGACGTTGAGCGCGGCTTCGTAGGAATCGGCAAAGTCGTCGGGATGGCTGAAGCAGGGCAGAACCCGCACGTTCAGATCGAGCGCGTTCAGGATGCGGATCAGCTCCACTTCGTCGACCCGACTCATCGAGCCGACGTTCAGCAGGTTGACCGTTCGGCTGATACGCGCCTGGCGTTCGGCTTCCACCAGCGGATCATCGCTCGGCTCGCGCTTCACCTTGAGCTTATCCTCGCCGACCAGGTTGCGCAGGATGCCGTGATACACCGCATCGTAGGCGGTCGCCTGAATCTTCGTGCGGAAGCCCTCACAATGGATGGGCACGATCCTGGCGCTCACCTGCTGCTGCAGGTCGTCCAGCACGCTGTCGATATCGTCGCCGATCAGCGCCGGCACGCAGGAGTTCATCACCAGGATCGCTTCCGGGCGGAACTCCTTCTCGGCCAGAAGGACGGCCTCGCGCAGCTTCTTCTCGCCGCCCTGGATGACATCGACCTCGTCGAGGTTGGTGTTGATCCAGCGCAGGCCGCGAGCGGAGGAGCTGCGCAGCTGCTGAAATACTTTGTTGATGCCGGCCATCTGCAGCATGTTGGCGCCGCAGCCGCCCGGGCTGTGCACGATGACCACGGAGTCGCGCATCGAGGCGACCATGCCGAGACTCAGGCTGAGCTGGCAGCCTTGGGTCTGCGAGAAGGTGCGCTTCGTATTGAACAGGCAGCCGCCCTTCTTCGATTGGCCGGATAGATCACAGCAGGAGCCGCCGTACGCTCCGCAGGCGGCCAGCCGGTCCTCGCGGATCGGCGGAGCCTTTTGATCGAGATAATCCATAGGTTTCTCACTCCTTCAGGGTATGATGGCGAAACCGTTCGAATCGAATGGCGGATGATTACCGGTGGGCGACGACCAGGCTGATGACGTCCTCGGCCAGGGTGAGTCCGCCCTTGTAGCCGGCATAGGCGCGGTTCAGCACGACGCGGTTGGTGATCGGATAGCTGACGGAGAGCAGCGGCACCTTGAACTGCTCCGCCACATCCCGCTCCATGACGCTGCCGATCAGGAAGCCGGGGTTGAAGCCCTCGTAATACCGCTGCCCGTTCGATTGCGGCCAGTGGCGGTTGATGTGCTTGCTTACGTTGTTGCCGTTCGGATCGAACACGACCTCCGGCGCGAGGCCGGAGCGGAAGCCTTCGAAGCGGCCGCGCACCTGCTCCTCCTGTTCGGGGCGCAGCGGGTCGGTGACGATGGCGAGCTCCGGCAGCCAGCCGAGATCTTCGGCCAGGAAGCGGGTGACCGCCTGGGCGTAGTTCACATCCCCGACCACCGTCGCGTAGCGCTGAAAGTCGAGGTCGTTGTAGGAGTCGGATAGCCGCTGGAGGTAGTCGTAGTAGACTCGGCGCTCCTCCGCGATCACGCGGTCGACCCGGACGGCGTCAAGCCCGAGCGCCACTCCGACGGCGAGCAGGAAGGAGGAGGTGGCGTGGTCGCCGATCGGCAGCGGGAGCGTCAGATACGGCACGCCATGGACTTCCTCGAAGGTTTCCGCCGAAGCCTGCCCGTAGACGTCGGAGACGACGAGATTGAGCGCGGCTTCCCCCGACCGCCGCAG
>Ga0255334_1000272_pt1 | contig 48867 bp, 48 predicted proteins | sample EtOH5_35cm_T3_12_FD_202080 | JGI IMG/M metagenome (GOLD analysis project Ga0255334, IMG submission 202080) | Sandy soil microbial communities from University of British Columbia, Vancouver, Canada - EtOH5_35cm_T3_129 | ecosystem: Engineered > Artificial ecosystem > Sand microcosm > Unclassified ...
AAGTGGTGCTTGAGGCGCTCACGGCTGGGGTCTTCTGGCTCGGTCATATCCTGACTACTAGTTAGGGTGCATGCTGAGATCGACTGGTGGCTCTATGCTAGCACCTCTTTTCGTTTGGATGAGTGTCGTACGTCAATAATCTGCAAAGCGACGTCATTCAGTTTCTGACTGGCGGGTCTGAAAATGCCGGCAGGTTATTTGGAAAGGCCCGCGGGGTGGGTGTTTCAGGGGCTTTTTGTGTTTTTGTGCGAAGCGTCCGTAGGCTCAGCGAGAGATATTTGTCAGGGGGTTCTGGTTTTTAGCTTGCTGGATTCGAGCCGGCTTTTCGGCGTGTAGGGTGTCAGGGAAACCCTTAGATGCCATCCGCGAATCATGACCCAGTGTTTCAAAGACCAACCCAGCGATCAGCAGCGCCTCAACCACAACAGCACACCTGTCGCTGAATGTGAATGCAAAGAGGAGCTGCTTTACGGCAGCAAGTCGCTCATTACCGACGTGCCGATTCTGACTTGCGCCTGCCTATGGCGACACTACCAGTGCGAGGCGGAAGAGATTGTCGCGCCCGATGGTGTACTGATTGCCGACCCGGTAGAGCGCAACCGCGTGATCAACGCTGCCTACGCTCGCCTGTGGCTGCACGATTCAAGGTTTCAGTGGGCCGGGCTGGCGGCATTTGCCTCCAAGCAGGTCGGCTGCGGATTACTGCATGCGGCGGACAGTATCGACCTCATTCGCAAGGAGTACGAGGCGCGGCAGCGTGTGCGCGATAGCCGCAGCGAGTTCGGGTTGCTGACGCCGGACAAGATGGCCGAGCAGGCGGATGAGTTGCGTGGCTATAAGGAAGCGGATGCGCGTAATCCTGTGCCCTCGGTGGATTTCCGTTCAACGGGTGAGGAGCTGTCGCTGGTGCAGCAGCAGTTCCGGCATGTGCACGACATGATGGCGCTGGGGAATACCACGCTGTTTCTGGATGTTTTTCCGTTGCATGAGTTTTATGCGAAACGTGGGTTCCGAGAGTTGAAAAAGTGTTTGGGAGCGCGTGCGGGAATATTTGGGCATCCGAAGTTTCCGGTGCTGTGGCCAGTGGGGAAGGAAAAGCTCGGATTCGGGCTGGATTACCCCGAGACTTTGCTGGGTTTTGAGGCAATAGAGGACGGAGATATTGTCGCAAGTGTTAAGCATTTGGCGTGGCATGAGCAGAAGAATATCCTCCAGCCAACGATTTACCAGGACCGCCAACTGGTGTCTTTGCTGCGTGCCAATCACGCATCCTACGTCACGGGGTTTCCTTCAGGCGTTGCCCAGGCGATTGAGTTGACCCTTACCAGCCAGTGCCAGCGTATCGGGGACGGGCGCACCATCGATTTTGGCGGCAGCCCGTTGGCGGACTTGTCCGACATCAAGCAGCGAATGGCATTCGTGCTGCAGGCCGCCGCACGTTTTGACCAGATGCTCGGTGACCACAACCGTTATGCATTGGAGCAGTCGATCAACGAGATCGCAGCAAGCGGTAGTAGTCAATGACTCTTCGATCACATTGGTTCGGCTGGCGCTGCGGCGCCTATCTTCTTGTCCTGGCTGGCCTGACGTGGGCCGTCATACACCGCCTGACGCAACCTCTCTGGGATGAACCCGAAATCGTCGTGGAAATGGGGGGGACGTATGAAAACCTGCTCAGAAACTCTTCAGCTCCCTTTAGTCCGGAGATCCGTGACCGCATCTGGTTCGGCATTCCCATGACCGACGCACGATTGCGATTTGTTGATCCACAGTTCGGATTCACCACGCCGGCGGCGCGCTTTTTTCACTGTCAATTTTGACGACTATGTCATTTCCGGTATCCGCATGTCCCCGCAGGTCGAACCGCTGCTAATCGATGATGCCCTCAACGTAGTTCTCGATCTGCAAGACCAATGGCGCGAAAAAGGCTGGGTGGCAAAGGGGCTACGAAACAATCCCACGATCGCGGATACCCCTGAGTGGCGCGAATGGCTTCGCAAAGGAATTCTTTCCGGACGGTCCTATTGGCTGGCGGGGGATAAGTATCAGGCCATGCTGATATTGGGACGTTTCGAGGATTACCGAAATCCTGCAGAAGAGCGCTACCTCATCACTCTCGCACTCGCCAAACCCTGGACGCCCTTCGACGAAATCGAAGACATGTACGACGAACCCAGTCACTTCCCCGCCCCACAACCCAAATAAAAAAGGAGCCCCACCATGCCAACTCCCGCCTTCATGACCCTGCGCGGCGAACGACAGGGCCTGATCAGCGAAGGTGCCTTCACCGAGGCGTCGGTGGGTAACACCTTCCAGAAGGGACGTGAGGACCAGATCATGATCCAGGCCCTGAGCCACGGCATTTTCGTGCCGAAAGGGTCGGGTGCAGGTCGTCGGATGCACAAGCCTCTGATCATCACCAAGACCATCGACAAAGCGACACCGCTGATCAACAACGCTTTATGTTCGGGAGAGTTACTCAAAGAGTGTCGCGTCGAGTGGTATCGCACCTCGGCTCAGGGAACTCAGGAGCATTTCTACACGATGGAGCTGGAAGACGCGGTCATCATCGGTGCAGAAGTGCTCATGCCCCATTGCCAGGATCCCGGCACTGCGCATCTCACTCAGTTGGAGAAGGTCCACTTCAGTTACCGGCGAATTAATTGGCGGCATGAAATCAGCCGAACCATGGGTTCCGATGAGTGGAACACCGAGGTGCAGGGATGAGGTTGGTCAATGACATTCATCTGTCCGAATGGGAGCATCAACATGCCTGGCCCACTGAGAAGGCGCGGGAGCTTGTTCACCAGGCCCTGCTGGATCGGCAACCCATTGATGGCCTGGACCAGTTGCGCGCCGGCCTGTCGATCGATCTCGACACCGAGGTGCTTGACCAGATCGAGCGGGGAGAATGGCGATTGGTCAGGCCTGAAGCCGACTACGCTGACTGGAAAATGCCCGATCGCACCTTTGATCCTGCGATCATGGAGCTGATGCAAAATCCGCCCGCCCAGGCCACAAGATCGCCAAGGCTCTTTCGCCTCCTGGACAGCGTAACCGGTGAGCCGCTGGCGCAGCGTCACTATATCGCGACGGTGGATGGGGGCACGGCGCCGCGCAGAACTGACGGAAAGGGCATCGCGCATCTTTTTCTATCGGCGGAGGTTCAGCCAATCTCAATGAAGGTCACTGGCGTTTAACACGGGCAGGGCGGCTCGGGTTCATGGACACGGTTTTCACCGCTACCTGACGGTAATTTACCCGGATAACCTGACGACGGGTGCCGGGCAAAGGCACGTTGTTGTATGGTTGTGGTCGAACCGATGAACTCAAGTGATTGAAAGGATATCGCCATGCTGGACTGGAAGAACCGCGCGGGCAGCGCGCCTGAACGTGCCGCTGAACCGAAATCGGCCACCCGCAGTTACATCGGCGGCCTGTTGTTCAGCCGGGCGCTGGCCACGTTGATCGGCCTCTACCTGATTGTGGCCATCGCGCTTGGCTGGTACTGGAGCCAGGAGCCGGCACTGTTCCCGGTTCAACAGAATGCTCAGGTGGCTGCCGAGAAAGAAGGCAAGCAGATGGTCATCGGCTACACCACGGTGGAAACCCTCAAGACCGTCGCCGACACCTTGCTGACCAAACCGGGCGGCTACATTTCCAACGACCGTTTTCCGCCGGGCCTGTGGATGGATAACACGCCAAGCTGGGAATACGGCGTGCTGGTCCAGGTCCGTGACCTGACGCGTGCCTTGCGTAAAGACTTTGCCCGCTCGCAATCGCAGTCGGCCGAAGATTCCGATCTGGCGAAAGCCGAGCCGCGTTTCAACTTCGACAATAAAAGCTGGGTGCTGCCGTCCAGTGAGTCCGAGTACCTGGAAGGCATCAATTCCCTGAGCCGCTATCAGGCACGCCTGTCCGACCCCTTGCAGAAAAATGCACTGTTTTATGCTCGCGCCGACAACCTGAACAACTGGCTGGGCGATGTGGGCACCCGCTTGGGGTCGCTGTCGCAACGTCTGTCGGCCAGCGTTGGCCGGGTCAAACTGAACACTGCGTTGAAAACCGAAGTAGTCGTTCCGGGTCAAGTGCCACAGGTGGACGAAGAAGTTGTCGAAACCCCGTGGATGCAGATCGACAACGTGTTCTACGAAGCTCGCGGTCAGGCCTGGGCGCTGTCCCACCTGCTGCGTGCCATCGAGGTCGACTTCGCCGATGTGCTGGCGAAGAAGAACGCGACGGTCAGCGTGCGTCAGATCATTCGTGAGCTGGAAGCCTCGCAAGAGCCGGTCTGGAGCCCGATGATCCTTAACGGCAGCGGCTTCGGCGTGCTGGCCAACCACTCGCTGGTCATGGCCAACTACATCTCCCGCGCCAACGCAGCGGTGATCGATCTCCGTCAACTGCTCAATCAGGGCTGAGTCATGGTCGATAGCGCCAAAGAGGCCGCCCATCGCGCGGCCTCGGATGCCGAACAGATCGCCTGGGTCGACGAGCAGGACAACCTGCTCGGCGCTCTGGTCCGTTCCGACCTGCGTGAACGCGGGCTGATCGGCCGCGGCACGTACATCATGCTGTTCAATTCCGCCGGTGAACTCTGTGTGCATCGGCGCACCTTGAGCAAGGCGATTTATCCCGGTTATTGGGACGTGGCGGCAGGCGGGATGGTGCTGGCCACCGAAACCTACGCCGAATCGGCCGCCCGTGAACTGGAAGAGGAACTGGGCGTGAGCGGCGTAGAACTGACCGCCCATGACCATTTTTTCTTCGAAGACACCGGTAATCGCCTCTGGTGTTCGGCGTTTTCCGCGGTGTGGGACGGCCCGTTGATCCTGCAACCGGAGGAAGTGCTCGAAGCGCGCTTTATTCCCATCGAACAGGTCATGCTGGAAATCCAGCAAAAGCCTTACTGCCCGGACTCTTTGGCCGCCTTGAAGCGCTATCTGCGGGCCCGTGGGGAAGACGTCGCAAAAGAGGCATAAATTGGCGCCGATTGGCTCTTAGCAATCGGCGTTTTTGCCGTTACACTGCGCGACCTTTTCAAACTGAACCGGCATGGCCTGTTGTAGGAGCTGCCGCAGGCTGCGATCTTTTGATTTTGCTTTTGAGTCGACATCAAAAGATCGCAGCCTCGTTGCACTCGACAGCTCCTACACGTGATTATTCAGGTTCAGTAGCGCTGCCCCTGCCTGAGTGGGGCTTCGCGGTCGATGGCACTTGCCCAAGTGCCGCGACCAGTCTTTGTCCTCCCAAGAGGATTGCCGGTGGCCAAAAAAGCCGCATCCTTCGCCGCCCTTGGTGGCCTGGTATTTTCCACCGACGCAGGTCGTCATTGCCCGGATTGCAGTAAACCGGTGGACGCCTGCATCTGCAAACAGACCGTTATCCCGGCCGGCGACGGCATCGCTCGCGTGCGTCGCGAAAGCAAGGGGCGTGGCGGCAAGACGGTGACCACCATCACCGGCGTGCCGCTGGCCGAAGACGCGCTCAAGGACCTGGCCACCACGTTGAAGAAACGCTGTGGCACCGGTGGAGCGTTGAAAGACGGAATCATTGAAATCCAGGGCGATCATGTCGAGCTGCTGTTGGGCGAGCTGATCAAACTCGGTTTCAAGGCGAAGAAGTCCGGCGGCTAGCAGCCTCTGTGAAAACCACCCCCGGCTTGATCCGGGCCTGATTCAACCCGGGTCCGGCGTCGCCTACATGGTTTTCACAGAGCCTGTTCTGACCGGTTTCTAAACTCACTGCGGTCAACGAGGTCTATCCCCTCGTTGACGAACCGTCATTTTCATCCTTTAGACTGCGCCGGCCTGAACCCAGGCGACGCTCTATGACTTCTTTATAGGGGACTTCAATGTCCGTACGACGCACACGCAAAGACGATGGCAGCCAATGGACAGTTGCGGACAGCCGCAGTGTTTACGGGATTCGCCATTGGGGGGCCGGGTATTTCGCGATCAATGACGCCGGTCGCGTCGAGGTTCGTCCAAACGGTCCGGCCAGTTCGCCTATCGACCTGTTCGAACAAGTCGACCAGCTGCGCAAGAGCGGCCTGTCCTTGCCGTTGCTGGTACGTTTCCCGGACATTCTGCAAGACCGCGTGCGTCAGCTGACCGGCGCGTTCGACGCCAACATCGAGCGCCTGGAATACCAGAGCAAATACACCGCGCTTTACCCGATCAAGGTCAACCAGCAAGAAGCGGTGATCGAAAACATCATCGCCACCCAGAACGTGTCCATCGGCCTGGAAGCCGGCTCCAAGCCTGAGCTGCTGGCCGTGCTGGCACTGGCGCCGAAGGGCGGCACCATCGTGTGCAACGGTTACAAGGACCGCGAGTTTATCCGTCTGGCGCTGATGGGCCAGAAACTTGGCCACAACGTGTTCATCGTGATCGAGAAAGAATCCGAAGTCGGCCTTGTGATCGAAGAAGCCGCTTCCCTGAAGGTCAAGCCTCAGGTCGGTCTGCGCGTACGTCTGTCGTCCCTGGCCTCGAGCAAATGGGCGGACACCGGCGGTGAGAAATCCAAGTTCGGCCTGTCTGCGGCGCAACTGCTGTCGGTGGTCGAGCGTTTCCGCGCGGCCGGTCTGGACCAGGGCATTCGCCTGCTGCACTTCCACATGGGTTCGCAGATCGCCAACCTGGCGGACTACCAGCATGGCTTCAAGGAAGCGATTCGTTACTACGGCGAGCTGCGCAACCTCGGCCTGCCGGTTGATCACATCGACGTCGGTGGCGGTCTGGGCGTCGACTACGACGGCACGCACTCGCGCAACGCCAGCTCGATCAACTACGACATGGACGATTACGCCGGTGTCGTGGTCGGGATGCTCAAGGAATTCTGCGACGCGCAGAGTTTGCCGCACCCGAACATCTTCTCCGAAAGCGGCCGTTCCCTGACCGCTCACCACGCCATGCTGGTGGTGCAGGTCACCGACGTCGAGAAACACAACGACGACGTGCCGCAGATCGAAAACAAGGAAACGCTGCCGGAAACCGTGCAGTGGCTGGTTGACCTGCTCGGCCCGACCGACATCGAAATGGTCACCGAAACCTACTGGCGCGCCACGCACTACATGAGCGACGTGGCCACCCAGTACGCCGATGGCAAGCTGACCCTGGCTGAAAAAGCCCTGGCCGAGCAATGCTACTTCGCGGTCTGCCGTCGCCTGCACAACTCGTTGAAAGCGCGTCAGCGTTCCCACCGTCAGGTGCTCGACGAACTCAACGACAAGCTGGCCGACAAGTACATCTGCAACTTCTCGGTGTTCCAGAGCCTGCCGGACACCTGGGCCATTGGCCAGGTCCTGCCGATCCTGCCGCTGCACCGTCTCGACGAAGAACCGCTGCGTCGCGCCGTATTGCAGGATCTGACCTGCGACTCCGACGGCAAGATCAAGCAATACGTCGACGAGCAGAGCATCGAAACCAGCCTGCCGGTGCACGCACTGAACGAAGGTGAAGACTACTTGCTGGGCATCTTCCTGGTTGGCGCCTATCAGGAAATTCTGGGCGACATGCACAACCTGTTCGGTGACACCGACTCGGTGAACATCTACCAGAATGCCGACGGCAGCGTGTACCACGCGGGTATCGAAACCCACGACACCATCGAAGACATGCTGCGCTACGTGCATTTGTCGCCGGAAGAGCTGATGACTCACTACCGCGACAAGTGCGCCAGTGCGCGCATCACCGCCGCCGAACGTACCCAGTTCCTCGACGCATTGCGCCTGGGCCTGACCCGTTCGTCTTACCTGTCTTCTTGAGGTAAGTCGCCGCGCTCATCAGGTTGTCTGAAAATGTTCCGCTCATTGCGGAAATTTCAGATGACCTGGTGCGACGGTTCTCTTTTTTTCCGCGAAATTGCCCACACTCCCGGCTATCCAAGCCATATGGTCTTCTTTTCGCGTAGGCCATTTCCTAAGTTGTACTTCGGCACTCTACTCAGCCATGGCTCTCGGCGAGAATCCCCGGCCGCCCCTCCTGTAGAGAATCGCCGATGTTCGATCCAGTCAACGAGCCTTCATTTCGTCTGGACGTAGCCGGTCTGCCCGACCCTTTCGAAGTCCTGGCCTTTACCGGTAGAGAAGCGATCAGCGAGCCCTTTGTGTTCGACGTGGACCTGCTGATCGATGACCCGACGCTCGACCTTGCGAGCTTGCTGTACCGCCCGGCCGTTTTACATTTCGGGCCCGAGGGCAGCACGTTGCATGGTCTGTTGCATGAACTCGTCCAGCGTGACCATGGCTCGACGGTCAGGCTTTGCCATGTGCGTCTGGGGCCCAGGCTGGCTTGCCTTTCCCAGCGTTTCAGTCGGCGCATTTTCAGCAATGTCTCGGTGCCGGAGATTCTCGGCCAGGTGCTCAAGGAGCACGGCATCACGGGCAAGGATCGACGCTTCGAACTGAGTGGCGATTACCCGCCCCGTGATTTCTGCACGCAGTATCGAGAGTCGGATTTGCAGTTTCTCCAGCGCCTGTGCGCCCAGGAATGCCTGCATTACCACTTCGAGCACCATGCGCGGGGGCACTGCGTGGTGTTTGGTGATGGTCGCGGCCGTTTCCAGCTCGGTGCGAGTGCGCAGTATCAGGTCGATGGCGAGCCACCGGCGGTGCGGCAGTTTCAGCTTCAGGCGGGTCAGCGTACTGCGCCAGGTGCCGAAGGTCGGACCGACTTGCCGACGTTGCGCAGTGGTCAGTTGATGCCGTTGTCCGGTCATCCGGTCGCCGACTGGAATCAGCTATGGCTGCTGACCCATGTCGAACATCAGGGCAGTCAGGATCCACTGGCCCCCTACAGCAATCAGATCCGTGCGATTCATGGGGAGGCCTTCTTCGTCCCGCCCACTTGCCTGGTGAAACCGCGGATGCACAGCCTGCAACGAGCCTGGGTGGTCGATGTCGATGAACCTCGGCCGGACCCCTCCCGACCGGTGGCTGTGCAGTTTGACTGGCTCTATCAGGGCGAAGGCGCGACCCCCAGCCATTGTTGGCTACCGTTGGCCGCTGAGCTGGAAGATCCGAGCGTCTGGCCATTGAGCGAGGGTACAGAGGTGGTGGTGAGCTTCATCGAGGGCGATCCGGATCAGCCGTTGATCTGCGGATTTTTGCCTACGCTGTCGACAGTCGAAGATACCGAGGTGGCCGGCCCGACAGAAAACAGCTCGCTCGAGGAAGGGTTGCTGGAACTCCTGCGCTCGGGCGAGCCTTTGGTGCTGTTGTGTCTGTTGCCCGGCGGCGGCAGTTTCAGCCACTGCGTGCAGGCGTTGTGTACCTGTCGGGCGGCGACGGGGTTTGGCCAGAGCGGTGCGGCATGATCGGCGCGACCCCGCAATGGCTGTTGCTGGATGCACCGAGTGCGCCTCAGTCGAGGGGATTGCTACAACAGGCATTCGCGCAGGCCCGATGGTTCTGGTTATTCGAGGACACGGAATTGCATGCGTTGCGCAAGGACGGACCGATCCTGATCGACCTTCGGAGCTGCCCGGTACTGGCGGAATCGTGCTACAGCCAAACACAGGTCTGGCGTGGTTTGCTGGTGGTCAGCGAAGCGTCGTCGTCACAGCTGCTGGAACATTTGCGGCGCATGCTCACCGTCACCATCGGGCTGCATCACCGGGCCTTGTTGAGTTATTACAATCCCAACACGGCCAGTTACTTTTTCGATGCCTGCGATGCCCTGGAACTGAGTCGCTGGCTGGGCCCGATCAGTCAGTTGCATTGGTTCGGCGGGACCTGGGCAGACCGCGCAATCGGCAGCCAGGGCTGGCAGCAGTTGCTCAATCCAGAGCTCGCCGTCAGCCCGTTGGCGGTCGAGGAAAGCCTCAGTGCTCGTCAGCGGGAAAAGCTGCAGACCTGCCTGCTGGAGCAGCATGCCTGGCACTGGAGCCAATCCACCGGAACCGATTACCACCGCTTGTGGGCTCATGTGCAGGAAGGGCTGATGCTGGGCTTCAGCGAACGGCCGGTACTCGATGGCTGGTTATGGCTGCGCTTGCAGAACCCCCGGGCTTTGCTGGTACAGCCGTTGTCGGGGCTCACGCAGCAGGAGCGTCTCGATAGCCTGCGCAAACGCTGGCAGAACGATCAGCCTCAGTGAGCCCTGCCCGCGAACCAGCCATCGTTGCTGCGCAGCGCCCAGGCGATTGCGCCGAGGGTCGCACTGCGCAGCACCATGAACAACAGGAAGGTTATCCACAGTCCGTGGTTGCCCAGACTTTGCAACGCCCAGCCAAACGGCAGTAGCAGAATCACGGTCAACAGCATGCCGTTGCGCATTTCACGGGCGCGGGTCGCGCCGATGAACAGCCCGTCGAGCAAGTAGCTCCAGACCGCGATCAAGGGCAGGGCGGCGAGGTAGGGCAGGTAGATGAACGCCGTGTCGCGCACGCTCTGAATGTCGGTCTGCATCTCGATGAACAAGTGTCCGGCGAACAGGAACAGCACGGCAAACCCCAGGCTCGCCAGCAACGACCAGCCACAGGCAACGACCAGTGAGCGGCGCAGGGCATCACGGTCGCGAGCGCCAATCGCATGCCCGCACAAGGCTTCCACCGCGTGGGCCAGGCCATCGAGCGCATGGGCGGTCAGCAGCAATCCGTTGAGCAGCAAGGCGTTGGCAGCGACGGTGGCGTCGCCCAGACGTGCGCCTTGTACGGTGATCAGGAAAAACACCGATTGCAGCAACAGGCTGCGGATGAAGATGTCACGGTTGACCGCCAGCAACGGTCGCCAACTCTGCCACAGCGCCAGTGCGGCCCAGGCGATGTGGCCGGGGTAGGCGCGCAAGGCTTTGCGGGTCATCAGCAGACCGATCAGCGCGCCGGTCCATTCGGCGATCACCGAGGCCCGGGCTGCGCCGACCACGCCCCATTCCAGACCGAGGACAAACCACAGGTTCAGCGCAATGTTGACCAGGTTGGTGCTCAGTAAAATCGCCAGCGGCGCACGGGCGTTTTGAGTGCCGAGGAACCAGCCGACCAGCGCATAACTGGCCAGTGCGGCCGGCAGGCCGAACAGTCGCGTGTGAAAGAATTCGCGGGTCAGTTGATCCAGCTCTGCCGAGGGTTGCATGAAGTGCAACGCGACTCCGCTCAACGGGATGCCCAGCGCGCCCAATGCAATGGCCAACGCCATGGCCAGCAACAGACCCTGCAACAGAATCTGCCGCAACGCCGCGCCATCCCCGCGTCCGGCGGCCTGGGCGGCAAAACCGGTGGAGCCCATGCGCAGAAAGCCCATGGCCCAGGCGAGAAAGGTATACAGGCTGGCCCCGACCGCGACGGCGCCCAGTTGATGGGCGTGAGGCAAGTGGCCGATGACCGCGCTGTCGACCAGCGCCACCAGCGGCACGGAAATGTTCGAGAGGATCATGGGCGCGGCGAGCGCCCAGACTCGGCGATGGGTCGGTCGGTCGCGCCAGTCGGCAATCAGGTTGGACATGCAGGCTCCTTGGAGAGCCGGCATTGTAGCGACACATTTGGACTCTGCGCCGATCCATTGTGGGAGCGGGCTTGCTCGCGAATCGTCGCACCGCCGCTCCCACATTTTATTGGGGGGGCTCTAGTGAATAATCCAGCTCAACAACCACAACCCCAGCAGCAACCAGATGATCCCCATGAAGATCGACGCATTCATGAACGCCCGGATCGCCGACCACAACAGCATCAGCCCCAGGATCAACGCGATGATGCTGATGATCGACGTGTCCATGCCCAGCGCGCGGGACAACCCTTCGACAAAATTGCTGCCGGCATGGCTCAACAGGTTGAACAGGCCACTGAGGGCGTCAACGATAAAGCGGATGACTGAACCGATTGCCTGGCCGAGCCATTCGAAAAAACTTTCTACCTGCATGTCGTTAACGTCCTGATGTAAGTTGGTTGAGCCTTGGGCCAGCAATCGCAGCGCCGAGTTCCCCGATACGGGGATCGTTTGAGTATGACGCAAGATGCTGTCCCGCTGATGAACCTTGTAGGAGCCGAGCTTGCTCGCGAAAACGGTGGTACATCCAACATAAATGTTGCCATTTTCACCGCCATCGCGAGCAAGCTCGATTCCAACAGGGGCTAACGCCCCTTGCCATCCCCGGCCATCCCCCCGAAGCTATACGCCTTCAGGAGAGCCCGATGAACCTTGTTGAACTGACCGAACGCCTGCACGCCATCCGTGACCGCAATGACTGGCGGCAATTTCACAGCCCGAAAAACCTGGCCATGGCCGCGAGCGTGGAAATGTCCGAGCTGGTGGAAATCTTCCAGTGGCTGAGCGAAGACCAGTCCCGCCAGTTGCCGGCGGACAAACTGGCCCATGCCGGGCAGGAAGTCGGCGACATCGTGCTCTATCTACTGCTGCTGTGCAGCGAGTTAGGGCTGGACATGAATGAAGTGGTGCGCAGCAAACTCGCGGACAGTGAACGGAGGTTCAGCTGATGAGCGACCGTCATTTCGATCAACTGGCGACCCGTTTCGCCGAAAAGATCTACGGCGGCGCCAAAGGCGCGATCCGTCTGGCGGTGCTGCAGGCCGACCTGGCCGAAACCCTGCCGGACCGCCCGCTGCGTGTGCTCGACATCGGTGCCGGCCTGGGCCATATGTCGTTGTGGCTGGCCCAGCGCGGTCATGACGTAACGCTGGCCGAGCCCGCCGAGCCGATGCTCGAAGGCGCCCGCCAGCGTTTTGCCGATGCCGGCCAGACGGCCACTTTCATTCAGGCACCGTGGCAGGATTTGCTCGGCCAGCTCACCGAACCCTACGATCTGGTGCTGTGCCACGCGGTGCTGGAATGGCTGGCGGAACCCCATGCGATCCTGCCGGTGCTGCATCAATTGACCAAGCCGGACGGCTGGTTGTCCCTGGCCTTCTACAACCGCGATGCGCTGATCTACCGCAACCTGCTCAAGGGCCACTTCCGCAAAATGCGCAAGAACGACATGGCCGGTGAAAAGCAGAGCCTGACCCCGCAGCAGCCGCTTGATCCGCGTGAATTGGCGGCGCAACTTGAAGGCCTGTGGCAGGTCGAAACCCAGAGCGGGGTGCGGGTTTTCCATGACTACATGCCGGTGGAATTCCAGGCCCGCGCCGAACTGGTGGACTTGCTGGAAATGGAGCTGGCCCACCGGCGTCACCCAAGCTTTGCCGGGCTTGGGCGCTACTTGCACTGGATCTGTCGGCCGATCTGATCGGAGCGTGAAATGAAAAGTCGTTCAGGGTTACTGGTGATCTGTCTGGGGTTGGCGGCCTGCCAGGGCACCAATCCGTACGTGGCAAGTTCCAAACCCTTGCCGCCGGCGCCGCCCGAGGCGGCCACCACCTTCGATCGCAGCGCCTACCCGGCTGCGCCGCGTGACTACGGTCGCTACCGCAGTTGGGCCTGGCTCGACGGGCACATGCCTGCGGGGTCGGCCTGGGCGGATTCGGCGCAAGTCGCCGAGGCCGTGAGCAATGCCCTCGATCAGCGAGGTTTGCGGCCGCTGCATGACAATCGCCCGGCGGACCTGTTCGTCAGCGCCAACCTGCATCTGGAAACCCGCTTGCGTCAGGTTCAGGACGACTATGGTTATTACGGCGGCGGTTATGGCGGGTACAACCGTTACGGCAGTGGTTATGGCGTGTACAACACCGTGCCGATCGTTCGGACGTATTCTGAACAGGTGGTCGTGGTGCGGGTGGACATGTTCGATGCTCAAACCGGCCAACCGGTCTGGAGTTCGAGCGCCGAAACCAGCAACAAAGGCAGCCAGAGTGCACGCGCCGATGCGATTCGGGAGGCTGTGGAAAAGGCCATGTCGGCGTATCCTCCCAGTTAGCTTCTGCAATAAGGAAGCGTTCCGCAGGTTCATGTCTTCACTCGGAGAATCATCATGTTCCGCCGTCTCGCTTTACTGGCAGTGGCCGCGCTCCTGACAGCCTGCGCCGCCAACCAGGTCAATCATGACTTCGACGCCAGCCGCGACTTCGCCGCGTATCGCAGCTGGAGCTGGAAAGACCCCGCCTTGCAATATCGCCCCGATGACCCACGGATCAAGAGCGATTTGACCGAACAGCGCATCCGCCAATCGGTGGCCGATCAGCTGGATCAGCGAGGCCTGCGCCGGGCCGCTGCGGGCAAGAACGGCGATGTGAACGTGCAAACCTACCTGATCGTCGAAGACCGCCAGCAACAAGTGACCACCAACTACGGCGGCGCTTGGGGTAACCCGTGGAATGGCTACTGGGGCGGGCCGATGTACAACGAAACCCGCAACATCAGCTACAAAGTGGCGATCATCCAGATCGACCTGCTCGACGGCAAGGACGGCAAACTGGTGTGGCGCGGCAGTGACGAACAAATCCTCAGCCGCTCGCCAAATCCGTCGGACCGCAGCACGGCGATACGCGAAACGGTCGGGCGAATCCTCGCCAACTACCCACCCAAATAAACACAGTTGACCCTTGTAGGAGTCCGCTTGCTGGCGATGGCGGTGCCAAATTCAACATAGATGTTGGGCGTTGAACCGCGATCGCCAGCAAGCCGGCTCCTACAGGGTTTCTTGTTGTCTGGGTTGGCGGATTTAAGCCAATCGAATGATCTGATCGTCCACGACAATCGGCAACTCGATACAGAACCGCGCGCCCTCGCCCGAGTTGCTCGCACGCAGTGTTCCATTCATTTTCTCGACGATGTCATGGCTCACTGACAACCCCAACCCGGTGCCCGCACCCACCGGTTTGGTGGTGAAAAATGGCTCGAAGATCCGTTCCAGCAACCGCGGATCGATACCGCCACCGTTGTCCTCGACCCACAGCCGCACCGAATGCTCGTCACGCTCGGCGTGCACCGAAATCCACGGTTTGAAATCGTGATCCGCTCCGCGCTTGCTCATCAATGCGTCCCGAGCGTTGACCATCAGGTTGATCAGCACCTGTTCCAGCTGATCGACATGACCGCGCACCTTAACCTCGAAACGGCTTTCGCCGACCCTGAGCTCGACGCCTGTGCCTCGCAAGCCTTCGGCCAGCAGCGACAGGGTGCCCTCGATGGCGTCAAACGGATTGAACGGATGCTGCTCGACCTCCGAGCGGCGGCCGAACACCCGCATGTGATCCACCACCCGCGCCGCACGCTGGACCTGGGTATCGATGCGGTTGAGTGTGTCGGTCAGGTAGTCGACCTGCATCTCACCGTTGTTCAAGCGCTTGAGCACACTGACGATCGCCATGCGCATCACGTTCAGCCGCTGGGTGATTTCATGGGCCAGGCCCGTGGCCATTTCGCCGAGGGTGGCCATTTTCGCGCTCTGGGCCAGTTGCTCCTCGGCGGCCAGTGTCGCGTCGGTCACGTCCAGCCACAGACCAAAGGCTTCGACCGGCAGGCCAAGGTCGTCGCGCACAAGCCTGGCCTCGTCAAGCAGCCAGTGGTAATCGCCGCGACTGTCGCGCAGCCGATAGCGCGCACGCACCGATCCTTCGCGGAGCAGTTGCCGGGTACGCTCGAAATAGCGTTCGCGGTCCTCGGGGTGGACCCGTTCCGCCAGCGCTCCGACGGTGCAATCGGCGAGGGTCCAGCCCAGCAGCTGCAACAGGCTGTCGCTGAAGAAAGTTGGCAGAAGCGCGCCTTCGACATAGCGCTGCACGTAGATCACCGCCGGTGAATGAGCGATCAGGTTGTTCAGTCGCGCATGGGCTGCCGCAGCGTCCTGTTGCTGGTTTTTGATGTCGCTGATGTCGAGCATGAAGCCCACCAAGCGCCGGTCTTTGCCGACGCCCATGGCCTGGCCTTGCAGGCGATACCAGGTCGGCGTCTCGGGGTGATGCAGGCGTACGCAGAGCAATAAAGGCGTGCCCTCATCCTGCAAGTCTTGCAGGCGACTGCTCAGCGCTTCGCGGTCTGCGGGGTGGATGTGCTCAAGCCAGTCGTGCAGGGACATGCGTGTGGCGGTCAGGTTCAGGGTGCTGGCCAGCGACCACGCCAACTGCACCTCGGCGCTGTCGCTGAACATCTCCCACCATCCGCTGCCGAGCAGGGTTTGCAACGACTCCAGTCGCTCCAGTTGCAGATGGTGCTGATGCTCGCGCAAGCGCTCCAGCAATGGCCCGGCGAGCGCGGCGGCGAGCTGCAGCCAATCACGCTCAGCGACGTCGGGTGCACGTTGCTGCGCCGGGTAAAAACCACAGAGCAACCACGCGACTACGCCTTGCGCATCGTGATAAGGCACTGCAAACCCTTCGGTACTGCCGAAGATGCTGTGCAGGCGCGGGTGCTCGCCATGGGTCAAATACTGAGGGGCGGAGCCGTTCAAACTGTCGAGCCCGGTGCCCAGGCGCTGACCGTTTTGCCACAGTCGGGGGGCGTCCAAGGCCGCGTAATGTTGGTGGATCTGCCAGCCGTCTTCCTGTTCATCCAGCAACGCCACGGCCAGACACGGAATCTGAAAACGCTGCGCCAGATGTTGCAGTTGCTCCACCAGTACTTCGGGGAGGCGTGACAGGCTGCACAGGCGCAACTGGTCGCCGATCCGGGTGGCGAGCAACTGGCATTGTTCGCGGCTGCGCGCTTGCCGACGCTCTTGCAACAAGTCGCCGATGTCCAGCAACTGCAACAGCCAGGTGTCGGCCATCGGCTGCACCCAGCCGCGCAGGTGCAGGGGTTGCCCGCTGAGGCTGTAAAAATCCAGGTCCAGACTTTGTCCTTGCCAGTCGGCCGGCGAGCCTGTGATGGCGAGGCTGCTGTGCGGCATCAGGAAGTCTTGTAGAAGCGGCGCCTGCGCGGCGGGATGCTGCTGGGCCAGGCCATGGCGCAGTGGGCCGGCCAGATGAATCACTCGGCCTTCGGCGTCCAGGTGCATCTGCAAACCGACGCCTGTCATGCTCAGGGCACTGGGGATTTCCGGTGGTGGCGGATGGCGGTTGAGCAGCCGCCCGAATAGCTTGTCACCGGAACTCAAGATTTCACGCTCGAACGGGCGGTGGCGTCGGTGGCGACATTGAAATTCAGTACGGCGGGAATCCTCGCCAGTTGCCGGCTCCGCTCCATGGTGGCTACGGCACTTTTTCGCTTGCGGGGGAGGTCTGTCTTCATGAGTGCGTCTACCCTGACTATCACTATGTAATGTCAGCATAGAATCATTCAGCCGAAACGGACGTTTTTTACCGGATGCAGAACGTTGTCCTACAAATCTGGCTGATACGGACCGGCACCACCTGACTCGATCTTCTGCCGAGTGATCAGGCAACCGGTCGCCAATGCCCGACCATGTGTTCCAGATCTCCGGCACCCACCAGCTGAAAATCTCCACTGGACCCCGCCGCACTGGCGAGCAACGTCACCTCTCCGGGCAACCGCACCGGCTTGCGAAACTGCACGGCGATCTCGACGTTGGCAGTCGGTAATTGATCGCTTAGTGCCGCGAGTGTCCGCGCTTTGTTCCACAGCCCATGGGCAATGGCGGTCGGGAAGCCGAACAGTCTGGCGCTCACCGTACTCAGGTGAATCGGGTTGTAGTCCCCGGATACCTTGGCGTACTGCCGGCCGATGTCCGCCGGCGCTTTCCAGCGGGTGACCTCGGTCAGCGGCAACGTCGAGGTCAGTACGTCCTCGACCGGTTCGCCTTCGAGCTTGACCCCGCGACAGAGCATCCGGCTTTCGGCTTCCCACAACGCCCCCAACTGATCGTCGAGCGTCGTCACCAGGTCGAATGTCGCTCCCTTGGCGTGCGGCTGCAGATTCTGCACCTGTACGCCGACCCGCACGCGGTTGATGCCGCCCATGGGCCTGAAGACGCGAATGCGATTGCTCAGATGGATCAGCCCCAGCAACGGAAACGGAAAATTCTTGGCCGTGAGCAATTGCATCTGCAGCGCAAAGGCCAGGATGTGTGGATAAGTCGGCGGCAACAAACTGTTGTCGGCAAACCCGCAGACAGTGCGGTAGGCCGCCAGGCGTTTTGGATCGACATCGACCCAGCAACGCAATCCCGAATCGGGCAGTGTGGTCCCGGTGATCTTGCGGCGCGTCGCGGCCTGCACATACAACCCTGGCAGGCTCGGTTCGCGGTTGAGTGTGTGCCAATCGGTGATCATCACTAAGCCCCCAAAACACTTTGTCCACAGACTCGCAGTGCTTGCCCGGTGAATGCGCCGGTGCCCGGTTGTGCCAGCCAGGCCACCGCTTCGGCGACGTCTTGCGGCAAGCCGCCCTGACCCAGCGAGCTCATGCGGCGCCCGGCTTCACGCAAACCGAAGGGGATGCGTGCGGTCATTTGCGTTTCGATGAATCCCGGCGCCACCGCGTTGATGCTGATGCCGCGCTCATTGAGCAGCGGCGCCCAGGCTTGGGCCAGACCGATCAAACCAGCCTTGCTTGCGGCGTAGTTGGTTTGCCCGCGATTGCCGGCGATGCCGCTGATGGACGCCAGCAAAATCACCCGGCCGTTATCCCGCAAGGTGCCGCTGTCGAGCAGTGCCTTGGTCAGCACTTGCGGGGCATTGAGATTGACTGCGAGCACCGCGTCCCAGAATTCAGGGGGCATGTTGGCCAGGGTTTTATCCCGTGTGATGCCAGCGTTGTGCACCACGATGTCGATCCCGTCAGGCAACTGTTCGACCAACTGCGTGGCGGCGTCTTCCGCGCAAATGTCCAGGGTAATGCCGCGCCCGCCGAGGCGTGCGGCAAGGGCTTCAAGATCGGTTTTGGCGGGTGGCACATCGAGCAGAATCACCTCGGCACCGTCCCGGGCCAGGGTTTCGGCGATCGATGCACCGATGCCACGCGCCGCACCCGTGACCAGCGCCTTGCGGCCCGCCAGCGGGCGAGTCCAGTCTGTGACTGGCGTGTCGCAGGCGTCCAGGCGGATCACTTGCCCGGACACGAATGCACTTTTTGGCGAAAGGAAAAACCGCAGCGGACCTTCCAGTTGATCCTCGGCGCCCTCGCCGACCTGGATCAATTGCAAGGTGCCGCCGCTGCGCAGCTCCTTGGCCAGCGAGCGACTGAAACCTTCGATGGCACGTTGAGCGCTGGCGGCGAACGGGTCGCTCAAAGTCTGCGGCGCGCGCCCGAGAATCACCAGGTGTGCACAGTGATCAAGGTTTTTTATCAGCGGCTGGAAGAATTCGCGCAGTTGCTTGAGCTGATCGGTTTGCACCAGGTCGCTGGCGTCGAACACCACGGCTTTGAGTTTGGGGCCGTGGCCGGGGATCCATGCCGTGGCGATCGAAGGTTCGCTGCCGTAGCTGTAGATTGCATCGGTCAGGCGATTGGCGAAGGCGCTGACTTTTTCCGCCAGCGGCCCGCCGCCGATCAGCAGCGCGCCTTCGATCGGACGCAGCCGGCCCGCTTGCCAGCGCTCCAGCCGCACCGGCGACGGCAGACCCAGGGCCCCGACCAGACGATGGCCGATGGATGAATTGGCGAAGTCAATATAGCGGTCAGACATGGAACGCGCTCCAGCAGCTGGGGTTCAAAGTGTGGACCATGAATCGCAATCAGTCGTTCGATTCACGAGATAAGGCCTACGCTTGGACATTGCGGATTGGTTTTGTCCCGGATTTGCAGGAGCCGGCTTGCTGGCGATGGCGGTGGGTCTGTCGACATCAATGTAACTGACACACCGCCATCGCCAGCAAGCCGGCTCCTACAGGGTTTGGTGTTCGCATTTGGATATTTCATCAGGAGCTTTTCATGACTCAGCTGCGCCGTGTCGCGATTATCGGCGGTAACCGGATTCCCTTCGCCCGCTCCAACGGGCCGTACGCCACCGCGAGCAACCAGGCGATGCTCACCGCAGCGCTCGAAGGCCTGATCGAGCGTTTCAACCTGCACGGTTTGCGCATGGGCGAAGTGGCGGCGGGCGCAGTGCTCAAGCATTCCCGGGATTTCAACCTGACCCGTGAATGCGTGCTTGGCTCGCGGCTGTCGCCGACCACCCCGGCGTATGACATTCAGCAGGCTTGCGGCACCGGCCTGGAAGCGGCGTTGCTGGTGGCCAATAAAATCGCCCTGGGCCAGATCGAGTGCGGCATTGCCGGCGGCGTCGACACCACGTCCGATGCACCGATCGGCATCAACGAAGGTCTGCGCAAAATCCTCCTGCAAGCCAATCGCGCGAAGACCACCGCCGACAAACTGAAAACGTTTTTGCAACTGCGACCGGGGCACCTCATCCCGGAATTTCCCCGCAACGGCGAGCCGCGCACGGGCTTGTCGATGGGCGAGCACTGCGAGTTGATGGCGCAAACCTGGAACATTCCGCGCGCGGAGCAGGATCAACTCGCGCTGGAAAGTCATCAGAAAATGGCGGCGTCCTATACCGAAGGTTGGCATAACGACCTGATGACGTCGTTCCTCGGCCTGACCCGCGATAACAACCTGCGCCCGGACCTGACCCTGGAAAAACTCGCCTCGCTCAAACCCGCCTTCGAGAAAAGCGCCAAAGGCACACTGACCGCCGGCAACTCGACGCCGCTCACCGACGGTGCGTCGCTGGTGCTGTTGGGCAGTGAAGAATGGGCGAAGGAACGCGGCTTGCCGATCCTTGCGTATTTACGCGATGGCGAGGCAGCGGCGGTGGATTTCGTCAACGGTGCCGAAGGGCTGTTGATGGCGCCGGCGTATGCAGTGCCGCGTCTGCTGGCACGCAATGGCCTGACCTTGCAGGACTTCGATTACTACGAAATCCACGAAGCGTTCGCCGCGCAAGTGCTCTGCACCTTGAAGGCCTGGGAAGACCCGGAGTATTGCAAAACCCGCCTCGGCCTCGACGCGCCACTGGGCTCCATCGACCGCAGCCGGCTCAACGTCAAAGGCAGTTCACTGGCGGCGGGGCATCCGTTTGCGGCTACGGGTGGGCGCATTGTGGCGAGCCTCGCCAAGCTGCTCGATGCGGCAGGTAAGGGGAGGGGGCTGATCTCGATTTGTGCGGCGGGCGGTCAAGGCGTCACCGCAATAGTCGAGCGCTGATGATTTCACTGAATAAAACCGGGAACCTGTGGGCGCGGCGGTGCGACGATTCGACTTGCTCGCGAAGGCGGTGGGTCAGTCGATACATTAGTTGACTGACACTCCGCCTTCGCGAGCAAGCCCGCTCCCACAGGGGATCACCGATATTGAATAGATGAGTGACATGGCCTAACGTCCGTCTTATTAGCCACCTCGCGACACAAGGCCAGTCAATGGCGACTAACGGACAACAATCCCTGGAAAGGACGATCCCGACCCTGACCGTGCTGCCGCGTCCACTGTATGCGCGGGCGGAAAGCCTGAACGCCGGTTCGTGGACGCCGTCTCACCGCCACGACTGGGTGCAGTTTTCCTACGCGATCAGCGGCGTTCTCGGCGTGCACACCGCCGAAGGCAGTTTCTTTGCGCCGCCGCAGTGGGGGATCTGGATTCCGGCGGGTTTCGAGCATCAGGTCGTGACCTCGATGCGCGCAGAGATGCGCAGTCTTTACGTGCGCCGTGAGGATTGCCCATGGGCGGACGACCGGTGCCGGGTGCTGGAGGTGACGCCGCTGGCCCGGGAGTTGATCAAGAGTTTTTGCCTGCTGCCCGTGGAGTATCCACAGGGCGACAGCCCGCAAGCACGGCTGGTGAGTGTGTTGCTCGACCAGTTGGCGAATCTGCCCGAAGTCGGTTTCTCGCTGCCGTTGCCGCGCCATGAACGTTTGCTGGGCCTGTGCAATGAGCTGATCGAGAGTCCGGAGCGGAACGTGACCTTGCAGGAATGGGCGGAGCGACTGGGCACGTCGGAGAAAACCCTGATGCGCCTGTTCCAGCGTGAAACCGGGCTGAGTTTTCGCGGCTGGCGTCAGCGGATGCGACTGCTGTCGTCGTTGAGTTTGCTGGAGGAGGGGGACAGCGTGACGAATACCGCGTTGTCTTGTGGATACGACTCGACGTCAGCGTTTATTGCCGCGTTCAAGGGGTTGTTCGGGTTTACGCCCGGAGAATTGTTTCGGCAGTAACACCGCAGGTCAATTGTGGGAACGGGCTTGCTCGCGAATCGGTGTGTCAGGCAACGAAGATGTCGACTGACACACCGCTTCGCGAGCAAGCCCGCTCCCACATTTCAACCTGCAGTGTTCCCGATGTCAGGTTCTGAAACGACGAACCAACCCGTCCAGCTCATTCGACAACCCGGCCAGGCTCTGGGAATCCAGCCGCGCCGAATTCGCCAGTTCCGCCACCAACTGCGCATCGCCATGGATCTGGCTGATGTGCCGATTGATGTCTTCCGCCACCTGGTGCTGTTGTTCTGCCGCCGTAGCGATCTGAGTGTTCATGTCGCGAATCACGTCCACCGATTCACGAATCTGCCCGAAGCTGCTGCGCGCCTCGCCGATGCGGGTCACCGACTGCTGGGACACCTCCAGGCTCGCGTGCATCTGCTGAGTCACCTGGCTGGTGCGCTTGGCGAGGTTACCCAGTAACCCGTCGATTTCCGCCGTGGAATCGGCCGTGCGTTTGGCCAAGGCCCGCACTTCGTCCGCCACCACCGCAAAACCGCGACCTTGTTCACCGGCCCGTGCAGCCTCGATGGCAGCGTTCAGCGCCAGCAGGTTGGTTTGTTCGGCGATTGAACGGATAGTCCCGAGAATCGACTGAATGTCATTGCTGTCGCGTTCCAGCTGTTGCATCGATTGCGCCGACTGTTCGATTTCCTGGCTCAGTCGATCAACACTGGTTACCGCCGCATCAATCTGCTGCTGACCTTCACGCGCCTGGCGCTGGCCGCTGTCGGCCGATTCGGCGGCCTGACTGCAGGAGCGTGCGACTTCGTTGGCGGTGGCGACCATTTCGTGGAACGCGGTGGACACCATGTCCACGGCTTCACGCTGGCGCCCGGCCGCTTCAGCCATGTCGCTGGAGACCTGGGTCGAGCTCTTTGAGGTGGCGAGGATTTTGGTCGCTGCGCCGCCGATGCTTTGGATCAGGTTACGAATCGCCGCCAGGAACTGGTTGAACCAGTTGGCCAGTTGCGCGGTTTCGTCGCTGCCACGGATTTGCAGGTTTTTGGTCAGGTCGCCCTCACCCTGGGCGATGCCTTCCAGGCCATCGGCCACGCTACGGATCGGACGCACGATGACGCTGGCGAAACTGGCGCCGACGATGGCGAAGACCACTGCCAGCACGGCAGCGATGATTGCGATCAACCAGGTCAGTTGGGTCGCGGTGCTCATCACGTCGCTTTGCTTGATCAGGCCGATGAAAGTCCAGCCCAGTTGCTCGGACGGCCAGACGTTGGCCATGTAGCGCTCGCCATTGAGTTCGACTTCGACCAGGCCTTTACCGGCCTTGGCCAGTTGCGCATAACCCTCGCCGAGGCTGCCCAGGGCCTTGAAGTTGTGTTCCGGTTGTTTCGGATCGACCAGTACGGTGCCGGAGTTTTCCAGCAGCATCAGGTAACCGGTTTCGCCGAGCTTGATCTGTTTGACCAGTTCGGTGAGCTGTTTGAGCGACACGTCGATGCTGACCACGCCGCCGTTGGTGCCCAGCTTGTTGTCGATGGTGCGTACGGTGCTGACGTAGGACGTATCGTTTTCGGCCCAGTAATAGGCCTCGGTACGGAACGGCTTGCCCGGTTTGGCCTGGGCCGCCTTGTACCACGGACGCTGGCGCGGGTCGTAGTTGGCCAGCTTGGCATCGTCCGGCCACGACACGTAACCGCCAGCCGCAGTGCCGAGGATGGCGTAGGCGTAAGACGGATGGGCGTTACCCAGGTCCTGCAGGAAGCCGAAGACTTTTTTGTCCATCTCGCCCTGGGGAATGCTGGCGGCGTTGGCATTCATGTAGGTCTTGAGGCTGTCGTCGGAGTTCGTGATCAGCGGTTGCTTGGCCAGGTACTCGACGTTCTGGCTGATGCCGTCGAAGAACAGTTGCATGGCATTGCTGACCTGACGGATTTCGCGACCGCTGTTGTCGACGAATTCGTCCTTGGCATCACTGCGCAGGTTCAGCACAACAAGGGTGGCGACCAGCACTACGGGCAAGCAGGCGATGATTGCAAACGCCCACGTCAACTTCTGTTTGATGTTCATCCGCGCTCCAGATTTTCTTGTAGGCCCACGCAGTGCAGATGACTCGCGGTTTTTGGCAGCCGAAAACGTTAGGGTTCAACTCGGGTCCGTGAGTGCGCATCCGTTTTTTCTGTAGGAACGATTGTCGGACAAATACTTTTGTCACTGATAACTTCGGCTGACGTAGGCGAAAATTGAGGCCTATTGAGAAAATTCCTACGAAAGGGGGGTAATGCCGAGGAGCCTGTAGGAGCGAGCTTGCTCGCGAAAGACTTAAGAGCACCGCGTTTATCCAGTAAATAAGCGTTATCGTTAACGACCATCGCGAGCAAGCTCGCTCCTACCGTTTTGCTGGGTAATCCGGCACATTGTGTGCATCTTGAGATCCACAGTAACGTTCATAGGTCGGCAACCCCTCCCCCGAACGAGTGGATTGCCGTATAACGAATGACTTTCGCGTGTTTGGTAATAAAGGACCCACAATAAAAGCTGATGAAGACTCCAAACGCATTGAACCCCTGATCGAGGACGGTCTGGTCGACGAGGTGCTGCGCCCACTCATGAGTGGTAAAGAAGCAGCTGTTTATGTGGTGCGCTGCGGCAACCAGTTACGTTGCGCGAAGGTCTACAAGGAGGCGAATAAACGCAGTTTCCGTCAGGCGGCCGAGTACCAGGAAGGCCGCAAGGTGCGCAACAGCCGTCAGGCCCGTGCGATGGCCAAAGGCTCCAAGTTCGGCAAGAAAGAAACCGAAGACGCCTGGCAGAACGCCGAAGTGGCGGCGTTGTTCCGTCTGGCCGGTGCCGGTGTTCGAGTCCCTCAGCCTTACGACTTCCTTGAAGGCGTGCTGTTGATGGAGCTGGTGGCCGACGAGTACGGCGATGCCGCACCGCGTCTGAACGACGTGGTGCTGGAGCCGGACCAGGCACGCGAATATCACGCGTTCCTGATTTCGCAGATCGTGCTGATGTTGTGTACCGGCCTGGTGCACGGTGACCTGTCCGAGTTCAACGTACTGTTGACCCCGACCGGCCCGGTCATCATCGACTTGCCGCAAGCGGTGGACGCGGCGGGCAACAACCACGCGTTCAGCATGCTGGAGCGCGACGTGGGCAACATGGCGTCCTACTTCGGACGGTTTGCCCCGGAGCTGAAAAAGACCAGGTACGCCAAGGAAATGTGGGCGTTGTACGAAGCCGGCACCTTGCACCCGGCCAGTGTCTTGACCGGCGAGTTCGACGAACCGGAAGAGTTGGCCGACGTCGGCGGGATCATGCGCGAAATCGAGGCCGCACGCCTGGATGAAGAGCGCAAGCAAGCGGTCCGCGCGGCAGATGACGCGCCACCGAACAAGTCCGAAGAACCGCCTCCGCCCTGGATGCAGTGATCGGTTGACGAAAAACCCGGCCTCGGCCGGGTTTTTTGCAACACCACAACTCCCCCTGCAAGAGCCGGCTTGCTGCGGGCGGCGTTCCGACGATGAGGCCATCACATCCAACATCGATGTTGAACATTAGCCCCATCGTCAGCAAGCCGGCGCCTACAAGGTTTGTGTAGACCACCACACTCAAGGATTGAATGTGAACATCTCCACCCGCAACGCCCAGCTGATCATCGCCGCCCGTCTGATCTCGGACTTCGGCGCATTCCTCAACATGGTCGCCCTGGCCACCTACGTCTACCTGCTCAGCAACAGCGCCATGAGCGTCGGCATCTTCCTCGCCAGCCGTGTGGGCGGAGGGATTTTCGCCAGCCTTATCGGCACCCGGTTCTATCGTCGCTGGGCCGGGCGTCTGCCGTTGATTGCCTTCGACCTGTTGCGCGCCGGATTGCTGGGCCTGCTGCTGGTGTTGCCGGTTACCCAACAAGCGTTGCTGCTGCCGGTCATTGCGTTCGGTCTTGGTTTCGGCAACTCGATGTTCGCGATCGGCCTCAACAGTCAGTTGCCGCACTTGATTGAAGGCGATCAACTGCTCAAGACCAACGCCTGGATCACTTCGGCGTCGTCGGCAGCAATGGTCGGCGGAAGTCTGGTGGCGGGGTTATTGGTGGCAGCGTTTGGCTTTGAAACGGTCTTCGCGCTGAACGTGGTCACTTACCTGCTGGCCGCGTTGTTCATCCTGCCGCTGCGATTTGCCCGACCGTCTCCCGGTGCCGGTGCCGAGGCCGATCACGAACGAGGCGAATGGTCAGCTTTGCGCCAAGGTCTGCGGACTACGCCGGTGGTGGCGGCGATGCTCGCGGTTGCCATGGCCGATACTCTGGGCAGCGCCGCACACAACGTGGGTTTGCCGATCATTTCAAAATGGCTGACACCGGAATCGGCCAGCACCACGCTGGGCTTGATGCTGGCGGTGTGGGCCTGCGGAAAACTCGTCGGCGCACGCATCGCCAGCCGCCTCAAAGGCTCGGACAACGTGAACCTGGAGCGACGGTTTTTCTTCGGCGTGCTGCTGATGTCCTGCGGCTTCATCCTGATGTTCCAGCAGCAGACCCTCTACGGTTTGCTGCTGTTCTCACTGCCGGCAGGGTTGGGCGACGGCTTCTCTGAAGTCGGCCTGATGTCGCGCCTGCAACGGGAACCGGACAGCCTGCGACTGCCGATCTTCAGTTTCCTGACGTTGTTACAGATGACCGGGTTCGGCGTCGGCATGCTGATCGCCGCGCCGTTCTACGCCTGGTGGGCGCCCGGAGCGGTGGTGCTGTTGTTCCACGGCATTCCCCTCACCACATTGCTGGTGGTGAAGGGTTTGGCGATCAGGGGCGAGCGGGTGCGGCGCAGCAACCCGACTCGAGATTTTTGAGGATCGGGCAATCCGGACGGTGATCGCCGTGGCAGTGCTCGACCAGGTCCTGCAAGGTGTCGCGCAACTGGCCGAGTTCGAGGATTTTCTGGTTGAGCTCGTCGATGTGCTGACGAGCCAGGGCCTTTACGTCGGCACTGGCGCGCTGACGGTCCTGCCAGAGGGTCAGCAGTTTGCCGACCTCTTCCAGTGAAAACCCCAGGTCCCGCGAACGTTTGATAAACGCCAGCGTGTGCAAGTCGTCATCGCCGTACACCCGGTAACCGCTGTCGGTGCGATGAGCCGCCTTGAGCAAGCCGATGGACTCGTAATAGCGGATCATCTTCGCGCTCAGGCCACTTTTGCGGGCTGCTTGGCCGATGTTCATCGGTTGTCCTCCAGATCCTCGGGTTTCCAGGTTTTCAACAGTAGCGCATTGCTCACCACGCTGACGCTCGACAACGCCATCGCCGCGCCCGCCAGCACCGGGTTGAGGAAACCGAAGGCCGCCAACGGAATGCCGATCAGGTTATAGACGAAGGCCCAGAACAGATTCTGACGAATCTTTGCGTAGGTCTTGCGGCTGATTTCCAGCGCTGCCGGCACCAGTCGTGGATCGCCGCGCATCAGCGTGATGCCGGCAGCGTGCATGGCGACGTCGGTGCCGCCCCCCATGGCGATGCCAATGTCCGCGGCGGCCAGGGCCGGAGCGTCGTTGATCCCGTCGCCGACCATCGCCACCACACCGGTTTTCTTCAGTTCAGCGACGGTGGCGGCTTTGTCGGCCGGCAGCACTTCGGCGTGGACATCCTTGATGCCGAGCGCCTCGGCCACCACTTTGGCGCTGCCGCGATTGTCGCCGGTCAACAAGTGGCTACTGATGTGACGGGCGCTGAGTTGTTGCACCGCTTGCAGCGCGCCGGGTTTGAGCGTGTCACCGAAGGCGAACAGGCCCAGAACGGTCGGTTGCGGACTTTGCTCGATCAGCCAGGACAGGGTCCGGCCTTCGGCTTCCCACGCAGTGGCCGAGTCAGCCAAAGGACCGGCGCTTAATCCGCTTTCTTCCAGCAAGCGCCGATTGCCCAACGCCAGGCGCCGACCCTCGAGCGTGCCCGCGATGCCGCGACCTGTCAGCGAATGACTGGCGCTGATGTCCGTCACGGTCAAACCACGCTCGACGCACGCGTCAAGCACCGCCTTGGCCAGTGGGTGTTCACTGCCGCGTTGCAGGGCGCCGGCCAATTTCAGCAGAGCGGCTTCATCACCATCGATGGCACTTAAATGAGCGATACGTGGCGCACCCGAAGTCAGCGTGCCGGTCTTGTCGAACACCACGGCGCTGACTTCATGGGCACGCTCGAGTGCTTCGGCGTCCTTGATCAGAATGCCGTAGCGCGCGGCGACGCCAGTGCCGGCCATGATCGCGGTTGGCGTGGCCAGACCAAGCGCACAAGGGCAGGCGATCACCAATACCGCGACGGCATTGATCAGCGCCGTTTCGATGGGCGCGCCGTACAGCCACCAACCGATCAGGGTTGCCAATGCAATCAGCAGAACCGTTGGCACAAATACCTGGCTGACTTTATCCACCAGTTTCTGGATCGGCGCTTTCGCGGCTTGCGCGTCTTCCACCAGGCGGATGATCCGCGCCAACACCGTTTCTGCGCCCAAGGCCAAGGTGCGCACCAGCAACCGACCCTCACCATTGATGGCGCCGCCGGTGACCTTGTCGCCGGGCTGTTTCGGCACGGGCAGACTCTCGCCGCTGATCAGCGCTTCGTCGGCGTGGCTCTGGCCTTCCACCACTTCGCCGTCCACGGGAAAGCGTTCGCCGGGTTTGACCAGCACCAGATCATTGAGACGCAAGGCGCTGATGGCGACATCCTGTTCGCGGCCGTCGATCACTTGAATGGCCCGCTCCGGACGCAAGGCTTCGAGGGCGCGGATGGCGCTGGCGGTCTGGCGTTTGGCGCGGCTTTCGAGGTATTTGCCCAGCAAGATCAAGGCGATCACGACGGCCGAGGCTTCGAAATACAGATGCGGCATGCGCCCGGCAGCGGTGGCCCATTCGTAGAGGCTCAAGCCATAACCGGCGCTGGTGCCGAGGGCGACCAGCAAGTCCATATTGCCGGCGCCGGCGCGCACCGCTTTCCATGCGGCCACATAAAAGCGGGCGCCGAAGATGAATTGCACTGGCGTGGCCAACGCGAACTGCACCCACGCCGGGAGCATCCAGTGCACGCCGAACGGTTGCAGCACCATCGGCAACACCAGCGGCAAGGCGAGGGCGATCGCCATGATCAAGACCCAGCGCTCACGGTGCAGGCGCTGTTGCTGAGTGTCGGTGGTCGGGTGTTCGACTTCCCAGACGCTGGCGTTGTAGCCAGCCTTGGTCACGGCAGCGATCAAGTGTTGTGGATCGATCTGACCGAGCAGTTCGAGGTGGGCGCGTTCATTGGCCAGGTTGACGCTGACACTTTTAACCCCCGGCACCTTGGCCAGTGCCCGTTCCACCCGACCGACGCACGACGCGCAGGTCATGCCGTCGATGCTCAACTCCAGACTCTGCTGCGGCACACTGTAACCGGCCTGATGCACCGCGTCCATCAACGCCGGCAGGCTGTCGCTGGGTGCTTGAACGCGGGCATGTTCGGTGGCGAGATTGACGCTGATGGCTGAGGCGCCGATGACTTTGCTCAAGGCACGCTCGACACGCCCGGCGCAACTGGCGCAGGTCATGCCGGCAATCGGCAGATCGAAAGTGGTGGTTTCGGACATCGGTCGCGCTCCCTGTAAAAGATGCCTACAGGATCAACCTTGCCATGTTGGCAAGGTCAAGCGCCATGATTCAGATCAACACTGCGCTCTTGCAGGAGCAAGCTTGCTCCTGCAAAAGGGCGCTGGCGACTCAATAACCGAGGTCAGTAGGCTTCAGATACATCCCTTCCTGCGTCATCGCAATCCGGAACTTCAACACATCCCCGGCCTTGAGCGTGATGTTCTGCGACCCCGGCGCCAACATTCCCGGGTTGCAACCCGGCGCCTGGCCCGGCAGCAGTTTCAGGCGCAGGGAAACATTGCCCGGCGGCAGGTTGAACGAGGTGCTTTGTTCCTGAAACAGCCGCGCCGAGAGTTGATCCTGGATGTACACGCCGATTTCGCAGTTGGTCGAGACTTCCAGGCGCTCGCGGGAAATGATCAGCACGCCGTAATCCTCCCCGGCAGCATTGACCGAGGGCACGGCGGCGAAAAGGCTGAGGAAGCCAAACAGGCTGAGAGCTGACCAGCGCATGGCTGAATCTCCTGAGATCGAGTCATAGATGCACGCAGCTTGGCCGAGCGCGACGCCGATTGCCAGCCCGGCAGATCACTTCAGAACTTGACCTTGCCATGGTGGCAAGCTCGAGACTGCTCGCAATCTCACTAAAGGAGTCATTCCATGCAAGTGTTCAACGTTCAAGGCATGTCCTGCGGTCACTGCGTCAAAGCCATCACTCAAGCGCTGCAAGCGAAGGATCCCGCGGCCAGCGTGCGGATTGATCTGGCGGCAAAGGAAGTCGGCGTCGAGAGTACGTTGACTGCGGATGAAGTGATCGCAGCGATCACTGAAGAAGGCTACGAAGTGAAAGTCGCCTGAAGCTACACGCAAATCCCCTGTGGGAGCGGGCTTGCTCGCGAATGCGGTGGGTCATTCAGCAGTGATGTTGACTGACACACCGCATTCGCGAGCAAGCCCGCTCCCACATTGGTATTGCATTCATCCTGAGGTATTTAATAGTTAGCGAGCTATCGGAATGTTCAAGGCGCCCCCACGCAGCTAGACTGTGGAGCTGCCGACCTCAGTCCTGGATGCCTGATGAACTTCCGTACCATTTTGATACTTGGCGCCCTGACCGCTTTTGGGCCGCTTGCAATCGACTTTTATCTGCCGGCGTTCCCGGCCATGGCGCTGGCGTTCGGCACCGATGAACAACACGTTCAGCTGACACTGGCCGCGTATTTCCTGGGTTTGTCCATTGGTCAGCTTATGTACGGGCCCGTGGCGGATCGGTTTGGCCGGCGCATTCCATTGTTGACGGGCGTCGGTCTGTTCACCGCCGCTTCCTTGGCGTGCGCCTATGCGCCGAACCTTGAATGGCTGCTCGGCGCGCGTTTTGTCCAGGCGCTGGGCGGCTGCGCGGGGATGGTGATTTCCCGTGCGATCGTCAGCGACAAATGCGACGCGGTGGGTTCGGCCAAAGTCTTTTCCCAACTGATGCTGGTCATGGGCCTGGCGCCGATTCTCGCGCCGATGCTCGGCGGGTTGCTGGTCAATACCACGGGCTGGCAGTCGATCTTCCTGGTGCTGAGCGGTTTCAGTGCCTTGGCGGCGCTGGCCGTGGCGCTCGGCTTGCCGGAAAGCATGCCCGCGCATGTGCCACGTCAACCGCTGTCAGGCGCGCTGCGTCAGTACGGTCGCCTGTTGTCAGACCCGGTGTACCTCGGCCACGCCCTGACCGGTGGCATTGCCATCGCCGGGATGTTTGCCTACATCGCCGGTTCGCCGTTCGTCTTCATCAAACTCTACGGCATACCGGCCGAGCATTTCGGCTGGTTGTTCGGCACCAATGCGGCGGGTTTCATTCTGGTTGCACAGATCAACGCTCGGCTGCTGGCCAAGCGTGGCCCCGCATTTTTGCTGGCGCGTACGGTGTGGATTTACCTGGCGGCGGGCCTGACGCTGCTGGTCGTCAGTTCGCTGCACACCGAGCAATTGTGGCCGCTGCTGGTTCCGCTGTTCATCTGCATCGCCAGCCTCGGTTGCATCCTCCCCAACGCTTCGGCCTGTGCCATGAACGGGCAGGGCGCCCGCGCCGGGAGTGCGTCAGCGATGCTCGGGTGCCTGCAATTCAGCGTCGCCGCCGGGGCTGCGTCGCTGGTGGGTATTTTGTACGACGGCAGCGCTGTGCCGATGGCCATGGTCATCAGCCTGTGCGCAATTCTGGTGGTGAGCGTGGCGATGCTCACCCGACGTTTGCAAAATGCCCGGGCGTTGGCGCAAGCCCAGGTGTGAGGAAGGTCTCAGCCGGCAGCGCGTTGCTGCGGGACGGGAATCTGATGAGGGGCGTGCAATCGTGCTTCGAGGGTTCGGGTGAACGCACGCGCTTCAGCTTCGCTACGGAACGTCACCGCGTGTTGGTCCAGGCGGACCTGCCACTGGGATTTTGCCAATTCTTTTATCAGGATCTTCATTGCTGACCTCCTCGGTTAAAAGATTGCATCGCAGAGCGGATTGTAGACCTGAATACGATCGCAATTATGACAACGGTCAACCTTCGGACTGACGGTGTCGTCCATGCAGACGACACTTGTATCAATCTGTTTCAGAAGCCCTCGAGCACAATCTTGCCCTTGGACTTGCCGCTCTCCAGCAGCTCATGCGCACGTCGCAGATTCGCCGCGTTGATGGTCCCGAAGTGCTCGCCCACCGTGGTTTTCAGTGTCCCGGCATCGATCAGCCCGGCCACGCGGTTGAGCAGTTTGTGCTGCTCGATCATGTCCGCCGTTTCGAACAGCGAGCGGGTGTACATGAACTCCCAGTGCAGCGACAGGCTCTTGCGTTTGAGCTTGGTCACGTCCAGCGCTTTCGGATCATCGATCAGCGCGAGTTTGCCTTGTGGCGCCAGGGTCTCGACCAATTGATCGAAATGCTGATCGGTCTGGGTCAGGCTGGCGACGTGGGTCACCTGCGCAACGCCTGCGCGTTTCAGTTCTTCGCTGAGCGGCTGGCTGTGGTCGATCACCAGGTCGGCGCCCGACTCACGCACCCAGCTCTGGGTTTGCGCTCGGGACGCGGTGCCGATGACTTTCAAACCGGTGAGTTGACTCGCCAGTTGCGTCAGGATCGAACCGACACCGCCGGCGGCCCCGACGATCAGCAGGCTCTGGCCTTCATCCGTGTTGCCTTCGCGCACTTGCAGACGTTCGAAAAGCAATTCCCACGCGGTGATGGCGGTCAGCGGCAGCGCGGCCGCTTCGGCGAAACCGAGGGTTTTCGGCATATGGCCGACGATCCGCTCGTCCACCACGTGCAGTTCGCTGTTGCCGCCGGCACGGGCAATCGAGCCGGCATAGAACACTTTGTCGCCGGCCTTGAACAACGTCACTTCACTGCCGACGGCCTTGACCACGCCGGCCACGTCCCAGCCCAGCACTTTTGCCAAGCCGCCTTCGGGCTGGACGTTCTGGCGGACCTTGGTGTCCACCGGGTTGACCGAGATGGCTTTGACTTCCACCAGCAGGTCACGCGGGCCGGCGACCGGTTCCGGCAGTTCGATGTCTTGCAGGGATTTTTCGTCGCTGATGGGCAGCGAGGCGTAGTAGGCAATGGCTTTCATGAGCGATTCCGGAACAGTAATAGAGGAAGGGATCAAGCCACGGAGCGCAGGCGCTTGAGCTCGAAGTGTTCGAGAAAGTCGCCGGCCTTGGCGCGAAAGTTCTGGATGTGCGCGCTGGCGTCATGGGCTTGCAGGGCTTCGTCGCTGCTCCAGTGTTCAATCATGTAGAAGGCCAGCGGATTGGCGAGGTCCTGATGCAGGTCGTATTGACCGCAACCGGCTTCGGCGCGGGTCGGTTCCAGCAGTGCACGCAGGTGTTGTTCGAGCGCGTCCTGTTGGCCGGCTTTGGCGATCAGGGTGGCAATGGCGGTGAAGGGCTGGGACATGGTCGGCTCCAGGAGCGGTATGTTTTCGATGCGACAGATGATTAGCTATTTCTCTGCAAGATAAAACCCGCTAAAAGAGCAGTCTCTTTCAATGTTTTTTTGATAATAGAGGCTGAAGATGCTGCGTTTCGATGACTTGCAGTTGTTCGTCCGGGCGGCGGACCTGGGCAGCCTGTCAGCGGCGGCGCGGGGCATGGACATGTCGGCGGCGGTGGCCAGTGCGGCGTTGAAGCGCATCGAACAGCAACTCGGCGCCCGGTTGCTCGCCCGTTCCACGCGCAGCCTGCGCCTGACCGCCGAGGGCGAAGGATTTCTCGAGTATGCCCGGGCCGCGCTGAGCAACCTCGACGAGGGCCGTCGTTTGTTGGCCAGCGGTCAGGACCAGGTCAGCGGGGTGTTGCAGCTGTCGGCACCTTCGGATTTCGGTCGCAACCTGCTGCTGCCGTGGCTGGACGAGTTCCAGCGCGAACACCCGAAACTCACGGTGCGCCTGTTGTTGGGCGACCGCATCGCCGACCTGTTCCGCCAACCGGTTGACATTGCCCTGCGCTACGGTGAGCCGGAAGACTCGAGCCTGGTGGCGCTGCCCATCGCCCCGCACAACCGCCGCGTACTGTGCGCTTCCCCGAGCTACCTGGCCCGGCATGGCGAGCCACGGCAACTGGAGCAACTGGCACAGCACAATTGCCTGCTGTTCATGCTCGGCAGCCGGGTTCACGACCACTGGAGTTTTCACGACGGCAAACGCGAAGTCAGCCTGACCGTCAGCGGTGATCGCTTCAGTGACGATGCCGATGTGGTGCGTTTGTGGGCTGTGGCGGGCGCCGGCATCGCCTACAAATCCTGGCTCGATGTCGCCGCCGATGTGTTGGCCGGTCGCCTGAAAGTGCTGATGCCGGAGCTGCTCTGTGAGCGCGCACCGCTGAATTTGCTGTGCGCCCATCGCGCACAATTGAGTAAGCCGGTGAACCTTTTGCGGGAAATGCTTGCCAGCCGATGTACTCGTATAGGCAGTCAATTTCCCGCGTTGGCGGGTGTCGATCATTAGTCGCAGGCAAATAGCGAAATTTCCCTCAGGATCAATCACCACCAATGGTTTCCGGGGGGCAGGAACCGACGATCAACGCGCTTATACTAGCGCCCGCCTCATGTACGCACCGTCGCTCTCGCCACGGCGAGTCCGCGTTCGAGTCGGTCAGGCTCCACCTTTAATCCAGGGCCTTTGCAATGTCCTCGAAGCAATGGCTTGTGTGTGGATGACTTTGCCCGGTTTATGGCGGTTTCCACGTCTTGGCCGACGACACATTACTGGTCAAGATGTCTCCGAGCAGTAGACGAAACGATTCAACAGGGAGTGAATACATGGAACATGCACCTTGCATCAGCCAGATCGCCACGTTGCTGGCTGACCCAAAGCGCAGCGCAATGATGTGGGCCTTGATGGACGGCGCTGCGCGGCAGACCGAAGAGCTGGCATTGCTGGCCCGCCTGTCGCCGTCTTCGGCCAGTGCACACCTGGGGCGTTTGTCCGCCGGAGGTCTGTTGAAAGTCGAAACCCGCGGCCGCAAGCGATTCTTCCGGCTGGCCGCCCCCGAAATCGGAGCCGCGATAGAAGCGCTCGCCAGTGCGACGATCGCCAGCACGCCTCGGGACATTCCCGATACTTTCAGCCGCCCCCCCGCCATCCCCAAGCGTCAGGCCGCGCCTTCGTCCTTGTTGCGCGCCCGGCTCTGCGACGATCATTTAGGCGGCACGCTGGCCGCCGATCTGTACCAGCGCTTGCTGGATGCAGGCTGGATCGAACAGTTCGATCATCGGGTATCGATCACGCACAAGGGCGCCACGCAACTGGCGACACGCGGCGTTTTCGTCCAGGCGCTGGCGCAGACCACCAGTCGAGCCGCCTGTGCCTGTCCTGACTGGAGCGAAAGACGTCCGCACATGGGCGGTTCACTGGGCGCGGCGTTGCTGCAGTTGTTCATGCAATCCGGCTGGCTGAGCTTGCCGAACGATTCGCGAGCCTTGCATGTCACCGAGACGGGGCAGCGTGAAATCCATCGGTTCGCCAAGGAGACCGAGCTGGAAATGGCGTTGTAGACGCATCGGAATCGACGTCCGGGGTTTCGGGCGTCGTTCAGGGCTGCGGCCAGGTCGCATCCAGCAATAACCCTCGGCTGCCATCGCGCACACTCGATCAGGGACTTTCGAACGGGGGATGTGGCATGGAAACACGAGGCTTCAGCGCGGCAGAACGATTGGAACGGCTGCCCATCAGCGGTTATCACCGGATCATTTTCATCATCATCGCCCTGGCGTTTTTCTTCGACTCCATGGATCTGGCGATGATGACTTTCCTGCTCGGCTCGATCAAAACCGAGTTCGGCCTCAGTACGGCGCAGGCCGGGTTGCTCGCCAGTTCGAGTTTCTTCGGCATGGTCGTGGGCGCGTCACTGTCCGGCATGCTGGCGGACCGCTTCGGCCGCAAACCGGTGTTCCAGTGGAGCATTGTGTTGTGGGGCATCGCCAGTTACCTGTGTTCCACGGCGCAGAATGTCGAGACGCTGACGCTCTTCCGCATTCTCCTGGGAATCGGCATGGGCATGGAGTTTCCCATCGCCCAGTCGATGCTTTCGGAATTGATTCCGGCGAAAAGGCGAGGGCGTTACATTGCGTTGATGGACGGTTTCTGGCCCTTGGGGTTTGTCGCGGCCGGGGTACTGTCGTATTTCCTGTTGCCGGTGATTGGCTGGCGGGACATTTTCCTGGTGTTGGCGGTGCCGGCGGTATTTGTCCTGGCGATTCGCTTTTTCATTCCCGAGTCACCGCGCTGGCTGGAACAGGCTGGGCATGATGAGGCGGCGGACAAGGTCTTGCTGGGAATCGAAGCGCGGGTCCGGACATCGCTGGGTCGTGCGGATTTGCCCGAGCCGATCCGCTTGCCGCGTGTGGAAAGTACACCGGGCAACTTCTTTTCGGCGTTGCAGCAGATCTGGTCGCCTCTGTATCGCCAGCGCACGATGATGATCTGGAGCGTCTGGTTCTTTGCCTTGCTGGGTTTCTACGGGTTGACGTCGTGGCTCAGCGCGCTGCTGCAGCAGTCGGGTTTCGCCGTGACCCAGTCGGTGTATTACACCGTGCTGATTTCCCTCGGCGGGATTCCCGGTTTCCTCATGGCCGCTTGGCTGGTGGAGCGCTGGGGCCGTAAACCGGTGTGCGTGGTGACATTGCTCGGCGGCGGGGTGATGGCGTTTCTTTACGGTCAGAGTGCGGTGTTTGGCGGCAATGTCGGCTTGCTGATTACGTCGGGGCTGTTGATGCAGTTTTTCCTGTTCGGCATGTGGGCGGTGCTTTACACCTACACGCCTGAGTTGTACCCGACGTCGGCGCGGGCCACGGGATCCGGTTTTGCGTCGGCGATTGGCCGGGTGGGTTCGTTGCTCGGGCCATTGGTGACCGGGCTGGTGTTCCCGATGACCGGGCAGGGCGGCGTGTTCGCGCTGGGGGCGATGTGTTTTGCGATCGCGGCGGGGGTGGTGTGGGTGTTCGGGATGGAGACGCGGGGTAAAACACTGGAGGAGTTGACTGAAGCCGCGCCCGTCGCCTAAACACAGAACCCTGTGGGAGCTGGCTTGCCAGCGAAGGTGTGTCAGTCGACATCAATTTGGCTGACAGACCATCGCTGGCAAGCCAGCTCCTACCGTTGATCTTCGGTGTTCTTACGGTTTTACCAACCTGGCATCCAGGCTGTTTTGCGCCAAGCGCTTGGCCTGATCCTGGGTCATGCCCAGATCGGTGTACAGCGCATGGAAGTTTTCGGTCACATACCCACCGAAGTACGCCGGATCATCCGAGTTCACCGTGACTTTCACGCCGCGCTCAAGCATGTCGAGAATGTTGTGCTGTGACATGTGATCGAACACGCAAAGCTTGGTGTTGGACAACGGGCACACCGTCAACGGGATCTGCTCGTCAATGATCCGCTGCATCAGGCGCTCGTCTTCGATGGCGCGCACGCCATGGTCGATACGCTGGATTTTCAGCAGGTCGATGGCTTCCCAGATGTATTCCGGCGGGCCTTCTTCACCGGCGTGAGCGACGGTCAGGAAACCTTCGTGACGGGCACGATCAAACACCCGCTGGAACTTGCTTGGCGGGTGACCCATTTCCGAACTGTCCAGGCCGACGGCCACAAACGCGTCGCGGAATGGCAGCGCCTGGTCGAGGGTCTTCTGCGCTTCGTCTTCGCTCAAGTGCCGCAGGAAACTCAGGATCAGACCGCTGGTGATGCCCAGTTGCTGCTCGCCGTCCTTCAGCGCGGCAGCGATGCCGTTAAGCACCACTTCGAACGGGATGCCACGGTCGGTGTGGGTCTGCGGGTCGAAGAACGGTTCGGTGTGGATCACGTTCTGCGCCTTGCAGCGCAACAGGTAGGCCCAGGTCAGGTCGTAGAAATCCTGGGAGGTGCGCAGCACATCGGCACCCCGGTAATACAGGTCGAGAAACTCTTGCAGGTTGTTGAAGGCGTACGCCTTGCGCAGGGTTTCGACATCGCTCCACGGCAGGGCGATCTTGTTGCGTTCGGCCAGAGCGAACAGCAGCTCGGGCTCCAGCGAACCCTCGAGGTGCAGGTGCAGTTCTGCCTTGGGCAGGGCATTCAGCCAATCGTACATTTGTTGAAATCTCATCAGGTGCAATGACGGCATTCTACAGATGCTCGCTGCAACAATTGGTAAAACCTGACCAAGAGGTTCATCGATCGGCTGCCATCCATTGGTGGGCTAAGGTGTAACGAAACGTTAGCACGGCTCCGCAGTCAGTATCTCATCACGCTGACTCAGCTCCATTCGGCAAAAAGGCCCGCAATGCTCACATTCCTCAAGCAAGAACAGTTTCTGCTGCTGGCCCTGATCGCCGCCTTCATCGCTTACCCGATGGAACACTGGATGCTGCACAGCGGCCAGCCTATAGCCCTGACCGCCGGCCTCGTGCTGATCGCCTTCATCGTCGTCGCGTCCATGCGCGTCGCCCATCACGCCGAACTGCTGGCGGAAAAAGTCGGCGACCCCTACGGCACGATGATCCTGACCCTGGCGGCCGTGCTGGTGGAAGTGGTGATCCTGGCGATCATGATGAGCAACGAAGCCTCACCGACACTGGTGCGCGACACGATTTACTCGGCACGCAGCTACAGCGTGATGATCCTCACCGCCATGGGCGTTTCCATGGTGGTGCCGGAGTTTATTCCCGAGGCGAACTGGAAGATGTATTCCGCGTTCACCATTGGTGCGATGGTCATGCTCTACACTTTGTTTCTGCGCATGCAGGTCGGGCCGCACAGCTATTTTTTCAGCTACAGCTACCCGGAAAAACGCCGCAAGAAAGCCCCGGAAGAAGCACCGGAGCCGGTCAATCTCGCGTTGAGTATCGGAACGTTGGTGTTTGGTGTGGTGGTGATCGGTGCATTGGCCGAGGTGATGTCCAAGACCCTCGACCTGGGCCTGGAAGGGACAGGCGCACCGCCGGTGATCACGGCGATTCTGGTGGCGGCGATTTCCGCGGCACCGGAGATTCTGACGGCGTTGCGCGCGGCGCTGGCCAACCGCATGCAGTCGGTGGTCAACATCGCCATGGGCGCCTCATTGTCGACAGTCATCTTGACGGTGCCGGTGATGGAAGCGGTGGCGCTTTACACCGGTCAACCGTTTCAGATGGCGATGACGCCGGTGCAGACTGTAATGATCTTCCTCACCCTGATCGTCAGCGCGATCAACCTCAACGACGGCGAAACCAATGCGATCGAAGGCATGACCCACTTCGTTCTGTTTGCGACGTTCATCATGTTGTCGCTGCTCGGTCTGTAACCCCACCACAAAACCACTGTGGAAACGAATCCCATGTGGGAGCGGCGGTGCGACGATTCGACTTGCTCGCGAAAGCGGTGTTTCAGTCGACATTAATGCTGAATGACATACCGTTTTCGCGAGCAAGCCCGCTCCCACATTGGGTCTGAGTTGTATCAGGTGCCTGCGATGAGCTGCCGAGCCGCCTGGCTGTGATCGGCGATCAAACCTTTGAGATCCAGCCCCTCAACCTGCCCGTCAATCACTCGCCACTTGCCACCCACCATCACCCGATCCGCGCGGTCCGCGCCGCACAACAGCAACGCCGACACCGGATCATGACTTCCCGAGAAGCGCAGCTCATCCAGTTTGAACAACGCCAGATCCGCCTGCTTGCCCACCGTCAGTTCTCCAATATCGGTACGCCCGAGCAAGCTCGCCGAACCCTTGGTCGCCCAACCCAGTACCCGTTCCGGGGTGATTTTCTCGGCGCCATAACGCAGCCGCTGAATGTAAAGCGCCTGGCGGGTTTCGAGCATCATGTTCGACGCATCGTTGGACGCCGAACCGTCCACGCCCAGGCCCAGCAACGCGCCGGCAGCGGTCAGGTCCAGTGTCGGGCAAATGCCGGAGGCCAGGCGCATGTTCGAGCTCGGGCAATGGCAAATGCCGGTGCCCGCCGCGCCGAGGCGGGCGATTTCGTCCGGGTTGAAGTGGATGCCATGCGCGAGCCAGGTGCGCGGGCCGAGCCAGCCGACGCTGTCCAGGTAATCCACAGTACGCAGGCCGAAGCGCTGCAGGCAGAAGTCTTCTTCGTCGAGGGTTTCGGCCAGATGGGTGTGCAGGCGCACATCGAGCTTGTTTGCCAGCTCGGCACTGGCCGACATGATTTCCGGGGTCACCGAAAACGGTGAGCACGGCGCGAGAGCGATCTGGATTTGCGCGCCATCGCCGCGTTCGTGGTATTCGGCGATCAGGCGCTGACTGTCGTCGAGAATCACTTCGCCCTCCTGCACGGTCTGCTGCGGAGGCAGGCCGCCGTCCTTTTCGCCGAGGCTCATGGAACCACGCGTGAGCATGGCGCGCATTCCCAGTTCGCGGACGCTCTCGACTTGCACGTCGATCGCATTTTCCAGGCCTTGCGGGAACAGGTAATGGTGATCGGCGGCGGTGGTGCAACCAGACAGCAGCAACTCAGCCAGCGCGACTTTCGTGGCGAGGGCGAGTTTCTCAGGCGTGAGTCGTGCCCAGACCGGGTACAGGGTTTTCAACCACGGGAACAACGGCTGATTGACCACCGGCGCCCAGGCGCGGGTCAGTGTTTGATAAAAGTGGTGATGAGTGTTGATCAGCCCCGGCAGGATCACATGCTCGCGGGCATCGAATACTTGCCCGCAAGGCGAAGAAGGTTGCTGGCCGGCGGCAAGCACTTCGACGATCAGACCGTCTTGCACAACCAGACCGCCGCGGGCATCGAGGCCATTGGCAGTGAAGATCGCGAGGGGATTTTTTAACCAGGTACGGGTCGCAGGCATGTTGGCCGGCTCCTCTGAAAGTGGGTTCAGGTTAGCCAGCTCAGTGATTACCCTGTCTGCTGATCCAGGGTCGCCGCGGGGGACGAGGTGCGGAGTTTCAAACAAAACCACGTTGCGGGCAAGCCCCTCCCGACCGGACGACGACTAACCTGTAGGAGCCGGCTTGCTGGCGATAGCATCTCATCAGTATCACTGACAGAACGAGGTGTCTGCATCGCCCGCAAGCCGGCTCCTACACAGGATTGCGGTGTTACCAGGGAATGGTCTCGCCCTTGTAATTCACAAAGTGATGCCCGCCCTTGCCGGCATACGCATCCACCTGATCCACCAGTCCACGCGTACTGGTTTCCACATCGATATCAGCGCCTTCGCCGCCCATGTCGGTTTTCACCCAACCCGGATGCAGCGACAGCACGGTCAGTTTCTGCTCGCCCAATTGCGTCACGAAACTGTTGGTCATGGAGTTCAGCGCCGCCTTGCTCGCCTTGTACAACGCCAGCTCTGGCGCGTCCGGCATGGTCACGCTGCCGAGCACCGAACTCATGAACGCCAGCACGCCGCTGTCCGGGCGGATTTGCCCGACAAAACGTTGTGCCAGGTTGATCGGTGCCACCGCATTGGTGAAAAACAACTGACCCACTTCAGCCAACGTCGCGCCGCCCGGTGTCTGTACTTCCGGACCCTTGACGCCGGCGTTGACGAACAACAGATCAAACACTTCGCCCTTGAGTTGCTGACTCAACGCGATGACCGCCTGCTGATCATCCATGTCGAGCTTTTCGATCCGCACCTTGCCCAATGCCTGCAAGGCATCGGCATTCTGCGGGTTGCGCACGGTGGCGGTGACTTGCCAGCCGTCGGCCAGCAGGGTTTTCACCAGGCCGAGGCCCAGGCCCCGGGAGGTGCCGATGACGAGTGCGGTTTTTGCCTTGGACATGAGTGCTTCCTTGATAAATGAGGATCACGGAGTTAAGGGGCAACGTTGCCCGAGTCGTTGTTGCAACTCGTGTCGCAGCGCGCCGAGTTCATCCATTCGGGTTTCGATCAGTTTGAGTTTGTCTTGCAGCAGCTGCGTGACGGCGCAGTCCGGGTCGGGCGACTGCCACAACGTGGCAACGCTGTTGCCGATTTCGCCCAGGGTGAAACCCAGCCGTTGAGCGGTCTTGATGTACAGCACCAGTTGCACCACGTCTGGCGGATAGTCGCGGTAACCGTTGGCGCTGCGTTGCGCGGTGATCAGTCCGCGTTGTTCGTAGAAGCGCAGCGTGTCACGGCTGACGGCGCTGGCCTGGGCTAATTCACCGATACGCATCCTGACGTCTCGAGGGGGGCTTGACCCTGGAGCATACTCCAGGCTTTAGCCTTGTTGCTCCCTGAATTTATGGAGCAATGCCGATGTGGACTTCAACGCAATATCGCCGGGTGGTGCTTGGCAGCGCCTGGTATGACTTGATCGTGACGGCAGCGTTTGTCACGCCGTGGACATTTGCGGCGTTGCACGGTGTTTTGACGAGTGTTAGCCGGGCGTTCGACCTGCCCGGAGAATTGCCGGCGTTCGAGCCCATGCACATGCTGATGGCGAACCTGTTGGGCTCGATCGTGTGCATTTGGGCCGTGCTGCGGATTCGAGATCCGCAGCAAGTGTTTGGTCGGTATGACGCGGTGGGCCGATTTCTGTTTTCGGCTTGGCAGCTCTATGCCTTGTTGCAGGGCGCCAGTTCGCTGCTGGTGATTTTTTTGTTCTTTGAGTTGGCGTGGGGTGTGGTCCAGGTGCTGCCTGTGGATAAAACAAGTCGCTGGCCATTGAGACAGGCAATTTGAAAACCCGTGGCGACCAAGGCGTTCAGGATGCCGCCTCGCCACCTTTAGATTTCCAGTCAGGCACCACTTGAGGGCGAAGCCGTTGATCAGGCTCCGCTTTTGCTCATCAAGGTTTGGTCAAAAAACGAGCAACCCATTGCAAGCCATGCCGGACATGGGGCCGCGACAGCCATGAACGGGTTATCCACAGATTGCTCCACAGTATTTGTGCGCAAGCTCAAAGCTCGGGCATAAGCACTGTGCGGCTTTCTTCTAAAGGTGATAAACCACGCTAACTGTTTGTTTTTACGTGGATTTGATCTTTGTTGTGACAAATTGGGCGAAAAGTGAACAATGCCCGCAAAGCCGCATGACAGAAGGGTTACAGCGGTATGTGCTCAGGTTATCCACAGCCGGGTGCACAGTAGATGTGGGCAAGTGTAAGGTGGCTTGGAAATGCTCATGCCCCAAAAGATCGCAGCCTTCGGCAGCTCCTACAGAAAATCGCGATCACACTGTAGGAGCTGCCGAAGGCTGCGATCTTTTTGATCTTCTAACGCTGCAACAGAATGCGCCCGCGGCTCAAATCCGCGAGCTGGGTTTGCAGGGTGTCGATCTGCGCTTCGCCCATCGCCAATTGCAGCTCTACACCGTTGGCCGTGAACGTTTCTTCTACAACCAGTCCGCCGAGTTCTGCCACCCGAAGCTTCACCAGCGTCAGTTCAGCAAAACCGCAGGCGCAACTCACCGGCACTCGACTGATCAGCTCAATTTTCGGCGCCGCTTGCAGGCACTTGTTGGCACCGCCGCCATACGCCCGGGCGAGGCCCCCGGTGCCGAGTTGAATGCCGCCATACCAGCGGATCACCAGCACGACGACCTGATCGCAATCCTGTGCGTCGATTGCCGCCAGAATCGGTCGGCCAGCCGTGCCGCCCGGCTCGCCATCATCGGTGCTGCGGTATTGAGCGCCGAGTTTCCATGCCCAGCAGTTGTGCGTGGCATTCAAATCACTGTGCTGTTCGATAAACGCCTGGGCTTCAGCAGGGCTGCTGATCGGCGCGGCGAGGGTGATGAAACGGCTTTTGCGAATCTCTTCGCGGTATTCGCAAAAGCCGCTGAGGGTAAAAGGCATAGGTGTCTTAAATACTTGGGGTCAGGCCGCAGCCTTTGAGAATAATGCGGATCAGGTTGTTGCCGGCATCTTCCATGTCTTGCTTGGTCAATTTGGTACGGCCGCTGACCCGGCAAATTTGCGTGGCGAAATCGGCGTAATGCTGGGTGCTGCCCCACAGCAGGAAGATCAGGTTGACCGGGTCGACCGGGTCCATTTTACCGGCGTCGATCCACGCCTGGAATACCGCCGCCCGGCCCTGGAACCAGACGCGGTAGTCCTGATTGAAATACTCGGTCAGGCATTCGCCGCCGCTGATCACTTCCATCGCGAAGATCCGCGAGGCTTGCGGTTGGCGGCGGGAGAATTCCATCTTGGCGCGGATGTAGCGCGTCAGCGCTTCGGCCGGATCATCCTCGGCGGTCAGGGTGTTGAAGGTGCTGTCCCATAACTGAAGGATGTTGCTCAGCACCGCCACGTACAACCCCAGTTTGTTGGTGAAGTAGTAATGCAGGTTCGCCTTGGGCAACCCGGCATTGAGGGCGATGGTGTTCATGCTCGTGCCTTTGAACCCATGCCGGGCGAACTCGTCTTCAGCAGCTTTGATGATGGTCTCTTCGTTCTTCTGACGAATGCGGCTGGCAGGTTTGCCGCCGTGAGCGGGGACTTCAAAGGTCATAGGCACTTCCAGACAGGTAGGTGGGTGCAACCAGTGCGTTGATAGCGCACCCACCGTTTCCAGACAAGTCCTGAAGCAATAAAACCCCTGTCAACTCAAAACCCTGTGGGAGCGGGCTTGCTCGCGAAGGCGGTGTGTCAGCTACATAAATGTGGACTGACACACCGCCTTCGCGAGCAAGCCCACTCCCACAGGGTTTCAGCGAGTGGCGGCCAGGCTTTCCAAAAAGCTTTCCAGCACCAGATGCGGGCGACGTCCCTTGCGTGTCACCGATGCAAGGCTCAAGTCATAAAATCGTGCTTTCGGTTTCAGCGCACGCAAGCGACCCTGTTGCACCCAGAGACTGGCGTAGTGGTCCGGCAGATAGCCGATGTACCGGCCGGTCAGAATCAGGAAGGCCATGCCTTCGCGGTCCGAGGCACTGGCGGTGCAGTTGAGGGCCTGGTAATGCGCCTGGATTTCGGCGGGCAAGCGGAAGGTCGGGGCGATGGCGTCCTGACTGTTGAGGCGTTCATCGTCCAGTTGTTTGTCGTCGACGTAGAACAAGGGATGACCGACCGCGCAATACAGCAGCGAACGTTCGCTGTAGAGCGGCTGATATTCCAACCCCGACAGCGCACTCGCCTGCGGCACCACGCCGACATGCAAACGACCGTCGAGTACACCTTGTTCGACTTCGTTGGGCGCGATCATGCGGATCTGAATCTGCACGTCCGGCCCGCGTTCCTTCAATTGCGCCAAGGCATGTGTGATGCGCATGTGGGGCAGGGTGACGAGGTTGTCGGTCAGGCCGATGGTCAATTCGCCGCGCAGATGCTGGTGCAGACCGTTGACCTCGGTGCGGAAACTTTCCAGCGCACTCAATAGTTGTAATGCCGACTGGTAAACCTCGCGACCTTCCTCCGTCAGGGAAAAACCGGCGCGACCGCGTTGGCACAGGCGCAGACCGAGGCGCTGTTCCAGGTCGCTCATCTGCTGGCTGATCGCCGAGCGACCGATGCCGAGTACCGATTCGGCCGCAGAGAAACCGCCGCATTCCACCACGCTGCGAAAAATACGTAGCAGGCGGATATCAAAGTCGCTGACTTGCGCCAGCGGATCGGGGCGACGGATGCTCATGCTTTAATTACTCAAAGTTTAGTAGCGGCCTGACTGAACGTTACAAAAGTTGGATTTCACCGACTTTATCCCCGTGGCAATTTAGCTGCAAGAACGCTTTTCATCTCCACGCCGCTTATTGCCTTGCGAGGTTTTGCCCATGAACTTGCCCGAAAACGCCCAATCTCCTCTGGCCAGCCAGCTCAAGCTTGATGCTCACTGGATGCCCTACACCGCCAACCGGAATTTCCAGCGCGATCCGCGACTGATCGTGGCGGCTGAAGGCAGCTGGCTGACGGACGACAAGGGCCGCAAGGTCTACGATTCGCTGTCCGGTCTGTGGACGTGCGGCGCCGGGCACACTCGCAAGGAAATCCAGGAAGCGGTTGCCAAGCAGTTGGGCACTCTCGATTACTCGCCGGGCTTCCAGTACGGTCACCCGTTGTCGTTCCAGCTGGCCGAGAAAATCACTGACCTGACGCCGGGCAATCTGAATCACGTGTTCTTCACCGATTCGGGTTCCGAGTGCGCGGATACCGCAGTGAAGATGGTTCGCGCTTATTGGCGTCTGAAAGGCCAGGCAACCAAGACCAAAATGATCGGTCGTGCCCGTGGCTACCACGGTGTGAACATTGCCGGCACCAGCCTTGGCGGTGTGAACGGTAACCGCAAGATCTTCGGTCAGGCGATGATGGACGTCGATCACCTGCCGCACACCTTGCTGGCGAGCAATGCTTACTCGCGAGGCATGCCGAAGGAGGGCGGTATCGCCCTGGCGGAGGAGTTGCTCAAGTTGATCGAGCTGCATGACGCGTCGAACATCGCTGCTGTATTCGTCGAGCCAATGGCTGGTTCCGCTGGCGTGCTGGTTCCGCCTGAGGGTTACCTCAAGCGTCTGCGCGAGATCTGCGATCAGCACAATATCCTGCTGGTGTTCGACGAAGTGATCACCGGTTTCGGCCGTACCGGCTCGATGTTCGGCGCCGACAGCTTCGGCGTGACCCCGGACTTGATGTGCATCGCCAAGCAAGTCACCAACGGCGCGATCCCGATGGGCGCGGTGATTGCCAGCTCCGAGATCTACCAGACCTTCATGAACCAGGCGACGCCTGAATACGCCGTGGAATTCCCGCACGGTTACACCTACTCCGCGCACCCGGTGGCTTGCGCCGCTGGCCTGGCAGCCCTCGACCTGCTGCAAAAGGAAAACCTGGTGCAGAGCGTGGCCGAAGTCGCGCCGCATTTCGAAAATGCGCTGCACGGCCTGAAGGGCTCGAAAAACATCATCGACATTCGTAACTACGGTCTGGCCGGCGCGATCCAGATTGCCGCGCGTGACGGCGACGCCATCGTGCGTCCGTTCGAAGCGGGCATGGCGTTGTGGAAAGCCGGGTTCTACGTGCGCTTCGGCGGTGACACCCTGCAGTTCGGCCCTACTTTCAACAGCAAGCCGCAAGACCTTGATCGTCTGTTCGACGCGGTCGGCGAAGTGCTGAACAAAATCGACTGATTTTTCCCTTCTATATAGAGGCGTCCGATAACGGGCGCCTGTGGACAACATTTCAGGAGCCCCGCATGAGTCTTATCCCGCATTTGATCAACGGCGAACTGGTGACCGAAGATGGTCGCACCGCCGACGTGTTCAACCCGTCCACCGGCCAGGCGATCCACAAGCTGCCGTTGGCCAGCCGCGAAACCATTCAGAAAGCTATCGATTCGGCCAAGGCTGCGTTCCCTGCCTGGCGCAACACGCCTGCGGCCAAACGTGCGCAGGTGATGTTTCGCTTCAAGCAACTGCTGGAACAGAACGAAGCACGTATCGCCCAACTGATCAGCGAAGAGCACGGCAAGACTCTGGAAGACGCTGCCGGTGAACTGAAGCGCGGTATCGAGAACGTCGAGTTCGCGTGCGCAGCGCCGGAAATCCTCAAGGGTGAATACAGCCGTAACGTCGGCCCGAATATTGATGCCTGGTCGGACTTCCAGCCGTTGGGTGTAGTTGCCGGTATTACTCCGTTCAACTTCCCGGCGATGGTGCCGTTGTGGATGTATCCGCTGGCGATCGTCTGCGGCAACTGCTTCATCCTCAAACCGTCCGAGCGTGATCCAAGCTCGACGCTGCTGATTGCTCAGTTGTTGCTGGAGGCCGGTCTGCCAAAAGGCGTGCTGAACGTTGTTCATGGTGACAAGGCTGCAGTGGACGCGTTGATCGAAGCGCCGGAAGTCAAAGCATTGAGTTTCGTTGGCTCGACGCCGATTGCCGAATACATCTACGCCGAAGGCACCAAGCGTGGCAAACGCGTTCAGGCACTGGGCGGCGCGAAGAACCATGCGGTGCTGATGCCGGATGCAGATCTGGATAACGCTGTCAGCGCACTGATGGGCGCGGCTTACGGTTCTTGTGGTGAGCGTTGCATGGCGATCTCGGTGGCCGTGTGCGTCGGTGATCAAGTGGCAGATGCGTTGGTGTCCAAGCTGACTCCGCAGATCAAGGCGCTGAAGATTGGCGCAGGTACCACTTGTGGCTTGGACATGGGGCCATTGGTCACCGGTCAGGCTCGTGACAAAGTCAGTGGCTATGTAGAAGACGGCGTTGCATCGGGTGCAACCTTGGTGGTGGATGGTCGTGGTCTGAGCGTGGCCGGTCATGAAGAAGGTTTCTTCCTGGGTGGCTGCCTGTTCGATAACGTCACCCCGGAAATGCGCATCTATAAAGAAGAGATCTTCGGGCCAGTGTTGTGCGTTGTCCGGGTGAACAGCCTGGAAGAGGCGATGCAACTGATCAATGATCACGAGTATGGCAACGGCACCTGCATCTTTACCCGTGATGGGGAAGCGGCGCGGTTGTTCTGCGATGAGATCGAAGTCGGCATGGTCGGCGTCAACGTGCCGTTGCCGGTCCCGGTGGCTTATCACAGTTTCGGTGGCTGGAAGCGTTCGCTGTTTGGCGATCTGCATGCGTATGGCCCGGATGGCGTACGCTTCTACACCCGTCGCAAGGCAATTACCCAGCGCTGGCCGCAGCGTGCGAGCCATGAAGCGTCGCAGTTTGCGTTCCCTAGCTTGTAAGTAGAAGGGAAGAAGGCCGAGCCCCTTGGGGCTCGGCCTTCGCGTTTATGGGCTTTTTTGACCCGTATGACAGAAATGTGAAATTAAGGGTTGACGGCAGATTCTGGAAGTCTATAATTCGCCTCAATTCCGGCGCAGTCGAAACGGAAAACTCCTTGGTAAACAAAGAGTTACGCAGTTTTCGACAGCGAGTTGCTTCAGTTCATCGAAGCCCAGAAGGAGTTGGTCAGGCAGTGTGTTTTCGCTTGATTGAC
>Ga0255334_1000273_pt1 | contig 48409 bp, 42 predicted proteins | sample EtOH5_35cm_T3_12_FD_202080 | JGI IMG/M metagenome (GOLD analysis project Ga0255334, IMG submission 202080) | Sandy soil microbial communities from University of British Columbia, Vancouver, Canada - EtOH5_35cm_T3_129 | ecosystem: Engineered > Artificial ecosystem > Sand microcosm > Unclassified ...
AACAACGCTAAATTCAAGCAAAACTTTACCTTCACTCTTAAACTGAATTTTGCTTGATTCTTGGTCATACCAATACTCTTGAAATTCCCCAATTCCGTACTCTTTGCTTAGGGTTTCTTGTTTCTTCTCTAAGTTCTCGTAGCAATAATCTAAGTATTCATCGAATTGGCTGCCTGTCATCGACATAATTTATCCACCAAGCTTTCGGTTTTGGTATATCAGTAAAACATGTTATATAAAGGTAGAGTTTTAATAACATACTTTCCAAATCGTACAACAAAATGGCTATCACAATGAAGACAAACAAGCCCATCTTTATGCTTTTGCTTGATTGTAAATAGTAAATAAGTTCTTGCTTTCCATTGTCATTTAATGCATCAGCGAGCTTCTTTAATTCCTTTAAATCCATAGGTAGATCATCTCCGAACTATGATTATACCTCTAATTATAGAACAAATGTTCGCATCAATCAAATATCAACAATGTGATTTAACATAGCCTAAATAAAAAGAGGGCCCGAAAAGGGCTCCCCTTTAATGTGTAAATCATGTGTAAAAAAATCCGAATCCTATCTTGATCAGGCGACTTCTGGGTTTCGCAAAATACTACGATCACGTATCCTGTCCAGAATAGCTGAAATGGCGTTCCCGAGAGGATTCGAACCTCCGACCTGCAGTTTAGGAAACTGTCGCTCTATCCTGCTGAGCTACGGGAACGCAGCAAACACTATTATAGCATCTGAGAGGTTGGCGGCGCAACCGGGAGGATAGTACGTCCCCAAATGAGGCTTATGAAACGGTCTGACCCGTGGAACGAGCAAGAAAGGAGCGGGTCCGCGCTTGTTCGGGCCGGTTGAACACCTTGTCCGGCGGTCCTTCCTCGACAATTTGGCCGTTATCCATAAAAATGACCCAATCCGCAACTTCGCTGGCAAATTTCATCTCATGAGTGACGATGACCATGGTCCTTCCTTCTTCGGCCAGTTCCCGGATTACCTTCAGCACCTCGCCCACCAGTTCGGGGTCGAGCGCCGATGTCGGTTCATCGAACAGCAGCAGCTCCGGATCCACCGCCATGGCCCGGGCGATGCCCACCCTTTGCTGCTGTCCGCCGGACAGTTGATGCGGATACGCCTCCGCCTTGTCCGTGAGGCCGACTTTGTGCAGCAGCTCCAACGCTTTTTGCCTTGCGGCTTCCTTTGGTTTTTTCTGGGCGATGATCTGCCCTTCCATGACATTGCCGAGAACGGTCCTGTGCGGAAACAGGTTGTACGATTGGAAGACCATGCCGGTCTTTCTGCGTAAAGCGATGATGTCCCGATGTTGCGGTTTGAAGCCGGCGGTAAACTGGAGCTGCGAGCTGCCGATCCGCAGGGTGCCCTCGGAAGGAAACTCCAACAGATTCATGCAGCGAAGCAGGGTTGTCTTGCCCGACCCGGAAGGGCCGATGATGGCGAGCACATGGCCTTTTTTCAGCTTCAAGTCGATCCCTTTCAGTACTTCCAATGCGCCGAAGGTTTTCTTTAAACCGGTGATTTCGATCATAAAGTTCTCTACCTCGCTGTGTATCGGTCATTCCGCCTTTCCAGACGGCCTTGAAAATACGACAATACGGTGCAAAACATCAAATAGAGAAACGCGACTTCCACGTAAACGGCAAGCGGCTCATAGGTAGCGGCTGCGATCTGCTGGGCTTTTTGAAACATCTCCGTCACCGTCACCGCAGCGGCCAGGGAAGTATCCTTCACCAGACTGATAAAGGAATTGGACAGCGGGGGGATGGAGACCCGAAACGCCTGGGGCAATATCGTCCGTCTCAGAGCTTGCCATCTGGTCATGCCGATGGAATAGGCTGCTTCCCATTGCCCTTTTGGAACCGAAAGAATGGCTGCCCGGATAATCTCCGATCCGTAAGCGCCGACGCTTATCGTGAAAGCCAACACGGAGGCGGGGAAGGCGTCCATGGTGATGCCTACATTGGGCAAGCCGTAAAAGATAATAAAAATCTGAACCAGCAAAGGGGTTCCGCGGATCACCCAGACGTAAAAGCGGGCAATCGCGACCAACGGCTTGCTGCCGGAAATGCGGGCAAGGGCTGTCAATAAAGCGACTGCCAACCCCAGTGCGAAGGAGATTAGCGTCAGGGGAATCGTAAAAACTACCCCTGCTTTCAGCAGGGGTAGAAACGAATCCGCCCAGATTTGAATGTACCTATCCATACTCGGGCTCATGTTGTCGATCCTTTACTTGGAGACGTCCGCTCCGAAATATTTTTCCGAAATCTTCAGGTAGGTTCCGTCGCTCTTGATGTCAGCCAACGCCTTGTTGACGGCATCGACCAGCTCCTTGTTACCCTTGTTGAACAGGAACCCGCTTTGGGCAGCGTCCTGCGCTTCATCCACCACTTTAAGGGCAACGTCCGGCTTTTGTTTTTTCAAATCCAGATACGAAAGTCCGTCGTTGATCGTAGCGTCGATGCGCTTGGAGAGCAGCAGATCAATGGCTTGATTGAATCCGTCGGTTTGTACGATGGTGGCGCCGTTCGCTTTGGCGATATCCGCTAGGTTGCTGGTTAGGGATTGACCCGCTTTCTTGCCTTTCAGATCCGCCAGCTTCTTGATGGTCTCATTATCCTGACGCACGATCAGGACCGCTTTCGACACGATGTACGGATCGGAGAAATCGTATTTCGCTTTCCGGTCGTCGCGGATGGAAACTTCATTGGACACCAGGTCGAAACGCTTTGCGTCCAGGCCGGCGAACATGCCGTCCCACTTGGTTTCGATAAATTTCGGTTCAACCCCCAGCCGCTTCGCGACTTCTTCCGCCAATTCCACATCAAAGCCTACCAGCTTGCCGCTTTTATCATGGAAAGTAAACGGGGCGTAAGTGCCTTCCGTGCCGATGTTGATTTTGCCGTTTGCTTTAATCGCTTCCAGACTGTTTGCACTGCCGGTTGTTGAAGCCGCGGGACTCGCCGATGCTATCGCGGATGCTTGCGCGCCGCCCGCCGCAGCGGATGCTTGCGGACTTTGCGTGCTCGCCGCATCTTTTTTGCCGCACCCTGCAATGACCAGAGCAAAAACGAAAAGCAATGCGGTTATCGTGACTGTTGATTTTCTCATGTTTCGTCCCCCATCCAATTAATCGCTCTCTGAAAATCTTTTTTCCGGCATTCCCCGGAAGATCCCCATTGATCGTATCACCAGGAACAAACATTCGTCAATAACAAAAAACTTATTATCTCATGGGAATTGTCGGAATTATTTGACTTGGTTCGGAGAAGCTTTTTTCACCGGTAAACGTCTGGCGTCAAAAAGACGCCGATAGGCGTTATCCCTGCCGGGTCAGAAACGCTTCTTCGATCACCTCCGGCCGGGAGGGGCGGCCGATCAGGTAACCTTGCCCTTCATGGCAGTTGTTCGCTCTCAGGAAATCGAGCTGTTCGGCGGTTTCCACGCCTTCGGCGATGACCTTCAAATTCAGGCTCTTGGCGAGCGTGATGATGGTGGTGACAATCTCGGAATCGGCATGTTCGGCATAGATGTTGCGGATGAACGATTTGTCGATCTTCAGCGCGTCGACGGGCAGCCGGTTCAGGTAGCTGAGCGAGGAATAGCCGGTGCCGAAATCGTCGATCGAGATGTAGATGCCCATGCTCTTGAGATGCTTCAGGATGCGCACGGAGTGCTCCCCCTGCTTCATGATCGTCTCGGTGATTTCCAGCTCAAGCTGGCCTGCGGACAGCCTCTCCTCCTCCAGAACCCGCTCCACGAGCGCCGGCAGGCCCGGGTCCTGAAGCTGCTTGACCGAGAGGTTGACGGCGAGCCGTTCTCCCGGGTCTCCGTTGCTGAGCCATTTGCGGAATTGGCGGCAGCCGTTGCGGAGTACCCATTCCCCGAGCGGAATGATCAGTCCGCTCTCTTCGGCTACCGGAATGAATTCCTCCGGGGAGATCGCTCCCCATTCCGGGTGATCCCAGCGCAGAAGCGCTTCAAACCCGGTAAGCTTGCCGGTTTCGAGGTCGATCTTGGGCTGGTATTCGAGCCGCAGGCTGTTCGTTTCCAAGGCGCCCCGCAGCCCCTTGTCGATCTCGACCTTGCGCAGCACCTGCTCGGTCATGTCGGCGGAGTAAAAGCGGAAGTGGTTTTTCTCGCGGGTCTTCACGTGATACATGGCGGTATCCGCGCATTTGATCAGGGTGTCGACATCCCGGCCGTCCTGCGGGTACAAGCTGATGCCGATGCTCGGGCTGGTGAAGCATTCACGCTCGTCCAGCCGGTATTTGCGGCTGAGCGACTGCCTGATGGAGATGGCGTATTCCCCGGCTTCCTTCAGAGTGACGTCCTTCAGGATGACGGTGAATTCGTCCCCGGCGAGCCGGGAGACGGTATCCTGCTCCCGCACGCATTCCTTCAGCCGGCGGGCCACTTCGATGAGCAACAGGTCGCCTATCTCGTGCCCGAGGGAATCGTTGATCATCTTGAAGTGGTCCAGGTCGATGAACAACAGCGCGAGCGACGAATCCTTCGGCTGAGAGTCGAGGCTTTCCGCCAGCTTATCCCGGAAATAACGGCGGTTGGGCAAGCCGGTAAGCGCATCGTGAAAAGCGTAATGGCGAATGCGTTCTTCCTGGAGCCGCCTCTCCTGAATGTTCCGGAAGACGAGCACCACGCCGGTAATCCGGCCGTTGTCGTCGTAGATCGGGGAGGCGCTGTCGTCGATCGCCAGCTCACTGCCGTCCCGGCGGACGAGGCAGGTCTCGGCCGGCATGTCCACGGGTCGAAGCTCCGCAACGGCCCGGTAAACGGGACTCAGAACCGGCTCCCGCGTAGTTTCATGGAAGATCGGCATGATGTCTTCGATCTTCCGGTCGATCGCCTCTGCGGGTTCCCATTGAGTCAGCTTGGCGGCCACCGGATTGAGATAGCGGACCACGCCGCCAGCGTCGGTGGTGATCACGCCGTCGCCGATGCTGTCGAGCGTGATGGAGATCCGGTTGCGGCTGTCCCGCAGCAGCTGCTCCTGCTCCTTGAGCGGCGTGATGTCGACGATGGCTCCGATCACCTTTTCCAGGCGGCCGTCCTCGTCCAGGAGCGGGCGGAACGATTCCTGCACCCAGAGCTGCCTGCCGCTCGGCTGGATCAACCGGCATTCCCAGGTGATGTTCTCGCCGGCCGCGACCCTCTCCCAGACGGCGCCATAAGTGAGATTGTCCTCCGGATGCAGGATGGTCCGCCAGAACAATGGGTCCTGCCGGAAGGCGGCATGGTCGTAGCCGCACAGCTGCTCGATCTCCCGCGAGATGGAGATTTCGCCGGTCTTGCGGTTCCAGGACCAGATCGCCGAGCCGACATGGTCGAAGATTTCCGTCAGCTCCGTTGTCTTCCGCTTGAGCTCCTTGGCGTTGTCGTGAGAGCGAAGCTGAACGCTTGCGAAGACGAAGCTGAGCGCGCTTACCGGAATGAGGATCAGGCAATAGATGGACGTAGTCTTTACGGCATGCAGCGTGCCGGGAATGATCAGCATGAGACAGATGGAGGAAAGCGCAGCGGAGCAAACAATCATCCAGGCCCATTCTCGGCGGGGCGCCCGTCCGAACCGGTGGATGAGGCTGCAGCAGAAGGCGATCAAGGGCAGAAACGCCGCCGCCATCTCGGAGGCGAAGGAAACGCCGAACAGGGAGACCCGGGCGGTGCCGATGATCAGCGCGGCCAGCACGGCGGCGAAGGGACCGCCGAAAGCGGCGGCCAGCATAATCGGAATCGTACGAAAATCTATGATCACGTGATCCGTTACTTTTACCGTGAACAGCATGAGGAGAACGCCGAGGAGCCCGTAGCCGAGGCCGTGAATCACCTGCGTCTTGCTGCGGGAGAGAGAGCTGCTGAAGCGGTCGGTCAATTGGTATAGGAAAAAGAGAAAGGCGATGAGTAGCGCTCCGTTGATGATCAGTTCTTTGCCCATAGCACACCTGCTTTATTGATCCGTTGCCAACCTATTTCGACATGTTTCCCTGTTTCCCCTGTCCAGGCTGCAAAAATAAGCGGAGAAAGACGGATTTCCTTGGCAGGCTTTGGGCTCCATCCGATTGATCCGCTGCATCATCGCACCATTCGATAGAGGCAGTTTCTGCTCGTTCGGCATGACCCGTTCAGGGCTTGGGAACTGCCCCTTTGGCTTGCCGGGAGGAAAATCGTTCGGCGAAGACGGAGGCGGCGAAGAGGATAACGAGGGGCATGAGCGGCAGGGCGTAGCGCGAATGGGACAGGTAGATCATATGAAGCAGGGAGAAGTAGCCGAGCAGGCTGATCAAGGTGACGGCATCGCGGCTGCGGCGCGAACGGTACAGCCCGATGAAGCCTGGAATCAGCAGCAGGTAATGGGCGGCGACGGCAACGGGGAGCGGAATGCCGGGAAGCGGCAGCCAGTAGAAGACATCGCCCCAGAATAGCAGAAACTTGCCGACGGTATACCAGCTGGCATAGACCCAGAAGCGGTGGGTGAAGCCGTCCTTCAGCCGTTCGACCGCGTGCCGGGTGTCGAGCTCGTCGTTCACCCAAAGGTTGTCGGTCGCATGCCAGGTGCGCTGCTCGTCCAGGAACAGCGCCGGGACCGTCCACGGATAGGTGCCGAGCAGGAGTGGATTGCCGGAGGATTTGGTGAGCGGGATGAATTCACCGCCGGACACGCGCTCGTTGCGGACCCACCAGGGAGCGAGGCAAAGCGCGAAGACGAGGGCGGCGGCGAGCCCGCAGCGCAGCAGCCGGCCGAAGGGAATTCGCCTGCGGCCGGCGAGCAGCAGGAAGAACAAGCCCGGCCACAGGGCGATGGTCGGCCGCACATAGACGGCGGCGGCCCAGGCCAGTCCGAAGGCGAGAGCATGGCCGAGCGTCGGCTTGTCTTCGGCGCGAAGGGCGGCTGCGAGCAGCAGGAAGAGGGCGAGGATGAAGAGCGATTCTGTAAAGAGAAGATTGGAAATCAGCCAGAGCGGCGGGTACAGGCTGCACAGCAAGACCGCGAGCAGGGCGACCCGCTCGCTGAACAGGCGGCTGCCGAGGCGATAGAGGAGCCACAGCGCCGCCGTGATCATGATCGCCTGGAGGATGCGGGCCGCCTGAGCCGCGCGGATGCCATCGGTGCCCACAGCCTTCAGGACGAGGGCGAGAAAGCCGGGATAGGCCGGCGTGATAAAAGCGGTCGGTCGGCTCGGGTCGTTGTAGGTGAGCACGCCCTGCTCCAGCAGAATGCGCGCGGAGCGCAGGTATTCCCGGTCATCCGAATGATAGTCGAAGCCGGTTCCGGCGGCGAGCACGAGGATGATTTTCAGCAAAAGGGTCAGGGCGAGCAGCAGCAGGCAGGCCTTCCGCGGCGGAATGTGGCCGAAGATGCGGGCGACGCGGCTTCCGACGGTCCGGAATGTCCGGAGGGCGGGCTTCATGGTCCGTTACCTCCTGGCCTTAAGCTTTGCCCACTCGGGCAGCGCGATGCCGGCGAGGATGATGAGAACCCCGAGCCAGCGCGGCCAGGTGACCGTCTCCCCCAGCACGAAGGCGGACATCAGGACCGCGGTCGGCAGCTCTGCCGCGCTCAGGATGGAGGCGAGGCCGCCGCCGGTGCCGGGGACGCCGATCGCGTAAAAGAGCGTCGGGATGACCGCTCCGAAGAGGGCGAGCAGCAGCGCCCACAAGAGGAGTCCGCCCGCGAGCGAGCCGTTCGCGAGGAAAGCGGGCGGATACACGAGGAAGCTGACCAGCAGCGATCCCGCGCTCATCACGAGGCTGCGCGCGAGCGGCGCTCCCTGCGGCGCGACCCGGCCGCTGAACAAGATGAAGAGGGCATAGGTGACCGCCGATGCGAGGCCGAGCAGAACGCCGCCGAGGTCCACCTTGCCGCTGCCGCCAGCAAAAACGCCCCCGGCGAGCAAGGTTCCGGCGAACAGGATGAGGATGGACAGCCATTCGATGCCGGACGGGCGCTTGCGGAGCAGCAGAGCGTCGACCAGCACGCCGATCCAGGAGAATTGGAACAGGAGCACGATGGCGAACGATGCGGGGATGGTCTGAAGCGCCCCGTAATAAAAAATTCCCGTGGACGCCATGAGCACGCCTACCCCGACGAGTCCGAGGCAATCCTTCACGGCAAGCGGCGTTCCATGGGAGAGGCCGGCGAAGCTTCCGGGCGTCCGGCCGGGCGGAGTCCGCTTGGCCAGAAGCCGCGAGAGCAGGAGCGCGGCGGCCATCAGGCAGAAGCCGATGAAGTTCTGGCCGCCGACCACCTCGTCGACGGTAAATCCCCGGTCGTAAGCAAAGACCACGAAAGTAGACAAAACGCCGTAGCTGCACGCTCCGGCAAGAATAAGCCAGGTGGATTTCGATTTCACAGATAACGCTCCTTTAGCTGTCGGCGGCGGGTTGTGGTTTCTGCGGCTCGCCGGTTTTTGCGGAGCCGCCGGCTTCATCGCGCGCGCTCGTGCGGTCGGGTCCTTCATCCGCCGGCTTCCCTTGGCCGACTGCCTTCCGGCGGCGCAAACCGCGAAAGAACTCCGTCAGCTCCGCGGCGCATTCCTCTTCCAGAACAAAGGGAATCACCTCGACGCGGTGGTTGAAGCGGGGCTCCTGAAGCAGGTTCATGAGTGTGCCGGCGCAGCCCGCCTTCGGGTCGGGGGCTCCATAGACGACCGTCGGCACCCGCCCTTGGACGATGGCCCCGGCGCACATCGGGCAAGGCTCCAGGGTGACATAGAGGCTGCAGTCGAGGAGGCGCCAGGCCTTCAAGGCGGCGCTCGCCTCGCGGATGGCGATCATCTCGGCGTGGGCGGTCGGATCGGCGGCGGTTTCGCGCAGGTTGTGTCCGCGGCCGATGATCTCGCCGCCCCGCACGACGACGGCGCCGATGGGGACCTCCCCCAGCGCCTTCGCTTTGGCGGCTTCGAGCAGCGCTTCCTTCATCCAGTGTTCATGGAGGGATTCGCAATCAGGCATAGAGTTCTCCGTTTCCCGCGGGATTAAAAACGAACATCCATTCGTTGTTAACATGTTGTGGATAATTCTGTGGATAACCGAGCTATTCGGTGGTCAACTTCATTTATTTTACTTGGGTTCGCCGCCTTTAGCAAACCCGCATTTCGGAGGAGGATCGCAGGAAGAAGCTGCGGGAGCGGGCAGAAGTAAATTTATCTATGATGCGAACATGAGTTTGCATAAAAGCAGTGAGAAGGAGTATACTATAGGAACAAACGTTCCGATATGAACGGAATAAAAGACGGGATACGAGGAGGATTCCGAATGACGGGTACCTTTGAACGATATGTGGGGCATACGGTGGATATCATCTACCTGGACCGGGGCAATCGGCTCACCCAGAGGCGAATCAGCGTTCTCTCCGCCGATCCGGACGGGCTTACGGCCTATTGCTGGAAGCGGCATGCTCCCCGGCTGTTTAAGAACGAGAATGTGCTCGCGGTCATGCCGGTCCGGCGCCGCACCAGCTGAACGGACGGTTACACGATGGCTCCGCCGCACCAGCTGAGCGGACGGTTACACGATGGCTCCGCCGCACCAGCTGAGCGGACGGTTTACACGATGGCTCCGCCGCGCCAGCTGAGCGGACGGTTACACGATGGCTCCGCCGCACCAGCTGAGCGGGTTACACGATGGCTCCGCCGCGCCATGCCGTGCTATAATGAGGGGGTCTCAGGGGAATTCCGACATTTTTCACGGAATCGGAGGGAGCCGGGGCCCATGAACTCCATTACCGCGTCACTCATCACGTTCGTGTCGATCTCGGGTGTCCTCAGCCTGTTGATGGGGCTGTATGCCTTCTCGATGAATACCCACTTTTCCGGCAAACGGGCATTCATCGGCGTCTCGGCAACCTCTACCCTTTACATATTCGGATTTGCCATGGAGCTGGCGAGCACGAGCCTGGCGGAGATCAAGCTGTGGACGGTGGTGGAATATATGGGGATCGCCTTCTGTCCTCCTTGCTGCCTGCTGCTGGTCCTGCACTATACCGCCATGGAGAGATGGCTGAGCCGCAAGGTGTCGCTGGCGCTGTTCGTCCTGCCGGCGATGTCGCTGGTGCTCGTGGCCACGAACGATTGGCATCATCTCTTCTACCGTTCAGTCTACTGGCGTGTAGGAGCTCCCATTCCAACTACCGACATCGTCATGGGGGAATGGTACATCGTCCAGGGCAGCTACACCTTCGGCTGCTTGCTGCTGGCCGCCCTGATTCTCATGCGGCAGTGGATGAAGACGCCGGTCTACCGCAAGCAGGTAACCGCCATGCTGGCCGGACATCTGCTGCCCATCGCCTCGTCCTTTCTCTACCTGATCGGACTCACTCCTTACGGAATCGATCCGGTTCCCTTCGTGCTGGCCATCACATCGGGGTGCTATATTTGGGCGATCCGTTCGACCGGGATGTTTGACATCGCCCCGATCGCCCGGGAGTACATCTTCGAAAGCATGCGCGACGGCGTCATCGTGTTCGACCCGTTCGACCGGCTGGTCGATTACAACTATGCCGCCGAGCGGATTATTCCGGCGCTGTGCCCTGCCCACCTCGGGTACAGCCTGGACAAGCTGCAAGCTGCCGACTCCTCCGGCTGCAGCCTGCTCGCCCGGCTGAGCCCGGCTGAGCTGGGAAGCGGACAGCGCATTCGGCTGGAGCGGGACGGGACCCCCAGCTATTACGAGGTCTATATCTCCCCGGTGCTGAATCGCGGCGGGCGAACCGTCGGCCGGATGCTCAGCCTGCTCGATGTGACCGAGGCGGCGGCCGGGGAAGAGCGGCTGCGCTACCTCGCGACCCACGACGGGTTGACGCAGGCGCTCAGCCGAACCTTCTTCTTGGCGCAGGCGGACGAGCTGCACGAGGCCTGCGCTCGGGAAGGCCGGTCCTTTTCGGTACTTCTGCTCGATATCGATCACTTCAAACAGGTGAACGATCGGTACGGGCATTTTGCCGGTGACCAGGCTCTCGTGCATGTGGTGAAGATCTGTGAGCGGCATATCGGGGAGGGGAACCCGTTTGCCCGCTATGGGGGAGAAGAATTCGTCGCCGCTCTTCCCGGGATGGAGCTGGCGGCGGCGCGCCGACTGGCCGAAGCGATCCGCGCGGAGCTGGCCGATAGCCCGCTTAAGTACGGAGAGCAATCGATTGCGCTTACCGCGAGCTTTGGTCTGGTAGCGGGCACGGGGACGGGGGATACCCTCACCGGATTGCTGCATCGAGCCGATGAGGCGCTGTATCAAGCCAAGGCGAATGGGCGGAACGCGGTCTATCCGCTGGCTCTCTGAAGAGATCCCCTGCCCTCCCCGGCCATTGCGATCATGCCGGCGCCATCCAGAATGAGCGTGATATGCCAGTCTCCCAGGATGGCTCGGTGTTGCCGGACTAACGGATGGGTTGCTCTAAGGCTATAAGCCTCGATTACACCACCTGCACAGCAGGTGTTTTTTTGAATTCCAGGCGGTGAGGGCAGGTTGAGCGGGATCGGGCAGTCAGCGAGATAATCGAGAAACATACGAGAAAATCGAGAAACGTAATTGAGGCGCAGTTCCTAAGTCCGCTGCACAAAATCTCGTGGTCGTCCGCAAAAAGCCGGAGGAAGCGCTGTCCGGTTTGCCTCATTTCCGGGCTGCTTTCGGGCACTTTCGGGCTGCTCCGCCTATCCTTTTCTGCGCTTTTTCTGTATAATAATAAGGATGTACTCTTCCAGATGACAAGGAGTGTTCTATAGATGGCATTAAAAGCTGGAATTGTCGGTCTTCCTAATGTGGGCAAATCAACGCTGTTCAACGCCATTACCCAAGCGGGAGCGGAATCGGCCAACTATCCCTTCTGCACCATTGACCCGAACGTGGGCGTCGTCGAGGTTCCGGATGAGCGGCTGCAGGGGCTGGCGAACATCGTCACCCCGAACCGCATCGTTCCGACGGCGTTTGAATTCGTCGATATCGCCGGCCTCGTCAAGGGCGCGAGCAAGGGAGAAGGGCTCGGCAACAAGTTCCTCGCCCACATCCGCGAGGTGGACGCGATCGTCCATGTCGTTCGCTGCTTCGAGGATGAGAACATCACGCACGTCTCCGGCAAGGTGGACCCGGTGAGCGACATCGAGACGATCAACCTGGAGCTGATCCTGGCCGATCTGGAATCGGTGGAGAAGCGGATCGACCGCTCGCGGAAAAACATGAAGGGCGGCGACAAGAAATACGCGGCGGAAGTGGAGCTTCTGGAACGGATCAAAGAGGCCCTCTACAACGACAAGCCGGCGCGCAGCGTTGAGTTGTCCGAGGAGGAACGGCTCTTGGTCCGCGATCTGCCGCTGCTTACGTTCAAGCAGATCGTCTACGCCGCCAACGTCAGCGAAGCGGAGGCCGGCAATGCCGAAGCGAATCCGTACGTGCAAAAGGTGCGGGAATACGCAGCCGCCGAAGGAGCTGAGGTCGTTCCGATCAGCGCCAAGGTGGAATCGGAGATCGCCGAGCTGGAGGGCGAGGACAAGGAGATGTTCCTGCAGGAGCTGGGACTGGCCGAATCCGGCCTCAACCGGCTCATCCGGGCCGCGTACAAGCTGCTCGGGCTGTATACGTATTTTACCGCCGGGGTGCAGGAGGTCCGCGCCTGGACGATCCACAAGGGCACGAAAGCGCCGCAGGCGGCAGGGGTCATTCACACCGACTTCGAGCGCGGCTTCATCCGGGCGGAGGTCGTCTCCTACGACGATCTGATCGCGGCGGGCTCCATGGCGGCTGCGCGGGAGAAGGGCCAACTGCGGCTGGAAGGCAAGGATTATGTGGTGGCGGACGGAGACGTCATGCACTTCCGCTTTAACATATAGATTCCAGGAACCGAAGCGGGCGGAGGACGAGACCGATGTGATCGACGGGATGCGCGGGCAGTGGGCGATCAAGGATGTCCACGAGCGGCACTAGATGGATTCGGATAACCGCATTAGATCGAGAACTGTATAGGAAAGGAAGGAGACCATCATGCTGGACCGTCTGCAAGCGTTGGCAGACCGTTATGACAAGCTCAGCGAGCTGCTGTGCGATCCGGATGTGGCGAACGACTCCGCCAAGCTGAGGGAATACTCCAAGGAGCAGTCCGACCTTCAGGAAGCGTACGACGCATATAAAGAGTACAAGAATGTCTGCGACGAGTTGGAAGCCGCGAAGGCGATGCAGAATGAAAAGCTCGACGACGAGATGCGCGAGATGGTGAAGCTGGAGATCGACGAGCTCTCCGGGCGCAAGGAAGCTCTTGAAGCGAGGCTGACCGTGCTGATGCTGCCGAAGGACCCGAACGACGACAAGAATGTCATCGTGGAAATCCGCGGCGCCGCCGGAGGGGATGAAGCGGCTCTCTTCGCTGGCGATCTGTACCGCATGTACACCCGCTATGCCGACGGCCAGGGCTGGAAGGTCGAGGTGTTGGACACGAACGTGAACGACCTCGGCGGCTTCAAGGAAGTCGTGTTCATGATCAGCGGCAAGGGCGCTTACAGCAGGCTGAAATACGAGAGCGGAGCGCACCGGGTGCAGCGCATTCCGGTGACGGAATCCGGAGGGCGAATTCACACGTCCACTTCGACAGTGGCGGTCATCCCGGAAGCCGAGGAAGTGGAGATCGAGATCAAGGAAAGCGACATCCGTGTCGATACGTTCTGCTCCAGCGGGGCGGGCGGCCAGTCCGTCAACACGACAAAATCGGCCGTGCGCGTCACGCATGTGCCAACCGGCATCGTCGCCACCTGCCAGGACGGCAAGTCGCAGAACTCCAACAAGGAGAAGGCTTTACAGGTGCTGCGCGCGCGCATCTACGACAAGTTCCTGCAGGAAGAGCAGGCCAAGTACGCCGACGAACGCAAGAGCAAGGTCGGCACCGGCGACCGCAGCGAGCGGATTCGTACGTACAACTTCCCGCAGAGCCGGGTGACGGATCACCGCATCGGGCTGACCCTGCACCGGCTCGACAGCGTGCTGAACGGCGATCTCGCCGAGATCATCGGCTCACTCACCGTGGCGGCGCAAGCCGAACTGCTGGAGAAGGCGGAATAAACGCGGGCAAGAGCGCCCACAGGGAAGGAGCCTGAACCGGATGAAAGAGAACGAGACGAAGACCATTCGCGAAGCCTATGTTCAGGCTTCTTCTTTTTTGCGGGCGGCGGGGATCGCGGAAGCGGAGATGAGCGCCCGCAGGCTCTTGGCTAAGCAGCTCGGGATTGCCGATGCCGAGCTGCTGTGGCGCTTTCCTGAGCCGTTCCCGTCGGCTGCTGCGGCGGGCTGGCAGGCGCTGCTGGCGCGGCGGGCGGCCGGGGAGCCGCTGCAGTACATTCTCGGGGAGCAGGAGTTCTACGGGCTCCCCTTCCGGGTGACGCCGGCCGTGCTGATTCCCCGGCCGGAGACGGAGCTGCTCGTGGAGGCGGTCGTCCGCCACGGGCGGCGGATGTGGCCGCAGGCTGGCGAAGCGGCCGCAGCGGGCGAAGGCGCCTGCGGTGCCGCTGGGCCGGGCGCGGCGGCTGGGCCGCTCGTCGCCGACATCGGCACCGGCAGCGGCGCCATCGCCGTAACAGCGGCGGTGCAGTGCCCCGGCTGGGCCGTCGCCGCCGTCGATCTGTCGCCGGAGGCGCTGGCGGTGGCGCAGGAGAACGCGGCGCGAAACGGCGCCGCCGCGCGGATTCGCTGGCTGCAGGGCGACCTGCTGCAGCCGCTGAAGCAAGCCGGACTTGCGCCGGACATCCTCGTCTCCAACCCGCCGTACATCCCGTCGGGCGATATCCCCGGCTTGCAGCGCGAGGTGCGCCAGCATGAGCCGCTGCTCGCGCTGGACGGCGGCGCCAACGGCCTGACGCCCTACCGGCGGATGACCGCGCAGCTCGCCGAATTTGCCGTCTGGCCGCGCCTCGTCGGCTTCGAGGTGGGGATCGGCCAGGCGGAGGAGGTGGCGGCGCTGCTGAAAGCGACCGGCCGATTCGACTGGTTCGAGAACGTGCCGGATTACGCCGGCATCCCGCGCCATGTGATCGCCGGAAGAGGTTGATCGCGCTCCTTTTTTGAGACAACATCAAGGATAAGCGCCTAACGGATACAGCAGCATTTATACTTTGGAACTGCGCCAAAATAACGCATCTCGATTTTCTCGCTGACTGCCCATTTGGGTACGTTCTTCTGGCGTTCTTCCGGTATTTTATTTCAGCGCAGTTCTTTTCTGAAATTTTCAAAAAGGGCTCTTCGTTCTACCTGCTATAGACTTCAGCGGGCATGATAAGTAGAAAGTATTCTCACCCGTAAATCCATTCAAGTCTAATAAGGAGTGGTTTACAAATGGATTGCTGTGCGCCATCCAATAATGTAGGAGCTGCAATAACGGAGTGCCCTTCCTGTGGTAAAAAGGGCAAGAACGTGCAGCTCATAACGCTTAAGTCCCTGCTTAAAGCTTCGGTTTTAGAAACCATTGAACCCGATAACACTTACGTATTTTGTTCGAACTCTGCTTGCACTACCGTCTACTTTAGCGGAAACCATTCGCAAACATTTGCTGAGGGCGACCTGAAGGTTCCTGTGTACCAGAAGAACCCGAGCATGGGTGTGCTAGTGTGTTATTGTTTCGATTGGACGAGAGAGCGTCTCATGAAAGCGGCAGGAACCGACCAACAACCGGCTGACCAGATTAAGGCACATGTTCAGGCGGGCCGTTGTGGGTGCGAGATAAACAACCCGCAAGGGACTTGTTGCTTAGGTAACGTGAACGCCTTTATGCGTGATCTCAACAGAGGTTAATCCCTCGTAATACTTTTCTAACGCAGCGGTAGTCTTAGGCTATATTTTCATATCCTAGGCCTGCCGCTGCGTCATTAACGTCACCAGTCTAAAGCTTATTTTTCAAAAGCTGACTATCCTCTTCTACATCAAAAAGCAAGCAGTTCTAGTAACTACCGTGCAAACACTTTGCTTTACATTTCTTGCGAACTTAATCAGGCCAACTCGAAGATCGGTGCTTGACGCGACCCGTTGAAGGATCGGGAATGGCTGCATTATGGCACAGGAAATTTTAACGATACAAAATAACGCTATTCTGAGGAAAAGAGGGAATGAGCGGGAAATAGCGGTATTTTTTACTCTTAAATGAAAGACCAAGCCTTTTTTCCGGTCGATTCAGCGGATTTAGCGATATTTTGTATCGCTATTTTTCCAGTTGATGGTATAAAGAGAGAAATAGCGGTATTTTTTATTCTTATTTTTGGTACTTCGACTCGGAAGAGGCATGGTCAAGCACCGATTTCGGTTTTGAGCCCGATGCGGCGGCGCGGAACGGGTGCGACTCTAGCATTTCCGGCGGCAAGCCGACAATTTCATAGAGGCAGGTTTAAGAGATTCCCCCCCGGGCCATACTGAGGCTAGGAACCAAAGGAAACCGGGAAACGGGGCGTGGGGGCAATGGTGAAGCGGACGAACAACCGAGTGTTGGCACTTTTATTTTTTTCAATGACGGTGCTGCTCGTCAATTGGCAGACGCAGAAGGCCGACGCTGCCTTCGGGCAGAACGGCATTCCCGGAGATTCGATCCGCATTCGCATCATCGCCAACTCCGATACGATCCAGGACCAGGCGATAAAGCGCGTGATCAGCGACCGGGTAGCGGACGAGCTGAACGGCTGGGTCGCCGAGCCGAGCGATCTGAACGAGGCCCGCGCCGCCATTCGCGAGCATTTGCCGGAGATTGAGCGCTTGGTCGGCCGCCTGCTCGCCACGCGGGGCTTCGCCTACGGATATTCGGTCGAGCTCGGCAAGGTGGAATTTCCCGATAAAATGTTCGCGTCCCGGCTCTATCCCGCCGGAGATTATGAGGCGCTGCGGATTACGCTTGGCAAGGGAGAAGGACAGAACTGGTGGTGCGTGCTCTTTCCGCCCTTGTGCTTCGCCGATGCGGTAGCGAAGAAGGAGGACGGCTCGTCCCTGAAGCAGGCCGTGCTCACCAAGAAGGCGGCGGACGACAAAGCCTCGCTGCAGGCGGCGCAAGCCGGTTCAGCGAACAAGGGCAGCGGTGGCAAGACCGGCGTGCAACAGGCTGAAGGAGCGCAGAAGGTGGACAGCGCGCAGAAAGCGGAGGGTGCGCAGAAAGCGGATGATGCGCAGAAGGCGGAGGGTACGCAGAAAGCGGACAGCGCGCAAAAGGCGGACGGTGCACAAAAAACGGACAGCGCGCAAAAGGTGGACGGTGCACAGAAAGCGGACAGCGCGCAAAAGGTGGACAGTGCGCAAAAGGCGGACGGCGGCAAGCTGGGCGCTGGCGGCGGTCAGCAGGAGGCGGCAGCGACGGCGGCGGCCGACTCCAGGCCGAAGGCGAAGTTCTTCCTGTGGGAGCTGTTGAAGGATTTGTTCCGGGCGATCCGCCATCTTTTCCGGTAATGGTTGGACAGGAGTGAAAGTGACAGCCCTGGAGAGATTCGCTATAATGGGCAACGATGCGGAAATTGCGCTACCTTAGCGGGATGCGTCCCGAACGATAAAAGAGGAATGAACATGACGAAGCTATGGCAGGTGAACGCCGCCGAGGCGGTGCCGGAGCATCCGGCTATTCGCGAAGCGGCGGAATGCATCCGCCGGGGAGAGCCGGTGGCCTTCCCGACGGAGACGGTTTACGGGCTGGGAGGGGACGCCGGCGATACGGCGGCGGTGGAGCGGGTATTCGCGGCGAAAGGCAGGCCGGCGGATAACCCGCTCATCGTGCATATCGCCGACCGCGCCCAGCTCGCCGGGCTGACCGCCGCTCCGCCGGATGAAACCGCGCGGGCGCTGATGGCCGCTTTCTGGCCGGGACCGCTGACGCTGGTCCTGCCGGTGCGGCCGGGCGCGGTATCGCCCCGCGTGACGGCGGGGCTTGCGACCGTGGGCGTGCGCATGCCCGCCCACCCGGTCGCGCTCGCGCTGATCGCGGCCGCCGGCTGTCCGCTCGCGGCCCCGAGCGCCAACCGCTCCGGGCGGCCCAGCCCGACCCGGGCCGCACACGTGCTGGACGACCTCGCCGGGCTCATCGCCGGCGTGGTCGATGGCGGAGCGACCGGCGTCGGCGTCGAGTCGACGGTCGCAGAATGCCTGCCGGGCGGCCGCATCCACATCCTGCGGCCCGGCGGCGTCAGCGCGGAGGCGCTGCGCGCGGCCGTCCCCGGCGCGGTCGTCACCGCCGCCGGAGAAGCGGCCGCCGGCGCCGATCCGCAGGCCGCGGCCGCGGCGGAACGCTCGGGCGGCGCTCGCCCGGCGGCCGCCTCCGCGGAGCCTGCCGGCGCGCCGAAAGCGCCCGGCATGAAGTACACCCACTACGCGCCGAAGGGCCGGTTGACCGTCGTCCTGGCGGACGACCCGGCGCTCCGCGCCGGCTGGATCAACCGCGAGCTGGCGCGCCGCAAAGCGGAGGGCGAGCGCACCGGCGTGCTCGCCGCGAACGAGCGCCTCGCGGCCTATGCCGCGGATGTCGCCGTCGCCTACGGCCCGGCCGGCGATCCCGCCGCTTACGCACGCGGCTTGTACGACGCGCTGCGCCGCTTCGACGAAGCCGGCGCCACGTATATCCTCGCCGAAGCCATCGGCGAGGACGGCATCGGCGCCGCCGTGATGAACCGCCTGCGCAAAGCCGCCGGCGGCCGCGTGGTTCGCGTCGAGCCGTAACCCCGGCGCAGGGGGGATCAGCGACAAAAAAGCCCTTTCAGAACAAGGGACAAAATGCTATAATTGGAAAACGGAGCCACTTAGGTGGATAGCGCCTCCGCATGAAAGGCGGGGTGCATAATGAAGATCTTTTCGTTCTCAGACGTGTTGATGTTCGGTATGTTAGTTATCGCACTTCTAATGTATCTGCAAAAACGGAAGTGATCCACCCAAGGTTGGCAGCCACGGCGGATCACTTCTCAGGCAATTCCAGCTAACAAGTGAGACTAAGGAGGTTCCCCACCCAAGTCTGCACGGGAGACGGTCGGCAAACCGTCTCTTTTTGTTGTTGCCTTTCGCTTTAATTTTATTGAATTATCGACAATAGTCAATGCACAATTGCATCAATTATGGGGGCTCCCTCCCTGGGCATGTTTTCCTTTCCTCCGGCATATCCATAAAAAGGACAAGGCGAAAGCCGTTCGTGGCGGACAGGCCGGCAAAAGGGGAGAGGAACATGAATACCGCGCAGTGGGGAGAATGGTTCACCATCATCCTGATGGCATTCGCTCTCGGGCTGGACGCTTTTTCGCTCGGAATCGGGATCGGGCTGCGGGGAATCCGGCTGCTCGATGTGCTCAAGCTGAGCGTGATCATCGGTATTTTCCATATAATCATGCCCTTGCTGGGGATCTTCACCGGCCACTACGTGGGCGAGCTGCTGGGAGCGGTGGCCGCCTCTGTCGGCGGTGCGCTCCTGATCCTGCTCGGAGTCCATATGATCTACAGTTCCCTGCGGAGGGAAAAAAATGAGAGCATCAGCTACCGCTCCCTCTGGGGGATGCTGCTGTTCGCCTTTTCGGTGAGCATCGATTCGTTTTCCGTCGGTGTCTCGCTCGGAATCTTCGCCTCGGACCTGATTCTGACCGTGCTGCTCTTCGGGGTGTTCGGCGGAATGATGTCCATTTGCGGGCTCCTCCTCGGCCGGCGCGTCGGGGAATGGGTGGGCAGCTGCGGGGAAGCGTTCGGCGGGCTCATTCTGCTTACCTTCGGACTCCGATTTTTATTCTGAAAAGGCCTTCGCCGTTTCCCTAACGTTCTCCTGATGGGGTATAATGAAGGAATCACCCGATTTCTTCGGAAAGGAGACACTTTCATGGGGAAAACCATATTGTTCGTCTGCACCGGAAACACATGCCGCAGTCCGATGGCCGAAGGGCTTTTACGCAAAATGGCAAAAGAAGCGGGCTTGTCCCTTGAAGTAAAATCGGCCGGGGTCGCCGCCATGGAAGGGAGTTCCATTTCCACCCATTCCCAGAGGGTGCTGGCCGACAAGGGAATCGAGGGCTGGATGAGCTCGCGGGCGGTGCGGGAGCCGCTCATCGCCGAGGCGGATCTGATCCTGACGATGACCATTCGCCACAAGAATCAGGTGCTGTCCCGTTTTCCCGCGGCGCGGGGGAAGGTTTACACCCTGCTGGAATATGCGGGGGGAGGCCGGGAGGAAGAACAGGCGGACGCGGACCGCGAGCTGGTAGAGCTTGTGACCAAGCATTCGCTTGGCGGCAAGCTGTCGGCTGCGGAACGGGAGCGCGCGCTGTTCCTGGAAAGTCTCGGGCAGGACCAGGATATCCCCGATCCGTTCGGAGGAACCCTGGAGGATTACCGCATCTGCGCGCGGGACATCGAGAACGCGCTGGCGCGGCTCATCGACAAGCTGAGGCGCGAAGACGCTAAGTGATGCGGAAGGCCGCTTTACAAAACGGCCAAACCCCGCTACGATAGAAACAAACCTTGCGACTCCGAAGTGACTGGCGGCATAGTGGGATACCACGATGAAGCTTCGGAGACACGGCCGGCCGCCTGGGCAAAGAGCGACGCTTGCGCGATTTTATGCGCAGGCGAGCTCTTTTTTTCAATTTTCAGAAGGTATAGATGCCCGCCCCTTTCTGAACATTCAACGGTAAACGCCAGGCGTCCAAACGCCGCGATAAGCGTTTATCCTCGGATGTGAATGAAATCGTTGATCGTGCCAAGAGGGGGTGGTTCGGGTATAATAGGAGCAATGTGCAAGCATGAGAAAGGGGAAACGCAACAATGAAAATCGCATTTGGAGCCGACCACGCGGGGTACGGCCTGAAAAACAAGCTGGCGGAGGCGGCCGCGGAGCTGGGGCATGAGGTGCTCGATCTCGGCTGCGGCGGTCCGGAATCCGTCGATTATCCCGACTATGCCGCGGCGGTATGCGCCAAGGTAACGGAGGGAGCGGCGGACAAGGGCGTCCTCATCTGCGGGACGGGGATCGGCATGACGATCGCCGCCAACAAGATTCCTGGCATCCGCTGCGCGCTGGTGCACGATCTGTTCTCGGCGAAGGCGACGCGGGAGCATAACGATTCCAACGTGCTCGCCATGGGCGAGCGGGTCATCGGGCCGGGAGTGGCGGAAGAGATTCTGAAGGTATGGCTCGCGACGGAATTCTCGCAGGGCGAGCGGCACAAAGGCCGAATCGACAAGGTGGCCGGGCTTGAAGGAGCGTCGGCCATCCATCCGTAAGCCGACTGCGGCAACGGTTGGGTCAAGCTGGCGTCCGACTCGGCGGCGTCGGACTCGGCGGGAAGCGGAGAGTCTGGGCGGAGGCAAAAGGAGGATGAGGCACATGGACGAAGCGGTGAATCGGAAGGCTGCGGCTATGGTGAATCCGGCTGCCGACCTGAAGGGATCGGCGGCCCGAACGGCGGATGCATCCGCCGTTCGGGCAAGTCTCTCGGCGGGAGCGCCGGCTGCAGACTTGGCAGCCGAGGAGGTCGCCGCGCTGGTCGAGCAGGCTCTCGGCGAGCTGGTTGCCGCCGGGGGGCTGCCCGCCGGCAGCCTGGTGGTGATCGGCGCGAGCACGAGCGAGGTGGCCGGGCAGCGGATCGGCTCGGCCGGCAGCCTGGAGATTGCCGGCGGCATCTGGGAGGGCGTCCGCCGGGCGCGGGCGGCAAGCGGCATCCGTCCGGTATTCCAATGCTGCGAGCATCTGAACCGGGCGCTCGTCGCCGAGCGCGAATGGCTGACGCGCTACCCGACTTGGGAGCCGGTGGCGGTCATTCCGGTGCCGCACGCCGGCGGCTCGCTCGCGGCGTATGCCTACGGGCACGCCGATGCGCCGGTGGTCATCGAGGCGGTTCGCGCCGATGCGGGGATCGATATCGGCTCGACGCTCATCGGCATGCACCTGAAGCCGGTCGCCGTTCCTGTGCGGCCGACGGTGAAGCGGATCGGCGAAGCCGCCGTGACGATGGCGTACAGCCGTCCGAAGCTGATCGGCGGACCGCGCGCCGTCTATGATCCGGCCGCCGCCCGCGAGCTCGGGACATGCCGGTAGCCGCGCGAAGCCTCATCATGTGGGGCGGTTAAGAGCAATTTGAGAGGATGCCATCCTGATCTGCGAGTGCAGCAACGGACATTTGAGAGGATGTCATTCCTAATCTGCGATTGCAGTAACGGACACTTGAGAGGATGCCATTCCGGATCTGCGAGTGCAGCTACGGACATTTGAGACGCTTATCCGACTATAACCGGATCATCTAGCCTGCAACGGACATGTGGAACGCTTAGAAGCGGAATTTTGCAGGTGGAGGGAGGAAATCAAGGGATAAGCGTCGCTAATGTCCGCTAAATCGCCTGCAGCATGAATTTTCGGCTTTAAGGGTCGTTCATGTCCATTACATGATTTCAACCCGCAGCGCACCAACCCTACAAAGGCCAACAATAAAAAACAAAGAGACGTTCCCTTATAAGCTCGCTTGAACGGGTTGGCCAGCGTGGCGTTGAGGCAGCCGGTCGATCGAACGATTCTCTTCTGCAGGTCCGCTTGCCCGTGACCCGCTCGGCTCGCTCAGGCAGCGAACCGGAAGAAGGCTGATCCCATTTCGGTCTGGCTCAGCCGGGATCGGGCTTGGGCGAAGAGACCAGCGAATCCGGTGAGAAGGATCGGCTGGGAAAGCAACGCGACCGGCTGGTGCTGCCGGAACTCCAACCTTTTCGCTGCGGGCAGCGGAAAGGTTGGATAGCCTCCTGCTTTCGGATTTGACTGCGCAAGATTTGATGGGCAGGCGGGGAATGTGATTTTTCGTTGATGGATAAGAAACCTGCGAATATGCAGGAAATTCGTACGGATTTGCCCCAACGAGGAGAGAAACCTGCGATTGTGCAGGAAATTTCCGGTGGCGGCCTCGAGTGTGGGGAATGACGGGAAGAAGCCTGCACAATTGCAGGAATATGGGGCTGGAGGAAGGATCGTGCAGAGAATTGCTGCACTATTGCAGTTTTGCCCAGCTCGTGCCGCAATCGTGCCCAAGCTTGTGCCACGGCTCGTGCCGCATTCGTGCCCAAACTTGTGCCACATTCGTGCCGCCGGCGCGTCCCGAGAGCAGCGAGTTTCCATGAATTGAGACACACTGTCGATCCGAGTATTTCCTTACTTCTCATTACTCCTTTTTCACCCGTTGGAAAACCGTTGGATGTTCTCAGCTATTCAGTACTAGCGCTTCGTTGCCTCTCACCATTCGTCAGCTTCCATGCAAGGCTAGCGCCCCCTTGCAGGTATTTCGCATGGAAGCCGGATTCGGCGAAAAGTAAAGGCCGCTACGCCGTTATTTCATTTAGATGGCCTCTGATCCGCAGGCCCGGTGATGACGAAGCCGACTGCTCCACCTGGCGGGCAGATACCGGTTTGTCAGGCTCCATGCGAGACAATGGGAAACCGGTCTTCCGGCAGCTATCTATGCGCCGTTCTTATGACACGCAGGAGCTTTTCCTTTCCTGACTTAATCTATAAAACTCGTATACCTTGGGAGGATGGACATGGAACATTTGCGCAAGCAGGACCCCGAGCTTCTCGCGGCGATGGGGAAGGAACTGAACCGCCAGAAGAACAACATCGAGCTGATCGCCTCGGAGAACTTTGTCAGTCCCGCCGTACTCGAAGCGATGGGCTCCGTTCTGACCAACAAGTACGCCGAAGGTTATCCCGGCAAGCGGTACTACGGCGGCTGCGAGTTCGTTGACGTCGTCGAGACGATCGCCCGCGACCGCGCCAAGGAGATCTTCGGAGCGGAGCATGCCAACGTGCAGCCGCACTCCGGCGCCCAGGCCAATCTCGCCGTGTACCTGGCGGCGCTGAAGCCCGGCGACACCGTGCTCGGCATGAACCTCGCCCACGGCGGCCACCTCACGCACGGAAGCCCGGTCAACGCTTCCGGCCTGCTGTACAACTTCGTCGCTTACGGCGTGCGCGAAGACGACTTCCGCATCGACTACGACGAAGTCCGCAAGGCGGCCTTCAAGCATCGTCCGCGGCTGATCGTGGCCGGTGCGAGCGCCTATCCGCGCACCATCGACTTCGCAGCCTTCGCTGCCATCGCCCAGGATGTGGGCGCGCTGTTCATGGTCGACATGGCGCATATCGCCGGTCTCGTGGCCGCGGGCATCCACCCGAGCCCGATCCCGCACGCCCAGTTCGTGACCACCACCACGCACAAGACGCTGCGCGGTCCGCGCGGCGGCATGATCCTCACCCGCAAGGCATGGGCGGCGGCCATCGACAAAGCCGTCTTCCCGGGCACCCAGGGCGGCCCGCTCGAGCATATCATCGCCGGCAAGGCGGTGTCCTTCGGCGAAGCGCTGCAGCCGGAGTTCAAGACCTATGCCGAGCAGATCGTCAAGAACGCCAAAGTGCTGGCGGAGTCGCTGCTGGCCGAAGGGCTGACCATCGTCTCCGGCGGCACCGACAACCACCTGATGCTGGTCGACCTGCGGAACATCAACATCACCGGCAAGGCCGCCGAGCATCTGCTCGATGAGATCGGCGTCACCGTCAATAAGAACGCCATCCCCTTCGACCCGACGAGCCCGAATGTGACGAGCGGCATCCGTATCGGCACGCCGGCCGCCACGACCCGCGGCATGGACGAGGCGGCGATGAAGAAGATCGGCAAGATCATCGCGCTCGCTCTCAAGAATCCGAACGACGAAGCCGCTCTGAGCCGGGCTCGCGGCATGGTCCGCGAGCTGACCGAGCAGTTCCCGCTCTACCGGGAGCTCGCATATTGATGGTAGAGGCAATGGAGCGCCGCCGGGTGTTTACCGGCTCGCCCCGGGAGGCGGAGGTCGGCTGCTGCCGGCCGTTCGAATCGGCAACCGGATTGAGATAGCCGGCCCCTCTGAGATCAAGGACGGCGCCGTCGTCAACCCTTATACGCAAGCCGTGGTGGAAATCGGGGCCGAAGCCGTCGCGACCGAATAAGAGACGCATTTTTCCCAAAGATTTTTCCCAAAGAAATGAAGGCCTTTCTCCCATCCGGATTCGGATGCTGGGAAGGGTCTCTTTTTCGATCCCAGGGTCATCCGGGGAACTCGCTAACGATACCCGCACGGCCAGACCGCTGCATCCGGCTTCAAGGGAATGCGATCGTTCAGTTGCTCCTATCTGCGGGCGCCGGCCCCCGCGAAATGAGTGAAAGCCGGAGTACCCTGTTCAAGGTTTTGGAAAAGATTAAATGAATCGGTTGTGCTATAATGGACGAAGTTTTATGAAAAAAACGGTGGAACGCCGTTCAGGAGGACAACTGATGGGACAAGTATATGTTTGCGATCATCCGCTGATTCAGCACAAACTTACGTATATCCGGGATGAGAATACAACGACCAAGGATTTCCGCGAGCTGGTGGACGAAGTGGCGACCCTCATGGCCTACGAGATTACCCGCAGCATTCCGCTTGAGACAGTCACGGTGAAAACCCCGGTGGCCCGCACCGAATCGAAGATCATCTCCGGCCGGATGCTCGGACTCATTCCGATTCTGCGCGCGGGACTCGGCATGGTGGACGGCGTGCTGAAGCTGATTCCCGCCGCCAAGGTGGGCCACATTGGCCTGTACCGCGATCCCGAGACGCTGCAGCCGGTCGAATACTATACCAAGCTGCCGACGGACGTGACCGAACGCGAGCTGATCGTCATCGATCCGATGCTTGCGACGGGCGGCTCCGCCATTGCCGCCATCAGCGTGCTGAAGAAGCTGAACTGCAACCAGATCAAGCTGATGTGCCTGATCGCGGCTCCGGAAGGCATCAAGGCCTTGCAGGGAGCTCACCCTGATGTGGACCTGTATGTGGCGGCCATCGACGATCATCTCAATGATCATGGCTACATCGTTCCCGGGCTCGGGGATGCGGGCGACCGCCTGTTCGGCACGAAATAATAGTTGCTTCACCTTGTCAAGACGGCATCGCTCATCGCCTGACAAAGGAGTTTTAGCGAGTTCGCCGGGACGCGCCGCGCCGGAATATCTCGGCTCTGGAAAGGAGATTCTATGAAACGTCTGAAAGTGATGACGGTCTTCGGGACAAGGCCCGAGGCCATCAAGATGGCCCCGCTCGTACTGGAGCTTACGCGCCATCCGGAAGAGATCGAATCCATCGTCTGCTTGACCGCCCAGCACCGGCAGATGCTCGACCAGGTCATGGCGACTTTCGCCATCAAGGCTGATTATGATTTGAATGTGATGAAGGATCGGCAATCTCTCGAGGAGATCACCGTGCGGGTGATTCAGGGACTGCAGCCGGTGCTTGCGGAAGCGAAGCCGGATCTCGTGCTCGTGCACGGCGATACGCTGACAACCTTCCTCGCGAGCTACGCCGCTTTCCTCCAGCAGATACAGGTGGGCCATGTCGAAGCGGGCCTGCGCACCTGGAACAAGCTGTCGCCGTATCCGGAAGAGATGAACCGGCAGCTGACCGGGGTGCTCGCCGATCTGCATTTCGCTCCGACGGGCTGGTCCGCGGGGAATCTGCTGAAGGAGAACAAGTCGGCGGACCGCGTCTTTATCACCGGCAACACAATCACCGACGTCCCCCGGTACATGGTGAGAGAGGGTTACACCCACCCCATGCTCGACTGGGCGAAGGGCAAGCGGCTGATCCTGATGACGGCCCACCGCCGCGAATCGCAGGGCGAGCCGCACCGCCAAATCTTCCGCGCCGTCAAGCGGATCGCCGACGAGTTCGAAGACATCGCCATCGTCTATCCCGTGCATCTGAGCCCCGCCGTGCGCGAGCCGGCGAATGAAATCCTCGGCGGCCACCCGCGCATCCGCCTGATCGATCCGCTGGATGTCGAGGATATGTACAACTTCTATCCGCACACCCACCTGATCCTGACGGATTCGGGCGGCCTGCAGGAGGAAGCCCCGTCCTTCGGCATCCCCGTGCTGGTGCTGCGGGACACGACCGAGCGCCCCGAGGGCGTGGAAGCGGGCACGCTGGAGCTCGTCGGCACGGAGGAAGCGGATGTCTACGCCCGCACGCGGGCGCTGCTCACGGATGACGAGCTGTACGGACGGATGAGCCGCGCCGCTAATCCTTACGGAGACGGCCGGGCGTCCGAGCGGATCGTCCAAGCCATCAAGTACCATTTCGGTGTCGCCGCCGAACGGCCAAAGCCGTTTGGAGCGGGTGAATGACAAGAGAATAGGTAAGGAAACGGCCGGCGGGGCAATGCCTCGGACCGGCCGACTTTCATTGTCTATCGATGGGAAAGTTGGAGCCGGGAAACTCGGAAAAACCTAGTAATATCAAGGGTTTTCCGGGGTTTCGCCAGGGATGGGAATAAGGTCCTATATAATACTTTTATACATTTGTCAATAGAATCGGTCACAGTGGAAACGGTAGCAAATGGAACAAAACGACACAAGTCTTGATTTATCAAGGTTTTTTCGGTGCTAGTTCACAAAAGTTTATTTTTTGTTCGAATTGACACACGTTCTCGGCTTAGCTACAATGAATGAGGATTCTTTGCTCTTTTTCCGTCCGTGAAAGTTCTCACCTGCAACCGCTTATAATAGGGCGAAAGGGGGAAATGCCGCATGCCGGATCCCGGATCGAAGGGGCCGCACGAAGCGTGGAAGGCTGCCGGACTGGTAGGCACGCTTGGCGTGGAAGTGGCTATCGGCATCATGGGAGGGTATTTCGGCGGTCGATACTTGGATCGACTGACGGGCGGCGGGAAAACCTGGATGATCGCAGGAACATTTGTCGGCCTCGCGCTGGGACTTGCCGGAGCGGTTCTCCTCATCAAGCGCTTTTTGGAGGATACGAATGGATGACCTGGCCGTTCTGCTTAAGAAGCTGTTCCGTTTGGCGTTTCTCATCATCGCGGGCTGCCTGGCGGTTGGACTCTTCGTCCCCGCCGCTCGTCCGGTTCTGTTCGGACTGGCGCTCGGCATCGCCGCCAGCGTGGCGATCTCCTGGAATCTTGGGTATTATACCAAGCGTTTTGCCAATCATCTTGTTCAGAAGTCGGAGAAAAAGCTGAGGGGCACGGGGTATGTGACGAGGCTTTGCATCGTCCTCGTCGCCGCCATGATCGCTCTCAAGCTTCATGCGAATTTCGTGTCCATGGTCGCCGGTCTTGTTTTCGTCCAGCTCGGCACCGTGGTCCGTGGCATTTTCTCCGCTTTTAAAAATCATTAAGAGCAAGGTTGGGGAAAGGGGTGAATTATATCCATGCATGAATTTCCGATATGGAATCTGGGACACGGCTTAAAGATCGACATCGCCAGCTTGTTGACCCTGCTGGTGTCTTGCGTCATCGTCTTCGTGTTCGCCCGGCTCTCCGTCCGGAAGCTGTCCGTCACCAACCCCTCCAAGATGCAAAACCTCATGGAGTGGGTCGTGGAATTTATCCAAGGCATGGTGGCGAGCACGCAGGATCTCAAGACCGGGAAGAAGTACACGTCCCTTGCGATGACCCTGATCCTGTTCATCCTCGTCGGCAACCTGCTCGGCCTTCCGTTCTTTATCACGACGGAGACCAGTCATCCGGTGGTTGTCGCGGGGATCACGCTGGTGGACCAAGCGACCATCAGCGAGCAGCTTGCCAAAGGCCACAAAGTTGTCGAAGTCTCCTGGTGGAAATCACCGACGGCCGATCTGTCCGTCACCGCGGCGCTCGCGCTGATCGTCATCGCCATCGTCCACATCCATGGCATGACCAAGAATACGCGGCATTACTTTAAACACTATTTTGAGCCTTACCCGATCTTTTTCCCGATCAACATCATCGAAAATTTGGCCAAGCCGCTGACGCTCGCTCTTCGTCTTTTCGCCAACATTTTCGCCGGGGAAGTGCTCATCTCCACGATCCTGATGGCCGGCTGGTTCGGCCTGCCGCTGATGGCCGCTTGGCAGGGCTTCAGTGTCTTCATCGGCGGCATCCAAGCGTACCTGTTCACCATCCTGACGCTCGTGTACATCGCCCAGGCGACGGTGCACGAAGAGCACAGCTAACTGCGGGCATGCCGCCTGCAAGGGGCAAGGCCGAGCGAAGCTTCACATTTGCCTGAGCAGGGAGCAACCAAGTCCAGGCAGAGTTACCATACCATCCAATACCATGTTTAGGGAGGATTTTCACAATGGGAGTAATGGCATATCTGGCAGCAGCAATTGTAGTAGGGCTCGGCGCCATCGGCGCCGGTATTGGCAACGCCTTGATCATCAGCAAGACGGTCGAAGGGATCTCCCGTCAGCCTGAGCTCCGCGGTACGCTGCAAAGCACCATGTTTATCGGGGTCGGTATCGTTGAAGTTGTGCCGATCATCGGTGTCGTCCTTGCCTTCTTGTTTTACTTCGCTGCCTAAGTTCACATATTCCAGGTTTGGCGGGGAAGGCCTAAGCCATCCGCGCCTTCCTTTTACTTGGACGGTTGCACGCGGCTTTGTTGCCGAAGGGAGGATTTTCAGTGAGTTTTAACGTAGGAAATTTTTTGATTACGATCATCGCTTTTCTCATCCTGTACGGGCTGCTCAGCAAATATGCTTTTGGCCCGCTGTTCGCGGTGATGGAGAAGCGGCGCGAATTCGTCAAAAGCGAGATTCAGAAGGCCGAGAAGAGCAATACCGACAGCATGCAATATCTCGAGGATCAAAAGCAGGCCCTCGATACCGCCCGCAAGGATGCGTTCGGGATCGTTGAGCAAGCCCGCCAAGCTTCGGTCCGCCAATCGGAGGAAATTGTGCAGTCGGCCCGCAACGAGGCGAACCGCCTGAAACAGGACGCGCTGCAGCAGATCGAAAGCGAGAAGGACAAGGCGATCTCCGCTCTGCGCAACGAAGTTAGCGACTTGTCGGTCCGCATCGCCTCCAAGATCATTGAAAAGGAAATTGATCCGAGCTCGCAGAAGCAGCTGGTCGACGGCTATTTGAAAGAGATTGGGGATCAATCGTCATGAGCAGGGACACAGCCGCTTCCAAACGGTACGCAAAGGCGCTCTACGAGCTTGCCAAAGAGCGGGGAAACGTCCACGATGTGGAAGAGAACCTGAAGCTGGTGGTCTCCACCTCGGAGACGAGCGGCGAATTCCGCGCTCTTCTGGAGCATCCCGGAATCGCCCAGGAAGCCAAGAAGAAGGTGATCTCCTCCCTGTTCCACGGCAAGGTGACGGTCGAAGTGGAGAATCTGCTCAAGCTTTTGGTGGATCGCCGCCGGGAGGTCATTCTTCCGAGCCTGCTCCAGGATTACGGCAGGATTGCGGGCGAAGGCATGAAGCAGGCAGAGGCGGTCGTGACGACGCCGTTTCCCCTTACCGAGGAGGAGTCGGCCGAAATTGCTCGCCAGTTCGGCGCGAAAATCGGCAAGACGATCGAAGTGGTCAATGTCATCGACGCCGATCTGCTCGGCGGACTCACCGTCCGCATTGGCGACAGGCTGTATGACGGCAGCCTTTCCGGCAAGCTGACCCGGTTGCGCAAAACCTTGGTTACCAGCAAAGCATTGTAGATAGGGGTGAGTTCCTTTGAGTATAAGAGCGGAAGAAATCAGCACGCTGATCAAGAGTCAAATCGAAAATTACACCTCGGAAATGCAGGTATATGAAGTTGGTACGGTCATTTCCGTCGGGGACGGCATCGCCCGCGCTTACGGCCTTGAGAATTGTATGGCGGGGGAACTGCTGGAGTTCGAGGGCGGCGTCATGGGCATGGCGCTCAACCTGGAAGAAAGCAACGTCGGGATTGTCATCCTCGGGCCGTACACGGACATTCGCGAAGGCGACCAAGTGAAACGGACCGGCCGCATCATGCAGGTTCCGGTCGGCGAAGCCCTTCTCGGGCGCGTAGTCAATGCGCTCGGCCAGCCGGTAGACGGCAAAGGTCCGGCAGCCACGACGGAAACCCGCAACATTGAAGAGCCGGCCCCCGGCGTCATGGCCCGCAAATCGGTGTTCGAGCCGATGCAGACCGGCATCAAGGCGATCGACTCGATGATCCCGATCGGCCGCGGCCAACGCGAGCTGATCATCGGCGACCGCCAGACCGGCAAGACGACGATCGCCATCGACACGATCATCAACCAGAAGGGCAACGGCGTGAAGTGCATCTACGTGGCCATCGGCCAAAAGCAATCCACCGTCGCCAATGTCGTCGGCACCCTGCAGCGCGCGGGCGCGATGGAGTACACCATCGTCGTGACGGCTTCCGCATCCGAGCCTTCGCCGCTGTTGTATCTGGCACCCTACTCCGGCTGCGCCATGGGCGAATACTTCATGTACAAGGGCGAGCACGTCCTGATCATCTATGACGACCTGTCCAAGCAGGCCGCCGCTTACCGCGAATTATCGCTCTTGCTCCGCCGTCCGCCGGGCCGCGAAGCCTATCCGGGCGACGTCTTCTACCTGCACTCTCGTCTGCTCGAACGCGCAGCCAAGCTGAGCGACGAGCTGGGCGGCGGATCGCTGACCGCTCTGCCGTTCATCGAAACGCAGGCCGGCGACATCTCGGCTTACATTCCGACGAACGTCATCTCCATCACCGACGGCCAGATCTTCCTGGAATCCGACCTGTTCTATGCCGGTCAGCGTCCGGCCATCAACGTCGGGGTATCCGTATCCCGCGTCGGCAGCTCGGCCCAGATCAAGGCGATGAAGAAGGTCGCCGGTACGCTTAAGCTCGACCTCGCGCAATACCGCGAGCTGCAGGCGTTCTCGCAATTCGGCTCCGACCTCGACAAATCGACCAAGGCTCGCCTCAACCGCGGCGCCCGGCTCATGGAAGTGCTGAAGCAGGGCATCCAGCAGCCGCTCAGCGTCGAGAAGCAGGTGGCCAGCTTGTACACGGCGACCAAGGGCTACCTGGACGAAATTGAGCTGGATGACATCAAGCGCTTCGAGCAGGAGTTCCTCGCCTTCCTTGAGGCGAATCAGCCGGCTGTCCTCGCTTCCATCCGCGAGACGAAGGATCTGACCGCGGACAACGAAAAGGCGCTGAAGGAAGCCATCGAACAATTCCGCAAGGGATTCGCTCCCTCGAAATAAAGCCAAGGCTTCGAAAGCTTTGTTCGGGCTTTTGAAGTAACTTTCTCCGGGCGGCGAATCCCTCCGTCCGTTTCAGGTGGTGAGACAATGGCAAAAGGAATGCGCGAAATCAAACGCCAGATCCGAAGCATCCAGAACATGAAGCAGATCACGAAGGCGATGGAGATGGTAGCGGCGGCGAAGCTGCGCAAAGCCCAGCAGAAGGCGGAAGCGGCTCGTCCCTACGAGGAAAAAATCCGCGAGATGGTCGCCCATATCGCCGCCACCAACCGGGAAGTGCGGCATCCGATGCTGCAGAAGCGGCCGGTCAAGAAGACGGGCTATCTGATCATGACCTCGGACCGCGGTCTCGCGGGCGGGTTTAACTCCAACCTGATCCGCAAGGCCATCCAGATCATTGAGGAGCGTCACCAGTCCAAGGACGAATACACTCTCCTCATCGTCGGCCGCAAGGGCCGCGACTACTTCCGCCGCCGCAAATATCCGGTGCTGGAAGAAATAACGGGCTTGTCGGACACCCCCGATTTCAGCGATATCAAGGCTCTGGCCTCCGCTGCGGTAAGCAACTTCGCGAACGGATCCTATGACGAGATCCACATCGTCTATAACCGCTTCGTGAACGCGATCATGCAGGTGCCGACCTCCAAGCAACTGCTTCCCCTGGGAGATATTCAGGCGGAGAAAAGCATCAACAATTACGAGTACGAGCCTTCCGCCGAGGATGTGCTGGCCGTGCTGCTTCCGAAATACGCGGAGACGCTCATCTACGGCGCTCTTCTCGAGAGCAAGGCGAGTGAATTTGGAGCCAAGATGACCGCGATGGGCAGCGCAAGCAAAAATGCGACGAAGATAATCAATTCGCTTACGCTTACCTATAACCGGGCCCGCCAGGCCGCGATCACCCAGGAAATCTCGGAAATCGTCGCCGGCGCCAATTCGCAGGTCTAGCCTGAGCCGAGATGGAGCTTTTGCGTCCGGTCAGGCGCGTGGATTGATATTAGGAGGGAAATAAAAATGAACAAAGGACGCGTTTTTCAGGTCATGGGTCCTGTCGTCGACATCGAGTTCGAACGCGGGTCCCTGCCTGATATCCTGAACGCCATCACGATTGAGAAGAAGGCGGAGGCCGCCGGCGAGTCCGACATCAAGCTGACGGTCGAAGCAGCCCTGCACCTGGGTGACAATGCGGTCCGCTGTGTCGCCATGTCGAGCACGGACGGCCTCGTCCGCGGCATGGAAGCCGTGGATACGGGCAAGCCGATCTCCGTTCCGATCGGACCGGAAACGCTCGGCCGCGTGTTCAACGTCATCGGGGACTGCATCGATCCGGGCGCTCCGGTAAACCCGAAGAAGTACAGCCCGATCCACCGTTCGGCTCCGACCTTCGAGGAACTTTCCCCGACGCAGGAAATTCTCGAAACCGGGATCAAGGTCATTGACCTGCTCGCTCCGTACCCGAAAGGCGGCAAGATCGGCCTGTTCGGCGGCGCCGGCGTCGGCAAGACGGTAACGATGCAGGAGCTCATCCACAACATCGCCCAGGAGCATGGCGGGATCTCGGTCTTCGCCGGCGTCGGCGAGCGCACCCGCGAAGGGAACGACCTGTACCATGAAATGAAAGGCTCCGGCGTCATCGAGAAGACGGCGATGGTCTTCGGCCAGATGAACGAACCGCCCGGCGCCCGCCTGCGCGTAGCTTTGACCGGACTGACGATGGCGGAATACTTCCGCGATGAAGAAAACCGCGACGTGCTGCTTTTCATCGACAACATTTTCCGCTTCACCCAAGCCGGTTCGGAAGTATCCGCTCTGCTCGGCCGCATGCCTTCCGCCGTTGGCTACCAACCGACGCTGGCTACGGAGATGGGCCAATTGCAGGAACGGATCACCACGACCCGCAATGGATCGGTTACGTCGATTCAAGCCATTTACGTTCCCGCCGACGACTATACCGACCCGGCTCCGGCTACGGCGTTTGCCCACCTGGACGCGACCACGAACCTGGAACGGAGCATTGCGGCGATCGGGATCTTCCCGGCGGTCGACCCGCTGGCCTCCAGCTCGCGGATCCTCACCCCGGAAGTAGTCGGCCAGGAGCATTACGATGTGGCCCAGGGTGTCAAGCGGCTCCTGCAGCGCTACAAGGAGCTTCAAGACATCATCGCCATCCTCGGGATGGACGAATTGAGCGACGAAGACAAGATCACCGTCTATCGCGCCCGCAAGGTTCAGAACTTCCTGTCCCAGCCGCTGCACGTGGCGGAAGCCTTCAACAACATGCCGGGGATTTATGTTCCCGTCAAGGAAACCGTCCGCAGCTTCAAGGAACTGCTGGAAGGCAAATACGACGACTTGCCGGAGCTCGCCTTCATCAACGTCGGCTCCATAGAAGGCGCCGTGGAGAAAGCGAAAACTCTGTAAGGCAGCTTCGACTGCCGCTCGCGTTAGGCTCGCCGGCTAGAATCTTCCCGGGAATCGGCCCATGGCCGGGGCCGGGGAGGATCGGCGGCGATGCCCGGATCGGCGGCAGGAGAATTTGTCCGAACGGTCAGGAGGGTGCCGAAGATGAGCACATTTAAACTCGAAATCGTGACCCCGGAGCGCAAGGTGTATGACCACGACGTCAACATGATCGTCGTAGAGGGTGTGGAAGGGCAGCTGGGGATTCTCCCCAATCACATTCCCTTGCTTACTCCTCTCAAGATCTCGCCGGTCCGCATCAAGGTCGCCGGGAGCGACGATGAACTCGTCGCTCTGGGCGGCGGCTTTATGGAAGTCCGCAAGGACAAGGTGGTCATTCTCGCCGAGACAGCCGAGCTTCCCAAAGACATCGATCTCGACCGCGCTCGGGAAGCGAAGCGCCGTGCCGAGAGCCGCTTGCTCCACTTGGACGAATACGATGCCGTTCGTGCCGAGCTCGCGCTCAAGCGTGCAATCAACCGGATTAAAGTTGCCAGCCGAAAACATTAACAAGAAGCGGAGGAGCCGATCCTTCGCTTTTTTGTTTGCAAGAATGTCCGAATCGGCAGGCACGTACAATGAATAAGGAATACATCAAGCTGACAGGAATATCGACCCCCGATCCCGAAAAAGTAAGGGAGGGTCATCGACACGTACGACACCAGGAGAACAATTCCGCGTTGGTCAAGAAGGGCGGGACGAAGCAGGATGCTGAACAATCTCATCGACAATCTGAAAGACCCGGCGAGCTATCTGTATATGCTGTTCGCGATCCTCGCCATCGGTGGCGGCATCGTCATGCTGAATTCCGCCAAGGTGGTGCATATGGTCGCGTCGCTCGCGGTCACCTTCATCAGCCTGGCCGGGCTGTACCTGACGCTCGGGGCGGGTTTCGTCGCGATCGTGCAGGTGCTGATTAGCGCCGGCGCGGTATCGATCCTGATGATCTTCGGGATCAAGCTGACCAAGCACCGGCATGACGGCGAAGACGAGAGGGAGGAAGCGGAAAAGGTTGGGGCGCGGTCGGGTCACTTGCATGAGATTCTCGCGGCGGTTGGGGTGCTGGCTTTGTTCGGAGTTCTCTATTACGCCATCCGGAAGGCGAGCTTTCCCACTGCCCCGGCGGCGGAGCCGGTCAACACGATACTTGCGACCGGCAAGCTGCTGGTGAGCCGCTATGCCCTTCCGTTCGAGATCATGGCGGTGCTGCTCACCGCCGCCTTCGTCGGGGCCATCGTCATTGCCAAACGGGAGGAGGAATGAGCGATGAGCGGTATACTCTCTCCTTATCTTACCCTGGGGGCGATTCTCTTCTGCATCGGGCTGTTCGGAGCGCTGACCAAACGAAACGCCATCATCGTGCTCTTGTCCATCGAGCTGATGCTGAACGGGGTCAATCTGAATCTGGTTGCCTTTTCGAAAATGGGCGTTGCCCCGTCCCTGACGGGCCAGGTCTTCTCGCTATTCACGATTACGGTCGCGGCGGCGGAGGCGGCGGTCGGAGTCGCCCTCTTGATCGCGCTCTACCGGAACAAGCCGACGTCCGATGTGAGCGAGATGGACGAATTGAAGCACTGACGGAGGAGGACCGATCATGCCATCCGATATTTCGCATTACGCCTGGATCGTGCCACTGTTTCCGCTCGCCGCCTTTCTCATTCTGACCGCCCTCGGGCGGCAGGGAAAAAAGCTGGGAGCGGCGGTCAGCGTCGCAACCGGAGGGGCTTCATTCGCGCTGGCTTGCGCGGTGTACCTGGGACGGCTTAAGGAGCATGCGGCGGATTATGCGTGGAACAGCTGGACCTGGCTTAAGGCCGGAGATTTCTCGCTCACCATGGGCTATGAGGTCACGAACCTGGGTACGCTCATGCTGCTGGTCGTGACGAGCATCAGCCTGCTGGTCTTGATCTATTCTTGCGGCTATATGCAGGAGGATGAGCGCTTCACCGTATTCCTCGGCTACGTGTCGCTGTTCAGCTTCTCCATGCTCAGCCTGGTGATCACGGTCAACCTCATCCAGTTCTATCTGTTCTGGGAGCTGGTCGGGGCTTGCTCGTTCCTGCTGATCGGCTTCTGGTATCGCAGGCCGGAGGCGCGGGCCGCGGCGAAGAAAGCGTTCCTGATGACGCGGGTGGGCGATATGGGCCTGTTCTTCGCCATCCTCTTGCTCTACTGGAACATGCCGAATCATGCCCTGGAGTTCACGGATATCCAGAACGTCTTTTCCGCCCATACGTTGAACTTGACGGGCGCGCCGTTCAGCGCGGGGCTGACCACTGTGATCGCCTTGCTGATCTTCCTCGGAGCCATGGGCAAGTCGGGCCAGTTCCCGCTGCACTCCTGGCTGTCCGACGTCATGGAGGGTCCGACGCCGATCAGCGCCTTGATCCATGCGGCGACGATGGCCGCCGCGGGTGTCTACCTGATCGCCCGCACCTATCCCATCTTCCTGGCATCCGACACGGCGCTCGATGTCGTATCCGCCGTCGGCGCGTTCACCGCCCTGTTCGCGGCGCTGCTCGCCATCGGCCAGAACGACCTGCAGCGGGTGCTGGCTTACTCGACTGTCAGCCAGCTCGGCTGCATGGTGCTGGCCATGGGGCTCGGCAGCTGGGCGGCTTACAGCGCCGGCATCTCGCATCTGTTCACGCACGCCTTCTTCAAGGCGCTCCTGTTCCTGTCGGCAGGCTGCGTCATTCACGCGGTACATACGCAAGACATCCGGCGGATGGGCGGCCTCGCGGGCAAGCTCAAGACCACCGCCTGGACCTTCGGCATCGGCGCCCTGGCCTTGTCCGGCATTCCGCCGTTCTCCGGCTTCTGGTCGAATGACGCCATCCTGGCGGAAGCTTACCGGGACCGGCCGCTGCTGTTCGCCGTCGCCCTGCTGACGGCCGTGCTGACCGCTTTCTGCATGACCCGGCTGTTTTTCCTCGTCTTCCTCGGGGACGGGCGCGGCCAGGCCGGGCATGACGATGTCGCTGGCGGTGCCGCTGGCGATACCACTGGCGGTGCCGGCAATCCCGGCGATCCCGGCGATCCCGGCGATCCCGGCGATCCCGGTGATCGGCTTGAGCCGCTGCCCCGGACGATGACGGTTCCCCTCATCGTGCTTGCCGTCCCGGCGGCGGCAGCGGGCTTTCTCTTCTTGCCCGGAAGCGCCATGTCCGGCTTCGGCCGCTGGCTGACCGGCGGCAGCGTCAAGCATGGCGCGGGCTGGGCCGTGCTGCTGCTCTCGACCGCCGCCGGGCTCGCCGGCCTTGGCCTCGGCTATCTGGTCTACGGGCGCGGCGAGCGGGCGGCCGTTCGCGCAAGCGGCGCGGATGGCGGGTCGGCAGCGCTCTCCCGGTACGGAAGAGCGGCCGAAGCCGGCTTCTACGTGGATGCCTTCTACCGCCGGGCGATCATCATCCCCGTCAAAGGGCTCGGCTTGCTGCTGGAATGGTTCGACCGCTATATCGTGGACGGTCTTGTCCGGCTGGCCGCGCATGCCATGCTGTGGCTGGCTCGACTCGGAACCCGCCTGCAGAACGGCAAGGTGCAGACTTACGGGCTTATCACGCTGCTCGGCCTGGTCGTGCTGATGCTGGCTTTTGCCGGAAGGAGGTTCCTCCATGTGGGATAACCTGCCGCTGCTCAGCCTGATTCTGCTCTCGCCGCTTCTCGGGGTGCTGGTCCTGCTCTTCATCCGCCGGGACAACGGCCGGCTGCTGCAACGGGTTGGCATCGCCGCGTCCTTCCTGCCGCTTCTGTTTGCCAGCGTCCTGTTCATCCGGTTTGAGGCCGGGCTCACCGGCTTCCAGTTCGCCGAACGCCACGCCTGGATTCGCATTCCGCTCGACAAGCTCCTTTTGCAGGGGGCGTCTTCCTTTACCCTGAGCTTCGATTACCATCTGGCCGTCGACGGCCTGTCACTGCCGCTCGTCTTCCTGACCGCTCTGGTCGCGGCGATGGCGGCGCTGGCCTCCGTGCAGATCAAGAAGCGGCACAAGCTCTTCTACATTCTGTTCCTGCTCCTGGAGACGGCGATGTTCGGCGTGTTCATGGCCCGCGACCTCTTCCTGTTCTTCCTGTTCTTCGAGGCAGCGCTCGTGCCGGTGTTCTTCCTCGTCGGCATCTGGGGCTCCATCAACCGGGAAAAGGCGGCCATCCAGTTTCTGCTCTACAACGGGCTCGGCTCTGCGCTCATGCTCACCGCCTTCCTCATCCTGATCGCCACGGCGGGCTTCTCGCTGGATGAGCAAACTATGGCTTTTCGGTACAGCGGTGACATCCAGACGATCATGGACAATCTCTTCCACAATCCCCAGGCCTATCTGAACTTCGCCGACAATCCGTTCACGATGACGGCCGGGATGAAGACGTTCCTGTTCTTCCTGCTGCTCATCGCCTTCGGCATCCAGCTGCCGATGTTCCCGTTCCACACCTGGATGCTGAAGGTGCACGAGGAGGCGCCGCCCGCGATCGCCATGATCCACTCCGGCATCCTGCTGAAGATAGGCGCGTATGGGCTGATCCGCTTCGGCTTCCTGATGTTCCCCGACCAGGCGAAGACCTGGGCGTCGCTCATCGCCGCGCTCGGGCTGATCAACCTGCTGTACGGTGCGCTCTTGGCTTTCGTGCAAAAGGAATTCCGTCTCGTCCTCGCCTATTCCAGCGTCAGCCAGATGGGCATCGTCCTGCTCGGGCTCGCCGCCTTCAACACCGCGGGCTGGTCGGGAGCGGTCTTCCAGCTGGTATCGCACGGGCTGATCTCGGCGCTCCTGTTCCTCCTCGTCGGCAGCATCGGCGAGCGGACGGGAACGACCGAGCTCGCCAGGCTGTCCGGCCTCGCCTCGTCGCTGCCGTTCATGAGCGGCGCGCTGCTGTTCGCCGGCCTCGCCGCGCTCGGGCTGCCCGGCCTGTCGAATTTCGCCGGCGAGCTGCTCGTGTTCATCGGGCTGTCCGGCCCGCACCGCTGGCTCGCCGCCGCCGGTCTCCTCGGGCTGGTGCTCACTGCCGCCTATATGCTGCGGGCGGTGCTCGCCATCACCTTCGGCCCCCCGGCCGAAGCAGGCGCCTCCGGTTCCCGCGACGCTAGGCTCATTGAAGCGGTGCCGATGATCATCCTGACCACCTTCATCATCCTGCTCGGCATTTATCCGGGGATCGTCAGCCATACGGCGGAACAATCGATCGCCGGTTTCACCACCCATATCGAGTCCGCCGCAACAAAGGCAGGTGAATAAGCATGGAATTTCTAAAAGCGGGCGACCTCGCCCACTTGCGGCCCGAGCTCACCGTCGCCGCATGCTTCCTGCTCTTGCTTCTTCTCGACCTGTTCCTTCCGCGCCGGATCGGCCGCAGCCTGCTCGGCTGGCTGGCCCTCGCGGGTCTCGCCCTGTCGGCCGTGTTCGTGTGCTTGCAGATCAATCCGGCCGAGAAGGTCTCGCTCCTCGGCGGAAGCTTCCGGGTCGATGATTTCGGCAACGTGCTGAAACTGATCTTCCTGGCCGGCACCGGGCTAGTCATCCTGATGAGCATCGGGTCGGTCCAAAGAGAGGGGATTTCTTCCGAGGGGGCGTATTATTGCCTGCTCCTGTCGGCGGTTCTCGGCGCGATGATCCTCGCTTCCTCAGCGGATCTCATCACTCTCTATGTCGGCCTGGAGACGCTCAGCCTGCCCGGCTACGCGCTCGCCGGCATCCGCAAACAGAACCGCAAGGCGAACGAAGGAGCCTTCAAGTATCTGGTTCAGGGGGGCATCTCCTCGGCTTTCATCCTCTATGGGATGTCCTTTCTCTACGGGATTTCCGGTTCCACGGAGCTCGCCGCCATCAACAGCGCCGTGCGCACGGCGGATGCCAGCCTGACGCCGCTCCTCTACGTGGCGGCCTTCCTGCTCCTCGCCGGGTTCGGCTTCAGAATCGCCGCCGCTCCTTTCCACAGCTGGGCGCCGGATACGTATGAAGGCTCGCCGTCTCCCATCGCCGCCTTCCTGGCGGTAGTATCCAAGGGGGCGGGGCTGGCCGCCATCTTCCGCCTGTTCTACGGGGTGTTCTTCCAGCAGACGCTGATCACCGGCGAGAACGTGAGCACGCTGGAGTACGATGTGTTCCTCGCGATCACGATCATCGCGGCCGCCGCCATGATCGTCGGCAACCTGCTCGCCCTGAAGCAGAAGAACATGAAGCGGCTCTTCGCTTATTCCGGGGTAGCGAACAGCGGTTACCTGCTCGTTCCGATCGGGGTTCAGTTCTCCGCGGTTCATCTGAACAACTTCGCCGAGCTGGCGTACTACCTGACCGCTTATCTCCTGATGACCGTCGGCGCCTTCGCCGCCCTGATGATCGTGGAGCGGCTGTCCGGCACGGAAGAGCTCCGCGGCTTTGCCGGCCTCTACTATCGGGCTCCGGCCACGGCTACTGCCATCGTGCTCTTGGTCCTGTCGCTGGCCGGCTTCCCGGTCACGGCGGGCTTCTTCGGCAAGCTGTTCATCCTGTTCGGCGCGGTCCAAGTCCGCATGTACGCGCTGGCGCTGATCATGGCCGTCACCAGCGTCCTGTCCTTTTACTATTACTTCAGCATCCTCCGGCAAGTGTTCATGCGCGGCGAGGCTCCCGAGACGGGAGGGGAAAAGGCACCCTGGACTCTCCACGCGGTTCTCTGGTTCTGCGCGGCGGCCGGCGTTCTCCTCGGCTTCTATCCGCAGGGGATTCTCAGTCCCATTCAGAACATTTTCTCGGTGACCATGGATTTATTCTGAAGGACATGGTATGCTTGAACCGAACGTTGATGAGCCGATTTGACCCAGATGCGTGCTATCAGGCAAGCTATCAAGGCAGCGATTCGCTGCCTTTTTTAATTGGCTGAATGTTCACCGGCAAACGGCTGGCGATCGAATCCGCGCTCGACATGATCAGAGTAAGGGAGCAGAGAATAGCAACGGTAGTTACGCCCGTTATTTTCTTTCGCGCCCGTTTAGGCTGGAAACTACGGTAATAATGCCCGTTAATTCTCAGAAATCATCCCTTATGGGAAGAATGCGCGAGAATAGCGGTAATTTTTTCTGCTGTTTAGAAGAATATGGAGGGGTATTTGAAATAGCGGTGTTTTTTCCCTTACTTTTCATCTGGGGGGTCGCAAGGATATCCCGATAGCCCTCTCGGCACCGGATCTTCGCCGTGCGGAACATGTCTGCGCCCGATCTTCGCCATGCCGGGACATGTTTGCGCCGGGGAATGCGGCTTCCCAGGTCGTCCGCGACAGAAGCAGGAGGAACCATTCCAGACGGGTATGTTAAAATCATGCAAAAAAAGTAAATGATGAGAATGAGCGCCGCACGGGAAGGATTGTGCATGGCCACATAAACTTTTCGGCTCGGGAGGCATCGCATTGTCAAGCACCGAATCCGGTTTTGAGACAAGCTCGAAAAACGTCACCCAAGAAACACAGGGCTGCTCATCGCCCGAATGCCGATAACCGGGACTTAAGGCCCTTTTGCAAACATCCGGCAGGACTAAGGCGAAACAGCGCGAATATCGTAGAAGAATGAATAACGATTCATAAAAATGACGAATCCTCCGGTTCGGCCGGGGAACATACATATACTATGCAGAGTGAGGGTTGCCCGAAGCGATGAGAAGAAAGCATCATGCCGTGTACGTGTCCGCCGCCATGATCGGACTCCTGGTCATCGTCCTTTCATCCTTTGGAAGTGCTCTTTGGACAACCGCAGAAAATCCGAAATCCTCTGCCGACTTCGCCGATTCCGCCGATTCCGCCGGTTCTTCCGACTTCGCCGACTCCGCCAACTCCTTCGCCGACTCCGCCGGCTCCGCCGGGAATCCGGCGGATTCCTGGATCGCCGTCTGGAAGGGCGATCCGCCGCAGGCGTTTCTCCGGGACAGCGAGGTCCTGCGCGAGCACGCCGGCTCGCATGTGACCGTCGCCCGCCCGGGAAGCGGGGAAGATCCGGCCCTCTGGGCGGAGGGCTGGGCTGGGTCCAAGGAGGCGCTGTCGTTCGAGCGCAACCAGTCCTACCGAGTGGCGGCGGTGGCGCCGAACGATCCGATGCTCAGCCACCAGGCCTACCTGCAGCAGATTCACGTTCCGGAAACATGGGGCACGACGGTCGGCGGCAAGAAGGTCGTGATTGCCGTCGTCGACACCGGAGTGGAGCTGGATCACCCCGATCTGGCGCCGGCGCTCGTGAAGGGCGTGAATCTGGTTCACCCCGGCACGCCGCCCGAGGACGACAACGGGCACGGCACGAACGTGGCCGGCGTGATCGCGGCTGCGGCCGGCAATGAGAAGGGGATCGCCGGCATCATGCCGAGCGCGCGGATCATGCCGGTCAAGGCGCTGGAAGCGGACGGGACGGGCGATGAGGATCTGCTCGGAGAAGGCGTCCGCTACGCCGTCGATCACGGAGCAGACATCGTCGTGCTCTCGCTCGGCCTGAACAAGCCGTCCACCTACATGGAATCGGTGGTCCGCTACGCCGAGTCCAAAGGGGTTCTATTGGTCGCCGCCGCGGGCAACGAAGGCAAGGACGTCAAGTACCCCGCGGCGTACTCCACGGTGCTCGCCGTCGGCGGAGCGATGGAGGACAACACCCGCGCCGTCATGTCCAATTACGGCCCGGAGCTCGATGTGATCGCCCCCTGGAACGTCTTCACCACCTCGCTCAAAGGAACCTACAGCTTCAGCGGCGGCACCTCGCTGGCCGCTCCGCAGGCCGCGGCCGTCTGCGGGCTCGTCCTTGCCCATCATCCGGAGCTTGCTCCCTACGAGGTGCGGACGCTGATCCGCGAGACGGCGGAGGATTTGGGCGCGGCCGGCTGGGACAAGGAGACCGGCTACGGGCTCCTGCGCGCCGACCGGGCGCTGGCCGCCGCCGATGCGGCAAAGGTCTATTCCTACGCGGGAACCGCCCGCGAGACGGCGCGGAAGCTGCCCATGAACAAGCAGACCGATCTGCGCGTGCCTGAAGACGGCAACGGGCTGGACGGCTGGCTGTCCCTCGCCGCCCCTTATGACGGCGATGTGGATCTCAGCATCACTCCGGGCAAGCTGCTGAAGGGCGCCGACCTGGAGGCTTACTATGAAGGGGAGCAGAAGAGCGTGTCGCCGGCGCAGAACCCGAACGGGACGTACACGCTGCCGGTCAAGACGGGCAACCTTTTCATCCGGTTGCGGCTTCCGGCGGCGGAGGGCGGAGCGGGCGTCCATCTGACCCCGGTATTCCGGATGGCCAAGGACCGGTTCGAGAGCAACGATCGCGCGTATATGGCCTATAGCCTGGCGCCGCGCAATCATGTCCTTACCGGTACCTTCGACCATTCCGGCGATGAAGACTGGTTCACCCTCAAGGTTGACCGGCCGGGCAAGCTAAGCCTGAAGGCGGCGACGGTCTCGCAGCGGATCGATCTCACCTTGCTGCTGCGCAGAGCCGATGAGCCGGAGCAGGCAGTGACCGTCGATCAGACCGATGAAGGCATGGCCGAGCGGATCGATCGCGCCGAAGTGCGCCCGGGAGTTTATTGCATCCGAGTGGGGAGCGTGGAGCGGTCCGATTCGCCGCCAACCGGCGAGTACACTCTGCGGGTGGATTACGACAGCGAAACCCTCGACCCGCGCGAGCCGGATGACAAGCTTTACGAGGCCTCGGAGCTGCGTCCTGATTCGGCTTACAGCGGCGTAATCCGGACGGAGGACGATCAGGACTGGTACCGGTTCAAGATCAGCCAAGAGAAAAGCGTCAAGCTGGCGCTGACGAGCGAATGGACCGCCGGCGTCCTCGATCTGGCCATCCTCGATTCCGCGGCGAAACCGATCGCGGTCGGGCGGGCCCAGCCGGTACAAGGCGATCTGCAGCTGCGCGAGGTCGTCTGCAGCCTGCGCCTTAAGCCGGGGGTTTATTATGTCAAGGTGTCGGCGGCCAAGGAAGGCAAGGTGGAAGAGCAGCCCTATTCGCTCAAGCTGGCGCAGACGGATTAACCATCGCCGCCCATGTCACATATTCTGTTTCTGGAGAGAGGGGAATGAATTCGTGGCTGGAGATTGGATCGGCCGCTCGATCGCCGTCAGCAGCTTAACCTCCCTCCTGACGGTGCTGGTGTGCATTGTGATCGCCTGGATCGCTCTGCAGCAGCTGAAGTTTGATCGGCTGGTGAAGGAACCGCATTCGTTTGCCGCGCGGCTTCTGCAGGTGCTGCTCGCCGTGGCGCTGGGCTATGAGGTGAGCCGTTTTTTTAGCGATTACATCGGCTGGTCGTCGGGGCTCAAAGGGTTTTTCTAGGAGAGAGGCTGCCGCGAATGCGCAAGGCTGGCGCTGCGGCCCATTCGTGCCGGCAAGCTTCAGCGGACAGGGTGCATAACAAGGCGCGGATTCGCTCAAAATGGGTATAACCCCATCATCACACGAACGGAAGCGGATGTTCCTGGCAACAGATACCACACGAAAATCGGAAAAGGCTGCGAATGGTATGAGGATGACTTGTGAAGATAACAGAACGCGGAGGGGTGCGGCATGAAGAAAATCATCGTCCGCGGAGGGCAATGCTTGAACGGAACGGTTAAAATCAGCGGAGCGAAAAATGCGGTGCTGCCGATCATTGCGGCTGCCCTTCTCGCTTCGGAGGGGAAAAGCGTCATTCAGGAGGCGCCCCGCCTCGACGATGTGATGACGATCAACCGGGTGGCGGCAAGCCTGGGAGCGCAGGTGGACTATAGGAGCGAGACCGTCCGCATCGACGCCTCCCGCCTGACTGCCTCGGAAGCCGATCCCGAGCTGGTGCGGCGCATGCGGGCTTCCTTTCTCGTGCTCGGCCCGCTCTTGGCCAGGCTCGGCAAGGCGCGGATCGCCCTTCCCGGCGGCTGCGCCATCGGCACCCGGCCGATCGACCAGCATCTGAAGGGCTTTGAAGCGATGGGCGCGCAGATTGAGGTGGGCTCCGGCTGGATTGAGGTCCGGTCGGACGGCCGCTTGCGCGGAGCGAAAATTTACCTCGATGTCGCCAGTGTCGGCGCCACGGAGAATATCATGCTGGCCGCTTCCTTGGCGGAAGGCACCACAGTGATCGAGAATGCGGCCATGGAGCCGGAAATTGTCGACCTCGCCAATTTCCTCGGAGCCATGGGCGCCAAGGTCCGCGGCGCGGGCACCGGCGTGATCCGGATCGAAGGGGTGGAACGGCTGAAGGGTGCCGTTCACACGGTCATTCCGGACCGCATCGAGGCGGGAACATACATGATCGCCGCCGCCATCACCGGCGGCAACGTCCGGGTGGAAGGCGCGATTGCCGATCATCTGCGGCCGCTCATCTCCAAGCTGCAGGAAATGGGCGTGAGCGTGGAAGAGGAAGACAACGCCATTCGGGTTCAAGCGGGAAGCGAACGGTTGAAAGCGGTGGATATCAAGACCTTGCCGCATCCGGGCTTTCCGACCGATCTGCAATCGCAGATGATGGCTCTGCTGCTGGCGGCGGACGGCACAGGCCTGGTGACGGAGACCATCTTCGAGAACCGCTTCATGCATGTAGAAGCGTTCCTCAGCATGAACGCATCCATCGCCGTCGAGGGACGCACAGCGGTGGTGACCGGAGGCCGCAAGCTGTCCGGTGCGAAGCTGAGGGCGACGGACTTGCGCGCCGGCGCGGCGCTCATCCTGGCGGCGCTGGCGGCGGAGGGGGAATCGGAGATCTCCGACATTCACCACATCGACCGGGGGTATGTCGATATCGTCCGCAACCTGTATAATCTCGGCGCCGACATCGTCCGCATCGACACGGAAGCGGCCGCAGCGGCCAAGGTGGAAGCCGAAGCGGCGGCCGCCGCCGAGAAAGAACTGCTTCCGCGCTTTCAGGTGCAGCCGACGCTGGCCTGACGCCCGCTGCCGCTGGCCTGACGCCCGCTGGCGCTGGTCAAACGCCTGCTGCCCGCTGGCTGGCACCCGCAGCCGCGAATAGGCGGCTTAAGGCCGGGTGGCAAAGCACATTCCTGTCGCAGAAGATATCCGCTTGCAGCCCGCTGCCATTCCGGCAACGGGCTTTCGCTTTGTCGGCATCCTGACCGCCGCTTCCGGTTCTACCCGGTCTAGCAATCTCATAAATTAGGTATTGTCCTCCTTCCGCCAGGACAACCTGATAGAGAGATAGACAAACCGAGGAAACCGGAAAGGATGCGTTGATTCCCCATGAGACACTACCCCGCCGGGCCGTCCCGCCAGCCGTCGCCGGCAGCGTACCGCCGCCTGCCCCAGTGGCTTCGCTTCCTGCTCTCCCTCACCCGCCTCCTGCCCCAGCGGCTGCGCTCCCTGCTCTCCCTCACCCGCCGTCTGCCGGCAAGGCTGCGCGCCTTCCGGCTGCCGCGGGTGATCGTCTTCACCGGCTCCGCCTCCCCGTCCGCCGGCAGCGGCGGGACCACGGTGTGGCAGGTTCGCCGCGTTCCCTCGCTGCCCGCCGTCTGCCTGGGGCTGTCGCTGTTCGCCACGCTCGGCGTGGTGGCAGCGGGCCTGCTACTCCATCGCGACAGCGGCTCAGCGGAGAGGCAGGCGGCGGCGAACTCCGCTGCCGCCGTTCAAGCCGGCCGGCTGTCCTCCACCGGCAAAGCCGGCAGCGGCAGCAGCGGCGGCGAATCCGCCGCGATTCCAGGTTCTGCCGCCGCGCCACTCGCTGAGAAGCTCTCCCTCGTGGTGCCGGTCTATCTGGCCCGCACGGAGACGGTCCAGCGCGTCCCGCTCGAGGATTACGTGCTCGGCGTGGTGGCGGCGGAGATGCCGGCGAATTTCGCGCCGGAAGCGCTGAAGGCGCAGGCGCTCGCCGCCCGCACCTACATCGTCCGCCGCTACCTGGACGAAGACTTCAGCGGCGTGCCGGACAAGTCGGCCTGGGTGACCGATACCGTCATGCACCAGGCCTACCTGACCGACGCCCAGATGAGGAAGGAGTGGGGCGCCGCCTACGCCGCGAACCGGGCCAAGCTGGCGCAGGCCGTGGAACAGACGGCCGGCCGGATCATCGCCTACGCGGGCAAGCCGATCAATGCGGTGTTCTTCTCGACCGGCAACGGGTACACGGAGAACGCCGAGGATTATTGGAACGTATCCGAGCCGTATTTGCGCAGCGTACCGAGCCCCTGGGACAAGGAAGCTCCCGGCTACGAGACGACGGTGAGCATGAGCAAGAAGCAGTTCGTCCAGAAGCTGGGTCTCTCCGGCAAAATCGGTGCGAACGCCGCCGCCTCCGGCATGAAGGTGACCGCCCGCACCGCCGGCAACCGCATCGCCTCCGTGCAGATCGGCGGCACCTCCTTCAGCGGCCGCGAGCTTCGCGAGAGGCTGGGTCTGCGCTCCTCCGCCTTCCAGTGGAAGGTGAAGGGCAATCAGATCGAGTTCACCACCTTCGGCAACGGCCACGGCGTCGGCATGAGCCAGTGGGGAGCGAACGGGATGGCGCGCGAAGGGAAATCGGCGGAGGAGATCGTGGCCTACTATTACCGGGGGACGCGGGTGGAGCCCGCGAGTCTTCCCTCCTCCCGTTGAGGCAACGCTGCTCATCCGGGCGGCGGTGAAAATCCTGCGATTGTACAGGATTATTCTTCTGATTCTCCCGATATTGAACAGATTGATGCAAATCCGCAGGAAATGGGCGGGGCTTTGGGGCTTTGAGCAGTAAACATGCAAAGAAAGTGACAAGATATGGGGGGGCAAAAACGAAAATCAGTGCTTGACATTCTTGGCCCAATACATAGCTCTGCGCCTTGAGAAGATGCTCCGGAACGGCAAGGGTCGCACGAAGACTCCTCCCAGCAGTCCCGTTTCGTGCGTCTGAGACCGAAACCGATATAAATTCCTGTAGGGGCTAAGAAATGACCTTTGAATGAAAAGGAGCGCCTCTGGTAAGATGGGGTTGCAACGGGTCAGTGCCCTTAATAGCCCATCATCCAAGGAGGACGCTCTA